>SESG01001398.1_pt1 | contig 16176 bp, 20 predicted proteins | sample 3171421 | NCBI WGS metagenome assembly SESG01 (sample SAMN10866946, study PRJNA518727) | freshwater metagenome | biome: subpolar coniferous forest; feature: holomictic lake; material: water; isolation source: holomictic Lake 227, 6 m and 8 m depth | place: Canada: near Kenora, Ontario | collected... | reverse complement strand
AGTGTGTAGTTGTAGATGTAACAAATATCAAGGCAAATATAATTCAGAACAGTCTATGTGATAAATTTGTGATAAAATTTACAGCGAGCTTCGGATCAATATTCCGAGTGTCTATGTGATAAATTTGTGATAAAATTTACGGCAAAGGATAGAAATGGACAGAATGGATAGAATAAAAGGGAATAAATGGAATTGGCTTTTTCGTCTGTTTCTAATAACTTACGGGAAACCAGACCGATAATCAAGGGGTTAAAATTTTGTGTTTTTTTGCCCGGACAAACTGAAAATCCGAGTGTCGACAGTTCAATTCTGTCCTGGCCCACCATGAAACTAAAAGCCCTCCCTAAAAAGAGGGCTTTTTTGTTGATTGTACTAATCGGGATTTTTTTCATCGAGTTTGCCGGAATAAGGATTAATTTCAATATCATCAAAACACTTCGGACAGAAGACCTTTGTGTTGATATGCCCGCAACCGTATCCCCACAAGTCAAATTTCCGACAATCAATACAAAGATAAATACTGCAACCGTCACAGAGGATGACCGCCTGCTTCTTTTTGCAATTCTGGCACAATTCTTTGGTATCTGTAATAATCACTTAACCACCTCGAATTATCGCAGGAAGATCAGGCATGGTTGACGATTGTGTCCTATTCGAAGCCCATTATCTCGTAGAGGCATTCACCTTCTATGTGCGTTACTTTGCCGTGCTCGGTTATTTTGCCATTGTAATTTGCAATGACCCGAAAATAAGTGGGCCTCGCTATAAACGTTTTGGCAACCCACTGGGAAAAGGGATTCAATTCCGAAATCGTGAGAAGGTCAACATCTTCTACAGTGCTTTGAACTGAATGCGCAGGTGCACCTCCACCTCTTGCTGGGCAAAATCTATGCTGATCTGCCTCGGATAGTGTCGCTTCAGTACCGGGTGGGTTACAAAATCCCACTGGCGTATTGTAGGGCTGCCTGCGCCCACGATCATTTTATTCCCTTTGGCAATATAAAGAGGCCGCGACTTTATGGAAGGATCGATGTAGTCAACATCTGCATAGACTATGGTGTAATCGCCCGCGAAGATCCTTCCCCACACCCAATGCCGCGTTATTTCGTTGAGTGGTTTTCTGCCCCAGTTGTGGTCGGCATACCCCACTCCTTTTACCTGCCTGGTTTTCCCGTTCTGAGTTATGGTTCCCTCTATGCGATTACGTGCCTGGTGTATGCTCCAGAAAAAATCAACGGAGTCTCCGTTGACTCCGTCTGCACCGGCGGGCATCCATCCCGGTGCTGTCATGGTAAGCTTAAAGTCTGCCACAATGTCTTCAACTTTCCACTGCACATGGTAATTCTTGTCGTCTATTCTTCGGACAAAACCAAAGGGGCAGGTAACATCCACATCCTCTGTTGATGACTGCATCTCTCCGGCTTCAAGTGATTTCAGGATACTCATTTTCTTCCAGTCCGGACTATAGAGTGAGAAGGTGATCCCTGGTTTTCCGTTCGTAAAGTTCGGGGCGAGGAATGTCCCCACAAAAGTTTCTCCGGTATCAAAATGCCCGTCAAAGTACCACCATTCGAAGGGACGTTTGCCAGTAATTGTATGGTGTGCTCTATCCTGAGCATTGGGCTGGTTCTTGCCCCAATCCAGATAGGAGCTGCTTTTGCCAATACTCTCATCTGGCTTAGGCAGATGCGTGCAGGAAGAAGTTGTAAAGACAAACAGGATAGCAAAAATAATTGCCACAAGCAAATCTGAGGCATGGCATTTTTTGCGGCTCGCATTGTGCAGCGAAAAATCAACGTGGAAACGCAGCATATTCTTACCTCGTTTCTTTTCTTTCCTGTTCAATAAATTTCAGCGTATTGTTGACGCTGAACATGCCAGGAAAAGAAACATAGCTTTTATATTTTTCTTTCAGTGCTTTCTGTTTTTCTTTATTGCCAATCGCATCGCCTACCGCGACAAAATAATCTCTCATAGCAACAAGCGCGTTTTGATCGGCAACAGGGCCGTGACCGGGGACTAATGTCTTTATGAAATATTTTTTAGATAGCGTATTCAGAACGTTAATCCATGAAGCAACTTTAGTTCCGCTTTTGGGTAGAACTGCCGGATGCATATTATTAAAGACCAGATCGCCGGTTACCAGAAGCTTACGATTTTCAAAATAGACCACCACATCATTCCATGTATGCGCCCTGCCGGTATTATATATATGCACGGTTTCGCTGCCGATCTTCAGCACTTTTTCTTCTCCCGTTTTTATCGTGATATCAGGATACCTGCTGGCTTTGCCGGCATCATCCTGCCACTGCTTTTTTGAATACTTGCCGGCAATAATCTTTGCCGGCTGGTAAAGAGGATTGCCGCCTACATGATCAAAATGGTCATGAGTATTGACGATGATAATGTCTTCGGCGTCGACTTTTTCTCTGAGAGTTTCCGCGGCGCCCCGCATTTTGGTATCTACAACAAGCGCGACAGAACCATCTTCTGAGGTAAGGACAACAGAATTGCCGCTACCCAGGTAAATTGTCAATTGCGGATCATATTGGATTTTCTCTACCTTCATAAAGCTTTGGTATGATTGCCAAAGATAAATGCCGCCTGCCGCAATGGCAACCACAATAAATAAACCAACTACTTTCAGAATTTTTTTCATATTTCCTCCCTGAAAACTTAATAATTTATGTTGATGCCGAAAAATCATCGGCAGAAACTATGCTGTTTGATTCAGGGCATACTAAAGATTAGAAAAATTTAAGTCAAGACAAAAAAACAGACGATAGTTCTTTGATTTAGAAATGGAATTGATGTATAGATTTCGCACGGAGGCCTTATGATAACGAAACAGGAAATAATAGCTGAAGCAATGCGTCTGGGATTTGCCGATATCGGTTTTACTGATGCCGAGCCTTTTGCATCTCAGAAAGAATACCTGCTTGCGCATCAGGAAGAATATGGCTGGGCAGAAGCAGTCGGTTTCAGTCTGCTTGACGGAACTGACCCCAAGCACTTTCTTCCAGAAGCAAAATCTGTCATTGTACTGCTGATGTCATATTTTGAAGAGGCGTTTCCTCCCACAATGGAGAGTCATTTTGGCCGCTGTTATCTTGATGATGACAGGATGACCAAAGATGGTCTGGCGCTTAAAATTAAGGCCTTTCGACAGTTCCTTAAGTTAAATGATGTGGATTCCAAAGTGCCCTTCAACCTGCCGCACCGGCTTTCTGCAGCGCGTGCAGGCCTGGGAACTTTTGGGAAAAACTGTCTTTTTTACGCGCGGCGTGTTGCCCGCACCAGTTCTTTTGTCTTTCCCATCGCCCTGGTTGTCGACAAGGAATATCCTCCCGATGAACCGAACATCGCTATCGGTTGTCCTGATTGGTGCCGCAATGCTTGTGTGGCGGCATGCCCTACCCGTGCGCTCAAAGGTGATGGGAAAATTGATCCGCGCCGCTGCATCTCTTTTTTAACGTATTATGGTGATGGGCTCACACCCCTTGAACTACGCGAACCTATGGGGATGTATGTTTATGGCTGTGACCGTTGCCAGAATGTTTGTCCCCGCAATATTCCCTGGATAGCTGAAGAAAAAAAGTCCAATCCACGCGTGGCAGCCAAGGCGCCAAACTTTGATCTTGCCAGTTTGTTACGTATGGACAAGTCATATTTTACTCAAAACATCTGGCCGCACATGTTTTATATGTCTGCAGATGATCTCTGGCGCTGGAAGATGAACGCGGCGCGTGCCATGGGCAACAGCCTGAATCCTGCCTATGTTTCCGATCTTATCCGAGCATTTCAAGAAAATTCTGATGAGCGTGTACAGTGTATGATTGCCTGGGCGCTGGGAAGAATTGGCGGCGAGGAAACAGAGGCGGCGCTGGAGAAGTTTCTTCCGGGATCAAGCGGCACCGTCAAAGAAGAAATTGAACAGGCTCTGAACAAATAGTTTATTCCGAGTTGAACAAGGGGTTATCCCACTGAAGCGGGATTAAAACAACCCCTTGTTCTGTTTGGATTGTCACATGCACTGCCTTGAATTAACTATGAAAAATGCGTTTGTTACATAGTCCGATAGGGGGAATCCAGTTATTTGGGCATGTTATGGATTGCCGTCTGCACGGGAATGGCATATTGTTGTCTTTATTCACTGTTTTACCAAAATTGAACAATAATAATTAAATTTAAACAATTTTGTGTTTGACAATAATGTTATTTTAAATTAAGAATACGGCAAGCGGTTGCCGATTGTCTTATGAAGCAACTTTTTAAACCGGAAGGCATAGAAACAGTAAAGTATTAAGATTTGTCGAACTGATTCATTAATTAAAGTATAGAGAAATTATATTAGCAATAGACAATTATTTTAAGGAGGATTTAGCCATGTCAGTGATTAAAGATGTTATCGCCAAAGTAAAGCAGACTGATCCGAATCAGCCCGAATTTCATCAGGCTGTCGAAGAAGTTATGGAGACACTTGAACCCACGGTGAAAAAGCACCCGGAATTTGTCAAAGCCAACATCTATGAACGCATAGTGGAGCCGGAAAGAGCAATGCAGTTTCGGGTTCCCTGGGTGGACGATAAAGGCAATGTTATCGTCAATCGCGGATTTCGTGTTCAGTTCAACAACGCCATCGGCCCCTTTAAGGGCGGACTGCGCTTCCATCACTCAGTTAATCTTAGTATCATCAAATTTCTGGGTTTTGAGCAGATTTTCAAAAACGCTTTAACCACTCTGCCTATGGGCGGCGGCAAGGGCGGCTCCGATTTTGATCCCAAAGGAAAATCAGATGGAGAAGTAATGCGCTTCTGCCAGGCATTTATGCGCGAATTATTCCGCCATATCGGCGGCGAGACCGATGTTCCCGCAGGCGACATTGGTGTTGGTGGCCGTGAAATAGGCTTTATGTATGGCTACTACAAAAAAATCCGTAATGAACACGTCGGCGTACTTACCGGTAAAGGTATGGAATACGGCGGCAGCTTGATTCGTCCCGAAGCAACCGGTTACGGCACAACTTATTTTGCTGCGGAAATGCTGGCTACCCGTGGTCTGGATTTCAAAGGCAAAACCGTCGCCATCAGCGGCGCCGGCAACGTTGCCCAGTATGCTGTGGAAAAAGTAAATCAGATGGGCGGCAAAGTCATTTCTCTTTGTGACTCAACTGCGACCATCATTGATGAGGCGGGTATTGACGACAAGAAGTGCTGCTATGTTCTGGAACTGAAAAACGTCAAACGCGGCCGCATTACAGAATACGCCGATAAATACAAAGCCGTATGTCACGAAGGCAAAAACGTCTGGGATGTTATTCGTGAACAGGGCATTAAAGTGGATATCGCCCTGCCTTGCGCGACACAAAACGAAATTGACGCGAAAAATGCCACAGCTCTCGTGAAGAATGGCTGCATCTGTGTGGCTGAAGGGGCCAATATGCCTTCCACACCCGAAGCGGTAAAGGTTTTCCAGGACAAGAAAATTCTTTATGGTCCCGGTAAAGCGGCCAATGCCGGTGGCGTGGCGACATCCGGTCTGGAAATGAGCCAGAACAGTTTGAGACTTTCCTGGACTCGTGAAGAAGTTGATAACCGCCTGCTTCTGATCATGAAGAGCATTCACAAAAACTGCTATGATACGGCGGAAGCCTACGGTAGAAAAGGTGATTATGTCGCCGGCGCAAATATTGCCGGTTTCACCAAGGTTGCCAATGCCATGCTGGCTTATGGAGTGGTATAACAAAATCTAACGGCAGGGAGAACGATTGCTGATTGTTTTCCCTGCCTTCATAAAAAGCCGCAGCCTGCTAATAGATACCCATCTGGCAGCCGCAGGCAATTGTGCCGCCCAACTCAAAACACTGCTGGAGAATTGCTTCCGTAATAGTTCCCGTGGCGATCACAGGCTTGTACACCGTTTTAAATTTAAATCCCAGAGCGATATGTTCGATTGCCCTGAGTGCGCCTGTGCCGTCATTACCGGCGCTGATAAAGACAACAAAAGGTTTGCGAAAGACCTTTTCTCCGGCAGAGTAAAAAGTGCGATCAAAAAAGTCCTTGACCATCCCGGCCATATAACCGAAATTTTCCGGTGTACCGACAGCCAGACCATCGGCGGTCAATAAATCCTCCAGAGTTGTATCTCCGGCTCTTTTCAAAATCACTTCCACTCCCTCGATGGACTTCGCGCCTTTGGCAACTGCCTTCGCCATCTTTTCTGTGTTGCCCGTTTGGGAAGAATAAATGATCAATATTTTAGCCATGCTCTTTGTGCCCTCATTTTTATACTAATACACTGATGCAATTTCTACAATAAATGCAGAAGAATCGTCAATGAATTTCTAATTATCTTCTTTTGTTTCTCTAATTCAGCAACTGCGTTTGAAGAAACAAACTGTCTTTTTTAAACCGGCAACTGTGAGTTTTTTTCTGCTGTTTTTCCTTGCATTGTTTCCCAGAAGTTGTTAATGAAACTCATATATTATCCCAACACGGGATGTCGCATCTTTAAAAGATATCTGCGGTTTTTTTAAAAGGGTGCTCCACAAACAAAGTGCGGTAATATATGTTAGTTGAATTAATCCCGCAGCCGAAGGCTGTCGGGATATTATCTCTGCGGTACACAAGCGAATCTTAGTGTGATTAGTTACACATTTCAAAACAAAGTGCATTGAAATTTCTTATTAATGCAATTTAACCAATAGAAGGGGGCAGACATGAAAAACGATACTTTTAGCTTCAAAGCAGCGGACGGGACGCAAATATTCACCTACAGATGGATGCCGGATAATGCTTCAGCTATTAAGGGCGCAGTCCAGATAGCCCACGGAATGGCAGAGCATGCAGCCAGATATGAGCGCTTTGCCGACGTGCTGACCAAAGCGGGATATGCCGTGTACGCAAACGATCACCGGGGACACGGGAAGACCGCCGGATCGCAAGACAAGGTCGGCTATTTCGCCGATGAGATCGGCTGGGAAAAAGTTGTGGTGGACATGCACACACTCACTGGCATCATCAAAAAAGAATGCCCGAACAAGCCTTTCTTCCTCTTTGGCCACAGCATGGGCTCATTTCTCTCTCGCCACTACTCGATGCATTACGCAGGCGAGCTCAAGGGGCTCGTTCTCTCAGGCACAGCCGGCGACCCGGGCGCCCTTGGGATGGTAGGCATTTTAGTTGCGACAATTGAAGCAAAGATTAAAGGTAAAAAAGCAAAGAGCAATCTTCTGAACAAACTCTCCTTCGGCGCTTTTAACGACGCCTTCAAACCCAATCGGACCGACTATGACTGGCTTTCACGGGATAATGCCGAGGTGGACAAGTACGTAAATGACCCCTGGTGCGGGGCAGTCTTTACGGCGGGTTTCTTTTGCGACTTGCTGGGAGGCATCAGCTATATCAACAAAAAGGAAAATATTGCGAAGATACCGAAGAACCTGCCCATCTATATCTTCTCGGGCGCGAAAGATCCCGTAGGCGCTAACACAAAAGGCGTGAGCCAGGTGTATGATACGCTGAAAACCGCGGGTATCGGCGATGTGACGCTCAAGTTCTACGAGGATGCGCGCCACGAAACTCTCAACGAGATTAACCGCGATGAGGTATTCAGGGATGTGATTGCGTGGATGAATAAACACATCTGATATAAGTACTTCTGAATAAGGAGGATATATATGAACACAACTACTGCTACCGAAAAAGATAAGCAAATGGCTCAGCGTTGTGTCGAGTGCCCTGTATGCACGCATGCCAGAAAAAAACAGCGCGGGATCGCATATTGGTTTGTCAAGAATATTGAGAACGGCTTATGCCCATACTGCGCGGCGTATGAAAGGGTCTATGGTAAAAAGGCCCACGAGGCTTAATAGAAAAAATGGCAGCTAAAAACTTGAGGTTGAAATTGTGGTCAAAAGCAGAGGCGTCAATAAAGATTTTAAAGTTGCTGCTATTGTTTGTCTGTATGATTGTCCAGGGATGTACCCAATATTATGCATATTGGAACAGTCCGAAATCAGCGGGTACCTCGCTTATCGCGCCTTTCTATCCAGATGTTGTTTCCACCACCAATCATGCTTCATTTAAAATCGTAGATGACCGGGGAAATCAGGATGTTCTGCTCATGCTGGCTCTGTCAGGCGGCGGCAGCCGTGCCGCCTATTTTTCCGCGCGTGTCATGACAACTCTCCAGCATGACAGTGATTTGGACATACTCAAGGAAGTGGACGTGATCTCATCGGTTTCCGGCGGTTCTCTTGCCGGCGCCTACTACGCCGTTACACAAGATCCCGAATTCGTGATCCCCCTTCCCCGCTGTAGATTGGATTGCGGAGTATTTGCCGGACAATTCAAAATTGCCTGTCAGAAAACAGGAAATAAGCAACAGCTCGTGATTGGAAAGTTAACTGCTGAAGAAAAGGAAGAGGCGCAGAAATCCTTACGGAAGGCAATCAGAGGTTGTTCCGCAAAGGAATGGTTATATATCGACCGGCTTTTTAATCTATCTCAGGCTAAAGTTACATCTAACCGGATCTGGATTAGCAGGGAACAATGGCTGGAATGGCCGGAAAAAAAGTTTCTCAATCTGAATTTAGGATTCAAGAGAGCCCACGTCGAAGATCTTATGTCACGGAATTATATAAGCCGGTGGTTCCAGAGTTGGTTCTGGCCGACAAATATTGTCCGCTATTGGTTTACCGCCTTTGACCGTTCTGACATTATGACCCAGACTTTCGAGGATAATCTCTTTGATACAAAAAATCTGGGGTTCGCTCTGAAATTTGGCGATTTGAATCCGGAGCGTCCTTATCTGATTATCAACGCCACGGATGGAACAGAGGCATATAAAACGAAGAAGCAGGGGCCGCAGGCAAGATCTCAGAATATGCATTTTGGCTCTGTCTTTACCTTTACTGATGAGGATTTTACCGAACACTTGAATTCCGATATTTACCAGTATCATGTTTCACGAGGCGTTATGGCCTCTGCCGCTTTTCCGGCGGTATTCAGCTATGTGACCCTGAAGGACTTTACAGATGAAGATGATGAAAGGTATCATCATGTCTTCGATGGCGGAAACGCTGACAACCTGGGTCTGCAGAGTTTATCCAGGGTACTCAAGAGCAATCCCGACCGATACAAGCAAATCATTGTCATTCTCGTCGATGCGTTTGTAGAACCTGTCGGAAAAAGCAGCAAAAACCCCGAACCAAGAAGCACTTTCAGCCATTATCTCGATATGAACTTTATGGATAGCTTTGACTCTTTGTTAAAGAGTAACAGGCAAATAGGCGTTAACGAATTTCTAAAAGAGAATATAGCGCTGAAAGACAAAATGACTTTCTGGCATATAACCTTCGATAAGGTTGATGAAGAAACGATAGACATCAAGCCACTAAGCGACGATGAGAGCAAACCTGAACCAGGAACGCTCAGAGAGGAATTCAATTTCATCAAATCCAAAAGCGACGATGAAAATAAACCGGAGCTAAAAACGCTTAGGGACGGGCTAAATCGCATTGAGACAACTTTACGCATCTCCGATGACGACAAAGCAAGGATAGAAGAAGCAGTCAAGATCATCTTTAAAAAGGACGGTCCTTGCTTGAAGCGGATCAAGAATATTCTCCTCAATGAAAATCCGGATCCCCCCGGTCCCGCGCAGGAAACAGCTGCCTGTAGCTAATCCCGCGATTGGGGATACTGGAATGAAATCTGTTTCTAACAGTTACAATTGTCGAACCAGAAAAAGCCTCGCCTATTTTTTTTCATTTGCAAAGCCACAAATAATCAATTATTATTAGCCTAACAAGTTCTTAACGCTACTTGCCAAATTGGATATATGACATGAAATCGGATCCCTTGAAAATATATGGAGAGTCTCTTTTTGAAGCGGTGTTGAATACTGTCAGTGATGCCATCACCGTGATCGACAAAGATTTAAAAGTCATCTACCAAAACGAGGCCGTCCAACAGATATACGGAACCAAGATAGGGGAGAGATGCTATCAGGCTTATCGCGGGCGTCAGGAACCTTGCGAAAATTGCATCGTCCTGGATGTCATCAAGGATGGAAAGCCTAAAAGAGCGCTGCGGGATATCCAACTGCCGGACGGCAACATTCTTTGGATGGAAGTTTTCTCCGGGCCATTTAAGGATAAAGATGGAACGATCATCGGTGCAGTGGAGGTTGTTCGCAATGTTACAGATCAAATCCGACTCTCCGAAGAATGCGTCACGCTCCGGCGGGAGATGGAACGCCAGGCCAATTTTAATAACATAATCACCCAGTCCAAAAGGATGAAAGCTATCTTCCGGCTTGTCGAAAGGGTGGCATCCACAATGAGCGCGGTATTAATCACCGGGGAATCAGGAACGGGGAAGGAGCTCATTGCGCGTGCCATTGTCCTCAACTCCGACAGAAAGGACAAGCCTTTCGTGACCATCAATTGCGGGGCCATCCCGGAAAATTTGCTGGAATCGGAACTTTTCGGCCATGTGCGGGGATCATTTACGGGAGCAATCAAGGATCACCGGGGACTGATAGAAGAAGCCGAAGGAGGCAGCCTTTTCCTTGATGAGGTTGGCGAGATCCCTTTGCCTGTTCAGGTCAAACTGCTTCGCTTTCTCCAGGAAGGAGAAATCCGCCGAATCGGGGACACAAAGGTGCGGAAATTTGATGTCCGGATCATCTCAGCAACAAACCGTAATCTGGAAGAGGCTATTCGTGACGGGATATTCCGTGAAGACCTGTTTTTCCGTTTGAACGTGATTCCCATTTTTCTGCCGCCGCTTCGGGAAAGAAAGGAAGATATCCCTCCGCTTGCCTCTCATCTTCTCCAGCGCCTCTGTGATGCTCATTCCCGCAACGTGACAGGTATATCATCACAGACCCTCAAGATATTCATGAACTATCCCTGGCCGGGAAATGTAAGAGAGATGGAAAATGTGATTGAATATGCATTACATCTCACCGATGAAGGAAATCCCATAAGGCCGGATCAGCTCCCGCCAAAGCTGCTGGCAAATCCAGATGCAACCTGGAGCCCCAAGGATTTTGTTTCCATTGAAGAATATACCAGACAGTCCATCATCGTCTTGCAGACGGAGCATTCCGAAGAACAAATCGCCGGTATTCTGGGCATTAGCCGGAAGAATCTGTGGGAGAAACGAAAACGATGGAATCTTCCAAGGCCACTAAAAACCGGTTGATCTCTTCTAACACCAATATAACTTTTGCCCTGACTGTTACCAAAGGTAATGTCCAGCACTTTATTCTATTACGATAAGTAACCAATTTCTGTTTTTCATTTTTCATATCATTTACTTACTCTCGTTTTTAATTCCATATTTTCAACATGTTATCAGGCATTTTTGCTTGCCTTCACATCTTTTTCCCCGCGTGGCACGCTTACTGCTCTATACATCTGCAAAGATCAAAAAAACGGAGGTAAAAAATGGCAGAAAAGAAGGAGTATCAAAAAGAATTCAGTACCTGTTTAGAGAATATCTACTGTGCAGAGATGATGCAAAAGATGGTGGGCCAAAAAGGAGTTGGTTCAATCTGCGCGGAGATGATGAAGAAGGTTACTGAGAAAAAAGGTGAAGGCTGCGGCGTCCATTGCGCTGAAATGATGCGCTCGATGATGAATAGTTGCAGCGGTGTTAAAAACGAATCTAATAAAACCAAAGAGGAGGAAAGCAATGTCAGAAGCGAATAGCAATCAGGAAATCAAAACACCAAGGAGAAGTAAACTGCACCGGAAATTAGACGCAATAGGATGCGCTCTGTTTTTCATCTGGATGGGCATAGCCATTCTGGCCAATGTAGGTTGGGGAATCGGCCTTATCGGCATCGGCGTAATTATTATCGGATTATTGCTGGCAAAGGAATACATGTCCGGCCAGGCCAGCAACGAAACGTCCAAGGTATGCTGTTGAAAAGGCTTTAGCTAATCGCAACACAAATATTTTACTGTGAACACCCAACCAGCATAAAACTGTTTGGGTGCTCACTATGAGGAGGGGAAAACGCACCTATTTGATCAAAGGATACTTGGAGTAATTATATTGTTACAAACCTATGGTAATCAATATATCCCCTGCCAACAAAAAACAAAAAAATTATCCCCTTTATCTATTAATTCAAAAAGAAAGAATACCTCTTGACACATCATGGCTATTTGGCTATATGGCCATATACAACAAGTGGGGAAATGAAATGAAAAGTTCGATAACGCCTCAGTACGAAGCTCGGGCAAAAATAATCAAGGCGATCGCGCACCCCAGCAGACTATTTATTATTGAGGAACTCAACAAAAAAGAGCGTTGCGTAAATGAGCTGACCGACATGATCGGAGCAGATGCCTCAACAGTTTCCAAGCACTTGAGTGTTTTGAAAAACGCCGGCCTAGTATCCGATGAAAAAAGGGGAAATTCTATCTACTATACATTACGCTGCGTCTGTATCCTGGATTTCATCGGCTGTGTGGAAGACGTCTTGTCGGCCAACGCCAAAGAGCATGCAAATATCTTGAAAAGCTGTAAAAAATAATGGAGAGGTGATCATTAATCCCCATTCGCTTCGCTACGGGGATAATTCGACTTACACATTTCAGGGCACTTCGTTTCTGAAATATGAGTCTCATTAGGAGGTTAAATATGAAGATAGAAATATTAGGGATGGGTTGCGCAACCTGCAACAAACTTGAAGATACGGTTCGTCTTGCTGTTAAAGAGGCGGGCATCGACGCCCAGATTGATCATGTCAAAGACATAAAGCAAATTATGTCCTATGGCGTAATGACAACTCCCGCTCTGGTCATTGACGGAGTAGTTAAAGCTGCCGGTAAAATTCCAACGCTTACAGACATCAAACAAATGATCGGCGGTGGCAAAAATGGCTGAATGCTGCACTAAAGATGATGGAAACAAAAATAAAATAAACTATTATGTTCCTTTTGTACTGATTCCTTTCGCTGTGCTGATCTATGTTTTTTTGGAGCAGGGAGTTGATTTTCTTGTCTATGAAATATTTAAGCTGGACAGATCAGCTCATTTGACCGCAGCAATCAGGTTCTTTCTCTACGACACTCCCAAGGTGTTTATACTTCTGACCGTTATCGTTTTTGTTGTGGGAATTATCCGGTCTTATTTTTCACCGGAAAAAACAAGAAAAGCGCTGGAAGGCAAACCATTGTTTGCCGGCAACGTCATGGCCGCATCCCTTGGTATATTTACTCCCTTTTGTACCTGTTCGGCCATTCCTCTTTTTATCGGGTTTGTGGAAAGCGGTATTCCGCTTGGCGTTACATTTTCTTTTCTTGTCGCCGCGCCGATGATTAATGAAGTCGCACTAGTCTTGCTTTTTGGCCTTTTTGGCTGGAAGACTGCGCTGCTTTACGCATCTACCGGATGGCTCATCGCTGTCGTTTCCGGCTGGATTATCGGCAAACTTAAAGTAGAGCGCTTTGTCGAAGAATGGGTTTATGAAATCAAAGCAGGTGATTTCCAAGTTGAAGATAGTAAAGTTACGCTTAGCGACAGAATTCAGGCGGGACACACTGCTGTTGTGGATATTGTTTCCAAAGTCTGGATTTACATTGTGACCGGTATTGCTGTGGGCGCTGCCGTTCACGGCTATGTGCCGGAAAACTTTATGGCTTCAATCATGGGTAAGGAGGCGTGGTGGTCGGTCCCTCTGGCGGTACTCATCGGCGTCCCGCTGTATTCCAACGCGGCGGGCATCATCCCGATTCTCCAGGCGCTGCTCGAAAAGGGCGCATCTCTGGGCACTGCCTTGGCCTTTATGATGTCGGTTATCGGACTATCGCTGCCGGAAATGATCATTTTGAAGAAAGTAATAAAACTCCCCCTGATCATAATTTTTGTCAGTGTAGTTGCCACAGGCATTATGATTGTGGGATTTCTGTTTAATCTAATCTACTAATTTATATCATAGAAGGAGACTCATTATGGCTGAATGTTGTGGAACGGCGACAAAATTGATCTATGCGTGTTCAGGCGCCGCTGATGTTGGTGAAATTGCCGATCAAGTGGCCAGGAAGCTGCGCTCTGAAGAATTCGCTAAAATGACCTGCCTTGCCGGTATTGGCGCCGGATTATCCGGCTATGTCCAATCAGCCAAAGGCGCAGACGAGAATATTACCATTGATGGATGTTCCGTCGCGTGCGCGAAAAAGACTCTAGAAAAAATCGGTGTTAGACCTACCGCTTATATTTTGACAGACTTGGGACTGGTCAAAGGGGAAAGCCCGGTTGCGGAAAAGACAGTTAAGCAGATATCGGACCTAATTAAAAGAATGAAGGGCTCACCTGTGCCACCTGTGCAAATGGGAACTTGCGGATGCTCTTGCGGCAGCAAGTGTTGAAAACATTGACTTAAATATTTAGGAGATATTTGGAAATGAAACTGCGTTTAAAATTATTTATTGTTCCTGTGGCTCTGCTTACATTATTTACATTACTTTCACTTCCGGTTGATTGCCGGAATGTCCTGGCTCAAACACCATCAGGTGCAGTTAAAGTGACCTTTGTGGAAATTGGCTCGGTCAACTGCATTCCCTGCAAAGCCATGCAGCCCATTATGAAAGCAGTAGAAGAAGAATATCAAGGGCAGGTTAAAATTGTCTTTCACGATGTCTGGACGGAAAAAGGAAAAACCGATGCCCTGAAATACAATATTCGGATGATCCCCACGCAGGTATTTTTAGATAAAGATGGCAGGGAATACTTTCGCCATGAGGGATACTACCCCAAAGCAGATGTAGTCAGGGTGATTAAAATGCGAGGGGTCAAGTAAATGATCGTTGAGCTCTTTACCTGGCTTTCGCAGGCTCTCACTTCATCTCCCGAAATCGCCATTGGGGCTGCGTTTATCTGGGGGGTGCTTTCAGTAATTCTGTCGCCCTGCCATATAGCGTGTATTCCCTTGATTGTCGGATTCATTGACGGCCAGGGAAACATCAGCACAGGGAGGGCATTTGGCCTCTCGTCTCTTTTCGGATTGGGCATTTTGATTACAATCGGCATTATCGGACTTTTCACCGGGCTTGCAGGAAGAATGATCGGCGATATCGGCGGCTACGGCAATTATTTTGTGGCAATTATTTTCTTTGCCGTCGGCCTTAATTTACTGGGAGTGCTACCGCTTCCCTTTATGGAAGGCGGCGCGAATCCGAATTATAAAAGAAAAGGATTTCTGGCAGCTTTCATTCTAGGGCTCCTGTTCGGTATCGCGCTGGGGCCCTGCACGTTTGCCTACATGGCCACGATCCTTGGTGTTGTCTTCAGCATAGCATCCACTCAAATTGTTTTTGCACTTTTTCTGCTTTTGGCTTATGGTATCGGGCATTGTTCGGTTCTGATTTTTGCCGGCACTTTTACGGAAGTAGTTCAGCACTACTTACAATGGAGCGAAAAATCGCAAGGCGCGGTTATTCTGAAAAAAGGTTGTGGCATTCTTGTGATATTGGGTGGTGTTTATTTAATTATATTCAACTTTATTAATTAAGGAGGCATTTATGACGGAGCATGTTGCTAGTAAATTATCATTTTTGGATCGCTTTCTGACTTTGTGGATTTTCGCGGCCATGATTCTAGGTGTGGGGTTTGGTTACTTTATCCCGGGAGTCGAGGCCCTCATTAATTCATTTCAGGTAGGCACAACCAATATACCCATTGCCGTGGGACTTATTTTGATGATGTATCCGCCATTTGCCAAGGTGAAATATGAGGATTTGCCCCAGGTCTTCCGTAACGGGAAAGTCCTTAGTCTATCGCTTGTGCAAAACTGGTTGATCGGACCGGTCTTAATGTTTATTCTGGCGATTGTATTTTTACCGGACAAGCCCGAATACATGGTGGGCTTGATCATGATTGGCCTGGCGCGTTGCATTGCGATGGTCATTGTTTGGAACGAACTGGCCAAAGGCAACACGGAATATGCCGCAGGCCTTGTTGCCTTCAACAGTATTTTTCAGGTGCTTTTTTACAGCGCTTTTGCCTGGCTTTTTATTACAGTGCTTCCGCCCTATTTTGGATTTTCCGGCAGCGTTGTCGATGTTAGCATCCGGCAGATTGCCGAAAGCGTCTTTATCTATCTGGGCATTCCCTGTATTGCCGGAGCCTTGACCCGCATTATCGGTGTGAAAAT
>SESG01017837.1_pt1 | contig 16187 bp, 19 predicted proteins | sample 3171421 | NCBI WGS metagenome assembly SESG01 (sample SAMN10866946, study PRJNA518727) | freshwater metagenome | biome: subpolar coniferous forest; feature: holomictic lake; material: water; isolation source: holomictic Lake 227, 6 m and 8 m depth | place: Canada: near Kenora, Ontario | collected... | reverse complement strand
GTTTGCACTGAAGAGCTGCAATACCAGCAAGGCGTCGCCGGCAAAACGGATATGGATTTCGCGGTCAACGGGTGAAATGGCAACACCGGTAACTGGTTGGGGGGAAAGCGCCTGCATCAGGCTTGCCGAATCGCGCGCCTTCTTCATTTCGCCCTCTCTTGTGTAGAGGCAGAGAAGGGGAGTATGGGTGATGACGACCAGCTGCAGGTGCCGGCTGTCGGGCGTCACGAAATCGAGGGTTACCTGGTTTTTATGCTCTGAATAGATCTCAAAAAGCTGGCCGCCAGCCAGCCGTTCATGCAACTCCATTGCCGCATGGTAGAGGGTAAAGTAATTGCGTAGCATGATTGATGAACAGGTTGCGTAAGCACGATCTTTTTCTCTATTTTAGAAAACAACGTCGGCTCTCGATTTTAACAATGTATTAAAAAACAGGACTATGGCGGAAGAAACAAAGGGCGGATGCTGCTGCCCTGGTGAGGCGGGGAAGATGGCCCCAGCAACTGAAAAGCGGCTTGGCTGGCATGAATATTTTATGAGCGTTGCCCATCTTATTTCACGCCGGGCGACCTGCACCCGAGGTCATATCGGTGCGGTCATCGTCAGGGAGAACAGTATCCTTTCGACCGGATACAACGGAGCCCCGTCCGGGCTTCCTCACTGCAACGACAGCAACTGCCGTATTTACCGCAGCATCCATCCCGACGGGACGGTCGAGGAGAACTGCGTCAATGCGATCCATGCAGAAATCAACGCCATAGCCCAGGCGGCAAAGCATGGGGTCTCTATCAAGGATTCAGATATCTATATTACGGCCAGTCCCTGTATCCACTGCCTGAAAGTGCTCATCAACGTGGGTATAAAAACCATCTACTACGACAAGCCCTATAAAATCGAGCATATCGCCGACCTGCTCCGGCTTTCCGGTATCAAACTGGTGCAGATCAACATGCAGGATTATCAGAAGGGTTGACGATGGCGCAGCGTGACGATCTCTTTTTTATGAGGCGCGCCCTTGAGCTTGCCGTGCTCGGTGCCGGCAGGGTGAGTCCCAACCCCATGGTTGGTTCCGTTATTGTTTGTGACGGGGAGATTATCGGGGAGGGTTACCATCAGGCGTTTGGCGGTCCTCATGCCGAAGTGCATGCCATTGCTTCCGTCGTTGATAAAAGTCAGCTTCACCACTCATCACTCTATGTGACCCTTGAGCCCTGTGCCCATTTCGGAAAAACTCCGCCTTGCAGCGACCTGATTATCGAAAAGGGTATTGCCCGTGTTGTCATCGGTTGCCGCGATCCCCATGTCGCCGTTGCCGGAAAAGGGGTTGCAAAGCTTCAGGCCGCAGGAATTTCAGTGACCGAAGGGGTGCTTGAAGCGGAGTGCAGGCAATGCAATGAGGCGTTTATCAAAAGCCATACTTTCGGACTGCCTTTTGTTACCCTTAAACTTGCCCAGACTCTTGACGGCAAGATTGCTACTTCGCTTGGGGCATCCCGCTGGATTACCGGGGAGGAGTCGAGGAGGGAGGTACACCGTCTTCGGAGCACCTATGATGCCGTGATGAGCGGTGAGGCCACCGTTCGTGCCGACAACGCGCAACTTACCGTACGGCACGGTGCCGGGCGCAATCCGATCAGGGTGGTTCTTGATTGCCGGCTGAGCCTGCCGCTTGAATCCCTCATTTTCAGTGCTGAGGCGCAAACCCTTCTATTTGCATCATCCTCATTTGCCGGGTTGCCGAAGGTTGTTCAGTTACAGGAAAAAGGGGTGACCGTGCTGTTTGTCGGTGAGCATTCAGGAAAGCTTGATTTGCGACAGGTGCTTGTGGAGTTGCATAAACGGCAGGTACTCTCGGTACTGGTTGAAGGAGGAAGCCGCCTGTCGGCCTCGTTCATTCATGAAAGGCTTGTTGATAAAATACTTATATTTGTTGCGCCAAAGCTCTTTGGCGGCGATGCCTTGAGCGCTTTTGCGCCTCTGGGTATCAGTGTCCCGGAGCAGGCTGTGAATCTGCGTTTTGAACCGCCGCACTTTTTTGGTCGTGATGTGCTGCTGGAGGCTTATGTTGACGCTTAAACCGGAGGGTTGGAGCGAGAGAGAGAGTAAAGCGAAAATATTAAAAACAGGGTTGGTCAATGGCTAAAAAATATCCCAAAAAAAGGCTCCTTATGATTGACCGTTTTGTCAATAACAGTGATCTTGGAAAGCTGATCCTGCGGGTTTTGGTTGGGTCAATGCTGCTTTTTCACGGCATAAGCAAGCTTCAGCACGGATATGGTTTTGTGGAACAGATGCTTCGCAGTGGTGGGTTTCCGGGCTATCTCTCTCATTTGATATTGGTCTTTGAAATTCTGGCCCCGTTTTTCATGATACTTGGAATCTACACCCGTCAGGCGGCCCTCCTTCAGGTCTTCAATATGGTTATGGCAGTCTACCTTGTCCACACCAGAGAGCTTTTTTCGGTATCGGCACATGGCGGATATGCTCTTGAACTTCAGGCATTCTATCTGTTTGGCGCACTTGCCGTTTTCTTTTTTGGCTCCGGACGTTTCAATGTTGCCCGTGGCCAAGGTGTCTGGGACTGATGGCGTTATCATGTTGCCGGTGAACGCTTTCATCCCGATTGCTGTTCTTTTTCTGTCTTCCACGCTTTATTGCTGTTATCGTCATATTTATTAACCGAAAACCATTCTTTTTATGGCACAGATTACTTTCAAGGGCACTCTTATTGAAACAGTTGGCACCCTCCCCGCCAAAGGCTCCGAAGCTCCTTTTTTTTGCCTGGTGAAAACTGATCTTTCCGAGGCCGGTCCTGCTGATTTTGCAAGCAAGAGACTGGTTCTCAATATTTTCCCGAGCCTCGACACTCCAGTCTGCGCCTCTTCAGTCCGCCGTTTCAATCAGGAAGCCTCATCGCTCGACAATACGGTCGTACTCTGCATTTCCGCTGATCTGCCCTTTGCGCAGAGTCGTTTTTGTGAAACTGAAGGATTGAAAAATGTTGTTTCACTCTCTGTTTTCCGCTCTCCGGAATTCGGGCGCGATTATGGGGTTACGCTTGCATCCGGTCCTCTCAAGGGGCTTCTTTCGCGTGCAATTGTCATTGTTGATGCCGACGGCATTGTGCGCTACACCGAACAGGTGCCTGAAATTGTGGACGAACCGGACTACAGTGCGGCTCTCAAGGCCCTCAAGGCTCTCGTTTAAGGATGTTTACAGGGATTATCAAGGATGTTGGCCGGGTCGGGGGAGTGACGCGGCGGCAGGGCGGACTGAGGCTCAGGGTGCAGTTTGGCAGCACGGAAGAGTTTGCCAATCTCGCGGTTGACGAGAGCGTGAGCATTAACGGTGTTTGCCAGACGGTTGTCGCACTTGGCGACGGATGGTTTGAGGTTGATACCGTTGAGGAGACCCTCTCCAAAACAACGCTTGGCTCGCTCCGTCATGGAGCACTGGTGAACCTTGAACGGGCAGTTCGTCCCCTTGATCGCCTCGGTGGCCATTTTGTGCTCGGCCATGTTGATTGTGCGGCAGCGGTGCAGGAAGTCAGGGAGCTTGGTTCAAGCCTTGAGCTCTGGATCGCATTTCCTGACGCCTTCAGCCCGTTTATTGTCTCGGCCGGTTCGATAACGATTGATGGCATCAGTCTGACCGTTGCAAAGCTTGAACCGTTGCTTTTTGCCGTAGCGGTTATTCCCTATACCTTTGCCCATACAACCATTAACCGCCTTAAAGCTGGCAGCCTGGTGAACCTTGAGTTCGATATTCTTGGCAAATATGTGGCACGCCAGCTTGGACGGGCCTCCTCTTCACCCCGGGCCGATTCGCCTATTGATGAAGGATGGCTTCGGGAAAACGGATTTTAAATGGCCGACACAGACAACATGCAGGAGGATTTATTCGGCCCTTCCCCTTCGCAAGGCTCAAAAGATTATTTTCAGCCTCTCGCTGAACGGGTGCGCCCGCGTACCCTTGACGATATGGCAGGGCAGGAGCACCTGGTTGGTCCAAACGGACCGCTCCGCAAATTCCTCTCTCGCGGCCAGATGCCCTCAATGATTTTTTGGGGGCCTCCCGGGTCCGGCAAAACCACCCTTGCTGAAATATGCGCCTCATCGCTGGATTACGCTTTTGAACAGCTTTCAGCAATAGACTCCGGAGTAAAGGAGGTGCGCAAGGCTCTTGAAAATGCCGAAAAATCGAGGCGTTCCGGCCTCAGGACGATCCTCTTTATCGATGAAATTCACCGCTTTAACAAGGCGCAGCAGGATACGCTGCTGCATGCAATTGAACAGGGACTTATTGTGCTTATCGGCGCAACGACCGAAAACCCCTCATTTGAGGTGAACGGCGCGCTCTTGAGCAGGATGCAGGTCTATATTCTCAAGCCTCTGGGCCCGGAGGAGATCGAACTGGTGATTCGGCGAGCCCTGAAAGAGGACCCTCTTTTCGGGGAGCTCTCCATTGAAATTGCAGACCTTGATTTTCTGCTGCAGTTTTCCGGAGGCGATGCACGCAAGGCCTTGAATGCGCTCGAAGCGGCCATCTCCCTTTTGCCAAATGGGGCTACCCAAATGGTGCTGAATCGCGAACTGCTTGAGCGTGCCCTGCAGTACAAGGCACCGATTTACGATAAGGGGGGGGAGAACCATTATGACATCATCTCCGCCTTTATCAAATCCATGCGTGGCTCAGATCCCGATGCCGCACTCTTCTGGCTTGCCCGAATGATTGAAGGAGGGGAAGATCCAAAATTCATAGCGCGGCGGATGGTCATATTTGCAAGCGAAGATATCGGCAATGCTGATCCTTATGCCATCACGCTTGCCATAGCGGTTTTTCAGGCAGTTGCCATGATCGGCATGCCCGAGGCAAGGATCAATCTCGCTCAGGGTGTTACCTATCTTGCCTCTGCTCCAAAGTCAAATGCAAGCTATCAGGCAGTCAATGAAGCGATGAGTGAGGCAAAATCGATGCAGGAGCGGAGGGTTCCCCTTCATTTGCGCAATGCACCGACAAAACTCATGAAACAGGAGGGCTACGGCGCCGGATACAAGTACCCCCACAGTTATCCTGCCCACTTTGTTGCGCAGCATTATTTCCCTGAAGGCATGGAGCCGAAGGCCTATTACCGTCCCGGAGATGAAGGCCGCGAAAAGCATATCCGCGAACGCCTTCAGCTTTTATGGAACGATCGTTACAAGCCCTGATGGTTACAAAACCGGATGCTCTTTGTATATTCTTCAAGCAGTTATCTGACCAGGGTGCCGGAGGCAAGTTTTTTTCATCAAGACAGACCCGTTTATGAACAGGATAAGACCGATATTTTTGTTTTTGCTGCTGTTTATGATCTTTACAGCAACTTCGTTCCGTCACGCCGTTGCGGCTCCGGGGGAGGCAAAATCAATCACCATTGATGAAGCGGTGCGCATCGGGCTCGAAAGAAGCCGCTCGCTGCAAATCGCCCGCCTTGACCGCGACATGGCAGGGCAGAAAATCCGGCAAACATGGTCGGAGGTGCTGCCCCAAATCACCTCCTCGTTTACCTATACCCGTACACTCAAACCCTCCGTCCTTCTTTTGCCTGACCAGGGTTTTCCGGGTTTTCCCAGTAAGCTGGAAACCAGCTCCGACAATGCCGGGCATGCCACCCTTGATGTCCGCCAGCCGCTGTTCAATCTCGCGGCTATTGCCGGTATCAATGCTGCCGGCATTGTCCGCAAGATGAGCGAAGAGGCTTACAGCAATACTGAAGCCGCCGTTGTTGCCGATATCAAGATCTCCTATTTCGATGCTCTCATATCAAAAGACCAGTTGCATCTGATTGAACAGAGCATTGCCCGCTGGGAAGAGTCCAGAAGGGATACCAGAGCAATGTTCCGGCAGGGAGTTGCAGCTGATATCGATACTCTCAAGGCGTTTCTCTCGGTAGAAAATCTCCGGCCTGATCTTATACAGGCGCAAAGCCGGGTTGCCATTACCATGACCAAGCTGAAAAATGCAATGGGCCTCCCGGCCGACAGCAGCGTGGTGCTGAGCGGAAAGCTTGAGCTCTCTTCAAAATCATACCCTCTTGATATTGCTGCGGCATATCGTGAGGCGCTCGATTCCCGGCCTGATCTTCATATGCTTGATCTCCAGGTCAAGGCGGAAGGTCAAAAAATCAATGCAGCCCGTGCCGAGCACTTTCCGGTGATTTCCGCGTTTGGCAAGCTCGAGACGCAGACCGCCTTTAGCGACAAGACCCGGCCCTCTGATTCCATCTGGCCGGCCTCCTCTTCTGTGGGACTTCAGTTCACCCTCCCTATTTTTACCGGTTTCCGCATAAGCTCACAGGTTGAGCAGGCCCGGATAGCGCAACTGCAGACCCGCACAAGGCTTGAAGATCTTAAGGCCAACGTCAGGGCTGAAATTGAGGTAAGGGTTTTAAACTACAAAGAGGCGCAAAAAAGAATTGAAGTACAGTCTACAACCATCAGCGTTGCCGAGCGCAGCTATAAAATATCGTTGCTGCGTTTCAAGGAGGGAATCGGCTCCCGCCTAGAGCTGACCGATGCCGAACTGCAGCTCAACAAGGCCAAAACCAACTATCTGCAGGCAGTCTACGACTATCTCGTTGCAGGCACGCTGCTCGACAAGGCCTTGGGGCGACGCTCACCGAGTTGAGACCGTACGATTGTGCCAATATGGAATTGAGCTAGGGGGGGAAAGATTTTTCGCCCCTACTCCGGATTTATTGCTTGTTTAATAGAAATTTGCTTCGTGATGATTCAAAGACTTTACGTACACAACTACAGATGCCTGGAAAATTTTGAACTGAATCTAAAGGGATTCCAATCCGCTCTCTTGATCGGAAAAAACGGTTCAGGCAAATCCACAGTATCGTATGTGTTGGAGCTGTTTCAATCTGTCGGCAGGGGAGTAAACAGAGTAAAAGAGCTTGTTCAGTCCAAGGATTTTTCCCGTGGACGATCTGATGTGCCGATGCGCTTTGAAATAGAGATATTGCTCAACAAGACATTATACAAATATGTCCTGGCGTTTGATTTGCCCGACAAACTAAAAGAGCTTCGCGTTATTGAAGAGCAACTGATCGTTTCAGAAAAGCCTGTTTATCTCCGTAAAGAGGCTCTCGTTACTGTTTCTAAAGGTTCAGAAAATCATGATGCTCAGTTTTCCGTTGACAGGCATCTTGTTGCCCTTCCGGTAATACAGGAAAAGTCAGAAACTGATCCGTTGCGGATCTTCAGGACCTGGCTTGCCAACATGATTATTGTAGCTCCAATCCCAAGTTTCATGACCGGCAAGTCCAGCGGCGAAACCTTTCAGGCCAAACGTGACGGATCAAACTTCGGTGAGTGGTTTTCCGGACTTCTCAGTCTTTATCCGGCAGCCTATACCGAGCTTGATAAATATCTCCGGGAAGTGATACCTGATATCAAGGATATTCAGAACAAGGTCATTGGCGAAGATGCCAAAAGTATGGTGGTGCAATTTGAAGCAAACAATGCAACACTTAAACTGGATTTTAAAGACTTATCCGACGGTGAAAAATGCTTTTTTCTCTGTTCAGTTGTGCTTGCGGCCAATAAATTTTATGGACCGCTTTTCTGCTTCTGGGACGAACCGGACAACTATCTTTCACTGTCAGAGGTTGGCCATTTTATCATAGCACTCCGCCGTTCATTCAAGGATAGCGGCCAAATTCTCGTAACTTCGCATAACGAAGAAGCCATCCGTAAGTTTTCGAATGACAACATTTTTGTACTCGATCGGAAAAGCCATCTTGAACCAACCTTGATCAGACTGCTCAGAGATATACCCTTTAATGGCAATGTTGCTGAATCCCTGATTCGTGGAGATATAGAGTTATGAGCGGAAACAGGGAAAAACCGCATATCATTGTTTTGCCGGAAGACGAGGCTAACGAAAAAATTGCAAACGGTTTTATTCTTTCCCTGAACAGTAATGCCCGTTCGATCATCATTGACAAATATACCGGAGGATGGCGAAAGGTTGTGTCGAAATTTCTGGATCAACTTGTTCCGGAAATGCGAAAATATAGGGCATGTGTTGTCGTCTTGTTGATTGATTTTGACTGTTATGAAGGGAGTTCTCACCAGAATCGGTTACATCAGGTGACACGTGAGATTCCGGATGACCTGAAAAACAGGGTGTTTGTTCTTGGAGTGCTCTCTGAACCCGAGAAGTTGAGGAGCAAATGCAGAATGAGTTTTGAGAAAATCGGCGAAACTCTTGCAGAAGGTTGCCCTGATAACATAAACGGGCTATGGATGGATGAGCTTCTGAAGCATAATCAAGATGAACTCAGTCGTATCCTCTTAGCGGTCAGGCCATTTTTATGTTGTGTTTGAATAAGAAACAGTTATGCCAATATAAATCAATGCTTTATGCGTTTTTTTTCTCCTTCGTAACGTTCTCGAATGTCGCGAGGTAATCTTTGGGGCTTAGGACTGTGTCGTAGAGGCCTATGCTCTCTCCTTTGAATTGTTGATGCAAGTATAGGATAGGCTGGCATTTTCGTAGCGTTTAAATTTGTAGATGGCGTCGTTCATGAGTGCGCTGTTGAATACTCCGAGGCTTGATGCTTTCTGTGGCAGCAGTGCTTTGTTTGTTCCGTTTGCCTGATAACGGTATCACCATGAGTGTTTGCAGCACAAAAATTGTTATCTTTTAATAAAGTGAATTTGCAGTATTGCTGGTAAATGCCGGCGAAACTTTTTTTCCTGTTTTTGTTGATTACGAACCGCGTACAGCCATGTGCAAAATAAATCCCCGTGTTGATTTCGCCTTCAAAAAGCTCTTTGGCAGCGAAGAGAACAAGGATTTACTTATCTCCTTGATTAACGCTATTGTCTCCGAAGAGGAGCAGGTGGTGGAGGTAGAGTTGAAAAATCCCTATAGCCTTGCCGATTACCGGGCTGGTAAAATCTCCATAATCGATATCAAGGCCAAAGCTGCAAATGGCCGCTGGTTCAATGTAGAAATGCAGATCAGAGAAGACAATAACTTCGACAAACGTGCTATTTATTACTGGGCCAAACTGGTCACCGAACAGCTCAGTGAAGGAATGATGTACAAGGAGCTGAAGAAAACCATCAGCATCAGCATTCTTGATTACGACTTTGTACCTGATACAGAGGAAGTTCACAGTTGTTATAAAATCATCAATACCGCCACCGGCAAAGATGATAAATTGCACGACGTTTTTGAATTGCACTACATTGAGCTGAAAAAGTTCAAAAAAAAGTACCATGAAATTCAGACCGCCCTTGATCGCTGGAGCAGCTTTTTAACGACAGCCCATCAGCTTGACCGTGATCATACGCCAAAAGAGCTGGCGTCCGATAAAAATATTGTAAAAGCCATTGCCGCCATTGATCGCATGTTTGATGCAGAGGAGCGCCTAGTCTATGACATTCGTATGCAAGAGTTCACTGATGTAGCAAGCGCCATTGCCACAGGAGCTGAAAAAAACATTGCGAAAGGCATGGAAAAAGCATCAAAAGCCATTGTGCTGAACATGGCAGGGAAAGGTATTGATATTAATGCTATAGCCGAACTCACCGGTCTGAATGTGTCAGATATTGCCGATTTATTGCAAAGCACAAATGAGCAATAATAACGGCGATGTTGACGGCAGTAGTAAGGGCGAATGATTTTCGCCTCTGCAATTGTGGCAATATTGAATTGAAACGGCTATCTCTTGGTGCGCCCGTACGATTGTGCCAGTATGGAATTAAAGCTTGCTGTTCGTTTATGTCTGGGACTTTCTCACAAAATAGACCAGGCTTGATGCTTGCCGTGGCAGCAGGGCTCCTCTAACCGCTGTTGCGATCCCTCTCAGCAGGGCGGTTGCCAATTGCGAAGCATGAAACCCTCTATTCGCTCTTTTGCAACAAAGCTTTTCGCTGTGCAGGGTGTTGTAGATGGTATCGGGGAGGTAGGGGAGCCGCTTGAAAATGCTCATCTGATGCATTTCCAGCAGCTTTTCAAGTGTATCCGGCACAAAATGGTAGAGATGGCGCGGCGCATCCCAGGCTATCCAGTTTTTCTTATAATGCCTTGCATCATAACTTTCCGGGTTCGGCAGCGCAATAATAAGCACTCCCTCCGGCGCAAGCCTTTCAGCCGCATAAGCAAGGGTTTCGTGGATGGCATGAATATGCTCAAGCGTATGCCACAAGACAATCCGATCAAACCTCATTTCCGGGTCTGTTGCATCGCTCACGGAAGGATAGACCTTTAATCCAAAAACAGTCCGGGCATAATCTGCAGCTTCCGTATCAGGCTCTACTCCGGCCAGATTCTCGAGCGGAATTCCCTTTTTCTGGTGAAAACAGTTCAGGAGATCTCCGGTTGAACAGCCGATTTCAAGGAGGCGAACTTGCTGCAGGGGTTTTCGGCACTCTTTCAGGATGAGGCCGGCCCGGTAACGAAGCAGCAATGAGCGTGCGGCAAGATAGGCTCTCTCAGAGACGGTCGTGCTGTTTTGCGCATGAAGGTGCGGATCATATTGCCCGGTGTGGTAATGAAAGGCTATTTCAGAGAAGTCGGGACGGGGATTAAGCATAATGAGCCCTGAGGCGTTGGAACGCTGAAGCGTCCATTGCTCATTTCCTGCAGGATCAAAACGGTCGGGTACCTGGAGCCAGGGGGTGAATTCGGCAGAGTTGCTTATCGGGCAGGGAACGGTTTCCATGTGCACCAAGCGAGACTATTGTTCTTCTGTACGGGTAAGGTCAGCAAACGCTTTTCTCAGGTTTTGATAAGTGGAGCGCATATCATTGCTGAGCACTTTGGCATCGGCGAGAACCGGCATGAAATTGGTGTCGCCTTCCCAGCGCGGGACGATATGGAAGTGGATATGGTTGTCTACGCTTCCGCCGGCAACGCGACCAAGATTGGCGCCTACGTTGAACCCTTGTGGCCGCAAGGTAATCTTCAGTGCCCTGATCGACAGATCGGTCAACTCCATGACCTCAAGTTTTGTCTCCTTGTCGAGCTCTGAAAAGTCGGGGGTCTGCTGGTAAGGTATCACCATAAGATGCCCGCAATTGTACGGGTAAAGGTTCATGATGATGAAGCATTTTTTTGCCCTGTAGAGCACAAACCGCTTCTCATCTTCCTCGGGTGGAATATCAGCAAAAACAGATTTCCCGTCTTCGCCTGCAGGCTTGTCATCCTTGAAAGACTGCATGTAAACTTCACGCCAGGGTGAATACATTCTGTTCATGGAGAGGTAGTCCTGCTAAGATTGCCTGGGATTTGAGAATCGTACCAAAGATGGGAATCGAACCCACACGAGTTATTCACTCACTGGATTTTGAGTCCAGCGCGTCTACCAGTTCCGCCACTTTGGCCTGTAATTGAGCGGTGCGAGAGAAGGGAATCGAACCCTCACGCCTCACGGCACTAGTTCCTAAGACTAGCGTGTATACCAATTTCACCACTCTCGCAGTACAGGCTGATAATATACGTGGTTTTTGTTCTAATAAAAACTATCTTTCGAGATACTTTTACGGCGTATGACGCTAACATTTTCATTCCGGTTTATATGTTTTGAGCCTATGCCGTTTACTTTACACCGTCTTGCAAACGTTATCTCTTGGGTGATCAGTCCGATTGTCGTAGCGCCAGCAGTCTATGTCGCCATCGTCCTGCTCGGCTACAGCGGCGACGTCAAAAGCATCTCCTATTTAGTCGTGCTTTTTGTTTCCAGCACGATCGCCCCCATCCTTCTGATATCCGGTCTCAAAAAAATAGGCCGAATATCCGACTACAATATCACCTTCCGCGAGCAGCGCTTTCTTCCATTGCTGGTATTGATTGCCGTCAACGCCCTTGGCTATGAATTCATGAAGCAGCTTCATCCGCCGCGGCTTCTTACCGGTATCCTGCTTTTCAATGCCGTCAATACGGTCTTTATTCTGTTGGTCACCCTTCAGTGGAAGATCAGCATCCATCTGTTTACCTTTTCTTCCTCTGTCGGGCTGCTCTTTATGCAGTTTGGGGCGGTTTCGTTATGGCTGCTGCTGCTGGTACCGCTCCTCATGTGGTCAAGAATTGAACTGAAAGCCCATAATTTCATGCAAACCCTTGTGGGTGCAACGGTAGGATTTGTCGTAATGGTTGCGGAGCTGCAATGGTGGACGGGACTGTAAACCGGAAGAAATATGCCGTTGTTGTCACTACATACGGAGAGGTTGAAAAGGTTACCGTAGGAGCCCTGTGGCCCTGTTCACGGAAAATACTCAAGGTCGTTACCCGCCAGATTGTTAAAATACCGACAGCAATGATCTATTTTATTGCTGATTACCGTTCGACCAAGCACTATTTCAACTGGAAGCTGAACCGATACCGCTCTTCGCTCCTAGCCATTAACCGTGCGCAAAAAAACACGCTTGCAGGCTTTATTGCAGCAAGCGGCAGCGAGTTGCTTTCAGCGGCCGAGGTCAACGTTTTTGACGCATACTATTTTGTTCCGCCCTATCTCGATGATCTGCTCGAGCAGTTGCGCCAGCAGTATGACGGAATTGTTGTGGTACCAATGATTCCGGTTGAATCGGCATTTTCCTGCGGCGTGGCCTGCCAGATGGTTATCGACCAGTTTGGCGACAGCACCTTTGCCAAGGTAAAAGTGATGAGCAAACTGTGGAAAGATGACCAGCTTCACCGTATTTACATAGACTATCTGTTCGCGCAGCTTTCTGATGCTGTTCGTCTCCGTAAAGGGGGTAAAATCGGTCTTGTGCTGGTCATTCACGGCACACTGGTAAAAAATCGTGCAGGCAAGCCTCCAAAACTCTTTACCGGGCTTGAGGAGACCATGGCGTTTTTCGAGGTGATGAAGCGTAAAATCATGGCTCATCCCGGCAATATTTTCACCGACGTTCGCCAGGGCTGCATGAACCATTCAACCGGAGGGGAGTGGACTTCCGATACCATTGAGCGTGCGCTTGAGGAGTTTAAGCGTGAGGGGTATGAGGGAGTGGTCATGTTTCCCTACGGCTTTTTTGCCGACAACAGCGAGACGGAATACGATGCCTGCAAAAAGCTTGAGACGGCAGCATTTCCGGTATCCCAGTACGTCAGATGCATCAATGACTCTCCCGAATTTGGACGCTGGCTTGCAAGCCGGGTGCTCGATGAGCTGCAGACGCTCAACAACCTGCAGGATGCCTTTGAAAGTCTTGCACATAACCAGTAAATTTTTGATATTTGAACGCTGTACATGACAAGGAGAGAGAGCTGCTGGAGGTTGAACTTCAGGAGGATCCCGAAAATCCGCTCAAGCAGTATGCATTGGCAAGGCTTTATATTGACTCTCAACGCAACGCCGAGGCGCTTGAACTGCTCGACCGTTGCATTCAGGTCAGGCGTCGCGATCCGGAGATGCTCTATGCTCGTGCCGTTACCAACATCTCAATGGGCGCCTACCGCAAAGCGGCATGCGACTTGTTGAAAACCATCGTGCTCGATCGCAGTTTCATGCAGGCTTACAAGCATCTCGGCTTTGTGCAGTTTACCCTTGGCAAAGAAGAAGCTGCGCTGAAAACCCTGAAAAAAGCGCTGGAGATTGATCCGGAATATGCCGATATCTATTGTGTTCTTGGCGATACCTACCTTGACTTGGGTGAGTTTGATCACGCAAGGGAGGCTTTCGAAAAAGCACTTGACCTCGAACCCGACAACCCTGAGCCTCACAGCAAGCTGGCCATGTATTATCTGGCAAGAGGAGACATGAAAGGGCTGAAAAGGGAGTATGAACTATTAAAAACACTCGACGCAGCATTGGCCGAGCAGATTGGAAGCCTCTTTTTTTAAAATATGATGAAACTATTTCCTGATTTTGAAACCAAGAAGCGGTTTATGAAAACCGGCCTTCCCATTATTGCCGGTATTGCATGGTCGCCAATCATCTGGATTGTTGTTCTGGCGGCTCTGGGTCCGTCACTGTTTGCCCTGACCGCTTCCTGGCCGGTCACGCTGGCGATTACCTTTTTTGTCGTATTATTTACAGCACTCTTCTTAATGAAGTTTTTCATCCGCCTCGGAGCTAAATTTTATGGCGAAGGCAATTAATTGCCTAACAGAGTTAGTTTGATGCCGGGAAAAATAATACCTTTAAAAATTATGGGATTGATCGCCCGTTAAATTCAAACGTTCCCGTAAAAGCCTTTTTTTTCTGTGAGCAAAGGAAATTTTTTTTATATTTGCGCTCCTGTAACAAAGTTATGTCTGCAGGAGCAAAAAGTATCAAGCTGTGTTCGACCGGGATTAACTCAAATTGGCGTTACATGGATCAGACTCTGAGTAATTTTGGCAATGTTTTTGCGTTTCTCGCACTTGGTGTCGTATTTGTCGCCGGAGGTTATCTCACCGCCCGGCTCCTTCGTCCCAGCAGGCCCAACCCCGCCAAAAATTCAACCTACGAATGCGGCGAAGAAGCTGTAGGCAGCGCCTGGGTGAAGTTCAATATCCGCTTTTATGTCGTAGCCCTTATCTTTATCATTTTTGATGTTGAGGTTGTCTTCCTCTATCCCTGGGCAACAGTTTTCAAGAAGCTTGGCGAGTTTGCACTTGTCGAGGCTCTTGTTTTTGCCGGTATTCTTGTGCTCGGACTTGCTTATGCATGGGTAAAAGGGGATCTCGACTGGGTAAGGCCCACCCCCAATATTCCGAAAATGCCTGAAATGCCGTCCTCGAAATCCAGCTCTCTCAGGGGTTAACTCCTTTCACCATATTTTTTTGCCGTTATGGGTTTACTTGATGCCGGGATAACAAATCATAATGTTCTTGTAACATCGGTTGACAATGTTCTCAACTGGGCTCGGTTGTCCTCACTCTGGCCGATGGGTTTTGGTCTTGCATGTTGCGCTATTGAAATGATGGCGACCAATGCATCCAATTACGATCTCGAGCGTTTCGGTATTTTTCCCCGCTCCTCTCCCCGTCAGTCCGATCTGATGATTGTTGCCGGTACGGTGACCATGAAGATGGCCGAGAGAGTTATTCGTCTTTATGAGCAGATGCCGGAACCCCGTTATGTTCTCTCAATGGGAAGCTGCTCCAACTGCGGAGGTCCTTACTGGGAGCATGGCTATCATGTCCTTAAGGGTGTTGACCGTATTATTCCTGTTGATGTCTACGTCCCGGGTTGTCCGCCAAGACCCGAATCGCTTATCGGTGGTCTTATGAAAGTTCAGGAGTTGATCCGCATGGAGCAGATTGGTATTTCCAGAGCAGACGCACTGAAAAAGCTGGCTGAAAAAAGTGTTGATCCCCAGTTCGTTATTGAGCAGGAGCGAAAGGCTGTCGGAGCATAATTAAATAAACCAAGCATACCACTCAGATGGAAGAAGGTAAGGTTTTTTCGCAGTCGGTTCAGCAAAGTGCAGCGGCTTATGCGATTATCCATGAAAAATTCGGTGCAGCAGTGTCGGCTTTCGACGCCAATGAAACCATGCCGTTTTTTGAGGTACTCGATACCGCGCTCTGGCCTGATATCGCTCTTTTCATGCGCGATCATGCCAGGCTGAAGTTCAATTATATGGCGTGCCTGAGCGGTGTGGATTACCAGGCCGAAGAGAAGGTGGGCATTGTCTGCAATCTCGAGTCACTTGGACTGTTCAATCATAAGCTCGCCGTCAAGGTGAAGTGTGCGCGGGTTGGCGGTTCGATACCGACCGTTGCCTATGTCTGGCATACAGCCAACTGGCATGAGCGCGAAGCTTACGACATGTTCGGCATGACCTTTTCCGGCCATCCCGAATTGAAAAGAATTCTCTGTCCTGACGACTGGGAAGGTTTCCCGCTCCTCAAGGATTACAAGGTACAGGAATCGTATCACGGAATAAAGGTGCCCTACTAACAGTGGTTTTAATAGTAAAAGCAGCTCAAGTATGCAGGAATTAGATACATCCGGACTGGGTTCGGTCAGGGTTACCCGAAAAAGCGATAACGTCGTCGTTATTGAAAAGGATCTTGCCACCGAGCAGATGGTCCTTGCCATGGGCCCTCAGCATCCGTCAACACATGGTGTTCTCAAGCTGGAATGTCTTACCGATGGCGAGGTGATTACCGAAGCGGTACCCTATCTCGGATATCTTCACCGTTGTTTTGAGAAGTGTTGCGAGAATGTTGACTACCCGGCCATTGTTCCC
>SESG01015527.1_pt1 | contig 16191 bp, 11 predicted proteins | sample 3171421 | NCBI WGS metagenome assembly SESG01 (sample SAMN10866946, study PRJNA518727) | freshwater metagenome | biome: subpolar coniferous forest; feature: holomictic lake; material: water; isolation source: holomictic Lake 227, 6 m and 8 m depth | place: Canada: near Kenora, Ontario | collected... | reverse complement strand
CTGCTACGGCAAACCCTAAGCATCCGCCGATCGCACTTCGCACGCTCGATCCGCATATCGTCACACGATTCCATCGTTCTTCTTGTTTCCTCCAGGTTCAACATGTGATAAGCTTCCATTCGACTATAAGAGATTCCCAGGTTATTACTGGCGGTAACGCTACACTTCTCCTTGAATTCGCCTCGTATTTTGGAATGGAAGATATTGAATGTTTGTTTATCCAAGACTTTATGATGTCATAGTAGTAGGTGCTGGGCATGCAGGAATTGAAGCCGCCTTAGCCTCGGCCAGGATGGGATGCCATACGCTATTCTTGACGATCAACGCAGATACCGTTGGCCAGATGTCGTGCAATCCAGCTATCGGTGGGCTCGCGAAAGGCCACCTTGCGCGTGAGATAGACGCACTCGGCGGTGAGATGGCTAAAGCAACGGACATGACCGGTTTGCAGTTTCGGATGCTCAACCGCAAAAAAGGCCCAGCCGTTTGGGCACCTCGCGCACAATGTGACAAGAAGGCATACCAATTCCGAATGAAATGGGTCTGCGAGCGCCAGCAGAATTTGGATCTCCGACAAGCCCAATGCCTGCGGTTAATTCACAAGGATGGCGAGGTCTGCGGCGTTGCGACTAATTTGGATGTTCAGTATCGAGGAAAGACCGTTATTGTCACCACCGGTACTTTCCTGAAAGGCCTAATCCATATTGGCCAGAATCAGCAATCCGGCGGTCGATCCGGAGAGGAAGCTTCCTTGAGTGTTTCAGCTTCCTTGATGGAGATCGGGTTAGAGCTCGGTCGGCTGAAGACCGGAACTCCTCCTCGGCTGTTGCGACGCTCGATTGATTTTTCCAAGACTGAAGTTCAGCCGGGGGACGATCCGATTCCTTACTTCACGCACTGGAAGGATGATTTGTTCCACGTGGAACATCTTGATGTGATGGGTGTCGGCGCAGTTGGCACCGCAGCACCTGAAGAAAAGTTCCACGTGGAACATTCACCAAGGTATCCTGCTGGATCAATACTGGAGAGAATCGGGGGCCAACTGCCGTGTCATATCACCTACACGAGTAAGAACACAGCGGAGATCATCAAGGCCAATCTCCATAAGTCGCCTTTGTACTCGGGAGTAATTCAGGGCGTGGGCCCACGCTACTGTCCCTCTATCGAGGACAAGATTGTGAAGTTCTCGGATAAGGATCGGCACCAGATCTTCCTGGAACCCGAAGGAATAAGCACGGATGAGATCTACGTAAACGGATTCTCAACGTCTCTGCCGTTTGAGGTGCAGATCGACATGGTGAAGACAATCATAGGTTGTGAGAATGCCGAGATTCTGAGACCGGCCTACGCGATTGAATATGACTTTTGTTTTCCGACACAACTATACCCCTCCTTGGAGACGAAGGCGTGCCGCAACCTTTTCCTGGCTGGTCAAATCAATGGCACCTCCGGATATGAGGAAGCAGCGGCACAGGGACTCATCGCCGGAATAAATGCGGCACGGCGTGTGCAAAATATGGCTCCACTGATTCTAAAGAGAAACGAAGCCTACATCGGCGTTCTGATAGACGACCTGGTAACAAAAGGAACCACCGAACCTTATAGAATCTTCACATCTCGCGCCGAATACCGCTTGCTGTTACGTCAGGACAATGCAGATGCCCGTCTGTCCAGGATCGGCTATGAAATCGGCTTGTTGTCCGAGCGCAATTATCGCCGGTTCGAAGCCAAGCAAAAGGCGGTGGATTCAGAAATGGCCCGCCTCGCAAGAACCCGTCGTGGCACGGAGACGTTGGCCCAGTTGCTGCGCCAGCCGGGTGTTACCTATGACGCTATAAGAGCGGATGATTGCAATCTATCAGCCGAGGTAATGTCCCAAGTCGAGATAGTCAGCAAGTATGCAGGCTATATTGCCCGTCAGGAAAATGAGGTGGCTAAAGCGAAGAACCTCGAGGACAAGCAGATTCCGGAGGGATTCGATTACAGCACCGTCCCAAGCTTGCGCCTTGAGGCGCGGCAGAAATTGACAAAGATACGCCCCGCAACCCTCGGCCAGGCGTCTCGCATCTCGGGGGTCTCCCCGTCCGACATTGGGATTCTGCAGGTCTGGTTGAAACGCGGCAGCGCGGAAAATCAAGCGCTTCCCAAAGCCCCTTGATTTTGGCCATCCCACCCACACGCCCAAAACACCAACGTTAGCCTGTATATTTCCTAGGGGAACGAGTGAGCGCACGGTTCGATAACAAACGTGGGCTTGGTGCGGGGTATGGAGTCCCGGCTTTAGCCGGCAAGGTGTTGTCCTTCGAAGGCGGCTCGAAACACTTGGAGATTCATGACGAAACCACGTCTGGCCGGCTAAAGCCGGGACTCCATGCACTGTGCTCTTCGTGCGCCAGTGAAAGATCCAGGCTAGCTGCGGTCGAGGATCACTTAGCTTTTGGTAAAGAGGCCAGGGCATGGCGGCACTGGTGGTGGTTCGCCCGGCCGCTCCATCAGGCTTCGGCCGACGGAATTCAGGGGCGGGTAACCGGTTGCGCCGGCTGACCGAGTTCTCTCGCAGCCTTGTCGGACAGGTTAAATTTGATCCATGTATGCGAGTCGGTTTTGCGATTGCGCATTTCCACCTCCTCTAACTGATACTCACCTTGGATCTTCTCGATATTTACCGGATCAAACCGCTTGAGGACTTCCCCTCGGGCGTCGTAGGCGTCCGCATGAACAATCCCATACGGACTTTCGATCATGATCCACGCCACGACCCTGGCGTAGCCGCCCGGCACCGGGGCCGGGTTGATGCTCTCCAGCACATTACAGGACTTGCTGTGTCGCATCGTTTTCTTCAGGAGCCTCTGCTTCGGCCAGTGCAGAAACTCCAGTCCCAGATCCGCGATCCAGAAATCCGAGTCAGCAAAGGGCGCCATGATCTCATGCGGGGGCAGTTGCCTGGCAACCAAATTGGAAGTGCCGGCTGCGACAGGGCCGGACAGTTCATACCGGTTGGGCTGCGCTCCGGTATGTATGATGGTGAGTTTTTGTCCTCCGAATCCGCCCGCCGACGGCAGGGTCTCATAGCGGCTCACCCAGTTGCTGGAGGTCGAGGTGACCTCGAAGCGGACCGGGATTTCCCGTTCCTTGCCCTCCGAATCGCGGATTTTAACCCTGCCAGTATTGGTACCGTTCTGCGCGGGCCTTTGGGTCAGCAGTTTGTCCACCAGTGTGCGCCCCTCTTGCGCGGCCTCGACCGGATCCAACGGCACAGGGCGCGGATCATTCTGGCGCTGCCCGAAGCAGGCTGTCGAAGCGGTAACGAGCAGAATGAGGGACAAACAGCGAAATCTGCGCAGACGTGCAAATCCGGCGCGAGTTCGCGCGCCTCTTGCTGCTGGCGCCACATGCCCCCGAGTTTCATGTCTTGGCGGAGCTTTCAAAGATGCGGTCGAAGGCGCATCTACCCGACCACTTGCAGATTCGAGGTGGGCGTCGTTCTGGTTCATTTCTCGCGCAAGGCCAGCGGCAGCAATTCGGCGATATGCCGGATGAAATGGACGCCCAGCTTGTGCCGGACTTCTTCGGGCACTTCACTCCAGTCCGCACGGTTCTGATCGGGAAGAATAACTTGCTTAATGCCAAAACGGGACGCCGCGAGCACTTTCTCCTTGATGCCCCCAACGCGCATCACCCGCCCGCGCAAACTGATCTCCCCGGTCATGGCGACATCGGATCGCACCCGCCGTCGAGCCAGCAGGGACGCCAGTGCGGCCACGAGTGTCACGCCGGCGCTTGGCCCATCTTTGGGGGTTGCGCCCGCCGGGACGTGAATATGGAGGTCGTAATTAGCGTAATCCGTCAAATCGATGCCGAGCAGCTTGGCCTGGCTCCGCAAATAGCTAACCGCTGTCTGCGCGCTCTCTTTCATCACGTCGCCCAGGGAGCCGGTCAACAGGAGGTTCCCTTTGCCCGGCATGCGCGTCGCTTCAATAAAGAGGATTTCTCCGCCAACCGGCGTCCATGCCAGGCCCGTGGCGATTCCGCATTCTTTGATCGTCTCCGCCGTCTCGCTCACGAACCGTGCTGCGCCCAGGTAATCCTTCAGCGAATCAGGCACCATGACCAGCGGCTTGTCGCCATTCCCGTTGCTCACGATGTGGCGCGTCGCTTTCCGTGTCAGCGCCGCAATCTCCCGCTCCAACTGTCGCACCCCGGCCTCGCGGGTGTAATCGTGGATCACCCTCCGTAACGTCGCGTCCGGGATCCTCACTTCCCTTTTAGCCAGGCCGTGCTCTTCCAATTGGCGCGGCACCAGGTATCGCTTGGCGATCTGCAGCTTCTCAAACTCGGTGTAACTCGGCAGCTCGATCACTTCCAGCCGGTCCCGCAGCGCCGCATGCACCGGCTCCAGCCAGTTGGCCGTAGTCAGGAACAACACCCGTGAAAGGTCGAACGGCAAATCCAGGTAGTGATCGGTAAACGTGTTGTTTTGTGCTGGGTCGAGAACTTCCAGCAACGCCGCCGCCGGGTCGCCCCGGAAATCTGCGCCCACCTTGTCCAGCTCATCCAGCATGATGACCGGATTCCGGCTCTCGACGCGCCGCAGCGTTTGGATGATGCGCCCAGGCAACGCCCCTACGTAGGTGCGTCGATGGCCGCGAATCTCCGCTTCATCCCTCATGCCGCCCAATGAAATGCGGGCGAACTTCCGTCCCAGAGCCTCGGCCACGCTCCGGCCCAGGGAGGTCTTGCCCACACCGGGCGGACCCACCAGACAAAGGATCGGCCCTTTGATCAGTTTCCGGCGCTTGATCACAGCCAGGAACTCCAATAGCCGATCCTTGACCTTCATCAGCCCGAAATGCTGCTCGTTGAGAATGCGCTCGGCCTCGACCAGGTCAATCTTGTCCTCTGTCTCCTTCGACCACGGCAGACTGAGGATCCAGTCCAGATAGTGCCGGCTCACCCCGTATTCAGCCGCCGCCGGAGGCATCTGCTGGAGCCGCTCCAGTTCCTGCGTCGCCACTTGTTTCGGCTCGGGCGGCAGCGGGGTTTGCTCGATCTTCTCCCGCAGCACCCGAATTTCGCTGGCGTTGGGGTCGGATTCACCCAGCTCACGCTGGATCGCCCGCATCTGCTCCCGGAGGAAGAAGTCGCGCTGCGTCTTGGATATGGATGTCGCCACCTCGCTCTGAATCTTGGAGCTGAGGGTCAGCACTTCGTGCTCGCGATTGAGCATCGGCAACAGCCGCGTCAACCGCTCCTTGACCGAATTGGTTTCCAGCAGCTTTTGCCGCTCCTCCAAGCCCAGGCTCAGATTAACCGCGACCAGGTCCGCAAAGTGGCCCGGCTCCTCGGTGTTGAGCGCGGCGATCTTGATCTGTTCGGATAACGCCGGCGAGAGCTTGATGATTTCCTGGAACTGGCTTTGCGCGTTACGCATCATCGCGGTCAGCTCCACGGAATCTTCTTTCAGGTCTTTCAGCAGTTCACACTTGGCGGACAGATAGGGGTCGGTCGTGGGATACTCCTTGATCTGAATCCGCCACAGCCCTTCGATTAGTACGCGCACCGTGTTGTCCGGAAACTTGAGCATCTTCAACACGCGCGCCGCGCAGCCGACCTCGTACATCTCGTGCGGTAGCGGGTTCTCCGCCTCGGCATTGCGCTGCAAGACCACCCCCAGCAGGCGGTCCCCGCCAACCACATCATCAATGAGCTTTGTGCTCTGGGCAGTCTCCACCATCAGCGGCGCCACCATCCCGGGAAAAATCACAATGTCCGACAAGCCCAGTACGGGCAACACCTCTGGCAGGGAGCGGGAAGAGACGTGCGGTGTCGCATCCGGACTACCGGCAGCTCCCAATATGCTTATAAATTCGGTGTCGGGCGAGGTCATGATAGCGCCATACTGCAGTTAAAATGCCGCCGCCTGACAAAAGTTCAGAGAAGAGATTAATTCCCCTCGGCAACTGGCACCTTAGTATTCTTCACATGCGGTTGTGCCAAGGGCACGTCAATCCGCAAAAACCCGTTTAGGTAAGCCGCTTTCGCCTGGCCCAGATCATAGCCCGCCGGTAACTCAAGCACGCTCTCGAATGGACCGTAATTGATCTCCATCACCAGGAAGCTGCACTTCGCGGCCCGACACCCATCGGGCCGGTCGCCAGCGATTCGCATCCGGTTCGCCTCGACGGTGATCTCCAGGTGCTCGCTCCGCATTCCAGCCAACTCCACCTTGACCACTAACCCATTATCGGTCGCATAAACGTCGGTGTTGGGCACCCAATGCGCCTTGCCTGACATCTCCTGACTGCCGGCGGCAGAGCGCGTCACGAAATGCACCGATGAACTGACTTTACACATGGCCATCTTCAGCGAAAAGTATATTACGCCACCAGTCGCGGCGGCACAAGCGCACGCTCATCTCATCTTCATCCACACTTCGGGACGCTGACCTTTGCGCGCACGGAACACGACCGAACTCTGCGGTGATGATTCCTGAACCCCAAGACAACCGCAACGCGTATCACGCCCGAAATTGAATTTGCGTCGGCGAAACGTGTTCCCCAGCAGCAACACTGCTGCGGAGGCAACTACCGCCAACGACACTATCTGCTGCCAATCCATACTGGCAACATAAGCTAGAACTCGACTCACGCAACAAATCATTCGAGCTGCCCGACCCTTGTTTCTTGGTATTCGCCTGGCACAATTTGAAAAGCTCCCACTTCGTTTCAGGAGCCCGGAACCCGTCAGTAGCTCTCGCTCCCGGCCACGGTCGTAAAACGCCAACAACGTAAACGAACGCGCGGGCCAGGACGGCACACATCATCAACCGGTGGTCCGTCTCACCAACCAATCGGGCTCAAGCCATGGGGTGTGCCTCCAAACGCACAGTTGTCGGGCTGACAGACCCGCGTAGAATTCAACCAGATCATGGCGACTAAAGACCATAAGCGACTCGCAAGAGACCTCATCGAAGCGTTGGAGTCCCGGATTCATGTCGGACCGCCTGTTCGCGAGGCCGAAGTCCACTCCGCGCGGCAATTTCTGCACCAAAACGACTTTTCGCTTGCCAGTGACTATTTCCACCGGCTCGAGCAAATCCGAAACCGGCTCGAAACCAGGTCAGCCCCGCCTGCCTTGCTGCCGGGCAAGCGCAATTACGGCGGTCAGGCTGCCGGCCACTGGATGCAACTGCAGTCCGCCTACGACCACGTGATTCTTTCCACCTGCTACGAGGGCAACTTTGACCTGAAATCCGGACGAGTGAAGATCTCGCATCGCTTCAATCTGCAAGGGCGAATTGACTTTGTCGAATTGAAGTATCTGCGTTCATTGCTCCCCTGTTTGAATGGAGAGATTCGCAGCCTGTTACGGGTAAAAGACTATTCGACGATCCGCAAAGACTGGCGATCGGCGGAGGCCTTTGTCTTGCCAGTTCTGCCGCAAGAATTGGTCTTTCTATATCAGGATATTTTCCGATGCCCGAGGAATGAAGTCCTGGCTTGGCTCGTCAACATCGGGCACCGGATGGTTGGCGATCTGCTGAAGGACTTGCAGGCGCCTCCGGTTCACAGCGCCGTTCCTCATCGCGGAACAAATGGCGACCAGCAGTGCCTCCAGGCAGTCCGGACCGACGAAGTCGCCTTGCCGATACTTGAACACGCTGCCGTGCTGCAATCCACAGTCGAACTCAGCGAACCCAAAGCTGTCTTGGTGCGCTACAGCAGTATGGTTTAATCAAGCCGCGATGGGTGCGTTTTCCTCGCCGCCAGTGGCGGGTTGTGTCTTCAGCGATCGCTCTAAGCCCCCCCGCCACAGCCCCGGAGTTTGGCCGCCTTGCGCTGCCGACAAAATAGTCGATAAAATAGTACTTGTCCTTTTGGCGCTTTTGGTAAAACTTAGGTTCACTATGAAAAGGATATATACACTTATCGTACTGTTGGGCATTGTCATGGGCGCGGTGCTGACGGGCTGCAACCAGGGGTCAGAGGCCCCGAAACCCGCCGACACGAACGCAGCTCCGGCTGCTCCTACTGCCCCGGCGGCGCCGGACAGCAAGTAAACTACTTTTCCCAAATCACCTTTGGGAATTTCGGCCTCACGCCGGGCAAGGGTTTTGCCCGGCCTTTTTGTTAGACTTGGATTTCCCTGGCCAAGACGTAAACTGCACTCATGAAGAGATCGTTCTGTCTTACTCTGGCCGCCAGCCTGTTCCTGATCGGCTGCGGTGATAGCTCCGACAAACCGGGCCAGCCGACGAATGGTGCAGCGGGCGCCAGCAGCCCATTGAGCGCGCCCGCGGATTATGTGGGCGCCTTGGGCAAAGCGCAGCAGGCGGCGGTCAAGACGGTGGATACAACTTCCCTGAACCAGGCCATCCAAATGTTCAACGTGGAGCACGGGCGCAACCCCAAAGACCTCAACGAACTGGTGGAGAAGAAGTTCATCCCCAAGATTCCCGCCGCGCCGTACGGGATGAAACTGGAATACGATGCCGCTGCCGGCAAGGTGGGGGTGATTAAGCAGTGACCGAACAGATCTGTATCCTGGACTTCGGTTCGCAGTACACGCAGGTCATCGCGCGCCGCGTCCGTGAGTGCAACGTTTACTCGGTAATCTTGCGTTATGACACGCCGGCGAAGGAAATCGCCCGGCTGAATCCCAGAGGCCTGATCCTGTCCGGCGGCCCTTCCAGCGTTTATGCCAAGAACGCGCCGCTGCCCGACCGCGCCATCTTCAAGCTCGGCATTCCGGTGCTGGGCATTTGCTACGGGCTTCAGCTCCTGGCTCAGTATCTCGGAGGGAAAGTCGAGCCGGGCCAGAAGCGTGAATACGGCAAGGGCACACTCCACCTCAAAGACCGTTCATGCCCGCTTTTCGCCAATCTGCCGGAGGCGCTGCAGGTGTGGAATTCGCACGGGGACAAGCTGACGAAATTGCCTGCGGGCTTCAAAGCCGTCGCCACCACGGAGAACTCCGCCTGCGCGGCCATCGAGAACCGCGCCGCGAGGATGTTCGGATTACAGTTTCATCCCGAAGTAGTTCACACGCCTCGCGGGCGTGACATTCTCACCAGCTTTGTCCGCCGCATCTGCGGCTGCGGCAAGAGCTGGACGATGCGCAACTACGTTGACCAGGCGGTCGAGGCTATCCGCGCGCAGGTCGGCACGGAAAAGGTGATTCTTGGGCTAAGCGGTGGGGTGGATTCCAGCGTCGCGGCGGCGCTGCTGAAGCGGGCGATCGGAAATCAGCTCACGTGTATTTTTGTCAATAATGGCGTGTTACGCGGACGCGAGGCGGCAGTGGTGCAGGAAGTCTTCGGACGCCATTTCAAGATCAAACTGCAGTATGAGAACGCCTCCCGGCTGTTTCTGCGCCGGCTCAAGGGCGTAACCGACCCGGAGCGAAAACGGAAGGTGATCGGCAAGACCTTCATCGAAGTGTTCGAGGCCGCAACCCGGCGCGCGGGCAAGGCGAAATTCCTCGCGCAGGGCACGCTTTACCCGGACGTGATCGAATCCGTGCCTATTGGAGGCAATCCGGCGGCGATGATCAAGAGCCACCACAATGTCGGCGGGTTGCCAAAGAACATGAGGTTCCAGTTGGTCGAGCCGCTCAAATGCCTTTTCAAGGATGAGGTGCGGGAATTGGGTCTCGAACTGGGGCTACCGCAGGAGATTGTATTGCGCCAGCCGTTCCCCGGACCCGGCCTGGCGGTGCGCATCCTGGGCGAAGTCACACCGCGGCGGCTGGAAATTCTGCGCAACGCTGACGCCATCGTGGTCGAGGAGATGAAAAGCAGCGGCTTGTATTACAAAATTTGGCAGAGCTTCGCCGTGCTGTTGCCCGTGCGTAGCGTCGGCGTGATGGGTGACGAGCGGACTTACGACTACACCATCGCCCTGCGTGCGGTTGAATCGCAGGATGGCATGACCGCGGATTGGGTGAAGCTGCCTTACGACCTGCTGGAAAAGCTATCCAACCGGATCATCAACGAGGTGAAAGGCGTCAACCGCGTCTGTTTCGACATCACCAGCAAGCCGCCGGGGACGATTGAATGGGAGTAAGCCAATGGGGGTATCCCCAGCTCCGATTGCCTCAACTTCCCTAAACTAATTGCCTGAATGCAGCCAGGGAAGTGAGCGGATGATCCGCCTCCTTTGCCCCGCATCCGCACGCTTTCAACCTCTCCCTTGACGCCTCTGTGCCAGCCTGCGACCATACTTCTGCTTGGCGCAGGATGTTGAAATCGCAGCGGCAAGCGATTTATTCGCTCGAGTCTCGGTAGCTCCCGCCGTGCAGTCCCTGGCACGGCGCCTGGAGAAGGGGGGCGTATTGTCCTGCACCGGCATCAGTGCCGCTGCTCAACCGTTTATCGCCGCCATGCTGCGGCACCTGTTTCCCTATCGTCCCCTCGTCGTAGTCGCGGAAGGGCTTAAGACTCAGGAGAGCGCGCAGCAGGATTTGGCGACGTGGCTGGCGGTCGGAACCGAAGTCCAAAGTCCAATGTCCAGTGTCCAATGTCAGGGGGCTGGGGTCACGAGTCACGGACCGGCCCCCGTCGTTCAGAATCACACTTCGGGTATCACGCATCACGTTTCACGCTTCACCCTCCCCCTCTTCTACCCCGCCTGGGAGGTGCTGCCGCACGAGGCGAGGCTGCCGCACGCCGATGTCATCAGCGAGCGCCTGGAAACGTTCGTCGCTCTCACGCAACACGCAACACGCGGCACGTCCCCGGTGCCCCTCATTGTCACCAGCGTTGCCGCCTTGCTCCAACGCACGTTTCCAGCCGGGACGGTGCGCGAACGCACGCGGACACTCACGCGCGGCGACCGCGTCGAACCGATGGATCTGGTCGAGTGGCTCGAAGCGCAAGGCTATGAACCAGAGGCAAAAGTCACGCAGAAGGGCGAGATCGCCTTGCGTGGCGGCATTCTCGATGTCTATCCGCTCACCTGCCCCTGGCCGGTGCGGATCGAGTTCTTTGGCGACGAGTTGGAGTCTCTGCGCCAGTTCGACCCGCTGACCCAGATGTCACGAGCGGAAATCACGGCGGTAACGATTCCACCCGCCGGGGAGTTGGGCCTGTTGAAGAAGTCCGAAGTTCAAGGTCTGGGAACCCTGCTCGATTACTTGCCGACAGAAACGATGCTATTGCTTTGTGAGCCTGGTCAATTGGCCGAGCGAGCCGAGGAATACGGCAAGCAAGTTCCCGCCGGAGACCCTTTCTTCATTCCGTGGGAGAATCTTTTAGCCCAGGCCAGGGAGCGCGGGATGACCCTGCTGGAGGTGAATGAAGCCGAGTCAGGCTTGATCGCTGTAGGAGACGACCGGGGTACGGAGACCAGTCCGGACCCTCCGTTCCCCCTCACCCCGACCCTCTCCCTAGGGGAGAGAAAGAAAGCCCCGGCAGACGGAGACATTGCCGAGCCTGGTGGAACGTACTCTGGGCTACGCCGTGCTTTCCCTCTCCCCGAGGGAGAGGATCAGGGCGAGCGAAAAGCAAACGGCCTTTCTCCCGCACCACTAGAACCATTCGAGACGGGCGGCACTCCGCACTCCGCACTCCGCACTCCTCATTTCGACAGTCTGGAGGCATTCCGTCCGCTGCCTGAGCGAATGCCCGAGGCACAGGTGGCAGAGGCGCAGCGCCGGGAGTTCTTCGCCCAAATCCACCGTTGGCTGCGCCAGGGCTATGCCGTTCACGTTTTCTGCAACAACGACGGCGAACGGCAGCGCTTTACTGAGATCTGGAAGGAATATGGCTTAGCGCAGGAAAGCCCGAAGGCCGAAGCCCAAAAACCGACCGCGAGCGATACCGCGGGACTTTGGACTTCAGACTTTGGACTTTGGACTCACCTCGGCCCCCTCGCCCGCGGCTTTCTCTGCGACGAGGCCAAGCTGGTCGTGGTGACCGACGCGGAGATTTTCGGGCGCTACAAGGTGCAGCGGCCGCGCCGTCTCAAATCGCCGCACGCGCAGGCTACCCGTTCTGCGCTCGACATTGATTTCACCGAACTGGAGGAGGGCGACTACGTCGTCCACCTCCAGCATGGGATCGGGCGGTATGTCGGGTTGCAAGTGCTGCCGCTGGGGGCTGGCACCAAGCCGACTGAAGGGACCGGCGCCAACGCCAACGCCGGCCAGGAATGCCTGGTGATCGAATATGCGCCGAGTGACCCCGCGCAGCCGCCGCCCAAGCTGTACGTGCCGGTGACTGAGGCGCATCTGGTCGGCAAATATGTCGGCACGGGCAAAGCTCATCCGCCGCTCAACACGCTCGGCGGGGTGCGCTGGGCCAGGGCCAAGGCGCAGGCCGAACGGGCGGTGCGGGACGTCGCTGGCGACCTGCTCGCCATCCAGGCCGCGCGCGAATCGCAAGCCGGACATCCGTTCGCGCCGGACGCGCCCTGGCAACGCGAGTTCGAGGGCGCCTTCATCTTCCAGGAGACGCCGGACCAGGAGCGCGCCATTATCGAGACCAAGGCCGACATGGAACGTCCCAAACCCATGGACCGCTTGATCTGCGGCGACGTCGGCTTCGGCAAGACGGAGGTGGGCATTCGGGCCGCGTTCAAAGCGGTGATGGACGGCAAACAGGTCGCCGTGCTGGTGCCAACAACGGTTCTGGCACAGCAGCACTTCAACACCTTCCGCGAGCGCATGGCTGACTACCCGATCCGGGTGGAACTGCTCTCACGTTTCCGCACCCGTCGTGCCCAGGATGGGGTCATCCGGGATCTGGCGGCGGGAGCGGTCGATATCGTGATCGGCACGCATCGGCTCCTGCAGGACGACATCGCCATCAAGGATCTGGGGCTGGTGGTCATCGACGAAGAACAGCGCTTTGGTGTGATGCACAAGGAGAAGTTCAAGATGCTGCGCCGGCTGGTGGACGTGCTCACGCTCAGCGCCACGCCGATTCCCCGCACGCTGTACCTGGCGCTGACGGGCGCGCGGGACATGAGCACCATTCAGACGCCGCCACACGATCGCTTGCCGGTGGAGACCATCGTCGCGCCCTACGATGAGCGCGTGATCCGGGATGCCATTCAACGCGAACTTAACCGCGGCGGGCAGGTCTTCTTCCTGCACAACCGGGTGCTGACCATCGAGCCGATGGCCCAGAAGCTCAAAGCGCTCCTGCCGCACGCCCGCATCGTCATCGGCCATGGCCAGATGCACAGCGACGACCTGGAGGAAGTCATGACGCAGTTCGTCAACGGCGAGGCCGACGTGCTGCTCTGCACCACGATCATCGAGAGCGGCTTGGACATTCCCAATGCGAACACGATCATCATAGACCGTGCGGACCGGTTTGGCCTGAGCGATTTGTATCAACTGCGCGGCCGCGTTGGCCGCTACAAGCACCAGGCTTATGCGTATTTGCTGTTGCCACGCCACGGGGGACTGCTCACCGATGTGCGCAAGCGCCTGAGCGCTATCAAACAATACTCTACACTCGGCAGCGGCTTTAAGATCGCCATGCGCGACCTGGAAATCCGCGGGGCCGGCAACCTGCTGGGCTCCGAGCAGAGCGGACATATTACAGCGGTCGGATTTGAGCTTTACTGCCAACTGCTCAAGCAAAGCGTCGCCTCATTGAAGGGGGAGAAAGTCAAACCGCGAGTAGAGGTGCAAATCCGCTTGGACTTCCTGGCGCTGAGCCCGGCGGAAGAGAGTGCGAAATCAGGAGGCGGGAGCCGGGAGCGAGAGTCCGCCATCCAGCAGGCAACATCGGCTTACATTCCGTTCCGTTACATCCCGGAAGCGCGGCAGCGCATCGAGATTTACCGCAAGCTGGCCCAGGCCACGGATAAGGCCGGCCTGCGACGCCTGGAGGAGGAAATGCGCGACCGATTCGGGCCAGTGCCGCCGCCGTTACAACTCTTGCTGCAAGTGGCGGAGATCAAAGTGCTGGCTTCCGAGCACGGCATCTCTGTCATCGAGGTCAAGGAGGATAAACTGATGCTCACGCGCAACAACGACTACGTCATGGTGGGCAGCAAATTCCCGCGCCTAATGAAAAAGCAGGTGGGCGCGCGCTTGAAGGAAATCAAGCAAATGCTAGTTGCAATTAGTTAGTCCAGACACTGCGTTCCCACTCCTGTCCGGCTTACTTCCGGAGCGGTTTCCTGGAAATAAAGCCCCGTTTTCTCGCCGCAGCAGTTCTCAGGGTTAGCGGAGTCTTTGCTTAGGGGGAAGGTTCAGAATAGACGCGACTTGAAACTCTGTCTGGGCTTTGCTGGATGGCTTTACCCAGCCATGCGATGGTCTGACCCAGGTCAACCATGTTCCTCAATCCCTCCTCGTCCTCCTTGACTTCGCCTTTGTCCAGGCCAAACCCCAGATTCCAATAAGTCGAGCCTGGAACGATCGCCCCCGACATCAAGAACATATGATTCATCGTGTCAAAGGCGTGCGTTCCGCCTCCTCGCCTAACCGCCACCACCGCAGCCCCGATTTTCCTACGGAACAAACCACCATTGGCCACTGCCACCAGCCCGGCACGGTCCAGCAGCGCCTTCATTTCGGCCGTCACGTCTGTAAAATACGTGGGTGAACCCAGAATGATGGCGTCAGCTTGAAGCATTTTCTCCAGGCACGCGTTAAAGCCGTCGTCCTTCTGCCCACAGCGGGAGTTCTTTGAATTGAAACACTGGTAGCAAGCCCGGCAACCACGGATTGGTTTGCCCCCCAACTGAATGAATTCCACCTCCCAACCGGCGTCGGTCAATGGCTCCAGAACCTTTCTGAGCAGTATTTCTGTGTTGCCGCCGCTGCGGGGACTTCCATTGATGGCAATCGCTTTCATACGTTTCTTCTACGCCAGACTGTTGTGACAATAGGCTTCCTGTTTTGCACAGAGCAGAGATGTCCTCCGAGAGCCCTGATGTCAAGGCCGGGGTGAGATTTGTCCCGGACTTCTGGCGGAGTCCTTCTCCAGCGCAACCACCTCTGTCCCCACAACTGGTGACATGCAGGAAACTGAGGTTCAGGTATTATAAGGGTGTCGATACGATTTGAATTTGTTCTCATGTATCGTGTGTGTCAAAGAGGCCGGATCAAAACTCCGGCTTTTTTGTTGTACCGGAGCATTGAACTGTGATACAGGCCACCGGTCCGACAGCGCATTGACCGAACTAAAACAACATAACTGAATCATCCCCCACTGAAGATGCAGAACCTTTCCGTCATCCTTGGCACGAATGCCTCCGGAAAGAGCGAGCTTGCCATTCGCCTGGCGAACCACCTGGGCGGCGAAGTCATCTCCGCCGACTCACGCCAGGTCTATCGCGGCCTGGACTTAGGCAGCGGGAAGATCACCCCGGCCCAGGCCGGCACAGTAAAGCACCACCTCATCGACGTTGCCGATCTGTCGGACTATTTCTCCTTAGCCCAGTATCAGCGGGCCGCTTACAGCGCCATCGATTCCATTTCCGGGGCCGGCAAGAGGCCCCTGCTCGTCGGCGGAACCGGTTTATACATCAGCGCGATCGTCGAAGGTTATGAACTGGTGGATGTGCCACCCAACGAGCCGCTGCGCGCGGAACTCGAGGGCCTGCCCCTGCCTCAATTGGTAGAGCGGATTGAGAAGTCCGACCCGGAAGCCGCCAGCCGCATCGATAAGAACAATCGGCGCCGCCTGATACGGGCCATCGAAATTGCCGCCGCCGGCCGCGCGCACTCGGCAGCCCGCCAATGTTCCGCGCGTTACAACTGCCTTCAACTGGGGTTGACCTGGCCGCGCGAAGTCCTTGAAGCAAGAATCGAGAGACGTCTCCGGGACCGCCTGGCTAACGGCATGATCGACGAGGTCGCCGGACTCCGCTCCCGGGGAGTGTCCGACACCCGGCTCGAAAAACTTGGGCTGGAGTACCGCTACGTCACGCGCTATCTCCGCGGAGAATTGCGCACCCTCGACAACCTGCGCCTTGAGCTCGGAATAGCCATCCGCCAGTTTGCAAAAGGGCAGCTCACCTGGTTCAAGCGAGACCGTCGGATTATCTGGCTGGACCCCTTCCGCGACTATTTTCAAGAGGCATGTGACCGCATTCATGAATGGGAGGCAAAACCTCCGGGGTTCGAGACTGACTAAACGCTACCAACACCTCATCTGGGGGGGAACGGCACGATTCTCAACGCAAGCTTCCCCTGCGCACGAACCTATCCTGCGGCGACCCTGTTTAC
>SESG01009425.1_pt1 | contig 16192 bp, 18 predicted proteins | sample 3171421 | NCBI WGS metagenome assembly SESG01 (sample SAMN10866946, study PRJNA518727) | freshwater metagenome | biome: subpolar coniferous forest; feature: holomictic lake; material: water; isolation source: holomictic Lake 227, 6 m and 8 m depth | place: Canada: near Kenora, Ontario | collected... | reverse complement strand
CCTGATGCTGCTGCTGATGCGCGTGTTTCAGCACGTGACGCGCGGGGGGAAATAGTGCTTTCTTTTATTTTCGTTTGGCAAATTGCGTTCGAAGTGCACGCGTCAAATCGCCGGCCGCCCTACGGGTATATCACGCCAACCCTTTCCTCACGCGCGATGGCGACCTCCTTCTCCCTGCACGAGCCGTCGATGGAGGCTGCACAGACCATTGACAGCATCCTGGTCCCCGGCACGAGCATGAAGCTGCTCCCCACGCACTGCCTCTCGTCCCACGGCCAGCTAGAGGGTTTTTTGCTGCATGTCCCGAAGCGCGAGAAGGGGTCGGTGCTCCCCGTGAACCGCCAGATGTTCTACGGGACGTCACTATTCGAGGTGTCCTCGGGCGCGGGCGTGTTCAACGCGGACATCCTGCGGCTGCAGGCGACGGACATCAAGGAGAGCATGCGCACGCTGCAGAACGAGATCCACGCGCGGTCCATCGGAAAGGAGGCGACGTTCGCGTGCATCCCCGACGTGGTGGACGCCATGACCTCGATCAACACCGAGGGCTCTGTGGTGGAGGCGCGGATCTCGCGCACGTCGGGCCGCAGGAGCGTGGACTTCAAGAGCTGGGAGCCGGAGCTGCCGTGCTCGATCTCCATCCTGCAGAGCTTCATCCGGGCGTCGCACCAGCGGGACGTGCGCTCGCACAAGTTGTTTATCGCGGTGTCGGGTGGTCTCGCAAGGGCGAGCGATGAGTTCTACAACCTGCTGACGGACGTGGGGTCGGAGTGGACGTGTCAGGAAGTGAGCGATTCAGAAGAGGTAACCTTCTATTAAGCACGTTTATGCACAATTACTAATAGCTCTCATACCAGGTGTGGTGGCTGCGCAAGGCCGCCCAACGAGCCCGCGCGCGCGTGGCGTTCCTCACCGCCGAGCACTTCGGCCTGCAGATCCCCAGCACCGTGGACCTGTGCTCATTCGACAGCGTGCGGATCGGGGTGCCGGTGGTGGACACGATCGAGTTCAACATCCAGTCCGGGGACCGCGACACGGTGGAATTCTACTCCGCGTGCTGCGACACGACGGCCGTGCAGAACGGCATCGCGATGCGCATGCACCCGTCGGAGGGGTACTGGATCTTCCGCGGCGCGCTCAAGTCCTCGTCGAAGCTCACCAACTTCGGCGCCATGTTCGGCTCCAAGGCCGTCTGCGGCGTGTTCCCCACGCGCTCCGCGTTCTACAAGAAGGCCCAGGGCTCGCCGTCGTCGGTCAACGGGTTGGACACGGAGATCATCGTCCGCCGGGGCACGCCGCCGAGGGTCAAGGCCGACGGCTACGTGTTCCAGTGCTTCGACGAGCGATTCCTGAGCAACCTCACGCGGATGCAATGGGATAGGAACTCGGGGATCATCGAGCTCGTGCCGGTGGTGGTGGGACTGCCCTAGAGCTCGAGATGCGCCCAGATTTCCCATTGATTCCAGACCCGCTGCCCCGCGGTGTTGACGTACGACCCCTTGGCGATGACATCGCGGGCTCGGGCGTAGATGCCCTGGAAGTAGTGCCCGGCGCGGTTCCGTAGGTCGCGCACGACGTGGTTGAGGAGATTGTCGTGGCGGGTGATGCCGAGCTCCTGGAGCATCTCCGCGTCGATCTGCGTGTTGACGTTCCATATACACTTGTCGTAGTAGTACCCGCTGCATTCGATCTTCTCCTTTGCCAGCATTTTGTCGAGCGTCTTCTTCCTCTGGCAGCGGACGGCCGCGTGCTTCGTCTCCCTGGCGTGCTTTTTCACCAGCTGCCTCATCAGCGCATCGTCCACCGCGACGGAGCCCTCCGCGATCATGTCGTAGAAAAAGCCCTCCTTGGGCAGGTGCATCGCGTCCATGCGCCGGTCAAGCTCGGCTTTCCGCCGCGCCCTGGCCTCCCGCGCCCGTTCCAACGCGAGTTCCTTCTCCTGCTTTGTGATAGCCTTCTGACACGCCTCCTTCTCTCTGACCATGAGCGCGACGTGTCCCCGTGCCTCCAGTCCGCCGAGGCTGGCGAGGATCTTCAGCGCGCTGACGAGCGTCGGGTGCGCCCCCTTGCTGAATCTGTACCCGTTGAACCCGAACCACCGCTTCGCCCACACCTTGGGAATCCGCCTGTCCTTCCTCATGACCGTCACGGCGTACGCCAGGTCGCACTCGCGCCGCAGCGTCTTGCACGTGCTGGCGATCATGCCGAGCTTGGGCAGGCTGCGCACGCGGGTCCAGAACGCGTCTATGCTCACAGCAACTCGGAGCGCGTCGAGGCCGTTGCTCATGTTGCTTCTTTTTTTAACGGTGCGCCACGTGTAACGGCGAGTTTTTTTAATGGAGAGGACTGAGCTCCTGGAGCTTGCCGAGCGCGCAGTCGAAAACACCCTGCGGGGGCAGCCCCCTGGGAATCTCGTTTCCGCGCGAGTATGCCTTGGTGGCGAGGTCGAACTCGACATGGAACGTGAGCGCCTGTCGCATGGACTGGAGCGTTGGGTGCTGCGCGAACGTTGTCTTGGCGGCGTGCAGGACCGGGGCCGATCGCTTGACGGTCGAGATGTGCACCACCACCGTGAGCTTCTTGAGGGAGAAGTGGATCTCTGCCAGCCTGAGCGTCATTGGACCCCATTCTTCCAGGAAGTCAGAGTAAGTGCCCATGTCGTCGTACAAAAGCGTGAAGCCATCCCGTGTACAGTTTCGCCCAACGATGCACGCAACCCTGTGCTTGGCATACTCCGCCCGCAGCCAGCGAGCGATCTCACGCGCAATCGATTTCGGCATCAGGAACTCCTTCTTCCCAGCGGTCCGCGCCTCATCCGAGCCGTCCCAGAGCCCCTTGGACGCACAGGCCACGCGCACGAGCTCAGGGAACGTGAGGTACTTGGCCAGCGCGGTGCAGGCGTCGCTGTTGAGCGTCATGGGCGATGGTTGACACTGGGCATACACACGGTTATATACATTTTTTTTTCTAAGATAAGTCCTCTCTTACCAGCCCGCAGCCGGCATCCACCGCACATGCCATCCACCGAGAAGTGCTCCTTCGTGAGCCAGATCCAGTCGCTGATCGAGTGGGTCGACGGGCCCGCCACCCTGCTGACCAAAGACGACATCCTCGACAGCCTCAAGGCCCGCGTGCTGGTCCTCGCGCAGAAGTTCATCGCGTTTCCGCACTGCGAGAACTTCAGCCTCATGCCGCTACCCCGAGAATAGCGCGGTGGTTCGGAGCTCTACCGGGGGCTTGTGCGCGGGCACCGGGGGCAGCTGCATGGTGGACACGACCGCGGCGGAGGAGACGATGACGGGCGGGGCGAAGTCGAGGAACTCCTGCTCCAGATCGTCGTCGTCGATGTCCTCCGACAGCGGCTGCCCGAGCACGTCGGAGATCTTGTTGACGTTGGTGATGGTCTCCTGCAGGTCCTCGATCGCGCTCTCGGTCTCCTTCACGTCCATGGGCTTGAACCCCGCGCCCTGAATCGCCCGCACAAACGTCTGGTTGATCTCGTGGTGGCTGACCGCGTCCAGCTGCGCGAGCGCGCCCTCCCGGTACCGCTGCAGCTGCACCAGCTGGGCCTGCAGGCGCCGGTGCTCGAGCATCTTGTACCGGAACTGCGTCCGGAGCCCGCTGGTCCGGTGCCGCTTGGCCTCGAGGATGCACCGCTTGTCCAGCATCTCCAGCTGCACCTGCCGCGAGGAGAGCTGGTCCATGAGCATCTCAATCTGCGTCTTCGCCGACGCCACGTGCGGCCCGCGCTGCATGATGAAGACCCAGAGCTCGGAGAAGTAATCGCACGCGCACGACATCGGGTCGCAGGAGGCCGGGGACACATATACTGTGCGTTTGGAGTTGACCGCTTGGGTGTATATAAACGCCTTCTGCGCGGGTGCAAGCATGGCAGGCCAGAAGAAGAAGCAGCAGCAGCGCAGGAAGACCCTGAAGCAGGGGTGGTGGAAGCACGAGACCGACATGCTTAAGGTCGAGGCTATGCAGCACGATGTCCGCAAGCGCATGTGGGGCACGTATGCCTGGATGGCCACAGAGGCCAGGCCGCATCTGTACAACAACGCCTACAAGGTCTCTGGGACTGCCATACATCTGCTGAACAATTCAAAGCTCACCAGCATTGCAGAGAGCCGCAAGACAGATCGCCAGTTTGCTGTCAATGATGCGGAGTGGCCTGTTACAGTGAATTACATCTACAGCAGTGGGTTTGTGAGCAACATTAAGGATGATAAAGGGTTGTACCACGCTGACGTGGATGGTGAGCATCCTACAACAATGTTTACCAGTGAAGGCAATGATAACAGTTCCAGGGTCGTCCCATTGACTGATGTATCCCTTAAGACAACAGAGGATATCTGGGACCCCAGATACATCTCTGCAATTGGTGCGGTATTTACCGAAAAAAAATCAATTGCGAATGCGCTGAAAAAACTGTATGGGGACACATCAGCACACATGATGCATGTGGATGATGGTGCTGCAGATCTTTTGTTCAATTTTTGCCGCACGGATTCAAAATTCAAGTTTCACAAACCTGTTGTCATCAGAACATTCACCACAGATTACACACTGTATGCAGTTTCACTTCTGGCTGAATGCGACGACTTGAACTCACATTTTATAAAGGTGCATAAGCGTATGGTTCTCGTGGAGTCAAACATTGGAAAGCTGTTTAAATTGCCGTTGACAGAGGAGTTGTTCGTTGAGTTCTACAGAAAGCCTCAAGCTGGAACCGTGGGAAACCTGTTGCTGGAACCTCGCAGCGCTGTGTTTACTGCTGCAGCCACTGGAGTAATGAATGATGTCAGCATGAGTTCTGAATCGCCACTGCATACAAAAACATGCAGCCAGTTGCACTTTTTCGGGAACAATGCCTTTTCTGTTAAAATAGATGGGCACAGCCCATTGAAGAGAGGAGGTTTCAAATCTGTACACAATGCAGCCGCGTTCATGGCAGGGTGGACGATACGCGAGCTTATTTCAGCCACGAGCGAATTTGAGATACACCATGCAGCACCAGATGAGACTTTTCACAAGCATCTACTCAGCATCACCGGGGATCTCTACAAGAATGCAGAGAAGCGTGTGAAAAAGATTCCTGATGTCCAACGTAATCCCATTGCAGTATGCAGAGACGTGGCCAGGAACTCTTTTATTGGGCGGCAAGACGCAAAGACGCTTCTATCTGGCAAGGATGGCAAGATGTTCTATGTGAAGGTATGGATGGCCACACCGACCATGGCTGTGATTTGCCTGAGCCCTCAAGAAGACGCCAGCAAAAACAATGTGTTTGTATGGACACTTGGGAAAGCATTTGCGACAAGTACGCCCTTTACGCCAGCTCCAGTGGATGTTCCAGGGCCTGCTGGTGCTGCTTCTGTGGCTAATTCTAGTGTTCGAGCTGCTTACCAACCCCCCATCGACCGCAGGGGCCCGTTCTCGCGACGCCTCTTCGAATCAGCGCGCCATCGATCGACACTCCCGCCGGAACTGGAGCTCGAGCTGCAGTCTCTATAAATCCATTTTGCAGTATATATGGGGTGTGTTTCACAGCGTTTAGATGCCCACCAGCACAAAGGCCCACACCAGCCTCGAGATTTTCGACGAGCAGATCACAAAGGCGTATGGCCAGGCAGTTACCCACGCGCTGATTCAGAAGCAGCCAGCCACCCGTAGAGCACCGTTCCTGGGTGTGGGGGCGATGGTTGTTTCGAGGACGATCGCCGCGCAGGCCGTGGATGCTACGACGGAGAACATAAAGGGGCGTCCAGAGTGTACAACCAATGCGTACCCGGACAAGATGCTGGATCTTGAGCGCATCCTCGACATGTTAAACAACACCAGCGTAGACACGCAAGAGTTTCAGCGCTTCATAAACGAGCGTGTAATATCTTCAAAGGAAGGAGTGGCAATAAGTACCATTACAGCCGTTACATCAAAGCCTGGCGTGCTGACAAACCTTTTCATCGTCAAGACAGGGAAGAAGATTAAGAAAATCAAGTTTGTCGGAGGTCCTGCGTCCAGCCAACGGACACTGACCATAGCCAATGCTCGTTCAGCAACATACACCCTCTCGTATGCAGTGGACAGGGACTTTTCCAATGTGTTATTCGTTCGGTTGGCACCTGTCTCCGACACCCCCGCTGATCTCAGGGTGTATGAGTCTCTTTTTGTTTTTAATCAGCTCAAGAAGTTTGCAGCCGTGTGCGTTCCGTACCCAGGTGTGCGTGCAGCAGAGTCAGACGGCAAACATGCGGAATTGGACGGTGTTGCTCTGTCGAGGACAACCGTGGAAGATGGACGCACGCTGAAATTTCTCAGGAAGCAGTTTCCTCTGGAGTTTTACTTTGCACGCGGCAGCAGTGAGAAGTTGCAGAATAAGGAGAGCATCCCGTACGTGAATGCATTCCTGCAGGATCTGAGTCGGTTGCATTTCACATACAACGCGCTGGTTTCAATTGCAGCGGCCATGGTGTATAAAGAAGACCCAAATACTCAAGGATCATCCGAAGGCAGCAGCCAAAAATCAGCCAAAAGCAGCAAAAATGGCATTACACGCACTCGTCTGGACGTTTTTATTTCGAGTGTGCGAGAGTTCATTCGGAAAAACCTGAGGCAGCCCGGAGGCCCGATCATGGACCCCGAGTATCTTCGTGACGTGGAGGATGTGCAGTTATTCGTGGCAGCGGCCGCAGAAGTGGTATCGCAGCTGTATGCAGCATTAGCAGGCACTGACATCATTAAAAGCGATCCTCACACAGCAACACAGCTAAAGGTGCTCAGCTTCGCCGACCCTACCAGTTCTGAAATAGGAGATGACAAGCTTGGGGCTCACTATGGCCACTTCCTCGCCTTGCGAATTCTGGCGAACATCCCTGTGGACACCGTGAGCAACGAAACGGCGGCACTGGAGAAGAAGCTGGGCTCCCCGCTGCAGTTGACCGTTCGCAGCGTGACCCCGTTTTCGACGATCAACGAGTACGGCGAGGCTTGGATGCTGCGGGTGTTCTACTCCGCGTACCACCGGGCGTTCCTCAATATAGCCGCGTGGGTGTCGCCGGACAAGCATACTCAGCCGACGTGGATGAAGAAATACAAGATCACGACGGTCATGCCGGAATTCCGCACGGACTTTTTCACCGACGATGGCGACTACGGAGGGGTGATTCCGGTAAAGCTCTGCATGGACCACAAGCTCGAGATCGCGGTGCACACCTTCATCAAAAATGCGGACGGCGTAAACACCAAGGTGCTGAAGGACCGGACGCCGGCGAAGCGGAAGCCAGTCTCCGGATGGACGTGAGCTCGGACGAGGCGCAGCGGAGGGCGTGGACCGCGGCGAACGCGTGGCGGGCCCAGTTGTCGATGACGGCCGCGCCGTTGGGTGTGTAATAAATGCGCGTGAACTTGAGCGCCGCGCTGATCTGTGCCATTGTGATGTGCTTGAACGGGTACCAGTACATCGCAGGGGTAAGGATGTCTGTGAACTGCTGGATCCCGCACGTGTCGCTGTGGAGTTGAGTGGCGTGGTGTACGAGCTGCTGGACGCGGGGGTAGGATGGGAAGTAGTTGCCAATGGGGTCGTTGGAGGTGTAGAGGTCGTCGCAGAATGACATGAATTTTGTTCGAATGAAGTGGCGGAGGCGTTTGTGGAATGTGCCTATGAACTCAGTTGCTGCACTGTGAATGTCCCGCGCGTTGATAGACGGGGCGAGACCAAGGCCTGGTGGCGCTTCTTGCCATTGGTTTTTGTTTGCATTATAGATGGCAGTTGTAAGACTGTTTGAGAAGGATTCTCTGGCATTGCGCTGGAGGAGCGTTTGGGTCGCTCTGAGAAAGAATGGAAAGTTGGTCGTGTAGAAATGGTGGAATTCTTCGAATAGCAGTGGGTCTCTGTTTGTGCGGCTGGCTGCAATGTCGCTGCTGCCTGGAATATTGGCAATGTATACGATGTAAAGGAGTAAGGATAGGTAAAAATCAGAAGTTCCTGAGTAGATATACGTTGTGTGATGAGCTGCATGTAAGTTCATGCTGGAGATGCTGCGGTTGCTCAGGAAAATCTTCAGCAAACACCACATCACTGCCAGCTTCATTTTCCACTGTTCTTGCTGGTTAGGTGCAATACGGATAGTCTGCATGCCATTTGGATCTATGTATTGACGTCCGTCTCTATCAAGGACGTTTGTATTGTTCAGCAGTCCTTGTAACAGTAGATAATACATCATAGCAGTGGAATGGTGATCAGCTTGTATCCAAGGATCCCCTTCTCTGGTAGACTTAAATGATTCGTGGAAAAGCGCTGGGATCATTTCCATTTGAGTCATTTTCTGGTTACAATCAGTGCATCCAGTAAATGTGGATAGAACTATGTTGGTCACTGCCCTGTTCATTCGTCCAACATTCACACGCTCAGTTGCTCCTGCTGTCGTTGTATGTACACGCCAGACTAGGTCATCAAGCATGTCAACCTGTGTGGTGGTGATGTGTTTGAAAATACTGTGTGTTGCATTGAGCTCCTGGGAAAATGGTATTGTTTTGGTTCGTCCTTCCAGTGGAAAATGAATGAAAGTAATATCACTGTCGATGTCAGATGGTTGGTCGAAGCGATTCCATAAATGCGTTCGTGTACCAGTTAAAACAGATTCATCAACATAATGACACTTTTGTATGCTTCTACCCCTTCCTCCAATAGGATGCACCACCCCAAAGGCTGTTCTGTTTCGAGGGCCGTTTGTACCAGGGAGATCATCAAGCGTAAATGATGGTTTCCCTTTGAAACAAAATTGCACTGTCTGCCATAGCTTATCAGAGGCACCAGTGTCATTTGTAATCAGAGGCATTTTGCAGATGGGGCATGTATTAGAACTGCGTTTAAGGGATTCCATCAGTTGTTGATCACCTCGTATTACATTGGCAGACCTTGGTCTCCTACCTCCTGCCTGATCATCAGCATCACGCGGATCCCCACCACCGTCGTCCCTCGGCCGCCGACCTGCGCTTCCTGGTCTACCACCACTCATAACCCCTCCACCGCCCTCACTTTTTATACACCGTTCACTTAAGCGACTCCACCACAACCGTTGCGTCGCTGTTGGTGCCGAGGGCGAGGCCGATGCGCCTGACCTTCTTGGGCCCCGCGAGCTTCGCGACCGGCGGCTCCGCTGGCGGATCGTCTGTTAGGACCACGAGCGGCTCTACGACGGCGGTCTCCACTGTCTCGGACACCTCCGCGCCTAATCCGTGGCCTGCCAACCCGAGCGGCCGCGACGGGTCGCCCCACGTCCCCGAGGACGAGAACCGCGCGCCCTTGCCAGGCTTCGCCTCCTCCTCCTCCTCGCTGCTGCTGCGCTTCACGCCCTTCGACGGCCGCCACTTGAAGTGCTCCACCCACATCGGCGTGAAGGTCCCCTCCAGCAGCGCGCCCCGCATGACCACGTGGTCGTCGTGGTAAATCCCCCTGTTCGACGCCTCGTACCGCCAGTCGTCGGCCGCCTCGTTGCGCGCCATCACCTGCGAGCGCAGGATGTGCCAGTAGCCGTTCTCGCGGTAGTCATACCCCTCCGGGTTCTCCTTGGGCGCGTACGTGGACAGCACCCCGGGCACGAGCTGCCAGCCGTAGTTGACGCCCCCGTCCTCGAACTTGAACTGCTGCACGGCGGTCTGCTTCGACCAGTGGTTCATGCGGTACCGGATGCTCCCGTCGCGCGCGGAGATCGGCAGCCACTCCAGCTTGTACACGAGGTCGTCCCCCGAGCTCACGTTGAGCGTCGACCACTGGTTGCACACGTTCTCCACGTGCCCGTCGACGAGGAACGCCGAGATGAAGTTCACCGGGAACGTCACCGCGGAGTTGCTCCCCTCGTGCTGCCCGCCCTGCATCTCCGAGGTGTTGGGCACGCCCCACGGCCGCGCGGTCTCGGTGATGAAGCGGATGGCCTCGCCGATGTGAAACCGCCCCCTGTCCGAGTACACGTCCTCCACAAAGCTGAGGTCCACGAGCAGCTGCTGCCAGTTCATGGCCTCGCGCTTGTTCCAGTACCGCTGGATCCCCGCGAGCAGGTAGTTGACCGTGGGCAGGTTCACAAACGGGTCGATCATGTTCCCCAGATTCAAACGGTCCATGCCCGCGGTGCCCCGCAGCATCTCGCTCCGCCGGTCGACGCGCAGCACGAACGCAATGTCCCCGTAGTCCACACCGTGCGACAGCGAGAAGTAGCCCTCGGAGTTCGCGTTCGGCAGCTGGATGCACGGGATGATCTTCTGGATCCGGTGCGCGACATTCAGGTACCCGGTCTGCGCCGACAGGTGCGTGGGCTCGCCGTACTCGTACGGGGTCACGCCCGAGAGCAGGTCGCTGTTGTAATTGATCTTCGCGTTCGGAAAGTACGGCGGGTTCGACGTCGGCAGCGGGCCGGAGTTCATAATCACGTCGGGCGTGCGGTAGTTGCTCACCTTGTCGAAGAACGACATCCTGGGCTTTTTGGCTTACGGGCGTTTAAGTACTGAATGCAAGGGATCGCACGCGCATGACATACGATAGTGTTTTCTTTTATTCTTTTGAAACTAGTAGTGCACCGGGTCGAGGTCACCGAGGACCAGGTACTCGCGGCCGTTGTCCGACACGAGCACCTCCATGGCACGAAGGGTCAGGTTGTAGGAAACCGTCTTCGAGTCCGGGAACACGTCCTGCATGAAGATCGTGAACTCGTCCCTGTTCACCTTCGGGGCGATGATCGTCTCCGCCTCCAGATCCTGCACGGTGTGCACCTTGAACGTGTAGAGCGGACGGGACATCCCGTCGTTCTCGAACAGCGTCATGGTGCTCCGGTCGTCGTGGGCGTTGAGCTGGAGCTGGGACTTCTGGTTGGAAATGCGCATTGAACTTTGTTCTCGAACGCATGCGCCCTGGTTCGTTATATAGCGCACGCAGCTGAATCAGCACATCCTCAGCAGGAACGTCCGCACGCTCTCCGTCAGCCGCACCCACGTCGCGTTGTCCTCCCACTCGGACCCGTCGTGCCACGTGAACCGCGCGTTGACGACCCCCCTGCGCGACACGGAGATGGTGCCCTGGTCGGGGGCGCGGTCCTTGGGGATGTCGAAGTCGGACCAGTCCTTGACGTAGAAGATGATGGCATTCGACAGCTCCTCGTGGCGCTGCATGACGCGGCAGCCCGGGTGCTGGGCGATGAGCTGCTCCATGAGGCACCCGGACTGCACGAACAGGTTGCGGTGGAGGTGTGTGGTGGCGACCACGAGGTACGCCTTGAGCACGACGTTGGTGTGCTTGACGAGGCGGAGCATGGTCTGGTGCACGCCGGTGCGGTCGGTGCCGCCCTTGAAGATGACCTTCCCGCGCAGGAAGATGCAGTTCCCGCTGTGGAGTGTGTACGCCTCGTTGAAGTTGCCCAGCGTGCTGCGGGTGCGGCGCCACGCGGGGTGGTTCGAGATCTCCGAGTACCCCACGACGAACCCGCACACGTTGCGGATCTCCGTGCGGCCAGCGAAGTCGGGCATGTCCTTCAGTGAGAACATGAGCCGCTCAGCCGTCTCCGCGCGCGCGGGCACCACGTCGGGGCGGATGCCAGTGATCTCTATCGCGCCGTTGTCGGCCTCCTTCACCTCGCGCTCGCCGCGGAGGGCGTACCCGTGCTGCGTTTCGATGCGCCAGAGCGTTTGGTCGAGCATGATCGCCACGTGTTTTAGTGTATATAAGTGGAAGGGGGGTAAGGCGCGCGAGAGGCTAAAAAAGATGTTTAAGAACAAGTGGAGCCAGAACATGATTGGCGAGTTTAACGGTCGTCTTGACAACCCCAGGCGCGTTAGGATCGAACCGATCAGCAGGGAGGACATCGAGCAGTTCAACACCGTGTTCATTGACACCAAAGCCGTGAGGAAGGAGGTGGCCAAGGTGAGCGGGAAGGACGCGTACATCCTGGACATGCGCGCGCTCCCCGACATCGACTCGTCCGACGCCCAGTCAAGGGCTTTCCTCAGGTGGATCAAGACTCTTGGTGCGCGTGTTTCTGTGATCGATAAACCGCTGGGTGGTAGCGACGCACGTGCAGGAGAAGATGATTCCAAAACCGATGCAGAGGATGACGATATCGGCGGCCAGGACGACGAAGAGAAGAAGCGCTCTGATGGTCGCGGTGATGCCTTGCTTGAGAAGATGGAGGCAACGGAGGCAAAGGTCGCGGAGCTCTTGGCCAAACTGGATGAGGCCAATGCTCGCGCCGCCGCCCAGCCAAAGGTCGTGTACGTAAATGCACCAAATCCCAACCGCCAGAAGGAAGCAGAGGACCAGCGCCTCCAGCAGGAGAAAATCCAAACGCTCCTTGCCCGTCTGGAGCAGAACATGGATAAGCCGGCGTTTAAGTGCAGCCGCTTCGACGAGCCAGAGGTTGGCATTCCACTCGGCGGTGGTTTCGCCCAGCCTGCTCCATACTACACTCGTTACGAGGGCCAGGTACGCCACGAGGACCAGGTCGGAGACGGCTTTGGTGGCCCGCGCGACGAGGTCGAGCACCGTCGCCATCAGGAGGGATCAGGCGGTGGCCTTTCCTTTTTCAAGAAGTTCCAACTCTCCGTGGAGGAGAGCATCCGGGCCCTGGTCCACCGCCCGGTCCAGACCGCCACCTTCAAGCGCCGCCCCGAGAAGCGCAATTAGGTCGTCTGAGTGAAAAATTTCCTTCCTCGGACTCACGAGATACACGCGATACCCCATGATCACCCAGTTCCACGCGCCGTCCTTAAGTTGTTCGTCCTCATACCGCAGCTCGATGTCAGGATACATCTCCATAAGCGGCGCGAGGCTGTACACCGGCTGTCCGCCCGCGCGCAGGGTCTCCAGCGGGAGCTGCACCTTGCGCTCGTAGCTCGGGAAGTGAAAGTAAACCGCCTGCGAGATGCAGTTGTAGTACCCCGCGAAGTCCTGCCGGTACAGCAGCCTTCCTGCGGGCGGGAGGTCCATGTGCATCGTGTACCGATTGAAGGTCTCGAGCGACGCGGCCACGTGGTACGCCTCCACCTGCGGGATGCTCACGATCGCGCTGCGTTCCGGCGTCTTGCAGTTGTGGTACATGTGCAGGTGGCGGTACAGCACGAACAGGATGCTGATGATCCGGCGGAGCGTGGGCTGGTTCAGGCGCGTGGGCGGGCCGGTCGCCTCCGCCATCGACACATCCTCGCACGGCGTCGGCCGCAGGTTGATCTCACCGAATCGCACCATGCACGCGTCCACACAGTCCGCCAGCTCCTCCGCCAGCGCGGGGTCTTGCACATACTCCATCCAATGCATTTGCACATCCTCCACCACGTCCTTGAGCTGCCGCGGCGTGAGGCTCGACACCCGGTTGCGCGTGTGCACGATGCGCGGGATGTTCAGCACGTAGTCCGACAGCCGCGGCTCGCGCATGGCGCGGTAGCGAGCGATGATCAGCCCCAGGAGGTGCATTTCGTTCAGAAGACAATCGGTCGTCGCGGGCTCGGCGGCGTCGGTGCGCCACAGCCAGCGTTCCCAGACGTCCAAGGGGAGCTCCTGCCCGGATTCTAGGAGGCGGTTCAGTTCGTGGACTTGCATTGTTGGCTGGTGGGTGGGTGGCTGGATTTATACACAATACACAACACGCAAGTCAACGGCGCCATTGCGAAGTTTTTTTTTGCATTTGTTTAAAACATTTTAATTCCTTGCACCCCTTTGCGACGATGGCAATTCCACCAACCTTGCGAGTCCTCGACCTGATGAAGCGCGACATCAGCGAAAAGCACGCTGCGCTGACGCTGGACCATCATTTGTCTGCTCCTGACAAGGCAAAGGCGTTTGTGAAGGAACTGGAGTTTGAGATTGACTATCACCGCATAAGCATGATACACATCCCAAACCTGACGACCGTGTTCTTCAAGGGCAAGAACGAAAATGCCTACAAGAGGGACGGCAAGTATTTTCCTGCCTACATCCCCATCGACGTTGCGCTCGTGCTGGTGCTGGAGGCGTTCGAGCGGGACAAGGCGGTCGTGGAGGCTGCATGGCTGGAGGTGCGAAACCAAGCGAATGCGCAGCTGCAGGAGTTCGCGGCGGAGCGCGCGGTTGCGATGAAGATTGAGGATGTGTGATAATAAATCGCATTTTCATGTGTGTTTATTTGCTGCCGAATCACCCGGGCAGCATCGTGAAGAAATAGAGCGCCTCGTTGGTGAACGGGTCCCTCTTCGTCGCCGTGCAGTGATCCTGGAACACGCGGTAGGACCGGAGCACCGAATCCGGCACAGAGTCCATGGCGAGCACACGTTCCACCCTATTGCGCGCGCGGTCGGGGAGTTCCGGGTAGAACCACACGGTTTCCTTGTACTGCGCCAGGAAGGTCTTCAGTTTGCGCACTTGCTCAAGCTTCTCAAACTCATCCATTGGGAGATTTTCTCATTCCCAGCGCTCGCGCTTATATATAAGCCTTTCCATCACCCCTGTGCAAACCACAGTTCCCAATGCTCCTGGACCTGAGCACCGATTGCATCGCCGCGATGGGCCTGAGCCTTCGCAGCTTCTCGCGTTTGTGCCGCGCGAGCAAATCCCTCAACGAACGTCTCAAGGGCGTGTTCAACGCCAAGGTTGCGCGCGTGCGTGGGGAGACCGCTGGGGTCGCAAGGGCGTTTGCTGACGAGATTTGTCACATGCATTACTACAAGAAGAACCTGATGTACATCATTCTGCGGAACGGCAATGTGTTTGTCTCGTACACGCACGACTGGAACGACGAGCCCAATCGGTTGGTGGCCATCCGCACGCACGCGAGCCTGCCGTACTTGGACATCGAGTTCTTCAAGGTCCCTGTGTACGTGCCAAACGAGTTCTACAGGCACACCCTCGCCCCTGGCTCCGCGACGGCCCGCTTCGTGTTGGACTCCACGGAGCAGGTCACCTTCGTCTGCAACCGCCCGCACCGCTGCACCACACACCACGCGGGGCTCGCGGACGCGCTGGAGTCCGAGGGGTTCCTCATTCATGACTATGAGTAATAAACCGTCACTACTCCTTCGCGTGCCTGTACCCCCCCGACCCCTTGGAGCAGTTGCACGAGTGGCACACGCCCTTGAGCACCGCCTCGCGATCGTGGTAGTCCTGCCAGGCCTTCCTCATTCCGCGGCCCTGGAGCCCGAACGCGCGGTCGTGGTACTTGATCTTGAGCGTCGGCAGCGTGAGCGCGTTCTCGGCCATGAACTCGTCGGCGATCTGCGCGAACGGCTTCCCGTCGTGGTCCACGTCGAGGCGCTTGAACTCCTTGTCACACACCGCGCACTTCCCCCCGTTGGCGTAGAGGTCGCGGGCCTCGGTCATCGCGGGCGAGCTGAACGCGTCGTTGCGGAGGGCGTGGATCGCCTTGGCGCGCTTGTCCTTGTCGCCGTCGAACTTGCCGTAGAGGTTGGCGAGGCACTTCACCCACGAGCACTCGATCAACCCCCCGGTCCGCGCCTCCACGAACAGCGCCTTGGTGTGGTACGGCGGGCGCGCGGTGAGTATGAAGGTCAGGCCGTCGGGGAACTTCTTCTTCGGGTGGTGCTTCACGAGCGCGTTCAGTCGGTCATCCGTGAAGGACGAGTTCACCGGATACGTCTTCAGGTGCGCGGCCACGGTGCGGTGCGCGGCGGTTTTCGTCTTCCCTAGCCATGCAACGAGCTGCTCGCGGTCCATAGGGTTCTCGCGCGGCGCAGGAAAAAAGGGCACCTTCGGAAGCTTTTTTTATTATTTATTCATCATCGTTCACCCAGTCTTTTTCATTGGGTACACGAATGGCTTGCTCTTGCACGGAGCAGGGAAGGAGTACGCGAAGTTGTAGATGTTGGTGCCATCGCTGTCGGGCTTCCTGGACATGGGGTAGTTGGGCTTGGCAAACGTGTACCAGATCCCGCACGTTCGCGTGTGCACGTCGCGATACGGCTGGTAGTTGCTTCCTTCGTAGCGGTTTTTCACAATCGCCGCCCACTGGTTCACGGTCTCCGAGCAGGTGCACAGCGTTTTGCCCTCCTCGTAGTTCGCCAGCGCCAGGTGGTACTCGGCCTCCTCCAGCTCCGAATCTTCGTAAACGCCCATCTCCGGCCGTATGCCGTGCACGCGCAGGAGGCGCTCCAGATACACAACGCGCGCCTTGAGCTGCTGGACTTGCTCCATCGGGTGGTTGGCGCGTTCGTCTCAACT
>SESG01005572.1_pt1 | contig 16194 bp, 21 predicted proteins | sample 3171421 | NCBI WGS metagenome assembly SESG01 (sample SAMN10866946, study PRJNA518727) | freshwater metagenome | biome: subpolar coniferous forest; feature: holomictic lake; material: water; isolation source: holomictic Lake 227, 6 m and 8 m depth | place: Canada: near Kenora, Ontario | collected... | reverse complement strand
GAAATCCTTTGACCGGAACCTGGAAGTGTATTCGGCAGGAACGCACCCGGCTGTTGTTCCGAATCCTAACGCTGTTGCAGCAATGAAGGAAATCGGGATAGATATCTCTGCTAACAAGCCTAAAAGCGTTGACCTCTTTCTGGACGGCACTTTCGATTACGTGATCACGGTTTGCGGGGGAGCAAAAGAGAGTTGTCCGGCATTTACCGGAAAAGTCAGACACCGGCTGCATATCGGCTTTGACGATCCCGCCGATGCCGTGGGAACTCCCGAAGAGGTGATGCGTGTATATCGCAGGGTTCGCGACGAGATCAGGCAGGAATTCGAAAAATTCTATGATGAGAATGTCAAAGGCAATGTATAATACATCAAATTCAAGAACAGAGCATATATGAAAACAAGACTTAAATTCCTGGATCGTTACCTCACATTATGGATCTTTCTGGCGATGGCCATTGGAGTTTGCTGGGGTTGGCTTTATCCCGGTATTGCCGGATTCTGGAACTCCATGTCTTCAGGAACCACGAATATTCCAATTGCCATCGGGCTGATTGTAATGATGTATCCACCCCTGGCCAAGGTCAAATATGAAGAACTGGGCGATGTGTTTAAAAACACCAAGATCCTGGGTTTATCCCTGGTCCAGAACTGGCTTATAGGACCGGTGCTGATGTTCCTGCTGGCGATCATTTTCCTGCAGTTCAACATTGATTACATGTATGGCTTGATACTCATCGGACTGGCCCGTTGTATTGCGATGGTCATTGTGTGGAATGAGCTGGCAAAAGGAGATGCTGAATATTGTGCAGGCCTGGTGGCTTTCAATTCGATCTTCCAGGTACTGCTTTTTTCGGTTTATGCCTACCTGTTCATTGCGGTTTTTCCGGCCTGGTTCGGCCTGCCGACCAACAGCGCTGTCGAAGCCATAACCATTAAGCAGATTGCCGAAAGTGTATTTATATATCTCGGAATACCATTCCTGGCTGGTTTTTTTACCAGGTTCATCATGATCAGGGTCAAAAGCAAGGAATGGTACCATACGAAGTTCATCCCGAAAATCAGTCCGCTTACACTAATTGCACTCCTGTTCACCATCCTGGTCATGTTTTCACTGAAAGGCGAATACATCGTGAGAATACCCCTTGACGTCATCCGCATTGCGATCCCATTGACAATTTATTTCATCATCATGTTCATGGTCTCGTTTTTTATGAGCAAAAGGGTAGGGGCAACATATGAGCAGGCTGCCACTTTATCATTCACGGCTGCAAGCAATAATTTCGAGCTGGCCATTGCCGTTGCCATCGCAGTGTTCGGGATTAATTCAGGAGAAGCCTTTGCTGCGGTAATCGGGCCGCTGGTCGAGGTTCCGGTTTTAATTGCCCTGGTAAATGTGGCACTGAAGTTCAGGACGAAATATTTCCAGAAAAGCCAGGTGGTGTAGATTCCCGGCAATAATAATTTTATCAATAAAGCGCATAAATATCACTAATTGAATATTTATTCGTTACTTTGCAAACTACTATCAATGTAGTTTCATTAAACAATAATTTCATGTCGGATTCATGCAATGTTAACAAAGAACCAGCCCCTTTCAAAGAAAGACTGAGAACCTGGGACTTCTGGAAGCCCATCCTTTTTACTGCTATAGGCGGTGTGGCTGGTTTTTTATACTACCATTTCGTAGGCTGTACTTCGGGTACCTGCGCCATTACCAGCAATCCTTATGCAAGCATAGCTTTCGGCGGATTTCTGGGATACTTTATCGTGAATCGTCCCTGTGCCTGCTGAGGCAAATCAACAAATACTTAATTTAGAGGATAAATCAAAAATTGAATTTCAATGGAAACATCAACCTTTTTTATCCTGGTTGCTATTGGTCTGATGGCAGGGGTTTTCAGCGGAGTCTTCGGAGTTGGCGGGGCAGTGGTCATGATCCCGGCAATGGTGTATTTTTTAAGTGTTGATCAGCATACTGCGCAGGGAACAAGTTTAGCTGTTATGTTACCACCAATCGGACTCTTTGCTGCGTATAACTATTACAAGGCAGGACAAGTAAATATCTGGTATGCAGTAATTATTGCAGCTTCGTTTATGATTGGAGGATATTTAGGTTCAATGATTGCCTTAAAACTTCCTGAAAATCTCATGAAGAAGATTTTCGGTGTTTTCCTGCTGCTTACGGCCCTCCGTTTGATCTTCTCAAAGCAGACCGGGGTTGTTGATTGATTGACTAAAGAAATTTGAGCTTCCTTTTTATATATTTCCAGGGAAACAGCATAGATACATCTTGTTGGTAATTCCTGTAAACATCCCCGAATTCCGTGATTAGTTTTTTTTCTTCCAGCATGGTCCCAATAACGAGATAGAGGCTCAAAATGACATTTATGATAAGTCTTGTCATATCGAGATTGCCGGTCCAGATCACAAGCAATGAACCGGTATAGAAGGGATGTCTGATCACTCCCAGGACGCCGCCTTTTTCAATGGTTCCGCTATTATTTATCAGTGAGTGAGTAACACCTTCTCTGATCTGGCTGATGCCCAGGAATGTACTCATGCTGTAATGCCTGGATCCTGCATAAAAAAGCCAGAATCCTGCAATTAGCAATAAATACTTTATTGGCAGAAGATATCCCTGCCATATAAAAAATGGCGGTTCCATTATTGAATAGGAGTAAAGCACCGCTGGTACCAGCAAAAGGCCGGAAAAAATATTGTAAAATAATCGGTAGAACCTGAAATTGTCGCCGATCCGACGTTTCAGGAAGTTTGTGAGGACAGGATTGATCATTGCGCTATGCAGGAAGCAGAAAGCGACCCAGAGTGAGACAAGTACAAGGTATTTCATTTGATTCAGATAATCCTTTCTCAGAAGGGCTCTACCACCGATTTAACGATCCCAAGGGTTTCGTCAGAAGCCTGCTTCACAGGGTCAATCACGGTAAGAGGCAATCCGCCTGACATTGCCTCCATATTCATCAGGGCGACATACGCTTTTCCATCCTCTTTTTCGTAAACCGAAATGCGGCAGGGCATCATCACTGAAACAATTCTTTCGTGGTTTAACTCAAGCATTCGTCCGGAATACTCGGGCTTACAAATTTCGACTACCTGTACAGGTCTGACATCTTTCCCGGCTTTGGCAAGGGATTGCTGAAGGTTATGAGTGGCCGGATTCTGCCAGTCTTTTTGTTTTGCAGCTTCAATCAGTTTTTCAACTGTTTCTGAAACACTGAAAGGGCTTACCTGCTCGATGATTAATTGATTTGTATTCATAGTTCTGTGGTTTAATTGATTAACTAAGTTCTTTTGCGATGGAAATGGCTGCTATTGTTCCGTCGGCTACCGCTGTTGTAATCTGCCTGTATTTTTTACTGATAACATCTCCGATGGCATAGATATCGGGCATGCTGGTTTGCATGTCTTCGTTTGTTTTAACGTATCCCCATTGATCCAGTTCCAGTTTATCCCTGAACAGTTCAATATTTGGTTTCATTCCAATAAAGACGAACACGCCATCACTTTTGAGCTTCGTTCTTGTTTTAGTTTTAAGATCCTCAATCTCAGTGATCATTTTATCCCCTTCGCGTACGAAAGACCTGGGTTCATGTGAAAACAATACCTTGACTTTTTCATTGGCCAGCAATTTTTCCTGGGCTTGCTTATTGGCGGTCAGATTGTCGAATTGGTGCACCATGGTTATACTGCTTGCAAACCTGCAGATGAAATCAGATTCTTCGACTGCCGAATTCCCGCCTCCGATCACAACGACCTCTTTATCTCCATAGTACTTGGCGTCGCAGGTGGCACAATACGAAATTCCTTTCCCTTTCATTTCATTCTCCCCGGGAATGCCCATCAGGTTCGGAGATGTACCGGTTGCAATGATGATCTTTTTAGCCCTTATAGTCTCGAATTCATCGATAACAACTTCTTTTTTCTCCAGGTCAACTTTGGTTACATCGACCGCAACTTTATATATGGTGCCTGACTTTTTGGTCTGCTCCGACATGAAGTGCGATAGCATGTAACCCGGCTGGGGATCAATGAACCCTGGATAATTTGAAACTTGATGAGTTGTGGAAACCTGTCCTCCCGGCATGGCGATATCAATCAGTACCGTACTGATTTTTGACTGGCAAAGATAAAGCCCAGCTGCAAGTCCGGCCGGTCCTGCTCCCAGAACCAGGACTTCGAATTCCGAAACGGTCGGTTTGATCTCTTTCCTGATCTCGGCAACCCTTTCATCTGATAACATGCTGTTGAGCTGAGTTATAATGTCACTCCTTTTAATGCCACCGCTGAATGTGACCGGAGATTGAACACCGTTATCAAAGAACAGCAGGGTGGGGGAGGATCTGACACCTAGACTCTCAGCCAGGGGCTTGTTTTGCTGACGGAACATTTTTACAAACTTAATGTCATTGCCATAAAGTAAGGCCAGTCCTTCAAACTTCGGAGCCAGCGCTTCACATGGCGGACATTCGGTTGAATAAAAATCGAGAATGACTTTTCCACCTTTAAGTACTTCACTTTCGAATTCAGATGATGTGATCTCTTTCATGTATATATTGTAAATATGTAATTAGTCAACATTAAAATTTGAATTTCGAATATTGCTCAACGAATTTTGAATTTCGAACATTTTCTTCCGTTCAATATTCAATGTTCAATATTCTTTGTTTTTTTCAAAATACGCCGAAAACCCCATCTCCAGAAGTTCCTTTACCGGTCGGCAATCGGTGGAGCATACATTGCCGGTCCTGTTTTTTGCCACTGATCCGCATCCTCCGCCGCATGCCAGTTGCATGCTGCAAGTGAAGCATTCGGCGATGGCAGTGACATCACGATTTTCCCAGGCAGCAACCATATCCTCCTTGCGCGAAATTTCCGGGTAAAACGTTCCCAGGGATTCATCAGCTTTTCCAACTGTTGCCGTACATGAAAAAATCTGACCGGTATAATCGAAGGCCCATTCGGTCTTGCAGGCCGGACAGGCATCGAACAATGGATCAGGCAGAGTGCCGTTTTCAAAAAGGAATTTTGAAATTGAATATGCCGGTTTATAAAATTCAAGTATATGCGGATATTGCTTTACCTGTTTATATATGTTTTCGTAAAGTGATATCCGGCTGAACAGTTTATCGGAAGTTGCCTGGCAATGGTGCAATTCATAGTTCCTGCCGATTTGAGTTTTAAACAATTCATTTTTCGTCCAGCCTTTATCAATGGCAAACTGCGCCAGTTCAGGCAGGCTCTCAATGTTCTCCTTGTCAATGACCATTCTCAGGTTTACCGGCAATCCCATCCGCAGACAGGCATCGATCCCGTTCACAATCTTTGCAAACGTAGAGCCTCCGCCTTTCAGGAAACGACGGGCATCATGAACATTGCCCACGCCGTCAAGTGTGACCTGGATTTCACGAATGCTTGCTGTTTTCAGCAGGTCGACATATTCAAGCAGCGAATAGCCATTGGTCACAACGCAGACTTCGAGATTTGCTTCATTTGCTTGCTTGAGCATGTATACAATCAGTTCTTTTTGCTTTGGTGAATTGAGCAGAGGCTCCCCGCCGAAAACCGTAAGGTATTTTTTTCGACCGGCAAATTCACGATTAACATAGCTGAAAAATGCATCAATCACAGCAGTTGTCAGCTCCTGTTTGGCTGGTGCATACTCATCCTGGTAGCAATATGTGCATGCGAAATTGCAGCTGTAGTTGGGTACAAAAAACAGCTGAACCTCATCCTCGTCACGGCTGTCGATGAAATCAAGATATTTGCTTCGATAAAGCCTGGCTTCATCTTTTTCATCAACAAGGTATCCTTTCTCCTTCAGATTTTCACGAAACTCTTCTGTAATATCTTTTCCGTCAAGGTAATCATGAAGCATTTTACCTTCGCCCGGACCTAAAATGTCGGCACTTCCGCTAAGCAGATTAACTATGAAAAAGTTATCCGACCCGGTAATCCTGGAAAAAATATTGTGTTTTGAATAAACCATAAGATCAATACCCGTTAGTCATGACAACCCACAATGGTTTTGGAAGTTTTGGCACAGCATTGGGCCACCTTTTTTGTGTTGGTCTTTTTTACTTCAGTTTTAACTTCAATCTTCTTCTTAATAAGGCTTTTCATTTTTTTTGTTTTTTGATTTATAAAAAATTATTATTTCGGTTTACTATCATTAAATATATAAAGGATTTTGCATTCATAAAATCAGGTCAACAGCCACATGCGCAGGCATCTCTTTTTCCTGCAATGGTAAAGCTGGCAACCTCGGCTTTCCCTTTGGCATATGGTGCCGATTCCTCGATGATTTCAACAGCGGAGAAACCTGCTTTTTCCAGGTGTTCCATGTATTCAGCACGGGTTACCGAGCCGGCCCAGCATTCAGCTACAGCAACGGGATCATTTCGGTATTCGTCGGCAATCGGTTTAGTGGCATAAATATCGCTGATCACAAATCTGCCTCCTTTTTTCAGGATGCGGTGTATCTCGTTCCAGACTGCCTGTTTATCACCGGCATGGTTGAGAGTGCAATTAGAGATAACCAGATCCGCTGTTTTATCAGGCAAATCGAGTTTCTCAAGTTCGCTGCGTACAAAGCTTACATTCGACACTTTGAATTTTTCTGCATTATGCCTTGCTTTTTCAAGCATCCCGTCAGAAATATCAACGCCATAAACAAACCCTGTTTCTCCAACAGAGTCAGCCATGCGCAATACGTCAGTTCCACGCCCGCTGCCCAGGTCCACACATACCTCACCGGTTTGCGGTTCTGCATAATTTATTGCTCCACCGCATGATAAGCAGCATTCCGATCCGGCCAATTCGCTGTATCTGTTGTTTATTTCTTTTACTTCCATGTTTGATCAGGTATTTGTTAAGATACATAAATTCAATACATTATGTATTCTTACCGTGTATTTGATGTTATTTGTTAAAGAGATGCAAAGGTAGAAAATATTTTTGTTAAATCGCTTAAATATCATTAAACATTTTGAACAATAATATCGTTTTAAAGTTTTATCTCCAGTAAGGTTTATTAAACTTTGAATTCAATTCTTCAACAAGATTATCAATCTGTTCGGGAGTAAATCCTTTGTCCCTGGCAACATCTCCAACTGTGCCCCAAACAGTTTCACCGCATACGATGCATCGCAGTCCTTTCTCCCCTAGAAATCCAACTATCCCCGCATATGTTGTGACCAATTCCTCAACAACAGAGTCGGCAGTGATTGGCATCTTAGAGATCTTATATTTAAACCTTATACTTCAGACTCCCGTTCGGACAGGATTCCACGCAAAGCAGGCATTTGGAGCAGGTATAGCTGTCACCGGGTTTATTGAGGCCCGGTTTATATAAGCTGAATTGTTTTGGTTCCATGGTTACGATATAGCATTTTTTATCACAGATCCCGCAGTTTTTGCAGGTTATATCATTCAGTTTAATCCGGAACAGAGAGTACTTATTAAACCATCCTGAAATCCATGCTATAGGGCAACCTACTTTATGGTACATGTACATTTGTTTGATCTTACCTTCGGGGCTCAATCCCATCATCAGTTCCATGATCAATCCCATAGGACATACCCAACGACAGAATACCTTGCCAAACACCACGCCAGTAATGGTCCCGGCCAGCAATATCCACCATAAGGAAATATGCAAATATGAAATAGCCAGGTAAAGTGAAATACCTGATACAGCAAGGATGATCATCCTTTTATTGATAAGGAATTTGGCAATGGGCTGCATACTGTTTAATTAAAGCGCATAAATAACACTATCTGGCGGCAAAAGTAATAAAACAAAGTGATATTTAAGCGATTTAATAATTTTTTGTTATTTGTGGGATTATTATTGCTTTAATCGCTGAACTGACCCGATTTTCCAGTACTGAAAACGCAAGCCGTCCTTTTTAGGATGGCTTAAAGGATCTGACCACAAGATCATAACTTTTTTTCAATACCGGATATTCCGGCATTCTCCCGTTCATGTGTGATTTGAAAAAGAATTACTTTGACAGAGCGTTTTCCAGATCTGCAATAATGTCTTTAACATCTTCTATCCCGATAGCAAGCCTGATCAGGTCATCAGTAATACCGGATTCTTTCTTGTCCTCTATCGAGACCTTGGAATGAGTCATAGAGGCAGGGTGCTGGATTAAAGTTTCGACTCCTCCCAATGATACTGCCAACAGTGCAAGTTTAACATTATCGAGTAATTTTTTTGCTCCACTATAACCTTCTTTGAGTCCGAAACTAATCATCGATCCGCTCCCTTTCATTTGCTCATACGCAAGTTCAAACTGGGGATGAGATTGCAGTCCCGGGTATCTGATCCATGCTACCTGCGGATGAGATTCAAGGAATTTTGCAACTTCCAATGCACTTTGCTGAGCCCTGTCGATTCTGATTCCCAGGGTTTTTAATCCGCGCAGCACCAGATATGCCTGGTGGGGGTCCATATTACAACCCAGGTTGATCATCATATTCCGGAGTTTGTCATACATTGCTTTTTCTTTCGGAATTATAATTCCGGCTACAATATCGGCATGGCCGTTAATGAATTTGGTCATCGAATGAAATACAATGTCGGCTCCCAAATCGAGGGGGTTTTGTAAATATGGGCTGCAAAAGGTATTGTCAACCACGAGAAGCAACCCGTGTTTATGGGCAATCTCAGCGCAGGCAACCAGGTCGGTTATATCCATTGTCGGATTAGCAGGGGTTTCGATGTATAATATTTTAGAATTAGGTCTTATCGCTTTTTCAATTTGTGCAGCATCTGTTGTATTGATGTAGGTTGATTGAAATCCAAAGCGGGTGAATTGTTTTTCCATAACACCCCTGGCAGGGCCATAGATGGCATCGGTACTGATAATATGATCTCCCTGGCTCATCAGACCCAGGTAAATAGTGGTCGCTGCAGCCATTCCGGAGCTCACGGCAATACCTCCATATCCATTTTCAAGAATGGCAAGTTGTCGTTCGAGTGCATTGATAGTAGGATTTCCGATACGGGTATAAATATATCCGTCACTTTCACCTGCAAAACATCGTGCTCCTTCATCGGCACTATCAAAAGAAAACGTGGATGTCTGGTAAATGGGAACGGTCGCTGAATGGAATTGATCGTCAATGCCACCTGAATGGATCAGTTTGGTATTAAAACCGGATTCTTCGTTTTTCATAATGTGATGTTTGAGCAAAGTTTTTTTAGAAAAGAAAAAGCAAATGTAATGAACATTTGTTCATTATTGCTTACTTTTGAGAAATTATCGCAAGTAAGTGAAAATGCAGTTTGTGAATTATGATTACAAATAAGGATTATTCATCATTTGAAGTCAGGCAAGACAGGTTTGTGTTTCATGAATATATTAATGACCACGGAAATCTTTTTGGTGGTAATGCCATGAAATGGATGGATGAGGTGGCTTATATTGCAGCCAAACAGTTTACCCGGCAAAGGATGGTTACGGTTTCCGTCGAAAGAGTAAAATTTCTACTCGCTGTTCCACTAGGGTCAATTGTGAAGGTACTGGCTAAAATTCACTCAGATGGTCCGGTCAAACTGGTTATTGGAACAGAAATATGGCTAGAGGTTAATCAGGAACCATATATTGTAAAAGCAATAGAAGCAAAATTTATCTTTGCTTCTATTGATGAGGCAGGGCATCCGGTAAGATTGCCAAGTTGAGACTTAAAGAGATTTTAAAAATTGAGCCTTTACAGGACTCCCCAGGTCTGCACCATTTATACCTTTGAATTTGTCTTCCCGGGAATAGGCCACACCCAATTTTACTAAAAGCGGCTCTACGTCGACCTGGTGAAGTTGTATACCCAGATCCCATGGATCATAACCCAGGACCAGTCCTGCAACCTCTTCATAGGTTAATACGGGGATCCCATATCCTTCAGCATCATAGGTTTTATTTTCCATTTCACTGATAACATATTGCCAGCGATCAAGGAAAAAGGTACATCCCGGACAGTTTGCAATGATCAGGTCGGGATGATAGGGAGCCATTGATTCAAATTTTATTTTTGAATTGGTAACAGAGTAGCCCCGGTTTTCTTTTATAAGGTATTGTCTGAATCCAAAACCACAGCAATGCCTGCGTTCAGGATAATCGACCTGTTCACCACCCCAGGCATCAATAAGTCCGGCCAGTACATAGGGATACTCAGCACCTCCGATCCCTTTCTCAGGAAATATTTTGGCATAATGACAGCCAATATGATCAACAATCTTCAGTGGATTACCAGTTGAGCAGTTAACCAATTGTAATTTGGCCTTTTCAGCAATCTGATCCCTGAATTTATAGATTATATCACTGGTATGAACAAGGTTCGAGGGAATTTTAAAACCAAGACCGGTTGCTTTAAATAATGCCGTTCTTGTTTTTTTCTCTTCTTCAGGAAAATGCTTCCATGTTTCGAGCACTTCGGTATAAATGCCAAACGAGGTAACACAGGAGCATACAAAATTTTCGTACCTGGCCTTTGTCATAAGGGCAAATTGCCTGGCAACGACGGTCATGGTTGTTTCAAAGGGTATGATGCCCGAATGATATGCGATACCGGTACAGGTGGTTTGTTCGGGGTCATCGAAAATATCTTTTCCAAGCTCATCCCGAAGTATCCTGAGGAAGATTGTTTCCGATGCAGGGAAAAAGTTCTGACGAATGCAGGAGCGGGCAAAATAATAGTGGTCATCAGCAATTTCTTTCTGATAGGACAACCAGCGCTGGTTTTTATTTTTCATTGACGAGGTTTTTGGTTGTGCCGTCCTCGATTTGCTGAAAACGTTCCATGGCGCCTGTTTCTAAAAAAATCGCATAAAGATCATCGAGGGATTGTTTTGAAATTCTTCTTAATGTCCCCGCACCTTCATGGTTGTAATTGGCCCCCAGCCTTGCAAGTATCGATTCCCGGTTTTCCCTGTACCATTCCCAAACAGGCCCCTGTTCAGGGTACTTTCCGGTATCAATCTCATCAAGATGCACGCAATAGCCATATTTCAGAATATGTTCACCCACCGTTCGTTTTATTTCCAGTTGCAGTTTACCCTGCTCTGAATCGGCAAAGAACCCCGTTTTAATGGATAATGCGCGTAAAGCCTGAATGATATACCCGGGAGTATTTCCCCTGGGGCATCGTGTTTTACATGATAAACATTCGCCGCAACGCCATATAGTATCTCCTTTCAGCAACTCCAGCAAAATTTCTTCATTTCTGTATTGGACCATTTCAACCACCATTCTGGGATCATAGTCTGATACCTGGGCCGCCGGGCAGATGGCGGTACAAGTGCCGCAACTGATGCAGGCCTTAAGTCCTTCACGGATCCTTATGTCGTCAAAGAGTTGATTTATTGAACACATTGATAATCGTTTTTTTAAGCAAAAATAATGAACATTTGTTCATAAATGAAAATTATTTCGTACCTTTGTGATCAGAAATATCATAATGTCGCCCCGTCCAAAACATAATCGAACTGTATTTGACCCTCCCAAGTTCAAAGGGTATAAGCCATTCGGGTATTATGCCGGAGAAAATGAACCCGTATTTCTTTTATTTGAGGAGTACACCTCTATTAAATTGTGTGACTATGAATTGATGACGCAGTCACAGGCAGCACATATCATGAATATTTCCAGGCCTACCTTCACACGTTTATATGAAAGTGCCCGCCGGAAAATCGCATTGGCGCTTACCGAAGCTCGTCCAATTGAAGTGGAAAAAGGCATGGCCTATTTTAGTAATGATTGGTATAATTGCCGTGCGTGCAATATTTTCTTTACAGCCCCAGAGATAGAATTGTCAGCAATCAGATGTCCTCTGTGCCAATCAAAGAATCTGGAAGAAATAACAACAAATTGAAATGAAAACAGCAATTTCAGCGCAAAACTCAAACTCAGAAGCACTAATTGATAAACACTTCGGTAAATGTTCTCATTTTCATATTTACGATGATGTAAACCTTACGATTGAAGTATTAGAGAACCCTGCAACAGGGATCTCAGGATGTAAAGGGGATGTTATTGTAAGCCGGTTAATTAACAAAGAAGTCAAATGTGTAGTTGCGGGTGATTTTGGTACTAAAGTCCAGCAGCTCCTTAACCAAAACCAGATTCAGATGATAATTCACCCCGATACCCGGGTGTCTGTTTCAGAAATAATAGAATTGTTAAACCATAAAAACAAATAAATGAAAATTGCTGTTCCCGTTCACAATGGATTTGTAAATGATCATTTTGGTCATTCAGATACATATTCAGTTTTCTCTTTATCACAGGAAAACAAGATTATTCACACCGAAATCGTTAAAGCAAATGAAGGTTGCGGATGCCGCTCAGGAATCGCTGAGGTACTTGCTGCAAAAGGAGTTACTGTTATGCTCGCAGGTAATATAGGGGGCGGAGCTATACAGCATTTGTATACCAGTGGCATTGAAGTCGTAAGAGGATGTTCGGGCCTGGTCGAGGATGTAGTTACCGAATATTTACAGGGAAGCATTACAGATAATAACCTGACCTGTCACCAGCATGAAGGATGCGACAATAAGCATGCAAGTTAAAAAGATCAAGGTTTAATAGCTGTAAGCAAAAATACAGGGTATTCCTTCGTTTTCTCTGCGGATGTCTCTTTCCGGATCACAAAACAAGATGTAATTGCAGGATTAATGAAACCTTGTTGAAGGAGAATTGCTGAAAGTTTTTCAGGATCAAATCCAAAGTGAACACTCATGTCTCCCTCATGAAATGAGCCATCTTCAAGGTAAAGGTCAGCTATAGCCAGTATCCCTCCCGGATTCAGCAGATTGTAAAATTTACTGAAAATGGCAGCGGTATCATTGATATGATGGAGAACCATCTGGCTGAAAATGATATCAAAAGATTCTACATGATAATCCTCGGTCGCCAGGTTTAGAAAGAGGGTTTTGAATTTTGAACGGTCTTCGTCCTCAATCTTCTCTTCCGCCTTTTTTAGCATTTCCCGGGAACTATCCATCAGAGTTATTTCTGCAAAACGGTCTTTGAGTAAGAAACTGAGTACACCTGTTCCTGCTCCAAACTCAAGTGCACACATATTGTTTGTTAAGGGTAGAAGCCTGATCATCTGTTTGGCAATTGCCTTTGATCGTTCGATATGAACCGGGTTCATATCCCATTCTTTTGCTTTTAAATCAAAATCATTCGTCATATTTGATTAGTAAAGTATTTTCCATAAATTTACATAAATTCCCTGTAGAAATTCTATCAAAACGCAAATATGAAAGTAGTAGTGCTTGGTGCAGGAATTTCAGGCCATACGGCAGCTGCAATTCTCAAAAAAAAACTAGGTCGTCATCATGATGTAATTGTCGTTTCGCCCAGCCAGTATTATCAATGGATACCTTCAAATATATGGGTTGGAGTGGGTCGAATGACTGTCGAACAGGTCAGGTTTAAACTGCCGAAGGTTTATGATCGCTGGGGAATTATATTCAAACAGGCAAAAGCCATATCAATTCATCCGGATGGCGATGATGAAATCAAATCGGGATTTGTTTCAATTGAATACACGTCCGAAGGAAATACAGGTCAAAAGGAGAAAGTTCAATATGATTTTCTGGTCAATTCAACCGGTCCGAAACTTAATTTTGATGCAACACCTGGTTTAGGACCTGGCAAGAATTCTCTTTCTGTTTGTTCCTGCGACCATGCCATACATACCTGGAATGAACTTCAAAAGGCAATCGACCTGATGAAACAGGGTAAAAAGCAACGTTTCCTAATAGGAACCGGTCATCCAAAAGCCACCTGCCAGGGAGCAGCTTTTGAATATGCCCTGAACCTTGCATTTGAGTTTAAACGGAGGAAGCTGAACCATCTTGCTGATATAACCTGGATTTCCAATGAATATGAAGTCGGGGATTTCGGGATGGGTGGTGCCTTTATTAAACGGGGAGGATATATCACTTCCACCAAGGTTTTTACTGAATCGGTACTTGCAGAAAATAATATCGACTGGATTAAAAGAGCCGGCATTACCAGGGTTGAACCGGGTGTCGCCCATTATGAAACCTTGGATGGAAAGACCAGTTCGATTGAATTTGACTTTGCCATGCTCATACCTGCATTTGCCGGACAAGGGATCAAAGCATACGGGAAAAACGGAGATGATATAACCTCCAGACTGTTTGCTGCAAGCGGTTTTATGCTGGTCGATGCAGATTATTCTGCCAAACCATTCGAAGACTGGAGTATCAGGGATTGGCCAGAACGTTATCAGAGCCCAGCCTACTCAAATATTTATGCCACCGGCATCGCATTTGCACCGCCTCATTCAATTTCCAAACCAATGAAAAGCCCTAACGGTACGGAAATTTTCCCGTCACCGCCACGAACTGGGATGCCTTCGGGAGTGATCGGTAAGATTGTTGCCGAAAATATTTCAGAGATTATCAAAAAAGGAGGGAGCAATCACCGTCATCTTGCAAACATGGGCCGCATGGGCGCTGCATGCATCGTTTCAGCCGGGTATAGTATGACCAAAGGCCTTGGAGCCACGATGACTGTTTCACCGGTCGTCCCTGATTGGGAAAAATATCCCGACTGGGGGCGCGATATCAATGCCACAGTGGGGGAGATAGGACTGGCCGGCCACTGGATCAAACTTTTCCTGCATTATATGTTCCTGCATAAGGCAAAAGGTTATCCATTCTGGTGGTTGTTGCCTGAATAGAGAAGGTTTATCAATTCAAATCTCAACAAAGATGAGTGACAAAAAATTTTCAAAAGCATATAAGGATGAGTTTTATCCGCCCATTCCAACTAAAGGGACAAAATTCTGGAGGTCGAATGTTCTGTATCAACTATACAAATTCTTCAGACTGAACTTAAAGATAATGAGTATGGTCGTAAAAGGGCATTCGTAGCTGCTTATTCAATTTTGTTGATATATTGACCTCCCGCTTGTGATTGATGTCACATTTGGGGAATGACATATAGACCTATATTATTTTTAGCATACATAATACCCATAAATCAAAACGAAATTTATGAATCATATTGACTTCTCCCTGGTTGACTGGTCAAGAGCCCAGTTTGCACTAACCGCCTGCTACCATTGGATCTTCGTCCCCCTTACACTTGGATTGTCCTTTATCATTGCTTTTATGGAGACGATCTATGTTAAAACCGGGAATGAAGAGTGGAAACGCCTAACGAAATTCTGGGTGACCATTTTCGGGATCAACTTTGCAATCGGAGTTGCAACCGGACTCATCCTTGAATTTGAATTTGGAACGAACTGGTCGAACTATTCCTGGTTTGTTGGCGATATCTTCGGTGCTCCACTCGCTATCGAAGGCATAATGGCCTTTTTCCTGGAAACTACGTTTATAGCAGTCATGTTCTTCGGATGGAATAAAGTCGGAAAAAAGTTCCACCTGCTCTCCACATGGCTGGTAGCTATCGGGAGCAACCTGAGCGCATTATGGATTCTTGTAGCTAACGGCTGGATGCAATCTCCGGTAGGGATGAAATTCAACCCCGATACGGCCAGAAATGAAATGGTGAATTTCTGGGAAATTCTTTTTTCGCCTGTTGCCATCAATAAATTTCTGCATACCGTTTCTTCAGGCTATGTACTTGCTGCTATATTCGTCATAGGCGTAAGCTCCTGGTTCCTGCTTAAAAAGCGTGATGTCCTTTACGCAAAACGAAGCATCATTGTGGCTGCCAGTTTCGGATTGCTTGCTTCCATATTCATCATGCTCACGGGTGATGGTTCGGCTCGTGCTGTAGCCCATCACCAGCCCATGAAATTCGCAGCAATGGAAAACCTGTATGTGGGTCAGCAGAATGCACCTCTTGTTGCTTTTGGAATTCTCAAGGCAGATCCTGCAGCTCCAGGTCATAAAAAAATGGATTTCAGGTTCATGGTCGAGATCCCCGATGTTCTTTCATACATGGCTTTCCTTAACCCCAACGCATATGTGCCTGGAATTTACGACCTGGTTCACGGAAATCAGAATCATGGAATTCCTTCCTACAATGAAAGGATCGCTAAAGGCTTGATTGCAATAAATTCATTGGCTGAATATAAAAAAGCAAAGCTGGCAGGGAGAGACAGTCTGGCATCTGCAAGCCTTGCCACATTTGAAGCAAATTATAATAATTTCGGTTATGGATA
>SESG01003631.1_pt1 | contig 16202 bp, 17 predicted proteins | sample 3171421 | NCBI WGS metagenome assembly SESG01 (sample SAMN10866946, study PRJNA518727) | freshwater metagenome | biome: subpolar coniferous forest; feature: holomictic lake; material: water; isolation source: holomictic Lake 227, 6 m and 8 m depth | place: Canada: near Kenora, Ontario | collected... | reverse complement strand
GATTGCGGGCAATATTAGGCGCGTTCCCAAGCTTGCTAACCTAACGATCATGAAGATGCTTACATCACGCCGGAAAATGAAAGTCAGTCGCGGGAGCGACGCCTGCGTCGCTCCCGCGAAATGTGTTGATGACTTTCATGGTAATCATACAGGTCAATACTTTAAAGCTTGTTTTGAAAAAAATCACGAATTGCTGCTTTGCTGATTAGCTCTTTTGGTTGTAAGTGTGCAATATTATCATCTTCAATATCATCGATATAAAGTAAAGCAATACAAAAAAGCTTATAAGTAATCCCTGCAATAATTTGTTTTGAAGACTCAAATAATACTCTAATACTTATTACTTCTTTTACTAAAAAATACAGATCATAATAATCTCGATATTTTGCGCGTAAAAAGAGAACATTGACTTTCAATATAGCAATTGATTTGAGAGTTGCGATATTAAACTTGTCAGGCTTGTCAGGTTTTAAAAATGCCCAATTGGCATTAAAAAAAGTTACTTTAACTCCACAGAGCAACAAATCAAGCTGATTGCCGTTATCATTAAGGATTTCTTTGTGCTCAAAGCGTTTGATATACTTTAAAATTTCTAGCCGATCAAAATTATCGGCATAGGTGAAAAAATCAATATCTTCACTTTGCCGATGACAAAGATACAGCGTTAGCGCTGAACCGCCAACAAAAACATATTTATGCAAGAACGGTGCGGTATCGATCAATTCAAGTAAAACAGACTTAGTCGCAGCCGGCAAGCAATCGAAATTTTTCGGCTCGATCATTTTTTACTCCCGCAAAATCTTGTGCTTCTACATCCATTCCAAAAAACACCCGCGCCAGAAAGTAATTAAGTTTTTTAAAACGACTATCATTGATAATTTGTTTTTCCCATAATTGTCGTACCCGTGCTTTACCATAAAGGGCGAAAAGCGTTTTAATATCATCCATGTCAGCATATTTAAGAGTTGTTTCAATTAATAGATCATCCTTACTTTCATCGTAATGAATAGCAGGGTCATAGCTCCAGAATAGTCCTTTTTTTTTAAGTTTGTCAAACAACAAATCTTTAGTAAATTTTTTTGGGTGGCTCATAATTATGTCCATTATATGATCCGGATTATAGAAATAATTCTTGTATAATACCGTGTTCTGCGTGTTGTGTCGCACGCAGCAATTCCACTAAATGTATTACGCCGCCATCTTGCAAGTTGGCGGCGTCTATACCTTATATTTCCTGTCGGCATTAATCAAATATAATGCGTGATGCAACATTTTCGCCTGATTTTGGGTTAAAAGTCGCATTGGCGCTGCCATCGCAGTGGGTTATTTCGCCAATCAAACAACTTTTACCATCGCTATACATATCGATACGCACAAAGCTAAACCCGGCACTTAACTTGTTGGCGATCATTAGCATTTCCAAATGATTGTCAGGTTTGTTGATGGGGTCCATGATTATTGGCGCCAGCATAGTAAAGTCCAGTTTATGCCATGCCATATCAAAAAAAGTATTTTTACGCGCAGTCAAGCAATTAACGCTTAACTGAATTAACTTGGGGACACCCTTTAAACAAAAGAAACTATAAAGATCGACATTATCATCACCAAATATTAATGGCTCAATGATGACTTTAGGCCTGAGAAATTTGTAATTAATTTCGCGGGTAATTTCATAGTAGTTAGTATCGAACCAGCTTGCAATTTTATCAACATCAACTGGCGCATTGTTTTTTCTGATGATAATTGCACCGCTTAAATTCGTTGGTTTAATCACGCAATCAGGTGGAAAAGGGTAGTGCTTAACCGCTACCTTATCCCTGATAACAGCTATAGTTGGCACATTATACTGAGCGCCGACAACGGCTTTAACATAGAGTTTTAGATACTCTTTATCAGTAACGAATACCCGCAAGGGATCCAACAATTCAGCCGATGTTTTAATTTTAAAAAACACATCATTAAAAAGCATCTGCCTGGATGGCAGTCTTTTATGACTATGGACAAATAATAGATAACCCAACAACCAATCGCCAAATCTATTCTTGGGGATTAACCATTTTAATGCCCTATAAAGTGCAGAAACAACTATTCTCAAAAAGTTACCCCATATTCCCGCCGCCATAACTCAAACAGCACCAAAGCAAAAAGCTGTTCACCATTACTGCGCCCTCGAACCTGGCCACGCAATAGCCCTTCTACTGTCTGTGCATCAAAGCTGCATTGCGGGTCGCGCAACACCTCATTAAACAGCTCCCGAAATGCCCCGCCTTTCAGCCATTCCGCGAGCGGTATTGAAAAACCCTGCTTGCGCTGGCGGTCAAACTCCGGCGGCAACACGCGGTCGGTCAGGCGTTTTAGCAGTACCTTCTTGTCCGTCCGGGTCGCTTTTAAATGCGAGGGCACTTTGCCAAAGGCAAACTCAATCAGGCGATAATCCAGTAACGGCGCCCGCACCTCCAGAGAATTGAGCATGCTGGCACGATCCACCTTCACCAGAATATCTTCCGCCAGATAGTTGACAAAATCCATGCGGGTGGCGCGTTGCAGCAGGTCAGGCTGCACTGGTATCCGGCCTGTCAGCACAGCCTCGGCCTGTGCGTGCCAGTTGGTCTGCGCTGTCAACAAGCGCCGGCGCGTGGCGGCATCAAAATAAGAGGCTATCAGCGGCAGGCCGTTGTCCAAATCCACGCCCAGACCTTGCAACCAGTTACGGCCTTTAAAGCCCATCGGCAACAGCTTTTCGGCGGCAACGGCGATGCCCTTGCGCACGGGCCGGGGAATCAGCCCCAGTCGTCCCTGCATCCATAACAAGCGGCTATAATGCCCATAACCGCCAAACAGCTCATCACCACCATCGCCGCCCAATGCCACTGTGCAATACGGGCGCACCAACTGGCTAACCAGAAAAGTCGGAATCATCGACGAATCCACCATCGGCTCGTCGAACTGACGGGCCAAGCGGGGCAGCAAATCCGCCGTAGCGTCGCCTGCCATCAGCTCGGTATGGCGGGTGCCAAAGTGCCGGGCGATCAGACGGGCATGAGCCGTCTCATCCAGCTTGCCGTGGCCGGGAAAGCCAATCGTAAAAGTCTGCACCTGATTTGACGCCCGCACCGCCATGGCCGTAATCAGGCTTGAATCCACGCCGCCGCTAAGCAGCACCCCCACCGGCACATCGGCCACCAATTGACGACGGACGGCATCTGCCAACAGGAATTCCAGCTCATCCAGCAGGGCAATTTCATCCAACGGGCCTTGTGGCATGGCGGCATTCAGTTCCGGCAGTTGCCAATAGCGCCAGACCTTAGCCGTACCGACGCGCAGATCAAAGTGCAGGGCATGCGCCGGTGGCAGCTTATTAAAGCCTTGCAGAATGCAGCGCTCACCTGGCACATAACCCATGGCCAGATAACAATCGAGCGCTTCCGGGTCAATGCGTCTAGGCAAGGCAGGGTCTGCAAGCAGTGCCTTTAGCTCCGAGGCAAAACGCAGCACACCGTTAGCCTGGTGATAAAAGAGCGGCTTTTCCCCGGCACGGTCACGCGCCAGCAAAACCGTTTGTTGCCGTGCATCGTAAAGCGCAAAAGCAAACATGCCGTTCAAACGCGACAAACAATCTGTGCCCCATTCGCGATAAGCGGCAAGGATCACTTCGGTGTCAGAATGCGATTTAAAGCCATGCCCCTTGGCGACCAGTTGCCCACGCAACTCGGCGAAGTTATAAATTTCACCATTAAAAACGATACTAAGCGCCCCGGTGCCATCGTGCATCGGCTGATGCCCTGCGGGCGAAAGGTCGATAATGGATAGCCGTCGCTGCGCCAGCCCCACCCGACCATCCTTCGACCACCACTCACCGGCATCATCCGGCCCGCGATGGGTCATGGCATCGCGGCCAATGGCCAGCCAGGCGCGTTGGGATTGGGTGGTTTTAGATGCTATTCCGACTATGCCACACATAAAAATTGATTGCCTGAAATGAGCGTGAAATGCACAAAGCAAGTAGCCTCGATGTAACGTAGTGGAATCGAGGATGATCGAAACCTGATTCCTCGATTCCGTTTTACTTCATCGAGGCTACTTGCTAGTGGAGCCTTGCCCGAGCGCGTAAATGACAATATTGGTGTCAATAAATATCTTACCGGGCATTGGCATCGTTTCGATCAAATTTATAGCCACTGATGTCTACATTGAAGCTTCGGAAGAAAGTTTCGATTTCCCCGGCAGTTTTGGGCACTGGCGTAATCGCGGCGGGTGAATACCTGGCTTTGAGGAAGGCAATAAAATCCAATATTTCAACCTGCTTTTCTGGTGGCAGCGTTTTAACTTCCTGTGCAATAAGATCGGAATATCCCATGTGTGCTTCCTCTAACAGTTCAAATTATAATAGCTTATCAGTTTGACTCTTTGCTGTCAGCATGTCGCACACAACCTCATCCCGCGCAGGAGGTACAATCTTATGCATCGTTCCCACGCTCCAGCGTGGGAATGCAGGTCTAGACGCTCCAGCGTCATCTACAGCACCAGCAGAAATATCTTTAATTAATGGGTAGCGCTATTATCGAAAACAGCATCCAGGGTCGGTGCGGTCAAAACAGCCTTACCCCAAGTTTCTAAATCTTGTTCTGGAGCACTATTTAACTTGTCTATTGCCCAGGCAGGTAAGGCACCAAAACGGTGCTCAAGCAGCTTTCTAAGCAGCCTGGATTCACCTTCTACCCGTCCCTCTACCCGTCCCTCTACCCGTCCTTCTACCCGTCCTTTGGCAATGCCTATTCTTTCGACGCTGGTAATGTATTGCATTTTTTCACTCTCCTCAATTGTTTCGATGACATGCCAGACCTGCTGGTCTAACCATTCCGGCAGCTTCATTAACCAATCTATTACAATAAACAGGTCTATTACGCGTTGTTTATCCCACTGCCGTTGATACAGTATTTTTACCAGGCGTAATTTAGCTTCATAGCGTGCCTGGTTTTTCTTTCTGGTTTGCCGGGTCAGGATATGCGCAGCTGTAATTAAGGCAAAAGCGTTATCCAATGCCAGCAATTCATCGACTTTGTCGTGATAGCCGGTCAGCTTGGCAACGGGAAACTCCAGGGTATGTTTGCAACCCAGCACTGTAAAGCCATAAGCGGTCGGTTTCCAGTGTTTATGCTCATCTGCCAGTACGGCCATACTGGCAACAGGCCGACGATAACGATCGTAAAGGCGATAGTTGTAAACAAACATGCGTTCGGCAAATTCAGTCTGCCTTGTTCCCTGCACTTCAATATGGATGTATATCCAGTTTTCATCGCCATTTTGCAAGGTCACTCTGACCAGTTTATCAACAAAGCGTTTTCCCAGTTCGGCATCCTGCACGACTGCCCGCAGCTCTTGATCCAAAAATAAATACTCCTTGGACCAATCAATCATGGCATAAGCCTCCGGAAAATAAAACGCTATAAACTCCGGAAAATAATGCTCAACCGCCTCTTTCCAGGGACTGTCGTAATTATCTTTTAAAACTTTCGTGCCGGCTGTCTGCTCAATATCCTGTTTAGTCATATCATCCTCATTGATTTTGGCTGATTATACCCAAAGATGAGTTTTGTGAGTGACCTAATTGTATTGACGTAAAGAAAATGTCCACTATTTTCATGCAAAAATAAAAGATGCCGATATTTATCGCGCAATGCAAGCCCTGTCCTTATAAAAATGGGGGCAGATAGTGAGTTATCCGCACGAATTACTACGATGCTGGTCAGGGTTTGTAACCCGTGCGACAAGCGAAGCTTGTCATTTTCTTGCAAGGTGAAAGTCCTTGCCTGGAATTCAAAGGACTGAATTCATAAGGCCTAACCAGCCAACAGTATCGAGTGTTGCGTCTCCGGCGGAACGTTGCCGAAGCGGGACGGGGTTTGACAACCCCGTCCCTCACGTTTTACGGTTCCCGTACCCGATGCCAATTGTTTAAAAAACAGTAGCGGGTATGTTTCTTCCCGCAACGTTTTCTTTCATAAAAATAACGGCAACAACAAACATTTGGGACGGGGTTATAAACCCCGTCCCGCATGGGAGTACAATCTTATGCATCGTTCCCGCGCTTCAGCGCGGGAACGATAAACTTTCATCTATTTCTGCTGCCCTTGTCTATTTCGAGCCAAGTAGTGGTTGTCCAAAGACTGGCGCAAATATATTTTTATGACTGCTTGCCGGGAAACATTTAATTCCGTTGCGAAGGCATCAAGTTCTTGCAGCATATCTGAGCTAATATCAACCTGAATTTTATGAACAGACGACTTCATTTCACCTTTATTTGTAAAATAATGGGAAATATCTGCACCAGTCATGGCTTTTTCAGCGATTTCATCAGCAGAAAGCCTTTCCTGTCTATCTGTACTCATCATAAAGTCTTTCCTCTTGCTTTGTTGATTTCCAAAGAGTCACGAGATGGTAATATTCACCATCACGGTCATCTCTCACTTCATATATTACTGAATAGAGCATACCTTTTACCCAGCCAATGGCACGAAATTGTACCGGATCATCAGAGCGATAATCAATATAGTGCGGATGAGACCAAATTTCTTGAATTTCAATAAAATCAATCAGGCGACGCGGATCGGCTTTAAGCTTACTGCTTTTTTTATTATCGAACTTAAATCTCGCAACCTTACCCCCGATATTATCTTCTCGCCCACTCAAAAGCGGGACGGGGTTACGCATCGTTCCCACGCTCCGGCGTCGTCAACAACACCAGATCACCATAGCCATCAATCCCGCCTGCCCAGACTAAAAACCAGCACTTGAATAGCGCCAATGCCCAGCCAGGCTAATAACCCCGCTTAGCCGGATTATTTAAAGGTTACGACGCTGGAGCGTCCAGAGCGGCATTCCCACTCTGGAGCGTGGGAACGATAAAAAGATTCCATTGCCATCAAACAAGTCAGAATATTGTCAAAAAAATAATCGCACTCCATCGTTCACATGCTTCGCGGTGAGAACTACGCAATTGAGTTATTCTGCTAAAACGATCAGCGTTTCACCGCCAAATAAACGTACCCCCCAGTCTTTGTTAACCCAGCTTGCAAGCTGCCGGGGAATACTTGCAAAACGGGTTTTTAACGAGCGATTAGGCGAACACTGGGATGCGCCCGTATAGCGCCAGTCAATAATCTGGTAACCACAATCAGTTAATGTCTCAAGCGCAAGATCTTTGGTGTAGTAATGCAGGTGACCTATGCCACGACGTGCATTTAATAAAGGTGCTTTTCTAGCAATACCCATTGCACTCAAATCCAGTGGAATATGAAATACAAACTTTTTAGCATGTCGATGAGACTCCCTTAAAAACGTAAAAGGGTCGCGAACATGTTCAAAAACGTCAAGCATCAACAAAACATCATACTGCGTTGTATTCTGTTCGTGAAAATTGCCCAACGTATAAACTACCCCCCCCCCCCGCATAAATCTGAATATTCCGTCCAAAACTTAGCGGCTTGTGGTGAGATATCATAGCCAAACAGAGCCGCTTGGGGATAACTTTTGCGCAGACAAAGAAGAATATCCCCGGCACCGCAACCCACCTCACAAACTGAAGCAGGTTTAATTTGATGATCTTCTAAAATAGACAATACTTGCTTAGCCTTCCAAGGCGCATCTTCACGATGCCAGTTTGGATTATGATCAAGGTAGGAACTGTCCAGATAACGTTGTTCGATTTCCATAGCCTCTCCCGCTTGTGTGTTAATGTGTAACTCCATATTCCCGCTGCCATAATTCAAATAATGCGTTCCAAAGCGTGGTGGAGTTTGCAACCCCGTCACTCACGTTTTGAAAGCTATTGATGCCTTCAAACATTTCGGTTGGGGTTGCAAACCTCGACTGGCGTTAGGCCTGAGCGGTTACCTTTTGTCAGGTGCATTTTTGCTGCATCCAAGTGGTTTTATTCATCACACACCACGCATTACCTTTGCATGGAAACATCGTGGGTAGGTAGATAACGCTCGAAGAGCGCAAGAGAGAGAAAAACGATTGGTAAAATCGACTTCGCTGCCCAGATACTATAATGGCCTTCAGTAATGAAAACAAGCAGTGTTACGCAGATTGCAAATTGAATCATACTTTGATAACTTAGCCCGGCAAGCTTTTGACCTTGCTTGCTACCTACAACATCAATCTGCCGTAATCCTGATTTAATCAATAAAAAATATCCAACCATAATTGCCAGAAAGAATGGCACACCAAATTTCGCCATGGATTCGACCAAACCAATGTCCCCGCCTTTTATCATGCCAAATTTACTGAAGCCATCACCAGTGAGAAGAACAATCGGATTATCCGCAATATTCTGAAAGAATTTTTCAAGATATTCAATAAATAAACCAACCATGCTCGAATCTTGTGAACCCAAGGCTAAATCCTTTTGACTTGATAAACTATATAGCATGTACTCAAGCATGTCCTCATTACCCAGCCAAGATAGCATGACAGCTATCAGAACTACCATGAATGGAAACGTGATAAGGGTGTTCAAAGATTTCCCTGAAAGCCGTCCACGAAAAACTTGCTGTCCCTGAAACTCGAATAAGAAAATAGTGACCGAGAAGGCAATTATCGAAGTAAAGTTAAGCCCCATTAGAAGCAGTGTCCCGGATACTGCAACAACGGCTAACCGGATCCGCCCTTTTTTCATTGGCAAGAGCGCCAAGGCCGCAAAGGTGGCTAAAACCAAATACCCACCTGATACCGAGTGTGATTCAAGCAATCCAAAGCTACGCCAACCTGACCTTGCTCGAGCATCGTTAGCTTCGGCCTCCACCTGGTCGGCTCTGTCAAGGGAATATTGAAATGCCTCGTTGGCATAATCACTTACTTGGTCTAAAGCCAGCTTTAGAAATGAGTCGTAAGCAAAAAAAATGCCACTAATCAGGCCTGCAACAACTATCCCCAAAAAAACAGAGCGTATTTCCTGTTCTGATGCAGTTTTTCGGAAATAGAAGTAAAAAACAACCGGTAGCAAGTAAACAATAAATGCCGATACGCCTTGTGTAATCGTAATTTCCCCGAAAAGGATTTGCCACCAAGTATTAAACACAAGAAGAAACAGGTAGACATTTACCATCAGACCGATATTTCTTCTGCGATGATATTTAGTAATGCTAACTTTATTTCTCCTTGGCTTTGACAAGGTCAGTACAATAATCAAGGCAATTAAAATATACGGGATTAATGATGGATATGGACTCTTGGTATAGACCTGTATTGGAAAGCTAAGCGCGGAAAATACCGTGGCGCAAAACCATAGCAAACTTTTGACTGCTGTCGCGCGAATTACCATGTCCGCCACTCTCCAACCAATTGATAAGGCACCGCATTAAGCCCTTGTTTAAATTCCGCAATCCCCTTGGGTGTGGCATCGCTCAAACCACCGATATCGAACCCAGTACAACCACTTTGTTTAGCATGGAGAATGGCTTGCCAGAGTAGCACCGAATTAGCTTGCATCTGACGTCCTTTGTCATTGCTTGAACCAATCAAATAAAGCGCTGTATCACCTGAGCATATAGTAACCAGCACCCCGAGGGGATCATCATGTTCAGCCATAGTCTCATCACCTGCGACAAACAGATTAAACTGCCACAATGAGCCTTGCTGCCCGGCAAGTGCGCGAATTAATTTTTCAGATAAGCCATCAAATCCCCGATTACTTTGAAGATCAATATAACGTTGGATTAACAATGCCAGTGCCTCACCTTTGCATTCGTGATGCGTCACGGTAACGCCCAACTTTACACCCTTGCGCATGCCGTTTCGCCACTTACCGTTCAGACCCATCAGCAACGCCTGCCCATCGGCTTTCAGCGAAATTCGACCGGATGCCCAAGCGGACGCCGGTAATTTTTTAAACCCTAAGGCCTGCAAACCCGACAAAGCATCGTCAGCAGGCGGCAATTCCGGCGCGGCCTGCAGCAACCACCAACGCTGACGACGCGCCTCTTTTAGCAGCACTCGCAGCGCAGCCAATTTGTAGAGCACTTCATTATTCCTATTGATGCCAGCCAACAACAATGGCCCACGATTTAACCGGGCAATACCGCCCAAAAACGGTAAAACGCGCGTCAGCACCTGTGCCAAGGCAATGGGTTGTTCGTTTTCATTTACGATTAAAAATCGCTGCGCCTGCCAGCCTTCTGCCTGTTCTTTGGCTTCGCCATATTGCCAAGATTGCAGCAGATTTGTCTGCTGGCAACTTGGCCAATAAGCTTCCCAAGCCTCGCGGGACAAAGCCTTTACCTGCCAATGCCGTGTTGCTATGTTCAGCAGGCATTTGCCACACGCCAGTAGCTGATGCTGTAATAAAGTCTGGTGTACCGGCAAGTAAAACCGATTATGTCGTAACGCCATGGCGGCGGGATGCGCTTTTGCATTAGCAAGCACCTCGGGTGGCAGGTCTGGCCAAGTGGTTACCGGCAGGCCGGCTTGCTGCAAAAGATCAAACAAGGCTTCAGTGCTCACCGCATGGCTAGCGGAAAAACAAGCCAGATAAGGGGTTGCCGACACCGGATGGGCGACCACTGCCGCCTCTGGACTTGCCCAAGGCAACATATTGCACCACGTCTGCGCATGCTGTTCGCGCAGCGCGGCCACTGTTTGCAGTTGTGTGAGCAAGGGTGTGAGTAAACGCTTTGCCAAGAGGCTCATCCGTGGGTGCGCCAGCACAGCAACACCCGACTCATCAACCGCTTTAAAAGTGGTTAAGAATGGACGTGCCCGCAGGCCGATGCGCTGAGCCAGTCGTTTTAGCAGCCAGAGCGCGGTAGCTCGCTTAGAGTTGCTTGGCGTAGCAAACACAGCAGCCCTGACCGTATTGAGCACCGTCATGGCGAGTTTGTTTTCAGCAAACCGGGCGGGGCCATAGGGGCGCACAACCAGCACGGCACCATCCGGGATAGGCAGATGCTTGTGCGGGCTGTACAGCACACAATCACCCGTTTCGCCTACACCCGCGACAGGCTGCAACACATGGGTGGCATCTTCGATTAGCCAAGCCCCATGTTGTTCACAAAAGGGAGCAAGTAGTTCGGCGGAGGTTGGCTGACCGAAGTAATGCACCAGCACAAACAGATCCATCGGTTGCTGGTCGACAAGATTATGGCAGGCAGGCAAATCAGGGATCAACTGCTCGGTATTCGGGTAAAACACCAGGCTCGCCCCCATGTCCCTCAGCGGGGCCAGGGAAGCATTGCAGAAAAAGTCCGGTATCCATACGGTCACGACTGGTTTACCCAGTAGCTGCTGCCGCCAACATGCAACCACCGCCAGTGACCAGGCCGAACGGGAAAACCAAAAGCCCTTGTCGCCAGAGCGACACCATGGCGCAGCAAGCACCTCATCCGGCGCTGCGGGATTAAGCAAAGCAGCAAAAAGATCGCCCCACTGGGGCAAAGGTGCCAGGGTTAGGGAGCGCATTCGCTTAGGCTCCCCCTGAAGTTGGTGGTGTCATTTTAGGCAACACCTTTGGGCACTGACCCCGCACATGCTTTCCTGAAGGCTGCGAAATCGCTTTCTACAGGCATCCAAGTTGGAGGTTTCCTGCAGACTACCAGCAGAGAACTTCTGGTAGTCGGTAAAACAGAACCCATAAGTAAATAAAGCTGTCGGAAAGGCGTCTTCAGTTTTACCTGCGCAAGCGACTCAAAAGTCCGAGATGCCACAACCTCAAACCCACTTTGCCGACAAATAAACTCAGCCTCAGCAAGCGTGTATTCTCTGACATGACCGCGCCATAGCCCATCTGAATAAAAAAACTGCTCGACTGGCACATAATTTGTTCGACCTATTAACACTGACAGTCTTTTTCTAAGGTTTACAGAATTAGGCATGACCACGACAAGCAAGCCATTTACCTTTAAATAGTTGCCCATCGTATTGAGAAGACTGCGTGGTGATTCATGAAGATGCTCAATGACTGCGAGCGAACATACGACATCAAATGATTGGGCATCAAACGGAATGGTATAATCGCCATCTTTCTGATGAAAGAAATTGATGCCTGTACTTTTCGCGAAACTCTTGATCAGATTAATATTGCTATCGCGATTATGCCATGGATCAGATAAATCATCAACTGCATAACATTGGAAGCCCATAAATTGAAAGATGGCTGTTTTGTCCATTGGCCCACTACCAATATCCAGTAACTTCTTTCCCTCAAAATCAGAAACAAACTTGTTTAATTCACGCAATATGGCAAGTATTTCATAGTAAACACTTACATCGATATAATCATTAAATGGAAAAAATGATATTAGTTTATTGAAGGCATCTTTTGCCTGTTTTGTTAAATTCATAGATCTGCTCCAAATGTGTTACGTTGAGTGATTATCTGATACTTGATGCACAAAACAATCAAATATCACGCACCAAAGCAACCCCGCCCACTCGCGTAACAGCGTCGTGCTGCCGTCCAGCGAATCAGCGGCTGGCACAAGGTCTTGCCATTGCCACGGACGAATTACCAAGGGCACTGGATAAAGCGCCACGCGCTGAAAATAGCGGCGGAATTCTCGTTGCGCACGGCGTGTATGCCAACCGGAGGTCACCAGTCCAATGGGTGTTGAAGCTGACACACCGGGAAGACGCAAGGCTTCGACCGGATGCCCACGGGTGTTGAGCGAGTGTGTTTCCATCATGATGGCATCCGTCGGCACCCCGCGAAGCACGGCCATGTCTCTTGCAAGTTCGGCGTGACGCGCATCTTCACGGCCATCTTCGCGGGAAGCTCCTGAAAATACAAGACGCGCCACCGGATAGCGTTTCCAGACAGCAATACCATGCAAAACGCGCAACTGGCTTTCCTGGATCAATAAATCCTCATCTGGATAGTTCCCAAGCTGATAACCACCCCCCAGCACAAAAATATGCGTCGGCGAAAACGCCGCCTCTTCTGGCGAATTAATCTGCAACGTAGCCTCCAGTACATTTGCCGTCAAAGGCATTGCCAACACACCCAGTAATAGTGTTGAATATAAAGTCACCAACGGCAAGCCACGACCACAGCCAGTATACCGCCGCCGCAACAACAATCCAGACGCAACGATCTGGATTAGCAGAAACCAAAGCAGCGGACTGATCAGGGACTTCAAGCGCACTGCCCCCACGAGGCATACTCGGCCAGACTGTTTGCGTAGAACTGATCTGCCCCACCTTCCAAAAGCACTCCTACCAGCGCGACGGGGTAGGCAGCTGCCATAGTATCCCGTCTGATCGCCCAATGCGAGGCACTACGGGCATTATCGCCACGCATACCTGTGTAGATAAATTTAAAACGGCGGCGTGCCACGGCCAGCGCTGCTGGACTAAAGCTGGCCAAATCACCGAAAGTATAGGAAAAATGCTCTACTTTTGTACCAAGCTTTCGTTCCAGCGCATCCGCGCTTAGGATGATCTCTGTCTCCAATTCTTCCTCTGCCACTTGCGACAAACGTTTATGGTGGGCAGTATGTCCACCCATACTATGGCCGGTTTCAAGCAGATAGGCGAGATCATCCCAGGTCATGTTTTGCCAGTGATCCGGCACGTCTTCCGGCATCAAATTTGGGTAAATATACTTGGCGATGAAACCACGCCAATCTGCGGTGTCAGACAGGTCAGCGTATTCTGACACAACAAAAAACACCGCATTGATGCCCATCGGGTTAAGCACCGTCTCTGCTATCCGTCGATTGGAGGCAAAGCCGTCATCAAAGCTTAGCAGCAGGCAATCCTCGAGCACTGGCAACTCACCAGAAATCATCGCAGCAAAGTCACTAGGGGTTATAAAACGCCAGGAACGGCTTAGCCAGCGTAACTGGGCCGCAAAGCGTGCCTCATCAGCCGGAGCAATATCATGATAAAGCAACACACGTAGTCGCCCGCCTTGGTGACCACCCGCCCGGCGCAACAGGGCGTTGCCTAGCTTAAGCGGCTGATAAGCCGCTGCCAATATTCGATGTTTTAATGACATTCAGGGTTTTTGACAGTGGAATGAATGTTGGCGGGCAAACCAGCGTAGAAAACCGACATTGTTCGATAACAAGGCATCGAGTTTGCCAAGCCAACTTCCTTCTTTGCCGGGTGCAGGGAAATGCAACTCGGGGCTGTAGAGTATTTCAGCCCAGCGTTCTGTAACCTCGCCGCCGAATAGCTTCTCGATCTGGCTCTTCTGTACCTTCGATGCCCTAGCCAGCCAGTACGATCCCTCAATCCAACCTTCTGAAACGTAACCCCGACCGAACAGACGATACAACCAGTGAATCGGCAGTTGAATATTGAGTGAATAATTGGCGAACACCCCCCCCCCTCTTTAATACCCTGTAAGCTTCCGACACAGCCTTGTCAAAAGCAGGGATGTGCTGGAACGTTTGTACTGTCCAAACCCCATCAAAGCCAGGAAAGTTAGCATCAACCGCAAATGGCAGGGCAGTCGCATCAGCATGCATCAACGCAACCTGATGTCCCACCAAGCTCCCCAAAACATTCAGGGCATGCGGCAGGTTTGAGCGAACAAAGTCAACAATTAAGACACCTACATCTGGACGCGTGTTAACCAAGCGACGCCAGTGCCAACCCCAGCAACCACCAATATCCAAAATCAGACCACCTTGCGGTATTTTGGCTAAAAAACGGTCAACTTCGTAGTCCATCACCGCAATAGAATGGCTGTGACTGATTGCATCAAGATAATTGTCGTAATGTACCGCTGCGACACGTTCACGCAGTGCCCTTTCGGTAGCTTGATCTTGTGTGGTAGTTATGTGGCCGCTATAAATCCCATCAGAATCGACAGTTTGCGATTGGAGTAGGTTTTGTAATTTTAAATTCATTGGCATCCCTATTGGACTTTTTAACTTTTATGAATTTTGGTAAATTTAGACACAATGTAGCCCAGCGTGCCTGTCAAAGAACGACGGAACGCTCTCATTAAACATTTAATACCGGAAACATAATGCCTATGCGCCAACATATTTTTTGCACTAGAAACCAACAAGCCTGCATTTATGTAGCGCCAAAGCTTATCTTTGTCTGGTTGAAAGGTTTGCAGATTATAAACATGATCTTTCAATACAACCAGATGATTGTGCTGTGTTTTTTCCAAATTAGATGAAATATTATCATCCTCAATAATGTACTCGCCAAGCGGTTCCGCTATAAAATGAAATACACCACTATGGAAAGCTATTCGCAACCACAGATCGTAATCTTCAACGATCACATAGTCAGGTGATTGATTAAAGCGCAGGTTATGCATATTTAGGAAATCACGCCTGACTGTCGCGGCAGATGTGGATACCCGATTGCCTAAAGTCAGCATAACTCGATAGAAATCGGCCTCAAATGGCCCATAGTTCAAAAGAGATTTACTGCCGGTAGCCAGTACAGACATCATCTCATTGTGGCAAATCAAATCCAAACCTGGATTATTTGTAATTGCCTCGTGGACTCTTTTCAGTTTATCCGGATACCAAAGGTCATCAGCATCCAAGAAGCATATCCAGTCTGCCTGTGCCGCATTAATACCCCGATTTCTCGGTGTTGCTGGCCCGCCTGAATTGGGTGCCCAGTCATACCGCAATCTGGTGTCATGAAAAAACTCAGTGACGGCTTTTGTATTATCAGTTGAGCCGTCATCCATCACCAATACCTCAAAATCAGTAAATGACTGTGTGAAGACGGACTCTAGCGTATGCTTTAACTTTTCAGCGCGATTGTAGGTTGGAATTACTATTGAAAAATACGGCTTCACTTTACACATCATTCAGACTGGACTCCACGTCTCTATTTCAATACCTTGTTTAAGTGACTCAGCAAAATAAGGTATCGTTTTCAATAAGCCCTCTTCGAGCGCTGTCTGCGGAAACCAGTCGATTGCCGCTGTCGTATTAGATAAATCAGGTTGGCGTTGCTTGGGATCATCCGACGGCAATGCCAGAAAATTTAGTACCGACGTTGAACCCGTCAGCTTAATCACCGTTTCAGCAAGTTCCCGTATGGTAAATTCGACAGGGTTACCCAAGTTTAAAGGGCCTGTGACTGAATCAGGTGTTGCCATAAACCGTATAAAAGCTTCAATCAAGTCGTCCACATAACAGAATGAGCGGGTTTGGCTACCATCGCCGTAGATTGTAATGTCTTTATTTTGTAGTGCCTGAACGATAAAGTTGGACACCACCCGA
>SESG01005902.1_pt1 | contig 16206 bp, 13 predicted proteins | sample 3171421 | NCBI WGS metagenome assembly SESG01 (sample SAMN10866946, study PRJNA518727) | freshwater metagenome | biome: subpolar coniferous forest; feature: holomictic lake; material: water; isolation source: holomictic Lake 227, 6 m and 8 m depth | place: Canada: near Kenora, Ontario | collected... | reverse complement strand
CTTCTTCCTCCCCGGCATCCAGCGGCCTGCCTTTGCGGTCCTTGGCGAGAAGCGTGTAAATGGCCGGAACCACAAAGAGCGTGAACGCCGTGCCGATGATCATGCCGGTGATCAGCACGATGCCGATGCTGTTGCGGCAACCTGCGCCCGGCCCCTTGGCGAAAACCAGCGGCAAGTGGCCCACAACCGTCGCCGTGGTGGTCATCAAAATGGGGCGCAGCCGCGTCCCCGCCGCCTCGATCACCGCCTGGAGCCTGTCCCGCCCCTGTTCCTGCAAATGGTTGGCGAACTCGACAATCAGGATGCCGTTCTTGGCGATGATCCCGACCAGGGTGATCAAGCCAATCTGACTGTAAATATTCAGCGAGGTGAACCCGATGAACGTGAAGAGCAGCGAGCCGGAGAGGGCGAGCGGCACAGAGCCGAGAAGGATGATAAACGGGTCGCGGAAGCTCTCAAACTGAGCGGCGAGCACAAGGAAGATGAGGACAAAGGAGAGAAACATCGTGAAGGTCAGCTTGTCGCCTTCCAACCGGAGTTGGCGGGCTTGTCCGGCGTAGTCGATGGTGAATCCCTTGGGCAGAATCTTTGCCCCTTCCGCCTCCAGAATTTTGAGCGCTTGATCCAGCGGAACGCCCGGCTTGATGACCCCCTGGATGCGGGCGGAATTGAGCTGCTGGAAGCGGTTGAGCGTGCGCGGCTCCGTGGTTTGCTTGATGCTGGCAAACGTGGAGAGCTGCACCAGTTTTCCGCCGGGCCCGCTCACGTAGAACTCCTTGAGCTGATCGGTCGTAAGCCGCTCGGTGCGCTTGATTTGTGGAATCACTTTATAGCTGCGGCCCTGAATGCTGAAGCGGTTGATGTAGTTGCCGCCCAGCAGCGTGCCCAAGTCCGCGCCCACTTGTTGCAAGTTGAGCCCCAGGGAAGCGACTTTCTCCCGGTCAAACACCACCTCCGCCTGCGGAAGATCATATTTCAGATCCGTGTCCGCAAAGAAAAACAGCCCGCTCTCCACCGCCTTGGCGACCAGCTTGTTGGAAAATTCCAGCAATTGATTTGCCTCCGCCGTGGACGCGATGACAATTTCCACCGGGAAACCGCTGGCCCCGGGAAGCGGCTCGGGCGTGACCGCCAGAAGCCGAATGCCGGGCACGCCGGCCGTCTTTGCGCTCACTTCCTTTTCCATCTCCTGCGTGGTGCGCTTGCGCTGGCTCCACGGCTTGGTGACCATCCCCGCAAAGCCGGAGGTGGGCATGGTGAGTTGGAAAACGTGAGCCGCCTCCGGCAGGGAGGCAAACACCTCCTTGGCCTTGCTGGTGAAAAGGCTGGTCTGGTCGAGAGTCGCATTCGGCGAAGCCTGGACAATGCCGAAGATGATCCCCTGGTCTTCCTTGGGCGCCAGCTCGCGGGCCGAGGAAAGGTAGAACCAGGGGATGGCGCAAAGGATGAGGAGATAGAGAACGACGGTTACAGGCCGGTTCTTCAACGTGGCCCCGAGCCTGCGCATATAACGGTCGCGCAAGCCGTCAAAGCGGTGGTTGATCCACCCCGCGTAGCCATGCTCCGACTCTCCCGCGCGCAGCAGCTTGGAGCACATCATCGGCGAGAGGGTGATCGCGACAAAACCGGAAACAGTGACCGCTCCGGCGAGCGTGAAAGCAAACTCGCGAAACAGCGCGCCCGTAAGCCCGCCCTGGATGCCGATGGGGGCATAAACGGCAGCCAGAGAAATCGTCATGGCAATGAGCGGCCCGAGCAACTCGCGCGCTCCGTTGATGGCCGCTTGGAATGGCGAAAGCCCTTCCTGCAAATGGCGCTCCACGTTTTCCACCACCACAATGGCGTCATCCACCACCAGACCCACCGAGAGCACAATGGCCAGCAGGGTGAGCAGGTTGATCGTGAAGCCGAAGAGGAGCATCAGGAACGCCGCGCCGATGAGCGAAATGGGGATGGCGATGACCGGGATCAGGGCGGAGCGCAGCGTGCCCAGGAAAAGATAAATGATAAGGATCACCAGCAGCAGCGTTTCGCCCAAGGTCTTCCAGACTTCGTGAATGGCGTCCTGAATGTACTCGGTGTTATCATGGGGAATGCTGACCTCCATTCCCGCCGGGAGCTGCGCCCGGATGGCGGGCAACTCCGCGCGAACGGCCTTGATGACGTCGAGCGAGTTGGAAGTCGGCAGCACCCAGATGCCCATGAAGGTTGCTTGTTTGCCGTCGAAGCGAACGTCGGCATCGTAGCTTTCGGCGCCCAGTTCCACATCGGCGATGTCCTTGAGGTGGACGATGACGCCGTTCTGCTGCCGGATGACCAACTGGCTGAAGTCCTCGGTGGTCTTCAGGTCGGTATTGGCGACAAGATTCACGGAAATCATCGAGCCCTTGGTGGCTCCGAGCGCCGAGAGGTAGTTGTTGTTGGCCAGGGCCGCCCGCACCTCCGAAGGGGAGATATTCAGCGCCCCCATCCGGTCCGACTTGAGCCAGATGCGCATGGCGAAGGTGCGCGCCCCGAGAATATCCGCCCGCTGCACGCCGCTCACGGCGCTCAGTTTCGGCTGGACGACGCGCGTGAGGTAGTCGGTGATCTGGTTGGAGTCGAGATCCTTGGAGGAAAACGCCAGGTACATGGAGGCAAACCGGTCATCGCTGGTTTGCAGGTCGATCACGGGCGCTTCGGCCTCCGGCGGAAGCTGGTTGCGCACCTGCGCCACCTTGGCCTGGATTTGCGTGAGCGCGGCATTGGTGTCGTAGTTCAGCTTGAGGTGAACCAGGATGGTGCTGAGGCTCTGGGCGCTGCTGGACTCGATGTAGTCGATGCCGTCCGCGCTCGCAATCACCCGCTCCAGCGGCGTGGTGATAAACCCGCGCACCAAGTCGGCATTGGCTCCCACATAGCTCGTCATGACGGAGACGACCGCGATGTCGCTCTTCGGATATTGCCGGACGTTGAGAACCCGCGCTGACTGCACGCCCGCCAGCAGAATGAGCAGGCTCAACACAGTCGCCACAACCGGGCGCTTGATAAAAAGGTCGGTGAGTTTCATTAAAAAAGGGGAGCCCCGCTGCGCTTAGGTATCCGCAGGGTTGGGTTTCTGCTCGTTGCCGGGCTGGACTTCGTTGTTGATGTTCACCGGCTGCCGCGTCGGCGCGGCGCCCTTGGTTTCCACCGGCTCGTTGCTGCGCAACTTGAAGACCCCGGAGGTGATCACTTCATCCCCCTCCTTCAGCCCGCTGAGGATGGTAATCTGGTCGCCCCGGCTGGCTCCCAGCTTCACAAATTGCTGCACCGCCTGTTTCTGCGGCTTCCCGTCCTTCGACTTGCCTTCTTTGACGATAAAAATGGAATCGCCGTACGGGGCGTAGCTAATGGCGGAGGCGGGAAGGGCCAACACATCCGGCTTCTCGGGCAGCAGCAGCTCCACGTTGGTGAACATGCCCGCGCGCAGTTTCCCCTCGGGGTTCGGCACGGTCGCTTCAACCTGGATGTTGCGCGTCGCCTCGTCCACCCGCGAATCAATGGCCGTGATCTCTCCCTCAAATTCCTTGTCGGAAACGCCGGGCACACCGAGGCGCATTTTTTTGTGAAGAGCAAGTTGATGAAGGTGCTGCTGCGGCAAGTTGAATTCCACATAGATCGGGTCGCAGGATTCCAGCGCCACGATGGGCACGCCCGCATTGAGATACTGGCCGACATTCACCTGTCGAATGCCCAAAAGGCCGTCGAAGGGAGCGCGGATGGTCTTGCGCTCGATCACCGCCTGCACTTCCTCCATCGCCGCTTTCGCCTGGCGAGCCTCGGCTGCCGCGGCATCATAATCCGCTTGCGACGCCGCTTTTTTGTCCAGCAGATCCTGCTTGCGGGCAAGGCTCACTTTGGCCAGATCAAACCGGGCTTCGGCAGCCCGCAGTTGCGCCTCTTCCTGCTTGGTGTCCAGCTTGAGGAGCAGATCGCCCTTCTTGACCTGCTTGCCGCTTTCAAAAGCGATCTCGGCAATAATGCCCGCCAGGTCGGTGCTGACCTGCACGCCGTTGATCGCCTTGAGCGACCCCACGGCGTTCAAGACCGGTTGCCACGTCTGCCCTTTGGCGACAAGGGTGGTCACGGCAGGCGGCGGCGGGGCCATTTTGGCGAACGCCGCCGTCATCATTTTGTGTTTGAAAGCGTCCCAACCCATGAGAGCTGCGGCGAACACCCCGACGATCACCAACATGACAAGCATTCTTTTCCACATAATTTTTAGACTTCGGCAGGTTGCGTTGAGGAGTTCAAAGGGGAGGGGGTCAATCCCTCCTGGAGTTTTTGGAGCAGGCGGACAAGCTCCTTGCGCTCCCGCTCGTTCAACGGGCTCATGATGCGCGAAACACATTGAAAATAATCCGGAAGCATCGTCTCCAGGCTGGCGTGGCCTTGCTTGGTCAGCCGGACATGCACCGTGCGGCGGTCGTTCGCATCCGCTTCCCGCACCACCATCCCGTCTTTTTCCAGCGTGTCGATCAGCCCCGTCATCGTCGCCCGCGTCACGCCTGATTCCTCGGCAAGCGAGGCCGGAGTGCTGGATTCAACCCAGGGGCGGTGCAGGAGCATCATCACCGTGAAACGCCCCTGGCTGATGTTATGGCGGTTCAGAAAATGAAGGATGTCCTCAAAGACCATGTCGCCCGTGCGCAAAAGGTGCAGGAAACCCTCGCAGGCGGTCGGGTCGAGGGCAGGGTGACGCTCCGCCGCTTTAATCAAGCACTCGTATTGGGGGAGGTCTTTGAGCATCAGCAGCGGCATAGGCAAAAGGGAATACTTCGAAGATTGAAAGGTTAGGAGGCTAATAATTGCAAGTGTTAATTATCAGGATACATACATCCGTCAAGCGTTCTGTGCCCTTTTGCTTTTCCAAATCCCGTTCCCCCGCGCATCGCGGCACGGCGAATGAAGCCGGTTTTGACTCTGAAAAACGCCTTCCATCCCAGGGGCGCAAAAAAGAGGGTTCCGGGTGATTTTTTTCTTGCATTGGTGCGCATAAATACTTAATCTTTGCCTCAAGCAGAGGTTCGTGATGAAAAATACGCAAAACAACGCATTTCAAAAAAAGAGTTACAGGGTGGGTTCCCTGGTGGCTTTTTTTGCGTTCGTTTTCCTCGCGCTTTTGAGCGCGCGGGCAGGTGCCACGGTGATTTTAAACGACACTTTTTCGGATGGAAGCTACTCGAATCAAGCCCTGCCCGGTTCGGCTGACTGGCATGTTGGTGGGCCAGATACGAACATGAGCATCAGCCCGACCAAGGGGCTCACCTTTGCGGACGGCAATAACGACAAATCTACGGCGATGGCTTATTTCACGCCGACGGATCTGGCCGTGGGCGCTTCACTCAAGCTTTCCTTCAACTACAGCTTCACCCAAACCGCAGTTGATGCCAACGCCTTCATGTTCGGCCTCTACAACTCCGGTGGAGCGCGCCTAACCAAGGACAGCAGCAACAACTTCGCAAATGACAGCCTTTTTAACAGCTACACCGGCTATGCTGTCTCTGGCGTGTTTGGCGCCGACCTTACGGACAAGGGAAGCGACCATATTGAAGCCCGCAATTTAACGGGGAGCAGTTTGCTTTCCCTCGACAGCTACACCCAAGGGACGTCCTACAAGCAAAGCGGGGCGGCCACTCCCGGGCAAATGTACACCGCCAGCATGAGCATTGCGCGCACTGCGGCCGGGGTCACCGTGACAAGCCAGATCGGCAACACCATGATGACCCAGACCTACACGGGCTCGATGTTCACCAAGTTCGACGCCGTGGGCGTCTTCTCCAACGGCAACTCGGGCTCGTTCACCATGGATAACATCCAGTTGGATTACGTGGGCGCTCCGGAGCCCTCCACTTTCTACGCCCTCGGGCTCTTTGGTGCGGCGGTTTTCGGCAGAACCTCCCTGCGCGCAGGGCGCAAGCTGCTTGAGAAGTTCCTGCCCCGGTTGGCGGCTTCCTAGGCCCGCCCCGTCACCACAAACACCCGGTCGCGCGGGCGCACTTGCTCCGGCACACCCAGCGCCACCCGCTCTCCGCGTTCGGCGGTCTCCCGCGCGGCGTGCTCAATCTGAATGGACTCCACCGTGAGCCGCACCAGCCCGGTGGTGGGGCCCTGGATAAGCAACTCGTCGCCCAGCGCAAACCCGGCGTTGCGCACCTGGATCTCCGCCGCGCCCGCCTTGCGGTAGTAGTTCACCACTTCGCCCACCAGCTTCTTGCTCTGCGTCGCGCGACTGCCCCGCGCAGTCGTCCATTGCGCCACGGGCTGGCCCATGAAAAATCCGCTGGAAAGCCCGCGATGATAGGCGGTGTCGAGCGTCGCCATCAGCTCGGTTTTCAGCGCCCCAAAGTCCTCTTTGAACCCGCGCCGCCCCTTGTGCTCGAAATAAAAGTCGATGGCCCGGCGATAGGCGGCAGTCACGGTGCTCACATACTCCGGCGTGCGCGCGCGCCCTTCAATCTTGAGGCTGGCGACGCCAGCGGCCAGCAACTGATCCAGGAACGGCATCGTGCAGAGATCCTCCGGGCTCAGAATGTAATTGCTGCCGAGCCGGAACGAGATTTCGTCCTCCGCATCCGTGATCTTGTATTCGCGGCGGCACGGCTGGATGCACTCGCCCCGGTTGCCGGATTTTCCAAACCGATCCTGCGACATGAAACAGCGCCCGCTCACGGAGACGCACATCGCGCCGTGGGCAAAGACTTCCAGCTCGATGCAGTCCGCCTCCGCGCCCAGCAGCTTCTTGAGCCGCCGCCGCATGGAGGCGATGTGCGCCAGCGAACACTCGCGGGCCAGCACGAAGCGCCGGATGCCAAACGTGCGGTAAAAGAGCGCGAGGCTCTCCGAGTTTGCAACCGACATCTGCGTGGAAAGAAACACCGGCAGTTTCATCTCGGCGGCTTTGTGCACCACCGCCATGTCCCAGCAGATCACGGCGTCGATTCCGGCGGCCTTGGCCGTTTTCAAAAGGCGCTCCACCTTGGCGAGTTCGGTTTCGTAGATGATCGTGTTCAGCGCGAGATACGCCTTTGCCCCGGCGCGGTGGCATTCGGCGGCGATGCGCTGCATCTCGCCGGGCGTAAAATTCCGGTAATTCCCGCGCATGTTGAGCCCGCGCACCCCAAAGTAAATGGCATCCGCCCCGGCCTTGAGCGCCGCGCGGAGGCAAGCCCAATCGCCCGCAGGGGACATCAGTTCGGGTTTGCGCTGGGGCGGACGGGATTTGCTGGGCATAAAAAAAGAGTCTCACGCAAAGCCGCAAAGCCGCAAAGGAAAAAGAAATCCTTCTGCATCCCTTCCTGATTTCCTGAGTTCCTGATTTGTCTTTTCCAATGGCCGCGCGTGGTTTATGTTCAGGTTCCTGATGCGGGGGAGCCGATTGGCTGAGAGTGTCCGGGTTCTTTGAAATGAACTGGGGCAGACCCTTTGAACCTGCTGCGGTGAATGCCGCCGAAGGGAGCAAAGCTTTTCAGCCATGTCGTTTACCCGGCATGGCTTTTTATTTTTTTACCATGATGACCGAACCTGGAACTTCTCCCGAGCCGCACAGCAGCGACGAATTGCCCCACAGCCAGCGCGTCTATATTCAAGGCACGCTCTTTCCCGAAGTGCGCGTCCCGATGCGGGAGATCACGCTTGCGCCCACCAAGGCCTTCAATGGCGCCACCGAAGTGAATGAACCGGTGCGCGTGTATGATTGCTCCGGGCCGTGGGGCGATCCCGCGTTTTGCGGCGACGTGACGCAAGGACTGCCGCGCGTGCGCGAGGGCTGGATTCGCGCCCGCGCCGACGTGGAGGAATACGAAGGCCGCGCCGTGGCTCCGATGGACAACGGCTATCTTTCCGAGCAGCACGCCGAGTATGCCAGCCGCGCGGAGAAAAACCGCCTCGTCGAGTTTCCCGGCCTGCGGAGGAAACCGCTGCGCGCCTCCGCCGGGCATCCGGTGACGCAGATGTGGTATGCCAGGCAGGGGATCATCACCCCGGAGATGGAATACATCGCCATCCGTGAGAACCAGGGCTTGGAGCGGTTGCGCGACCAGCTTTCCGCCAAGGCCCCGCGCCATTCCATGCGCCAGCAACATGCGGGAACGCAGGGGCGCGCGGATGCCCCCGGCGTCTTCGCCCAGTTTCCGCAGGCGATGCCGCAGTTCATCACCCCGGAGTTTGTCCGCGACGAAGTGGCGCGCGGACGGGCCATCATCCCAGCCAACATCAATCATCCCGAGTTGGAGCCGATGATCATCGGGCGCAATTTTTTGGTGAAGATCAACGCCAACATCGGCAACTCCGCCGTGGCCTCCAGCATCGAGGAGGAAGTGGAGAAAATGCGCTGGGCCACCAAGTGGGGCGGGGACACCGTCATGGATCTCTCCACGGGCAAAAACATCCACGCCACGCGCGAATGGATCTTGCGCAACTCGCCGGTGCCCATCGGCACGGTGCCGATCTATCAGGCGCTGGAAAAAGTGAACGGGCGCGCCGAAGACCTGACGTGGGAGATTTTCCGCGACACGCTGATCGAACAATGTGAGCAGGGGGTGGATTACTTCACCATCCACGCGGGCGTCCTGCTGCGCTTCATCCCAATGACGGCCAGCCGCGCCACGGGCATCGTCAGCCGCGGCGGCAGCATCCTGGCCAAATGGTGCCTGGCGCATCACAAGGAGAACTTCCTCTACACGCATTGGGACGACATTTGCGATCTCCTCGCCGCCTATGACGTCGCCTTCTCCATCGGCGACGGTCTGCGCCCCGGCTCCATCGCGGACGCCAACGACGACGCACAATTTGGTGAACTCCAAGTGCAGGGCGAACTGACCCGGCGCGCGTGGGATCGCGGCGTGCAGGTCATCAACGAAGGCCCCGGCCACGTCCCGATGCACATGATCCACGACAACATGATGGCCCAGCTTGAATGGTGCCACGAAGCCCCGTTCTACACGCTCGGGCCGCTCGTGACGGACATCGCGCCCGGCTACGACCACATCACCAGCGCCATCGGCGCGGCGATGATCGGCTGGTACGGCACGGCCATGCTTTGCTACGTCACGCCCAAGGAACACCTCGGCTTGCCCAACAAAAAGGACGTGAAGGACGGCGTGATCGCCTACAAACTCGCCGCCCACGCCGCCGATCTCGCGAAGGGCCATCCCGGCGCGCAATACCGGGACAACGCCCTATCCAAAGCCCGCTTTGAGTTCCGCTGGGAAGACCAGTTCGCCCTCTCCCTCGATCCCGTCACGGCGCGCGCCTTCCACGACGAGACCCTCCCGCAGGAAGGGGCCAAAAGCGCCCATTTCTGCTCCATGTGCGGCCCGCACTTTTGCTCCATGAAGATCAGCGAAGACGTGCGCCAGTTCGCGGCAGAGCAGGGGATCAGCGAAACGGAAGCCCTGACAAAAGGGATGGAAGCGAAGGCGAAGGAGTTTGTGGAGACCGGCGCGCAGGTTTAGGCAGGCAAGCGACTGACACCTTCAGCGCACTTCGATCAAGCGATCTCCAACTCCGATACGCCGCAGAATTTCAGGCCAGTGCGGCAGAACCCAAGCTTGCAGCATGCGGTTGGTGCTATTGCCGATGCGTAACCAGATGATAACTGGGGATTGCTGACTGCTCAGGCTGCGTTCCACAAAATCTTCGTCCTTGGTGATAATCGCCGCCTGATTTTGCAGGGCATACTGCCATATCTCAGAGTCGCTGGCATCCCGCAAACCGATGTCCCGGACAGCCACGGCATCAGCGCCCTGTTCACACAGCATTTTTGCCAAACCGGGCGGCAATTGAGCGTCGATGATGAATTTCACGCGACTTTGAGCACGGTGTGATCCGCTTGTGCCGCCGCATAGCGCAGGCAAGCCTTGATGTCCTCGACTTGCAGGTCAGGATAATCTTCAAGGATTTCCTTTTCGGCGACATCGGACGCAAGGAGATCAAGCACGTCTTTAACGCGGATGCGCATGCCCCGGATGCAAGGCCTCCCGCCGCATTGCTCAGGATTGAAGGTAATTCGATCCAGATAGTTCATAAGGGAAGGATACCAGAGGATTTTTGGAAAACGAGATGAAATTCTATCCTCGTTCCCAATCTCCTGATTGGGAACGTGATTGTCCCCGAAACTCCGTTTCGCAACGCGCGGAGTGTTAGGATGGCCATCGCTATTGCAAGCGTGGGGAAACAGAGTTTCCAAGACACTTTCGTTCCCAATCGGGAGATTGGGAACGAGATCAACACCGACGTTCCCCCTCAAGCTCATTTCTCGGCTATTGGCTTGCGACTGCGACGTTTTTTCTCTGCAACGAGCACTCCAGTTAAGAGTGCAACGTGAGCCGCAATGATCAAAAGCACCACGACCCAATCAGGAAAAAGGGGCAAGATGACTGAAAACGTTGATACAGCCACAAATAGATCCACCCATGATTTACCTCGGATCATTTGAATCAAAATAAGGAGCCCCCAAAATCCCCACATGATTAGGAGCGCAACTCTCATTTGATAAAATCCCTAAATCAACTCCGCGATCTGCACCGCATTCAACGCTGCGCCCTTGAGCAACTGATCCCCGGAGACCCAGAAGGCCAGGCCGTTTTCCAGCGCGCAGTCGATGCGGATGCGGCCCACCTGGCAGTCGTCCTGCTCAGCCACATAGAGCGGCAGCGGGTAGCTGTTGTTGGCGGGATCGTCCACCAGCTTGAGGCCCGGCGCGTTGGAGAGCACCTTGCGGGCTTCCTCCACGGAGACGGGGCGCTCGAACTCGGCGTTCACGGAGACGGCATGGGCGCGGTACACCGGCACGCGCACGCAGGTGACGGACGCCTTGAATTCCGGCAAATGCAGGATGCGCCGGGCTTCGTTCTGCATCTTCATCTCTTCCTTGGTGTAGCCGGTGTCCATGAAGCTATCGACATGCGGCAGGACGTTGAAAGCGATCTGGTGCGGGTAGACGTTCTTCTCCACGGGCTTGCCCGCAGTGATGGCTTCCACCTGGCTGCGCAGTTCTTCAATGGCCTGCGCGCCGGTGCCGGAGACGGCCTGGTAGCTGGACGCGATGACGCGCTTGACGCCAAACGCCTTGTGCAAAGGCTGGAGCGCCATGAGTGTGATGGCCGTGGTGCAGTTCGGGTTTGCGATGATCCCCTTGTGATTCTTCACATCCGCGCCGTTGATTTCCGGCACGACGAGCGGCACGTTCGGGTCCATGCGGAAGTGCGAGGAGTTATCCACCACCACCGCCCCGGCTTTCACGGCTGCGGGGGCAAACTTTGCGGAAACGCCGCCGCCCGCGCTGAAGAGGGCGATGTCCACGCCCGCAAAGGAGTCCTCGGTGAGTTCCTGCACCGCGACGGTCTCGCCGTTGAACGGGAGCGTCTTGCCCACGGAACGGGCAGAGGCGAGCAACACCAGTTTGCCCACGGGGAACTTGCGGCGTTCAAGGACTTTGATCATTTCCACGCCGACGGCTCCGGTGGCCCCGACGATTGCGACTGTATATTTGCGGCTCATGGTGATAAAATGAACCCTCACTTTATACAAATCCCCGCGCGCCATGCAACCTTTCCCACGCAAAATCCGAGTCTCCATCGCCGCGCAACGGCTCGATCTGCTGGAAATCAGCGCCACCGAGCGTCTGCTGGCCAGCTTTCCCGTCTCCACGTCGGGATTCGGCCTTGGCTTTGAACTGGGAAGCAACAAGACGCCTTTGGGCCGCTTTGCCGTGGCGGAAAAGATCGGCGAGGGCGCGCCGCTGGGGACGGTTTTTGCCAGCCGCGTGCCCACGGGCGAAGTGGCGGCGTTTGAAAATCCCGACGATCCCAGCGACCGCGTGACCACCCGCATTCTGTGGCTGGAAGGGCTCGATCCAGAGAACGCCAACACTCGCGAGCGCTACATCTACATCCACGGCACCAACCATGAAGAGCGGATTGGCGAGCCGTGCAGCCACGGCTGCGTGCGGATGCGCAATGCCGACGTGGCTCAACTTTTTGGCCAAGTGGAAGCGGGGACGGAAGTCACCATTGTCCCATAGGGACAACCCGAAAGTAGCCCGGCGTTTTAACGCCGGGTTCGCATTGCGATACGCTTCGTCCCGTAGGGACGTTTGATGGGTTAAACCCTTGCCTCCTTCAGCCGTCCCTCCGGGACGAGACGCTTTTTCATCCCAATCCCGGCGTTAAAACGCCGGGCTACTTTCAATGCGTCCCTATGGGACGCGAACGCGATGCATTCGAGTAAATGAGCTTTGCAGATATCTGATCACCACTTCGCGACGATCTTTTGCAGATCTTCAATGACCCCCTCGATCTTTTTCAGATCGCGGCGGCGGCCCTTCTCCGGCTTGACTTCAAGCGTCCGCATGAGCGTCACCATGTCCCGCGCGTCGCGGATCAGCTCGGGTTCGATTTTCACTTTTTCCCCGGCGCTTTTTTGGGAGGAAATCCCTTTGTGCAGGAGATTCAAGTCTGTCTCAACCGCCGCAGCGTAATGCTTCACCGTGGCGCGGAAAAGACGCCGGAGGGCTTCGATTTCATCAGCAGCCGATTTGATGGGAGAGGCGGACGTTTTCATAAGCAGAGCAGTCCAAGCCGCCACTGGGGCGGGTGTTCCTCTGCAATAAACCCGGTTTACGCAAGGAAGCAACGCTGAAATGGCTTCCAAGAACAAAAGGAAGGGGCGGGCGGCGTCAACGCAGGACGCGGATCGCCTCCGCCAGATCCGGTTTCCCGAAGACAGATGTTCCGGCCACAAGCACGTTGGCCCCTGCGGCGATGCATTGGCGGGCCTGGGGCGCATTGATGCCTCCGTCCACCTGGATGTGAAACGCCAGGCCGCGACGGCTGCGGGCGGCGGATGCCGCTTCCATCTTTGCCAGCATTTCCGGCTGGAAGGGTTGACCGCCGAAACCGGGCTCCACCGTCATCACCAGCAGCAGATCGATCTGGTCGAGATACGCCTCCACCGCTTCAAAAGGAGTGCCAGGACGCAAGGAGAGCCCCGCCATGCAACCGGCTTCGCGAATGCGCCGCAAGGTGGTTGGCACGTCGTGCCGGGCTTCCACGTGTACGGTGATATTATGGGCATTGGGAAGGAAGCGGTCGAGATAGTGGTCGGGCCGCTCGATCATGAGATGGATGTCGGTGGGAATCGCCACCTGCTTGCGGACGGCGGCGCAAAACGCGGGCCCGAAGGAGATGTTGTCCACAAAATGGCCGTCCATCACATCCAGGTGAATCCAGTCCGCCCCGGCGGCTTCCACCGCGCGAACTTGCGCGCCGAGGTGGCCGAAATCCGCCGCCAGAACCGACGGCGCGATCAAAACTTTGGAAAAATCAACGGTCATAAGATGGGTTAAACTCCCGCGCGTTGCAGCAGATCCGCAAGCACTTTTTCGGCTTCAAAAACTTCCTTGGCCACCTCGAATGCCGCGCGGCTGTGCCGGGCATAGTCGGCGTTGATGGCGCGCACCGCCTCCACAATTTCCTCCATCGTCAGGAAGGAGATGAGGCCTTCCTTTCCGCCGTAGAATTTCGTGAACCCGGTTTCCTGCGTGATGACCGGCCGTCCCGCCGCCAGATAGCAGGCCGAGCGGTCGCTGAACCACCCGGTGTTGAGCCGCACATATTGATCCTTGGCGACGGTGAACTCCCCCTTGGAGTCCTGGATGTAGTGCAGGTAATCGTTCCAATGGATGCTCAACTCATGCGGGCTGCTCAAGCGCCAGTCATTGCGGAGGAAGAGGGCGTTGGTGGCCTTGTCCTTGATGTCGGTGGCCAGCTCAAAGCGCTCGCCCGAGCAACGCGGCGCATCCACGAACTTCAAGAACTCCAGCGACTTGCTCCAAAGGTAGTTCTCCTTGCGCCACTCGATGTCTTTCTTCCCGCTCGTGTTCCAGTTGGCGATGCTGGTGAAAACGGCTCCGGCGGGCGGCGCGTCGTGAGTTTTCCAGAGATCGGTCACCACCGGTTGGCGCGTCGGCAGCCAACGCTGGCCGTGGATGGGCACGGGGAAATCGGCGTTGCCCACGTTTTCGCCGAAGGTGAAAAGCGCGCGGTGTTTGGAGAGGTAATCCACGGTGTCCTGCACGCCTTTGTCCACCTTGATCTGCTCCACGCCGGGATCGCTCTCCACGTAGAGCATCCGGTCGTTGCCAATCAAATCCTCGTTAAATTCCTGCGAACCGCAGACGTTCAGAATGGCGTCGGCCTCCCGGTAAAGCTGGAGGATTTCCTTCTTCTGCAACCCGGCGCACGGGTGATCCGGCAAAAACCGGGCGCAGTAACCCCAGCGGCCCTCAAAGCCGAACTGCGTGGCCAGTTTCCCCAGCACCTCGGCGGCGTAGGAGTAATCCTCGTCCATCGTCCACGTCACGGGGTTGTAAGGCATGCGGGCCGAGTCTTCGATGTAGTAAACCTCGTGCCCAAGCCGTTGCAGGCCGACGATATAATGCACATGCTGCCAGATGACCCCGGCGATGGGGCATCCGGCGGTAAAGCCCATGACAACGATCTTTTTGCGTTTCATAACAGGTGGTTTCGGGAAACCCTCATCAAAACGCGAATGAGGGCGGGTTGCAACCCGGAACTGGGAAATCAGGGCAGAGGCATCAAAAATTTATCAGGAACTCAGGAACTCAGGAAAAGAAAGAGAATGCACCCCCAACCCGATAAACGCAGATCTGCGGATTCCCCTCTTCTTCCTACCCAATATCCTCGCTCTTCACCTCCCGGGCAGCGGGTTCGGCGGCGAGCTTTTTGGCTTGGTGGCGGCTGACGATCCGCAATGCGATGAAAAATGCCGCCGCTGCAAACGGGATGGCCAGCAGGGCAGAACCGACAACCGTTGGCCAGATCATCGGGAGAATCACCTTCAAATGAAACCAATGTTCCGGGTTGAGATCCGCCGCCTTGATGTGATGCGGCCACATGTGCGGACTGTGGCAAATCCAGTAGCCGATCTTGTATTCCGCCCGCAGCAACACGGCAAAGAACGGCGGGAGCACCCAACAAATATCGTGCCAGTTGACGGCCACCGCCGCCGCCACCCGGCTGCACCGGAACACCCAGGCAATTAAAATCGCCGACAGCACTTTGAAGCCCAACGGCGGGAAAAAGCCGATATACACCCCGATGGCCACCCCTCCGGCGATGGAGTGGGGCGTGTCGTGCAACTGAACCAGCAGGTGCCAGTGCGACCGCAGGTAATCAAGAAAGCGTTTTATCACAAGCGGGAAATCCTGGGTGTTTCTGTTGAGCCGGGTAAAGTTTGATGTATCATTGATCGCACGTCATGGAATCCATGTCACCAGATAACGCAGCCGAAGTCCGCACAATACGCAAATGGTTTCTTGTGGCCTTGCTGCTTTCCCTCGCGCTCCACGGCGGCCTCTACGAGCTGTTGAAGTCCAAACATCTCGATCAGATCGCCTTCAGCGCCCCCGCTCCGCAATTTATTCCACGGGCGTTCACCGTGAAAAAAGTGATCATCGACGAAAAGCTTCTCAAACCGGAGCCGACGCCGGAGGCCAAAAAAAGCGATCCCCCCAAGACGGTTCTTTCCAACGAGAAACCGTCCTCGGAAAATCTCGCCAACGAGGTGCGTTTTACACCCGCCACTCCCGCCGCAAGCGAGCTTGGCAAAGCCATCGCCGGGGATAAACCGCGCGTGCAACCCGGCCTGCTCGCCAGCCCGAAGGAGAACGCAGCCATCGAACGGGAGATCGACTCCATTCGCGCGGCCATCGCCTCCAAAAACGCGCCAAAGATCGCCGCGGGACGGGAAAACGCCCTTCCGGATTCCCGCCAGGGCACCTCCGACACCCCCGGCTACAGCAACCTCGACAACCTGCTGACACAAGCCGGCCCGCTTACCGGCCCGGTTGCTCCGGTGAATGTGCCGGGCGGGGCGCTATTTGAATACGACAGCGCCACCTTGAGCAAGGAGGCCATCCAGACCCTCGGCAAACTGGGCGTTCTCATCGAGCGCAATCCGCGTTCCACTTTCAACATCGAAGGCTACACCGACTCCTTCGGTTCCCCGGATTACAATAAAAAGCTAAGCGCCGCCCGCGCCGAAGCCGTCAAGACCTGGCTGGTGACCTACATGAAGATCGACCCGTCCAGAATCCAAGCCAAGGGGCTTGGCAGCGCCAACCTCAAAGCGCCCGCCACCGGAACCCGCGAGCAACAAGCG
>SESG01018362.1_pt1 | contig 16212 bp, 12 predicted proteins | sample 3171421 | NCBI WGS metagenome assembly SESG01 (sample SAMN10866946, study PRJNA518727) | freshwater metagenome | biome: subpolar coniferous forest; feature: holomictic lake; material: water; isolation source: holomictic Lake 227, 6 m and 8 m depth | place: Canada: near Kenora, Ontario | collected... | reverse complement strand
GAAGGCACCTGCAAAGCGCCGTAAGAAGGCTGCTGCTAAGCCAGCTGCTGCTAAGAAGGCACCTGCAAAGCGTAAGAAGGCTGCTGCAAAGAAGCCTGCTGCTAAGAAGGCTGCTCCAAAGCGCAAGAAGGCTGCTGCTAAGCCAGCTGCTAAGAAGGCTGCTCCAAAGCGCAAGAAGGCTGCTGCAAAGAAGCCTGCTGCTGCTAAGAAGGCACCTGCAAAGCGCCGTAAGAAGGCTGCTGCAAAGTAATTTGCAATTTAAAAACCCCGTCGCGAAAGCGGCGGGGTTTTTTTAGTTCTTGAAATTAATTTATTTCTTCTCTTGCTCCGCTAAGAATTGTTCGCGCAGTTGACTATGGACTCTGTCGAAAATTCTCGCCATATCTTCCTGGTCTTTAACTGTTAGATGGTCAATAAATCTGTTTCGAATACTTTCGGTGTGGTCTGGCGCAGCCTTGACCAACGTTTTCCAGCCTCGGTCTGTCATGACAGCCCACAAACCGCGACGATCTTCCTTGCAAGCCTCCCTCTTCACCCAACCAGCTTTTTCCATAACTTTCATACGGTGAGAAAGACGAGATTTGGAAATGAGGCCCGCTTCGGCAAGTTCAGTCATGCGAAGTCTGCGACCTTCTGCTTCTGAAAGAAGTACGAGCACCTCGTAGTCTGGAAGAGAAAGTTCGTGGGTAGCCAAGTCGTTTTCGAGCGCGTCCATCATGCGCCGCACGGTCATTATGTAGGACCGCCAGGCTTTCATTTCGCGGGGATTTAGCCATCGTGCTTCGGGCTTTTTAGTTGCCATAGGAGAAATCTTACCTTTTAGTTGAAAGTTGAACAAATATAGGGGTGCCGCTTTGCATTACGATTCCCGCATGTCAACATTAAAGAGCGGTATCACTTTCGAACATGCAGACCAATCCATTCGCCCTCAGGACGACCTTTTCAGACACATGAATGGGAAGTGGTTGCGCGAAGGTGAAATTCCATCAGATCGTTCAGGTGATGGTGCTTTCAATGCGCTGCGAGTAAAGGCGGAAAAGGAAGTCTTCGACATCATTGAAGAACTCTCCAAGCACGAACATCCAGCAGGTAGTAATGCTCAAAAGATTGGAGATCTCTACCGATCTTTTATGGATGAAGAAAGAATCGAAAAGCTCGGGATCACTCCCCTTGTCGACGAACTTGCGGCTGCCGCATCCATCAAGACAGCCGGTGACTTCATTCGCCTGATGGGAGATTTTGAAACTCGCGGAAACGGTGGACTCTTTTACTTGTTCATCACAAGCGATCACAAGGACTCAAATACAAATATTTCATATATTGGCCAAGCCGGTATCAGCCTTCCTGACGAAGCTTATTACCGAGAAGAAGAGTACGCGCCACTGCGTACGGCGCTATTAGTTCACATTGAGAAAATGTTCGACCTTGCCGGATTGCAAGATGGGGCAGGCCATGCCAAACGCATCCTTGCTCTTGAGACTCAAATTGCCTCCCATCATTGGGATCAAGTTAGAGATCGCGACAGCCTGGCCACATATAACAAGTTTTCGCTAGATGAATTAAAGAATTTGTCGGCAGGTTTTGATTGGGACTTATATCTAGAAGCATCAAAAGCGCCAAGAAAAGTTGTTGAGAGTGTCATCGTTCGGCAACCATCTTTCTTTGCAGGAATTGGCCAACTTCTTTCAGAATTTGATGCGGCGGCGTGGAGCTCATGGCTTCAATGGCACCTACTTTCAGGTTCCTCTCCATTTCTTAACAAGGCTCTTGTAGAGGAAAACTTTTCTTTTTTCGGCACAACTTTGAGCGGTACTCCCGAGCTTCGCGAGCGTTGGAAGCGCGGAGTCTCGATGGTCGAAGGAGTGCTCGGTGAAGCAATTGGTGAAATCTATGTAGCAAAACATTTCCCACCTGCTGCCAAGGTTCGAATGGTGGAGTTAGTTCATAATTTGCTTGAGGCATATCGCGTGGATATTGAAGCCCTCGATTGGATGACGACCGAAACAAAGAAGAAGGCCTTTGAGAAGATTGATAAGTTCAATCCGAAAATTGGTTACCCGGATAAATTCCGCGACTACTCGGACCTCACAATCGTTGCCGACGATGTCATCGCGAATATAGCTGCCACCACAAAATTCCAGATGGACTTTGAATTTGCGAAAATTGGAGCCCCTGTAGATCGTGCCGAATGGCATATGTTTCCCCAGACAGTTAATGCCTATTACAACCCGGGCATGAACGAGATTGTCTTTCCAGCCGGAATTCTGCAACCACCTTTCTTTGATCTTGAAGCCGATGACGCCGCGAACTACGGTGGAATAGGAGCTGTGATTGGTCATGAAATTGGTCATGGCTTTGATGACCAAGGTTCGAAATATGACGGCGACGGCAATTTGACTGACTGGTGGCAAGAAAGCGACCGAGTTGAATTCGAAAAACGATCAAATAAATTAATCGCGCAATACGAAAAACTATTTCCAGTGGAAACTCCTGATGTCCATGTGAATGGAGCGCTCACAGTAGGTGAGAACATCGGAGACCTTGGTGGATTAACAATTGCGCTAAAGGCATATGAAATAGCCTTAAATGGCGCCTCAGCGCCCGTTTTAGAGGGTTTTACAGGCGTACAGCGACTCTTCCTTGGTTGGGCGCAGGTTTGGCGCGGAAAAGTGCGTGTAGAGGAATTAAAACGACGCCTTGCAACCGATCCGCACTCACCAAGTGAATTTCGCTGCAATCAAATCGTGAAAAATCTCAATGAGTTCTACGAAGCCTTCGACGTCAAAGAAGGCGACGCTCTCTTCTTGGCAGAATCTGAAAGAGTGCGAATTTGGTAGTTATTTCTTAGATGCCAATCGAGCGGCGCGACGAAGTGCCTGTTCGGCTGGATCTGGCACTGGAACTGCTTCAATCAATCTGCGGGTGTACTCCTGCTGTGGGTTCTTCAAGATGGCATCTCGATCGCCTTCTTCCACAAGGAATCCATCCTGCATGACAGCAACCCGGTGAGAAAGAATGTCAACGACAGCTAAATCATGACTGATGAAAAGACAAGCAAACTTCAGTTTCTCCTGAAGCCCTTGGAAGAGCTCTAAGAATCTGGCTTGGACTGAAACATCAAGAGCCGAAGTAGGTTCGTCAGCAATTAAAAGATCAGGCGTAAGAGCAAGTGCTCTTGCAATACCGACACGTTGGCGCTGGCCTCCAGATAGTTCGTGAGGGTAGCGATTTCGATAACTTCGAGGAAGTTCGACTTGGTCCAACAAATCTTCAACCAAGTGATTGAGCTCTGCATCTTTGGCAAGGCCGGCCAAATAAATAGGCTCACCAATTGACTCGCCAATCGGCAGGCGGGGATTGAGAGATGAGGCTGGATCTTGAAAAACTATTCCAGTGTGTCTGCGAATTGCAGACAAATCTTTTTGTGTAGCGCGACTTATGTCAGTTCCAGCAATTGCAAGCTCTCCGGATTTGATTGGAATCAATCCAATAGCGGCGCGACCAACAGTTGTCTTTCCTGAACCTGATTCACCAACAAGTCCAACGATTTCACCGGGGAAGATTTCTAAATTGAAATTCTTTACCGCAGTAAAAGCGGGAATACGTCCACGCTTTGGATATTCAATCGTGACATCGCGCAAGGTGAGAACTGGCGCCGGCTTTGCCCCACTTCCAAAATCCAAAGATCGCTTTGCGCTATGACCTAGCTTTGGAACTGCTGCAAGAAGTTCTTTTGTATATGGATGCTGGGGATGATTGAAAATCGCGTCCGCAGTGCCACTTTCCACAACTCGTCCATCCTTCATTACGAGGATGTCATCTGCCATATCTGCAACAACGCCCATCGCGTGAGTGATCAAGAGAATTGCAGAGTTAAGGCGGGATTTAAGCCCTCGCATCAAATCAAGAATTTCAGCTTGAACGGTTACATCGAGCGCCGTTGTTGGTTCATCAGCAACAAGGAGTGCCGGATCGCAGGCAAGTGCCTGAGCAATCATGGCTCGTTGGCGCTGACCACCAGATAGTTGATGAGGATATTTCTCAAAAGACTTCTCTGGGTCTGGAATCTCAACCATTGTTAGAAGTTCGATTGCCCGCAAACGTGCTTCCTTCGGCCCTATATCAAAGTGAGTACGGAGGGTTTCTACGATTTGAAAACCAATCGTGTACACCGGATTGAGCGCAGTCATTGGCTCTTGGAAAATATAGGCAACTTCTTTGCCTCGGAATTTGCGTAGCAACGATGCCGGGGCGCCAATCATTTCTTCGCCCTTAACTTTTACACTTCCATGCGTGCGGGCATTTGATGCCAATATGCTCATTAATCCCATTGCAGTAGTTGATTTACCGCTTCCAGATTCACCAACAATAGCCGTCACTTTTCCGGCTTCCACATCAAAATTCATATCCATTGCAGCTGGATACCAAACGCCATCCACCCAGAACTCAACAGTGAAATCTTTAACACTCAAAACTGGCTCAGCCACCGAAATCACCACTCTCATATGTCACCATTGCGTCGTGACTAATCCCGAGGTATTCAGAACCAAATCCAGCACTTTTGGCGCCGGCATAGTTCTGCTGTTGATACTCGGATTGAATATCCAAACTTGGTTTTCTAGTAGTGCTAAAAGCAGCTTCGTAACCTTTATCTGGTCCATCTTCTTCTGCGGAATCATTTACTTGGTTATTTATCGCCCCAAAATTACAATCTTCGACGAGGGAATAACCATTACGAACCCCGTCAAGGAATACACGATCGGCTGGGATAGCATCGATGAAGTCGAAGCCAGATACAGCATGTCCATCATTAAAAACGATGGAAAAGAAATCTTCGCTTGGGCTGCTCCAGCCCCCGGTAGGTATCACGCTAGAAGCGTTCATCCCAGTGAGGTGCGCGGCATGAATGTGGGCGCGGAAGGAATCATTCGCCCCGGCGAATCTCCACGTTCTGATTCCGGTGTTGCTAAACATCTGGTTCTGACTCGTTTGGAAAAGTTCAGACACGGAAGCGTCATTCCAGTTCAAGACAGCGTTCAAATCCGATTGACCGGAATCGCCGTAACCAGCGTGAGCCTCATCGTAGGTATAGCTTTGCATCTCGCGCATTTTTAACACGATTTACTCACCACCCTTACTGTCGCTTGACTCGATACGAGCAGCACGTCGATCCTTCAATGAAAGTCTGCGACGCTGACGAGGATCAAAGGCGTCACGAAGTCCATCGCCAATAAAATTCACACTAAGAGCAATCGCGATAATAAAGAATCCTGGATACCAAAATAGCCACGGACGTGATGTAAACGAATCTTGATATTGGCTAATCAAGAGCCCAAGTGAGACATCGGGAGCAACCACTCCAAATCCAATATATGAAAGAGCAGTTTCAAGAAGAATCGCGCCTGACATCAATAGCGTGACAGAAACAATGATTACACCAACAGCATTTGGCAAAATATGTTTGAAAATAATGCGACGGTTGCTCGCTCCGGCAACGCGGGCGGCATCAACGAATTCAAGTTCTCGAAGCTTTAGAAACTCACCGCGAACAAGGCGCGAGAGTCCCGTCCAGGCAAAGAGGCCAAGGTAGAGCGCAAGAAAAGTTGCTCCAAGATTTCCAAAATGGAAACCAATAACAGAACCAATAATGATTGTTGGAATTGTGATGATGAAATCTGTAAATCGCATCAACACGGCGTCAACCGTTCCTCGGAAATAGCCCGAAATCGAACCTACAACCGTTCCGATTGTTCCGCCGATAATGCCGACAATGAACATCACCATCAATGAACGCTGGGCGCCTTTCATTACAAGAGCAAAATAGTCACGTCCAATGTCGTCCTGCCCAAATGGGTGATCGCCTAAACCAAAACCTGAGCCACCCAAGAACTTTGGACGAAGGCTAAATGTTGGGCACCCGACGTTTCCGTTAGGACAATCCTTGTAACGCAATTCTGGCAAATCTTCGACTTTATACTTCCACCAGCCATGAATATTCCATGGACCAATTTTGAAATCTAGCGCCGTATAGACAAAGAGAATTAGGAAAATCAAAGTGAAGACAGAGATCATTGCAGCACGGTGGCGAACAAAACGACGGAAAACAATCTGACGCTGGCTCAGTCCCTCTGTCTCTTTATTTGCAATTGCATTCTCTGCAGCATCCGTAGATGAAATTTCAACTTTTTTTCGCTTAAGGATGGCCATTACTTACCTGCCCCTACTCGAATTCGTGGATCAAGTGCGCTGTAAAGAAGATCGGCGATGAGGTTTGCAAGAACGGACAATGAAGCAGTTATGAAGAAAACGGCCATTAAGAGATTCAAATCGAAACTGCTAATCGCTTGACGGAAAAGTGTTCCCATCCCTACCCATCCGAAGACGCTTTCGGTAATGATCGCTCCCCCAATGATGCCGGCGAAGTCGACAACAATGATTGTTGTTAGAGGGATGAGTGTGTTTCTAAATGCATGTCGCATAATCACAGTTCGCTCAGTTAAACCCTTTGCCCTTGCGGTGCGGATGTAATCTGCATTCAAGACTTCAAGAAGCGTTCCTCGCGTATATCTCACATACCCTGCGAAGGAAATCAATGTAAGCGCAATTGTTGGCAATATAAGGTGCATCAAGGTATCTAGCGTGCTGAGCCAAAAATTGCTTTGATCTAAAAGAGCGTTTGCTTGGCCAATTGTTGGAACCGGTCGGCCGTTTACAGCATCAGTTGCCATGTAAGGCGCCCAGGTCTGCATCAACTTGTCGAGCAGTGTTAGGAAAGCCAAGATAAGACCGGTAATCATTGCTGTTCTCATGACAGGTCCGCGATCAATTTTTGCGAATGCCCAACCAACGCCAGCTCCAAGAACCAGCGTAAATAGCGCCATCAACAAAATGGTCGTTATGTGCGGTGAATGCTTAAAGATGTACTGGGATGGGTAGTACGCAATGAGGGACAAAACGGCCATCGCCAGGGATGCCTTCAAGCCAGATTTATTATTGAGTCCAAGTGATAGCTGCGTTACTCCAACGGCGGTTCCGATTCCAGCGCCAAAAAGAATAATTGGACCCAGGCCTGGATGTGTAAACCACTTCAAAGCGCTCAGCAATTCCAGCAACAAAACGTTTGCAACGAATACCGCTCCAAAAATCTTCAATACGCGCTTGCGACTACCGCTAATCACGCCAGACCAAAAAATGCCACTTGCGATGCTAAAGACGACAATCCAGCCAAAAGGAATTTGCGGATTTTGAAGAAATGTATTGAATCGAATTGCAAGATACTGCTTAAGAAGAACTGCTACCCAGAAGACGGGAAGTGAGTACATCAAGAATGAAACGAAAGTCATTGCGTAATCGAAGCGGCTGTATTGGCGAAGTGCCGTCACAATTCCAACCGTTATACCGAGAATAATCGCCACAATCGTCGCCATAGTTACTAGGCGAATAGTGACCGGGATGGCATGCTGCACAAGCGTGGATACTGATTGTCCGCTTCTAGAATTTCCAAAATCAATCTGGCCAATAAAGAGGCCTAACACGCCACGAAGCCAAATGAAATAGCGAAGTGGTGGCGGAACGTTGAGTTGTAATTCGCGAGTCAATGTAACCATTTGTTGCTTGGCGCTTGGTGAGCTACTTGTCCTCAATGCCTCTAGTGGATCACCTGAAATAGCAGCAAGGTTATAAAGAATAAAACTTGAACCAAAGAGAATTACAAGCAGGATTCCGAGTCTGCGCATGATGTAGGCAAACAATTCATCCCCCAGTACTTGTTGGTTGTCTATTATTTTTCGAATTGAAAATTATTTCAAGGAAAAGTGGTACTTGGCGAACCAAGTACCACTTTTTCACTTTTTAGAGCTTTTACTAAGAATTCAAATTCTTAGTATGTCCACTCCCAGTAATTCCAGACCAACGTTGGTGACAACGGTGCTGGCTTAACATTCTTCAACGTTGAGTTGTAAGAAGTTACAGCTGGGTGTTGGAAGATCGCCAACGTTAGAGCATTCTGATTAACAAGACGCTCTGCAGTTGTGATGTCGCGAGTTACCGCAGAATCAGACTTTACGATCTCAAGTGTGCGAAGTGCCTTATCAAGAGCTGGGAAATTCCAACCCATGTGGTTGTTTCCACCGCTTGCGAGGAAGTTATCGTTTGTACCTGTCTGCAATACTGCAGATGGGCACCATGCGAAGAACTCCGCATCCCATTCAGTGTTATCAAGCTTTCCTGACCAACCAGTTGTTGGAACAGCAGTTACCTTGAATCCGGCCTTTGCAAGCGCAGGAACAACGAGTGCTGCTTCAGCTGCACGACGTGTATTTGGAGACGGGACTTCTAGGCGAACTGGAGCGAGAGGATTGCTCGCGCTTGCGCCCTTGTAGTAGCGCTGAACGATCTTCAGTGCTGCTGCAGTCCGTTGCTCTTGTGTTCCGGCTGAATACAAACCAGATGCATTGCCAGCAGAAATTGTCTTGTAGTTGCTTTCTTGTGGCATTACGAATGTTGAATTCGGAACTACTGCATTTTCGTTAACAGGCTTGACAATCTTTGCCACGATTTCTTCACGTGGGTAAGCCATCAAGAATGCTTGGCGAAGCGCCTTACCTGCTGGGTTCGTATCAGCAAAAATGCCCTTGTAGACATCCTTGGATCCTTGAACTGCAGATGTACGAAGGTCAATATGTTCGTAGCATGAGCTTGTTCCGCCGACGGTTGTAACGCCCTTCATTGCCTTGAGCTGTGAAACAGCGTCAGCTGTTGCTTGGCCTTGGTAAAGGTCGATTTCACCGTTTGAAAGTGCCTGAGTTGCTGCTGTTCCATCTGCAATAAAGCGGAAAACAACAGTATCAATTCCACCTGAAAGCTTTGGACCTGAGTTGTACTTAGGATTTGTCTTAAGTGTTAAAGACTGATCTGTAACTGCTGAAGAAACGATGAATCCACCGTTACCAACAAGAAGATTTGGATTCGTTGAAGAATCAATCTTTGTAATGTTGTAAGCGTCATTCCAAACCTTTGCGTACTTCTTCAGAGTAGCTGTGTCGTAGCTTGTAACGGCCTTAACAAAAGCAGTTTTCGCTGCTGCTGCTTCTGAAGCTGTTAGCAATGATGTCTTTCCATCAGCTAAAGCAACAAGAGTGTGAACTGCGGTTAATCCAGGGCTGTACAAATCCCAGTTTGGAATTGGTGCATCGAATTGGAGTGTTACTGACATCTTGTCAGCTGAAAGAACTGGCAAACCAACAACGTGGCTATCTAGAGTTCCACCGTAGTTAATTGAGTTAAATGCTGGTGGGTTCTTTTCGTCATTGGGATCGCCAAGGCCAGCCTTTACTGAGTACTTCGAGCTGTTAAGGACGATACCAAACATGAGATCTTCGCCAGTGATTGGTGTTCCATCAGACCAAACGCGGCCTGGAGCAACTGTCCACTGAGTGCGGAAATCTGTCTTTGTGTTCTTTACAATCTTGTAAGAACCAAAAGTTGTGTTCTTGATAAGACTCTTCTTATCGTCGTAGTAATTGAAACCAATACCTGTCATGTATGCGACATCGGTATTTGTTGTGAGGTTTGTGTCAGGAGTACCTGTGTTCAGCGATGTGAACGAGTTGGTCTCATGAATCACAACAGTTGAGCGAGCCGCATGGGCCGGTGCCAAAAGGCCAACGGACGCAATTCCAGCTGCTGCAACGGTTGCTACAAGAGCACGCTTAGATAAACGTAGCTTCATGTGTTCTCCATTTCTTCAGTTGAGGGCACCAAAGGTAAAAGCGGACCTAGCTAGTGACCGCTACTACTGATTGGTATTGACCGGAATCTTGCCCTATTTGTCGGGTTTAGGAAAGTGGCAATGAGGGGGTTAGATACGGATATGACGAATGCCACTGGCTTTTCCTTCAGGGAAGTCCACTCATTGAGCGGAAGCCTGGGAAGAGCTGGAGAAATAACAACACCTCATGGGGTGATTCAAACCCCCGCATTTATTCCTGTAGGCACAAAAGCGACTGTGAAATCAGTTCTTCCTGAGTCAATCAAGGATCTTAAAGCACAGGCCGTTTTGGCAAACGCATATCACTTGTATCTGCAACCAGGTAGCGATGTAGTTGATGAAGCCGGTGGTCTCGGGAAATTTATGAATTGGCCCGGTCCCACATTTACCGATAGCGGTGGCTTTCAAGTTCTTTCGCTAGGTGTGGGTTTCAAGAAAGTTATTGCAATGAACGAAGATACTTTTCGATCAGATGAAGTTATTGCAGACAAAAAAGAACGACTAGCGCATGTCGATAATGATGGCGTGACTTTTAAGTCGCATCTAGATGGATCGATGCATCGCTTCACTCCAGAAATATCAATGAAAGTTCAGCACGAACTTGGCGCAGATATTATTTTTGCTTTCGATGAGTGCACCACACTGCACAACACAAGAAAGTATCAAGAGAAGTCTCTCGAACGAACTCGCTTGTGGGCAATTCGTTGCTTGAAAGAACATGATCGTTTAACAAAAGCGCGAAATCATCATCCATACCAAGCGCTTTTCGGAGTTTTACAAGGGGCTCAGTACGAAGATTTGCGCCGAAAAGCTGCCGTGGATCTTGGAGGGATGAACGTTGATGGAATTGAATTCGATGGATTTGGATTAGGCGGGGCTCTCGATAAAGAGAAACTCGGAACTATTGTTGGTTGGCTTTGTGAAGAACTACCTCGACATAAGCCGCGGCACCTACTGGGTATCGGTGAGCCAGATGACCTTTTTGTTGGAGTTGAAAATGGCGCTGACACATTTGACTGTGTAGCCCCATCGAGGCAAGCCCGAACATCCGCGGTTTTCACGCCATTTGGTAGAAGAAATATGACTAATGCAAAATATAAGAGACAGTTCTCGCCTATCGATGAAACGTGCGATTGCTACACCTGCCAGAACTACACCGCGGCATACATGAATCATTTATTCAAGGGCAAGGAAATGCTTGCTTCGACACTCGCCACAATTCACAATGAACACTTCATAGTGAAGCTTGTCGCGCAAATGCGAGAAGCAATAATTCGTGGAGATTTCCTCGAGATGAAAAAGGAATTTATGGGCAGGTTTTACGGCTCACGCGACTTGAAATGACCGCTTTGCAAGACCCATCCAATATCCATCAATCTTTGTTTCTGGCGCCACGTCGGCAACGGTTGCAGCACCCAGCGTTATGAAGATTGGCGCGAAGTGCTCGACAGTTGGATGGGCATATGGCATTCCCGGAGCCAAGCTCTTGTAATTCATTAGTTCGTCAATGGCGCCGCGATCTAAAACTTCCTTGGCCCAAATATCAAACTCCACGCTCCAGCCTGGCGGTGTTGCATTTATGGTCCAATCACGAAGGAATGGAAGACCATGTGTGAGGAATCCACTCCCAACTATTAAAACTCCTTCATCGCGAAGTGGTGCAAGCTTCTTGCCGATTTCAAATAACTTTTCAGGGTCATAAGTTGGAATCGACATTTGCAATACCGGAGTGTCTGCGTTCGGATACATTTTCATTAAAGGTACATACGCACCATGATCAAGACCGCGCTTTGATTGGTGAACGACATCATCTTTAAACAAGCCAGTAATTCGTGTTGCTAGATCTGGCGCCGTTGGAACGTCGTATTGAAGCTCATAATATTTCGGAGCAAATCCACCAAAGTCATAAATAAGTGGAGTTCCACGTTCAATTGAACTCAGGGCGAGCGGCGCCGACTCCCAGTGCGCGCTGACAATTAAAATAGCTTTTGGCTTTTCCATTTGTTGCGACCATTGTGAAAGTTCGCCGCTCCAGACTGGATCGTCGAGAAGCATCGGGGCGCCATGGCCTATGTAAAGTGCTGGAGTCTTCATAGCCAAAAGATAATACAATTTAGTTGAAAGTTCAACTAAATTGCACGACCACGCAATCTCGCAATTCTCTCGCGGGCGGCATCCTCTGATGGTGGCCTATCCCCCAACGCACCTTTCAGAAGTCTGAGATTTATTTTGGCCAATGTAAGCCAAAACTTTCGAGGATTTTTTAAGTGAAGCAACTCTCTTTCCGCATCCGTCAACGTAATAATCGCTGCCTTCAACAAGATCCGATAGAAGAAAAGGCTTATTTTCCCGAATGGCGGTTTAAGGATGAAGTCCACGACTTCTTTCGTTGTGGCGGAGTATGAAAGCTCTTCTTTCATGAATTTATCAATCGCGGCCTCCAGTTCAGCAACCGAGCTCGGTGCATCTTTCAGGCCAAGAGGCGCTGCACTGAGTCTCCACTCGCTCACATATGCATCGGCTCCCTCATTTATCGGGTAGCCACAGGCCAAATGTGCGAATAGAAAGGACTCGGTGAATGCGCAATGCACCCAAAGGAGGAATTTTGGATCTCTTGCTTCGTAGGCCGAAGCTTCTCCATCTTTTTGGGTGTACTGCCCTGAAATTCGTTTATGCATCTCATTTACGCGTTTGGCTTCTCGGGCAATAGCCGTGGTCGATCCAAAAGTTGTAATTGTCAGCCACCGGGAAGTCCCCTCAAGGCGACCCAAAAGGTCGGTTTGATAACGAGAATGCGTTGCGACTCCAGCGAGCGCAGCTGGATGGGCGGCTTGAAGAAGTAGGGCTCGGATGCCCCCGATGAGGGTGGCCACGCTTCCATGAACTTGCCAAACGGCGCTTTCTGGTCCAAATAGTCCTTCGTCCTCGCCCTCTTCGATGAATTTGATCCAGGCCGGACGCCCATCGGGTTCACCCGAAACCATCTCGCGAAAGCCGTCAGCCACTCGACCCATTATGCGTTTCATAATCATTGGGTAAAGGTTAGAGCCAACTTCAGGTGGTCAGCGCACCAAAGTTCGTTTACGATAGCGAGCCTGCTCACAGGTGGGCTAAATTCTTAAGAAATTTGGATCGATGGATTAGGAGTGCAATGTCTGACAAGGCCAGCGCGTCTGCCACAAGCGTGACAAGCGAAAAGCAGATAGAAGGACGCTCACCAAGTCGCCTTGCCTGGGAACGTCTTAAGCGGGACAAGACTGCATGGGCGTCATTCATCGTTGTGATGATCTTTATATTGATGGCGGCAGCATCTCCACTCTTTGAAGCCATTATGAAGACGACACCTGATGCCTTCCACCCTAATTCGTTGGACGAAATGCGCGGAGCTCTACCCCTTGGAAAATTAGGTGGGGTGAATGGTCATCACTGGTTCGGTGTTGAACCACGAACGGGCCGCGATCTATTTCTACGTTTCGTATTTGGCGCACGTACCTCACTGTTGATTGCCCTTGCTGCGACAGTTGTTGCAACTCTTGTGGGAGTACTGGCTGGTCTGATTTCCGGTTTCTTTGGTGGAAAAGTCGATCAATTAATTTCACGCGTTTTAGAAATCGTGATGGCATTTCCTTCCATTCTTTTTGCTCTTGCAATCACACCAGTTCTCGAATCGGTTCTAGAAAGCGCCGGAGTCCCTCAAGGCAATTCCGCACGTATTCCGGTCATGATTATTGTGATGGCTACATTTGGTTGGCCATATATTGCTCGTATCGTTCGTGGCCAAGTAATTTCGCTTCGTGAGCGCGAATTTGTCGAAGCAGCTCGAGCACTTGGAGCAAGTCGGATGCACCTTGTCTTCAAGCAAATTCTTCCTAATCTTTGGGCGCCAATTCTTGTAACTGTTGCGCTTAACATTCCATCTTTTATTACGACTGAAGCTGCCCTTACATTCCTAGGTGCCGGTGTTATTGAACCAGCCTCTGACTGGGGAGCAATGCTTCTGCAATCCGTACCGTTTTATGGCGTAGATCCGCTCTACACATTCATCCCAGGTATTGGATTGTTCCTTCTAGTATTGGGCTTCAATCTCTTTGGAGACAGCGTACGTGATGCGCTTGATCCGAAGAGTGCTCGATGATCACATCACGGTAAGACAACTTAATAACCCTCATATGAGAAAACCCTCACAGAAACGGAAATAGCCTAGATGAAACTTCATCGCAAAGCTGGACTCGTAGTTGCAGTAGCTGCACTTGCAGCAACAGCAATCTATTCAGTCCCATCCGCCAACGCTGCAAGTGCTTCATGGAATGGACCAGCTCCAGCCGTGCCAGGCGCAGTATCAGGTGGAACACTAAACATCCTTAACCAAGGCGACTTCGAGCATGTTGATCCAGCTCGTAACTACGTCGGCGGAACTCTCGATTTCTATCGCTTGTTCATTCGCACATTGACTCAGTACCGCACACTTAATGGCAAGACAGAGCTTGTTCCAGATTTAGCTTCTGACCTTGGTACAACAAAAGATGGCGGACTAACTTGGACCTTCAAACTTCGTTCTGGAATTAAGTACGAAGATGGTTCAGCTGTCACTTGCGCAGATATGAAGTATGGCGTTGAGCGCACATACAACGATGACGTTCTCGATGGTGGAACAACGTATGCACATGACTTCTTGGCTAACCCAACTGGTTATGCTGGTCCATACACAACACCAAACAAGGATCTAACATCAGTCGTTTGTGGTTCAGATTCAATCACTTTCAAGCTTGCACAAAAGGTTCCTTACTTCCCATACGTAACAACATTTGGTGCATTTTCACCAGTGCCAGTTGCTAAGGACACAAAGCAGAACTACGACTTGCACCCAATGGCCACAGGCCCATACAAGATTGAATCGTATGACCGTGGCAAGCAAATGACATTGGTTCGCAACTCATACTGGGATCCAAAGACAGATCCACTTCGCCACGACTATCCAGATACAGTCAAGGTTAAGTTTGGCTTTGAGCAAAACGCTCTTGAGCAACAGTTGATCTCTGATTCTGGCGATGCACGTACAGGAATGTCACTCGACACAAACGTTATTACAAATATCGGAAGTGTTGTTGGTAATTCAAAGTATGCAGATCGCTTCTTCGGATTCAACTCACCATATGCTCGTTACCTTGCAATCAACATGGATAAGGTAAAGAACCTCAACGTTCGTAAGGCAATTCAATGTGCAATCGACCTCAAGACAGTTCTATTGGCAGCAGGTGGCTCAGCCGCTGGTGTTTATGCGAACTCATTGATTCCTTCAAACGTTGATCCTGCTTACCGCAACTTCCCAGTTTGTGGTCGCGATGTTCACACACACCCAGAAGCACAAATTGCAGCTGCAAAGGCGCTTCTTAAGGGTGCAACAAAGGCACAGAAGAACCTCATCCTCGCTTACCGCGATAAGGGTGTAGAGCCACAACGTGCAGCAGCTGAACAAGCCGCTTTGCAAGCTGTTGGCTTCAACGTCACAATGCAGAAGCTTCCAAAGGCTGGTTACTACACAGCAATTGGTAAGCGCGGCGTTGCAAACGAGCCTGATGTAATTCAAACATCATGGGGCTTTGACTGGCCTGCAGCATCAGGAATTGTTTACGCACTTCTTGATGGACGCACAATGACAAAGGAAGATTCTCACTCGAACTATTCACGTCAGAATGTTCCAAGTGTCCAATCTCAATTCCGTTTGGCTGATAAGACAGTTGCAACTGATGCTCAAGAGAAGCTCCTTGGAAACATTGAGCAGACTTTGATCCAGACATACGCAGCTGTAGTTCCAACTTACATCGAGACCTCCAACTTCATTGTTGGTTCAGGTCTAGGTGGAGTTCAAGCTGATGGTGGCTACGGCACAATCTCACCAATTAACGCATACGTTAAGAAGTAAGAAGTAGCAAAGGAATAAAATCGAGTCCGGTGGCGGGCAACTGCCACCGGATTTCTTAAGTCGCTAAATAAAACTGCAAGAAGGAGAATGATGAGATACCTAATACGCCGCCTTGTAGGTGGTGGAATTGTGCTGACAATCGTCAGTGCTGTTGTCTTTGGTATTTTCTACATTTTACCTGCAGACCCTGCGCGCCTAGCATGCGGTAAATCATGTACACCAGAATTAATGGCGAAGATTCGCCACACACTTGAAATTGATCAACCAATCGCAGTTCAATACGAGCGTTTTGTTAAAGGTATTTTTGTTGGACGCGATTACCTCAAGGGAACGACCGCACAAATTCATTGCCCCGGCCCTTGCCTCGGATATTCATATCAAACGGATGAGCCAGTTACATTTTTAATTCGAGACCGACTGCCTGCAACACTTTCTATTGCATTTGGAGCCTCCATACTCTGGCTACTAGTCGGATTGCTAACGGGAATCGTCTCCGCTTTGCGTAGAGGCACCTGGATCG
>SESG01032714.1_pt1 | contig 16220 bp, 17 predicted proteins | sample 3171421 | NCBI WGS metagenome assembly SESG01 (sample SAMN10866946, study PRJNA518727) | freshwater metagenome | biome: subpolar coniferous forest; feature: holomictic lake; material: water; isolation source: holomictic Lake 227, 6 m and 8 m depth | place: Canada: near Kenora, Ontario | collected... | reverse complement strand
GCGCCAAGGCGCGCCCGGAGTGGATGCCGGGGAGGTCGTTGCCCTCGAAGGTGGGCGGCCGGGCGTGGCCGCCGGTGCAGACGAGGATCCGGGGGGCCCGCACCACCCGCGTGCGCCGGGGCTCCTCGCCGACGAGGAGGCAGACCGGTGCGCCGCCGTCGTGCCACAGGCTCGTGGCCGAGGTGGCGAGCGCGACCTCGCCCCCCGATGACAGGACCGCCCGGGCCACCTCCGCGGGCCAGCCGTCGGGGGCGGCATCCGGCTCGAGCCCGGCCCGCAGCCGCCCTCCGGGGATCCGGTCCCGTTCCACGAGGAGCAGCCGGACACCGGCGCCGGCGAGCACCTCGGCCGCGGAGAGGCCGGCGGGGCCAGCCCCCAGCACGAGCGCGTCGAAGGTCTCGTGGGATGCGGCCGGACCCCGCGGGGAGGCACGGTCGGGCATCCGGCCGGAGCCGGCCAGCCTCCGGGTGAAGGCCACGAGCGCCTCGTTCGCCAGCCGGGGGCGGGTGAGCATGTGGTGGACGTCGAGCCCCCCCGGGGTCAGCCGGTCGATGACGCCGAGGAGGTCGTGGACGGCGTCGGGCCAGCCGTTCTGCGTCTCCACCCGCATCCCGTCCCGGCAGGGCGTCCGGCAGGCCCGGCGGTTCGGCTCCCCGTCGATGCGCACGAGGCAGGAACCACAGCTTCCGGAGAGGCAGAAGGGGCCGCGCGGCCGGTGGTACTTGGCGCTGCGGGAGAGCACCCGCTCCCCGGCGGCGAGGAGCGCGGAGGCCACGCTCTCCCCCGTGCGTGCCGGAACGGCCCGGCCGTCGAGGTGGACGGTGCAGTCGGTCGCGAAGCGGGGGTCGGGGAGACGCGCCATGGGCGGGCCCATCGAGGATAGCCCGCTCCCGGGCGTGGGGATGGGAAAAGGGGGGACGCGGGGTGTCGCGGTGCCGTGGCGCCCGGCCGGTTATGAGCAGCGCGTGGCGGCGATCTTCCTCTTCGTGGACGGCGTGGGGGCCGGACGGCGCGATCCGGAGGTGAACCCGCTCGCCCGGGGAGACTTCCTGCTCTCCCGGTTCGAGGACGGCAGCGGGGCTCCGCTCCCGCGAGGCGGTCGGGCGGTGCTCGCCGACGCCTGCCTGGGCGTGGCCGGTCGCCCCCAGTCGGCGACGGGGCAGAGCACGATCTTGAGCGGGGAGAATGCTCCGGGCGCGCTGGGTGCGCACCTGCTCGGCTTCCCGAACGCGCGGCTGCGCGCCTGGCTCGAGCCCCGGTCGATCTTCCGGGCCCTCGCCACGGAGGGGCGCAGTTCCGCCTTCGCGAACGCCTACCCGGTGGCCCACCTCCACGCACTCGGGCTCGAGGCGGAGGGGGAGCCGGAGTTGCCGATGGAGATCGTCCGACGAAGGGCGCGCGCCTCGGCCACGACCGTGGCCTTCGCCGCGGGCGGGGGGCGATTCCGGACCTGGCAGGAGGCGCGGGAGGGGAGGGCGCTCACCCACGACGTCACCGGTTCCCGGGCGAACGGCTACGGGGCGGGCATCCCCCCGCGCACCCCGGAGGAGGCGGCCCACATCCTGCTCTCCCTCGCGCGGGAGCACGATCTCACCCTCTTCGAGCACTTCGAGACCGACGAGGCGGGGCACGCCCGGTCCATGGAGAGGGGCCTGGACGCGCTCCACCGGGTAGACCGGCTGGCCCGCGCAGTCGTCGAGGGGCTCGGGCCGGGGGACTCGCTCCTCGTCGCGAGCGACCACGGAAACCTGGAGGACCTGGGGACGCGCAACCACACGCGAAACCCGGTCCCCGTCCTCGGATTTGGCCGTGCAGCGGAGCTCGTGGACCGGGTGTCCGACCTGACCGGTATCGCCCCGGTCCTCCGGGCGCTGGCCGGGGGGCGTTGACGGCGCTTCGCACGCGCGGTGCGGTCGCCTAGAATCGCCCCCCGGTGCGCCGCCTCGGAAAGTACCTCCTCATCGAACGGATCGCCTCGGGCGGCATGGCCGAGGTGTGGCGCGCGGAGGTGACGGGGCCGGCGGGCTTCGTGAAGCAGGTGGCGGTGAAGCTGGTCCGGGCGGACCGGGGCGACGACCCCGAGATGGTCCGGATGTTCTTGCAGGAGGCGCGCCTCGCCTCGTGCCTCCATCACGCCAACATCGTCCACGTCTTCGATCTCGAGATGGTCGAGGGGCAGTACGTCATCGCGATGGAGCTGGTGCACGGCCAGAGCCTCCGCACGGTGCTCGACCGGTGCCGGGGGATGAACGTGCGCTTCGGCCTGCCGCGCGCGGTGCGGGTGGCCGAGCAGGTGGCCCGCGCGCTCGCCTACGCACACCGGCCCACCGCCGAGGGGGGCGTGGCCGGGCTCGTCCACCGGGACGTCTCCCCGCACAACATCCTCGTCTCCCACGAGGGGGAGGTGAAGCTCACCGACTTCGGCATCGCGCGGGTGCCGGGCTCCGGGAGCCTCACGGGCCCGGGGCTCCTGAAGGGCAAGCTCGGCTACATGGCGCCCGAGCAGGCGAGCGATGCTCCGGTGGACGTCCGGGCCGACATCTTCGCGCTGGGCGTGGTGCTCTGGGAGACCTGCACCGGTCATCCGCTCTTCTCGCGCGATACCGAGGTGGCGACGCTGCGCGCGCTCACCGGCGACGAGCCGGTCGACCGCCCCTCCTCCTGGAACGAGGGCGTCCCCCCCGAGCTCGACGCGATCGTCATGGGCGCGCTGGAGCGGGACCCCGCCCGGCGGACGGCCAGCGCCGGCGAGATGGCGGCGCGTCTCGCGGAGATCGAGCTGGCGCTCTCCCGCGCACCCGAGGATCGCGACCTGCGTCCCCTCATGCGGAAGCTCTGGCCGGACGAGGTCCCGTCCCGCCCGACGCCGGCTCCCCCGGCCGCCGGGGGCGCTCCTTCCGCGGCGCTGCCGGAGGAGCCGGTGACGGTGACCCTCCCGCGTCCGGGGCGGCGCCGGACGGCGCTCCTCCTCGTGGTGGCGCTGCTGCTCCTCGCGGCCGCCGGGGCGGGTGCCTTCTGGCGGTCCGGTCGGCGGACGCCCACGCCGGCCCGGGCCCCGGAACCGGTCGCCGCGGCCGCGGAGCCGTCTCCGGTTCCTCCGCAGGCAGCAGCCCAGCCCGCCGCCGCGCCGGTCGCCGAGACCCCAGCACTCACAGTGACGATCGAGCCCGACCCGACCCCGTCCATCCCGGCCCCGCCCGTCGCAACGAAGGCGGCCCCTGTCCGACGCGCCTCGCGCCCGGCTCCTGCCGCGCCCCGGCCCGGCGTCCTCGCCTCGGCCGACGCGCTCGAGGGGCTGGAACTTCCGCCCGTCTCGAGCGGGGAGGGGATCCTCTTCGTCAACGCGATGCCCTGGGCCGAGATCCAGCTGGACGGAAAGGCGGAGGGGTTCACCCCGCGCGAGATGCGTCTCGCCGCCGGGCACCACCGCCTGAAGCTCGTGCACCCGTCCCGCGGGACCGTGGAGCGGGAGGCCGAGGTGCGCGCCGGAGAACGGCTGCGCGTCGAGGTCCCGCTCGGTCCGTAGCCCGGCTTCCCCCGTACCCCGCTCCTGAAATCACCTGCCCGTCCATGGGCGTTGACGGGATCCATTGAATAGATTACCGTTGTTGCCAGATTTTGATTACCGAATTCTCAATGGATTTTCTGCTTCCACCCTCCGAGATCGGCCGGCTCGAGCGCGAGCGGGCCGGAGGCATCACCAGCCGCGAGGTGGTCCGGATCTTCGAGTCGCGCGGCGCGCGCCTCTCCGAGTCCACCTTCCGGAAGTACGTGCAGGTCGGGCTCCTGCCCCGCAGCCGCCGGGTGGGGCGCAAGGGGAAGCACACCGGCTCGACCGGCCTCTACCCGGTCGAGGTCGTCCGCCGCATCAACCTCATCAAGCGGATGATGGCCGAGGGCATGACCCTCGAGCAGATACGGGGCAGCTTCGTGGGGTTGAAGAACCAGCTCTCCGACGTCGAGAGCGGGTTCTCCACGCTGCTCGCCGAGCTCTCCCGCAAGGCGCGGGGGCACCCCCACCGCCGGGAGATGGAAGGCGAGCTCGACCAGGCCGAGCGCGAGGTGCGGCAGGCGCTGCGACGGATCGAGCGGGTGGGTGGAAGAGTGGCGACGGTTCAGCAGTTCGAACGGGGACGGGAGGCGGCGGGATGAACGAGGCCATGCGCAGCGAGGAGCCAGATCCGGTGGAGTCCCACGACGACGACGTCGGGCCGGTGGGACCCATGGGAGCCGAGGGGGAGGAGCCGCACGGTCGCAGGCGCTCCCGCACCATGTCGCGCAAGGAGATCGCGCGCGAGCTCCGGCGGCAGAGGGCCACCGGCGTCATCGACCCGGAGGTGGAGGAGATCATCCGGGAGCTGGAGGCGCAGCGCCCCCGCTCCCGGGCCGAGTGCGCCGGGTCGGTGCGCCCGTGCATGTTCATCTCCTGCAAGCAGCACCTCTACCTGGACGTGAACCCCACCACGGGTTCCATCAAGCTCAACTTCCCGGACAAGGAGATCTGGGAGATGGGCGAGACCTGCGCGCTCGACGTCGCCGACCGTGGCGGCATCACGCTCGAGGAGGTGGGGGTCATCATGAACCTCACCCGCGAGCGCATCCGCCAGGTGGAGTCCCGGGGTCTGCTCAAGCTCCGGGCCATGGTCGAGGACGAGCCCCGGTCCCGCATCCCCGAGGGCCCGGGCCAGAAGCCCGGCCGGGGCTGAGGTACGTCGGCGAGGCCGGGACGGGGCGCACCGCGGCGCCCCGCCGGCCCGCTTGATGTCCCCGCGCCGCGGGGCTAGAACGGACGCCCCCTTCCGGAGGTGTCCCTTGCCCGTCCGCCGCGCGCTCCTGTCCGTCTCCGACAAGACCGGGCTCGTCCCGTTCGCCCGCCGCCTCGCCGCGAAGGGTGTCGAGCTCCTCTCCACCGGCGGCACCCAGAAGGCGCTCGCCGAGGCCGGGCTTCGCGTCGTCCCGGTGGGCGAGTACACGGCCGCCCCGGAGATCCTCGGAGGTCGCGTCAAGACCCTCCACCCCCGCGTGCACGGCGGCATCCTCTACCGGCGCGGCCTGGCCTCCGACGAGGCCGACGTGAAGGACCGGGACATCCCCCCCATCGACCTCGTGGTGGTGAACCTCTACCCGTTCCGCGAGGCGGTCGCGGCCGGCAAGCCCTTCGACGACGTGGTCGAGGAGATCGACATCGGCGGGCCGGCCATGGTGCGCAGCTCGGCCAAGAACTCGGCCCACGTGGGCGTGGTGGTGGACCCGGCCGACTACGAGCGGGTCGCCTCCGAGATCGAGGGCGCCGGAACGCTCTCCGACGCCACCCGGTTCGATCTCATGAAGAAGGCCTTCGCCCACACCGCCGCCTACGACGCGGCCATCGCCGAGTACCTCTCCTCCCGCCCCGTCCCGGACGCCGCCCCGGCCCGGTTCCCCGGGACGCTCGCCGCGACCTGGAACAAGGTCCAGGACCTCCGCTACGGCGAGAACCCGCACCAGGCCGGCGCGTTCTACCGCGCCCCCCGCGAGCCCGAGGAGCCCACGGTGGCCTTCGCGCGGGTGCTGCAGGGCAAGGAGCTCTCCTACAACAACCTGCTCGATCTGGAGGCGGCGCTCGCGGCGGTGAAGGAGTACGACGCCACCGCCTGCGTGGTCATCAAGCACAACACGCCGAGCGGCGTGGCCGTGGCCGCCACCCCGGCCGAGGCCTTCGCGCTCTCCCGGGACTGCGACCCGGTCTCGGCCTTCGGCGGCATCGTGGCGCTCAACCGTCCCGTGGACGCCGCGGCGGCGAAGGAGCTGGCCAGCCTCTTCCTGGAGTGCGTCATCGCCCCGGCCTACGCGCCGGAGGCCCGGGAGCTCCTCGGCGCGAAGAAGAACCTCCGCCTGCTCGAGAGCCCGCGCCTCGCCGACCCCCGCGCCACCTGGAAGCGCCGCCCCGAGGAGTCCCGCGAGCTGCGCTCCATCACGGGCGGCGTGCTCGTGATGGACCGCGACCTGGGGCGGGTGCGGCGCGAGGACTGCAAGGTGATGACGCGGCGGGCGCCCACCGAGAAGGAGTGGCAGGACCTGCTCTTCGCCTGGAAGGTCGTGAAGCACGTGAAGTCGAACGCCATCGTCTTCGCGGCGGGAGACCGGACGCTCGCCATCGGCGGCGGTCAGACCAGCCGGGTCGAGTCGGTGAAGATCGCCCGGATGAAGGCCCGATTCCCGCTGGCCGGCAGCGCCGTGGGATCCGACGCCTTCTTCCCGTTCCCCGACGGCGTCGAGGAGATCATCGCCGCCGGCGCCACCGCCATCATCCAGCCCGGTGGCTCGGTGCGGGACGCCGAGGTGGTGGCGGTCGCCGATGCTGCCGGCATCGCCATGGTGGCCACCGGGATGCGCCACTTCCGGCATTAGCCGCGTGGTATACCGCCCAGGAATGCGCATCCTCGTCGTCGGGGGGGGCGGCAGGGAGCACGCCCTCGCCTGGAAGATCCGGCAGAGCCCGCTCGTCTCGCGGGTGTTCTGCGCCCCCGGCAACCCCGGCACGGCGCGCGTGGCGGAGAACGTCGCCATCGCGGCCGACGACGTCGAGGCGCTCGCGCGCTGGACGGCCGACAACCGCATCGATCTCGTCGTGGTGGGGCCGGAGGCGCCGCTCGTCCTCGGGCTCGCCGACCGTCTCGCCGCCGCCGGGACTCCGGTCTTCGGACCGTCGGCCGCCGCGGCGCAGCTCGAGGGTTCCAAGGCCTTCTCCAAGGAGGTCATGGCAGCCGCGGGCATCCCCACCGCCGCCTACGGCGCCTTCGAGTCCCTCGAGCCGGCGCTGGCCCACGCCCGGGCCGCCGCGGGCAGGGTGGTGGTGAAGGCCGACGGCCTCGCCGCGGGCAAGGGGGTCGTGGTCTGCGGCGACATGGCCGAGGCCGAGGCCGCCCTCCGCTCCATCCTGGTGGACCGGATCCACGGCAACGCCGGGGCGCGGGTGGTGGTCGAGGAGCGGCTCACCGGCCCGGAGGCCTCGATCATCGCCCTCTCCGACGGCGAGCGGGTGCGGGTGCTGCCGCCGGCGCAGGACCACAAGCGGATCTCCGACGGGGATCGCGGTCCCAACACCGGGGGCATGGGTGCCTTCAGCCCCACGCCCAGCGTGGACGACGCCCTCATCTCCGAGGTGGAACGCAGCGTGCTGCTCCCCACCGTGCGGGAGATGGCCCGGCGCGGGACCCCCTTCCGCGGCGCGCTCTACGCCGGGCTCATGCTGACGCCCGACGGCCCGCGGGTTCTCGAGTTCAACGCCCGATTCGGCGACCCGGAGACCCAGCCCATCCTGATGCGGCTGCCGGGCGACCTCGTCCCGGCGCTCCTCGCCGCCGCACGCGGGGACCTCTCGGGCGTCGGCCTGGAGGTCGATCCGCGCGCCGCCGTGGGGGTGGTGATGGCCGCCGAGGGTTACCCCGGGAAGGTCACCGTGGGTGACGTCATCGAGGGAGCCGACGGCCCGTTCCCGCCCGGTGTGCAGGTCTTCCACGCCGGGACGAAGGCCGGACCCGACGGGAGGACCGTCACCTCCGGCGGACGGGTCCTCACCGTCTGTGCGCTGGGGGCCGACCGGGCCGACGCCGCGTCCCGGGCGTACCAGGCGCTGACATCGGTGCGGTTCCGCGGAGCCCAGTACCGCCGAGACATCGGGCGAGCCGGCCCGGGGGAGGGAACGTGAATCCGAAGGTCCTCATCCTGATGGGATCCGACTCCGACTGGGAGGTCATGAACGAGTCGCGCAAGGCGCTGCTCGACATGGGGGTCGAGATCGAGGTGCACGTCTCCTCGGCCCACCGGACCCCGGCGCGCACGAGCGCGCTGGCCCGCGAGGCGGCTGGCCGGGGCATCCAGGTGGTGATCTGCGGCGCCGGTGCTGCGGCCCACCTCGCCGGCGTGGTCGCCGCCGAGACCGAGCTCCCGGTGCTGGGCGTGCCGCTCGCCGCCACCGACCTGGGCGGGATCGACGCGCTCCTCGCCATCGCCCAGATGCCGGGTGGAGTCCCGGTCGCCACCATGGCCATCGGGAAGGCCGGGGCTCGCAACGCCGGCCTGCTCGCAGCCCGCATCCTGGCACTCAACGACCCGGAGCTCGCCGCCCGGGTCCGCGAGCAGCGGGTGACCATGGCCCGCGAGGTGGAGGCGAAGGACGCGGCGCTCCAGATCCGGCTGCTGGCCGACAAGAAGGCGTGACGCGGCTCGACCGCTACCTCGCCCGCGAGATGCTGCTGCCGTTCGCGGCGGCGCTCGTCTTCCTCACCCAGCTGCTCCTCGCGTCGCAGATGCTCGCGCAGGCCGACGTCCTCTTCGGCGCCGGGGTCTCCCCGCTCGACTTCCTCCGCATCCTGGCCGACCTCGTTCCCCACCTGCTCGAGTACGTGCTCCCGGTGGCCTTCCTGCTCGGGGCGGTCCTCGGCGTGGGGCGGCTCACCGAGGACCGGGAGGTGGTGGCGCTCTCCTCGCTCGGGATCTCCCCCGCCGCCCTCGTCCGGGTGCCGCTCCTGCTCGGCGCGGCGGTCTCGGCCGTGGCCCTGTTCATCGCGCTCGTCGTGGCCCCGGCCGGGCTGCACGACGCCCGCCGCCGGGTGGACGACCTCATCCGGCGAAACCTGCAGGGCGAGGTGCGCGCCGGCGTCTTCTACGACGAGATCCCGGGGATGACGCTCTACGCGGCACGCACCGGGCCGGACGGTTTCCACGACCTCCTCATCGCCGACCGGACCAACCCGTCCGCCTCCCTCGTCACCTTCGCCCGCTCCGGCCGGATCGAGGCGGGCACGGACGGCGGACTCGTGCTCGTGCTCCAGGACGGCGAGGTCCACCGGGAGGAACCCGGTGTCCAGGACTACGTGGTGGCCCGCTTCGCCCGCGCCCGGGCCGATCTGGGACTCGGGGCGGCGCTCGACAGCCGCAACCAGATCGCGACCTCGTCCTCCACCTTCGAGATGAGTCCCGGTCAGATCCTCCGCGAATCGGAGTCGGGCGACGACGAGAACCGGCGCTACTGGAAGACCTTCCTCTGGCGGCGCATCGCCGTACCACTCGGGATCCTGGCGTTCGGGCTGCTCGCGGTCCCCATCGCCTCGTTCCGGCGCGGCGGACGGGCCTTCGGATACGCGGTCTCCCTGCTCTCGGTGGTGGGCTACTACGCGCTCCTGAGGGTGGGGGAGGGGCTCGGCCACGACGGCGTGCTTCCCCCGTGGCTCGCCGCCAACGTGGCCAACCTCGCGGTCGTGGCGCTCGCCGGGGTGCTGCTCGGCGTGCTCGCACGGCGCGGGACGGGGGCCGTGCGGTGACCTTCTTCCTCCACCTGGCCCGGCGTGCGCTCGTCACCTTCCTGGGAGCGCTCTTCGCCGTGGTGGTGCTCTTCGTGGCGGTGGAGGCCGCCGAGGGAGCGGCCCTCTTCCAGGGTCCCGGCGCGTTCCAGGACGCGCTGCGGGTCTACCTGTACCGGGCCGCGGCGGTGGCCTGGCAGACCGCCCCCGCGGCCATGCTGCTCGCCGCCTCCCTCACCGCGACCGGGATCCGGCGCACCCGGGAGTACGACGCGATGCGGGCGCTCGGGCTCGGCCCCTGGCGGGTGGCCGTGCCGGTCCTGGTGGTGGCGGCCGGGGTCGCCGGCGGGATGGTGCTCTTCGACGACTGGCTGGCCGCGGGGGCCTCCGCCAAGGCCGACGAGATCAAGGCCTCGCGCGGCGCGGCCGTGAACGCCTGGAGCCGGTGGCAGGAGAGGAAGACCTGGTTCCGGGGGCGCGACGGCAAGCGCATCTACGAGCTGCGGGGCGCCGGCCCCGACGGCTCGTTCGAGCGGGTCACCATCCTGGAAATGGGTCCCACCTTCCGGCTCGAGCGGCGGATCGACGCGGCCCGGATGGCGCCCGGGGCGCAGGGCGACTGGGTCCTGGAGGAGGTGGAGGAGCGCCGCTTCGGCGAGGACGGCCGGATGGCGATCGAACGGGCCGCGCGACGCGCCTACCGGTTCGACGAGGACCCGCTCGCCTTCTCGGTGCGCCCCGGGTGGCCGGCCCAGATGCGGCGCGAGGTCCTGGCCGAGCAGGTGGCGGTGCGCTCCCGGCTCGGGCTGCCCGTCGCCGAGTACGCCATCGAGTGGCACCGGAAGCTCGCCTATCCCTTCGCGGCCGTGCCGGCGGCGCTGCTGGCGCTCGCGCTGGCGCTGCGGCGCGGGCGCAAGGGGTTCGTGACCGCCTCGCTCATGGAGGCGGTGGGGGTTTCACTCGCAGTGTATGGTATGCAGGGGATGGCCTGGTCGCTGGCCCGCTCGGGCCACCTGCCCCCGGGCGCGGCGGCCTGGGCTCCGGACCTGGTCCTGGCCGCGGCCGGGCTCTGGGCGATGCGCCGCTGGGGGTGACGGGCATGGCCTCGTTCACGCGGGACGTCGCGGTGGCCGCCGACGCGCTCCGGCGCGGCGCCATCGTCGCCTATCCCACCGAGACCTTCTACGGCCTGGGGGCGCTGGCGGGGCTCGCCGGGGCGGTGGAGCGGCTCGGGACGGCCAAGCTGCGCCCCGAGGGGAAGCCCCTCCCGCTCGTCGCGGCCGACGCCGCGGCGGCCTTCGCCCTGTGGCGGGAGGTGCCTGCCGAGGCGGTGCTCCTCGCCCACGCCTTCTGGCCCGGGCCGCTCACGCTGGTCGTCGCCGCTGCCGAGGGGCTGCCGGCCCCGATCACCCTGGGTGGAACGGTGGCGGTCCGGGTCCCCGGGTCGGAACTGGCCCGGGGCCTCTGCCGCCTCGCCGGCGGCGCGCTGGTCTCCACCTCCGCCAATCCGGCCGGGGGGCCGCCGCCCACCTCGGCCGGGGCGCTCGACCCCGGGCTCCTCGACCGGATCGACCTGGTGCTGGACGGGGGAACGACTCCCGGGGGGCTCCCCAGCACGGTGATCGCGGTGGAGGAGGGCAGGGTGCGCCTCCTGCGGGTCGGAGCGGTGTCGCTCGACGACGTCGAGGCTGCGCTCCGGCTCCCCTTGCCCTCTTGCGGTGGCTGATCTACGGTCCCGCGCCCGTGCCGTCGATCGCGCCATTCCAGGGGCTCCGCTACGCCGTCTCCGGCCGCGCGCTCTCGGCCCGCCTGGCACCTCCGTACGACGTCATCGGCGCCGCGGAGCGAGACCGGCTCGCCGCGCGGGACCCCCTCGGCATCGTCCACGTCATCCTCGACCGGGAGCAGCCCGGCGACCACGACGGGAGCGACCGCTACTCCCGCGCCTCCGAGCGGCTGCGCGACTGGACCCTCTCGGGCGTGCTGCGCCGCGACCCCAGGCCGGCACTCTACGGGCTGGAGCAGTCGTTCGTGGGGCCGGACGGCCGGGAGAAGACCCGGCGGGGGGTGATGGCCGCGGTCCGGCTGCACGACCTTCGCGAGGGGGTGATCCGGGCCCACGAGGGCACCATCCCCTCGTCGGTGGACGAACGGCTGACGCTGCTCCGCAACGTTCGCACCGACCTCTCGCCGGTCTTCGGCCTGCACGACGACCCGCGCGGGGAGGTGGCCGCAGCCCTGGCCGGATCGTTCGGACGGGACCCGGTGGCCCAGGCCTCCACCGACGACGGGACCGGGCAGCGGCTCTGGCGGATCGAGGAGCCGAGCGTCATCGCCGCCGTCCAGCGTGTGCTCGCCGATCGGCAGGTGCTCATCGCCGACGGACACCACCGGTACGCGGCGGCGATCGCCTACCGCGACGAGCTCGACCGCGTGAAGCCCGGCCTCCCCGCCGACGGGGGGCACCGCTACACGCTCATGTGCCTGCTCGCGAAGAGCGATCCGGGGCTCATCCTCTACCCGAGCCACCGGCTCCTCCGGAGCCTGGGGGGGCTCACGCCCGCCGACCTGGTCCGGAGGCTCACGCCGATCTTCGAGGTCCGCGACGTCGAGGAGGACGTGCGTCGCCCCACCGGTCGGGCCTGGGCCTTCGCGAAGCTCTCCGAGCACCTGGGGAAGTCGAGCGCCTTCCTGCTCGTCACCGCCGCCGACAAGAAGGTCCGCCTGCTCACGCTCCGGGACGGGGCCGACCTGTCGGGACTGCCGCTGCCGACGAACGAGACGCTGCGTGCGCTCGACGCCGCCGTGCTCCACGGCGTGGTCCTGGAGGGGCTCCTCGGGGTGCCGGCCGGCGCGCGCGACGCGCTGGCCTTCGTGCGAGACGCCGGGGACGCCATCAACCGAACCCTGGGGGGGGAGTACGAGGCGGCCTTCCTCCTCAACCCCACGCCGATGTGGCAGGTGCAGGCGGTGGCCGACGCCGGGCTCGCCATGCCGCAGAAGAGCACCTGGTTCCACCCGAAGCTGCCGAGCGGGCTCGTGCTCCGCCCCGTCGATCCCAACGGCCCTCCGTAGCGCGCCGGCGCCCCGCTCCCCTTTCCCCTCGGACCGGATTGCGCTATGCCACGCGCATGCCGTTCCCCCTCGATCGCCCCCGTCGCATGCGTCGAACCGAGGCGCTCCGCGCGCTCGTCCGCGAGACCGTCCTCTCCCCCGACGACCTGATGTGGCCCCTCTTCGTGGTCCCCGGGCACAAGATCAGGAACCCGGTGAAGAGCATGCCCGGCGTGTTCCAGCTCTCCGTGGACGAGCTCGTCGCCGAGGCCCAGTCGGGCTGGGAGGCGGGCGTCCGGTCGGTGATCCTCTTCGGCGTCCCCTCGAAGAAGGACGCGGTGGGGTCCGGGGCCTACGACGAGGAGGGGGAGGTGGCCCGCGCGGTCCGGGCGCTCAAGAAGGCGCTGCCGGGCCTGGTGGTGGCCACCGACGTCTGCCTCTGCGAGTACACCGACCACGGCCACTGCGGCATCCTGAAGCCGCCCCGGGCCGGCGGTCCCGGCCAGGACCTCACGGTGGACAACGACCTCACCCTCCCGATCCTCGCCCGGGAGGCGGTGGCCCACGCCCGGGCCGGCGCCGACATCGTGGCGCCCTCCGACATGATGGACGGGCGGGTCGCAGCCATCCGCAAAGGGCTCGACGAGGCCGGGTTCGACGAGGTGCCCATCCTCTCCTACGCCGCCAAGTTCGCGGGCGCCTTCTACGGTCCGTTCCGCGACGCCGCCGAGAGCGCGCCGGTGCTCGGCCCCGGGGTCCCGAAGGATCGCAAGGCCTACCAGATGGATCCGGCCAACGGGAGGGAGGCGCTCCGCGAGGTGGAGCTCGACCTCGCCGAGGGCGCCGACATGGTCATGGTGAAGCCGGCCGTGCCCTACCTCGACATCGTGCGGCTCGTGCGCGACCGCGTCAACGTGCCGGTGGCCGCGTACCACGTGAGCGGCGAGTACGCGATGATCAAGGCGGCCGCCATGGCCGGCTGGATCGACGAGGAGCGGGTGACGCTCGAGACGCTGCTCTGCATCCGCCGCGCCGGCGCCGACTTCATCCTCACCTACGCCGCCAAGGACGCGGCCAGGCTCCTCTCGGGGGCGCGCCGGTGACGGGGGACGGCTCCATCCGATACGAGGTCGTGGAGGTGGCGCCGGTCACCGAGGAGACGCTCGCCCGGGCGCTCAACGACCGCACCGCCCAGGGGTGGAACTTCCAGTCGATCCACTTCGTCATGCGAGACGGCTCGCACCGACCGGCCATGGCGTACCTCTTCTTCACGAGGAACTGATGCGCGACGCGCGACCCGATGGCTCGCCCTATCCCAAGGCCGACCTCTGGCTCCGGGGGCTCGCGCGCGGGGTGGACTTCCTCGTCGCCTTCGGGCTCGCCACGCTCGGCCACGAGCTCGGTGCGGTCCTGGCCGTCATCTACCTGCTCGTCGCCGATGGGCTCCTGCACGGCCAGTCGCCCGGGAAGCGGATCTTCGGCGTCCGGGCCATGCACATTCCGGGGAAGGCCCCGGTCTCCTACAAGGAGTCGTTCCTCCGCAACGCCGACTTCGCGCTGGTGGCGCTCTTCTACGTGATGCCGCTGGGCTGGATCCTGCTCCTGCTCGTGGGGCTGCCGGTCATCGCCTTCGAGGCCTGGATGGTCTGGACCGATCGGCTCGGCATCCGCATCGGCGACATCTTCGCCGACACGCAGGTGGTGGACGCCAAGGTGGTGACCAAGGTCGAGGTGGTGGCCACCCATGCCTTCCCGATGTCCCCCGCGCCCCCGGGCGCGAGCACCACGCGCGTCGCCCAGGGATAGTGGCGCGCCGCCGCGAACGTGCTATGGATGTGCCGCTTTCCGGCCCGAATCGACGAGGAGATCCCGATGGCGCGTTCCAAGAGCAAGCACATCCGCCAGAAGTCCAGGAAGAAGCAGGCGTGGAAGGCCCGCCGCAAGCGTCAGAAGGCGGCCAAGAAGACCACCAAGAAGTAGGTCGTCCCCGCTCCCGCGAGCTTCGCTCCCGCCGCGCAGTGGCGGCGGCGCTGGCGGCCGTGGACGGGCTGGGGGAGGGGCGTCCGCTGCGTCTCGCGCTCGCCCGGTCCCTCGCGGAACACCCCGGCATCGGTCCCAAGGAGCGGCGTCACGCTGCCGCGGCCGCGCGTGCGGTGGCGCGCTGGCTCCGGGTCGTGGACGCCGCGCTCATCCGCGCCGGTGCCCCCCGATGCATCCCCGCCGACCGGTCGCTCCTCCGCTACCTCGCCTGGCGCGTGGCCGTGCTCGGGGACCTTCCCGACGCGGCGGCCCACGACCTCCGGCTCCCCGGCCCTCGCCGCCCCCGGGCCATCTCCGGCGCCGAGGTCCTCCGGGTGGCCCGCGGGCTGCCGCGCCCAGGCCCGGAGGGGCCCCTCGCGGTCGATGCGCAGGGGCGAGCCCTCGCGCCCCCGTCGGATCCGGTGGTGGCGCTCGGCCTGTCCTCCAGCGTCCCCGACGACTTCGCCCGGAAGTTGCTGCGCGACCTGGGGCCGGCCGAGGCGAAGGCCTGCATGGGTGCGCTCAACCGGGATGCGCGCATATCACTACGAGTGAATATGGCCCGGGGCTCCCGCGAGGGGGCGATGCGGGCGCTCGCCGCGGCCGGGATCGCCTCCCGCCCGGGTGACGGTCCCTGGTCGCTCCGGGTGGAGGACCGGGCCGGGCTCTTCGACGCGCCGCCCTTGCGGAACGGGATGGCCGAGATGCAGGACGAGTCGAGCCAGCGGGTGGTGGAGGTCTGCGCCCCGGCCGAAGGGGTGGGGTGGCTCGACCTGTGCGCGGGGAGCGGGGGCAAGTCGCTGGCGCTCGCCGCGCTCGGGGCCAGGGTGACGGCGTGGGATTCGAGCGCGCGCCGCCTCGCCGAGCTGCCGCGCCGGGCCCACCGCGCCGGGGCGGTCGTCGAGGTGTCGCGCGAGGAGCCCTCGGGGGAGTTCGACGGCGTGCTGGTGGACGCACCCTGCAGCGGCTCGGGGGCGCTGGCCCGGGAGCCCGACGCCCGGTGGCGCATCGACGACGGGGCGATCGACCGTTTCCACGAACTGCAGCTGGGGGTGCTCCGTGGCGCAGCCGCGCGGGTCCGACCCGGGGGCGCGCTGGTCTACGCCACCTGCTCGCTCTTCCGGGAGGAGGGGGAGGACGTCGTGCACCCGTTCCTGGCCGGGAACCCCGAATTCCGGCTCTCCATCGAGGAGCGGCGCTGGCCCCACCGGGACGAGGGAGCGGGTTTCTACCTGGCCAGGATGACGCGCCGGAAGAGCGGTTCGGGCCGGCGAAGCCGCTTGACGGGGAACCGGGGGGCGCGTTAGAAAGCGCCCTCCCGTCGGGGGTATGCAGGGATTCGCCCGCGCAGGGAGGGTGACGTGGCGCTGAGCAACTTTTTCGTCGGAATCCGGGACCGCATCGTGCGGCGCTCGCAGGCCGGCAAGCAGAAGCTCGACGCCGCCTTCGCCCGCAGGGAGCTCGATCAGCGCTTGCAGGACCTGGGCGAGCGGTACTACACCCTGGCTCGAGAGGGTGTGGCGGGTGTGCCGGACGATCTCCGGAACCTCCTCGCGGAGGTGGACACCCTCGCCAAGCAGTTGCAGGCGCTCCGGGAGCAGCTCCGGCGCCTGGAGGAAGAGGCGGCCTAGGCCGCAGACATAGACGGGCCCGTGGCGCAGCTGGGAGCGCGCCTGAATGGCATTCAGGAGGTCACCGGTTCGATCCCGGTCGGGTCCACCAAAACGGAAGCAAAATCAGCCGGTTCCTCTCACGGGGAATCGGCTGATTCTTTTTCGGGGGGCAGTGCCTGCGTAGTGCCTGCCGCAGAGGCCCGGTCGAGCAGTTCCCGGAGGCGGAGAGCGCGGACCTTGGTGTAGCGCT
>SESG01008104.1_pt1 | contig 16231 bp, 13 predicted proteins | sample 3171421 | NCBI WGS metagenome assembly SESG01 (sample SAMN10866946, study PRJNA518727) | freshwater metagenome | biome: subpolar coniferous forest; feature: holomictic lake; material: water; isolation source: holomictic Lake 227, 6 m and 8 m depth | place: Canada: near Kenora, Ontario | collected... | reverse complement strand
TATTTACGAATAAGTTCTAAGACGATGTCGGCAAAATCTTGACTCAAACTCTCGTTGTTTTGGTTGCAGGGAGTACATTTATAGCTCTCCGGGAGACAGGGCTGAGTTTATCACAGCTCAGAGAAGTTTTGCGAATTGCGCGGCGACTTGCACGGTTGTGTTTACTGCGTAAAAAAAACCTGCTGCATCGGCGTGTATCGCAAAAATCATTTTCAAAAATTAAACAAACTCGGTCACTGTAAATTGATTGAAGAAGGTTATTTTATGAGTTCATGATTTTTTATTCATAATACGACCAATTTTTGATGACCAAACCGCTCCAGAATATAACCGATCTTACCCTCAAGGAACTTCAGCAGGCATTGAGTGTGCTGGGTGAGCCCTCTTTCAGGGCCACACAGATACACCAATGGCTCTTCAGCCATCGTGCGGCAACTTTTGATGAGATGACCATTTTGAGTCTTGCGTTGCGCAAAAAACTTGCGGAGAGCTTTGCAATCCACCCTTTGAGCGCTGTTAACCATCAGGAGTGCCTTGAAGAGGGTTGCGAAAATCCGACCCAAAAAATTTTGCTGGAGCTGCAAGATGGAAATCAGGTTGAAAGCGTCTTGATTGCATCGGAAAATCGGATGACTGGCTGTGTTTCATCGCAGATTGGATGCCCGCTGCAATGCCCGTTTTGTGCTACGGGCAGAATGGGCTTCCGGCGCAACCTCACTGCCGGAGAAATTACCGGTCAAATTTTCGCACTCAACGAGCTGGTTGCCGCAAGAGAGCCTGGTAAAGCCCTTACCAACATTGTGTTTATGGGGATGGGTGAGCCGTTGCTGAACACCGACAACGTCATTGAGGCCATTGAAAACCTTACGACACGCAATTACCGCTTTTGCCTTTCACAGAAAAGAATCACCATTTCGACGGTCGGCGTCATCCCTGAAATCCAGCGACTTGCAAAGTCGGGCATGAAAACAAAGCTTGCGGTCTCGCTCCACTCTGCCGATCAGCAAAAACGCGAGTCGCTTATGCCGATCGCAGCCCGCCAATATCCGCTGGCCGAGCTGGGAAAATCACTTTCTGAGTACAGCTCTTTGACGAAAATGCCAGTCACCATTGTCTATCTGCTCCTCAATGGAGTCAACGACTCCCTTGAGGATGCAAGGATTCTTGCCCGATTTGCCAAAACGTTTTTGTGTAAAATAAATTTGATTGATTACAATTCAATCAATAATAGTAAATTCAAACCTGTTTATAGCGCTGCCAGAGAGCTGTTCCAGCAGTACCTCATGAATGCGGGATTGCATGTTACTGTCAGAAAAAGCTACGGCACCACCATTAATGCGGCATGTGGCCAACTGGCAACGGTCGGCATTCGAAACCCGCAATAATCTCTAACCGTCTTAGTAATCATGGAGTTGATCGATTTTATTCCGTTCAGAAGTGAATTTGCCAAAGCATGCTATGGTCTTACCACCAATGCGACGCACACCTCTGAAAACCCTGTTTTCAATGAACTGAAGGTACGGCGCTACGACCGACCAATTGCCGACATCTCTGATTTTATTCTCAGTAAAATCGATCACTGGCTCGGCTGGAACCTCATAAGCGAAAGAACCGCCGTGGGCGGCATGGTTACCATTCGCGCAGAAGTGAGCTCTTTCATCCTTTTTGGTCTGAAAATCAACGTCACCTTCGGGCTTCTTGAAGAGAAAGATATCAACGGACGTTGTATCACCACAGTCAATGCCAAAGCAGAAACCCACATAGAGTCGAAGGGAGACCTTGGTGAAAGTCGTCGGGTTATTAGAATGATGCTCGGTGCAATGGATTTTGCATTCCGAACAGAGCAGATCAGTGATGAGGATTACCAGTACCGCTCACTCGATACCCAAGGCTCTGCTGCCGCTTCCCAGCAGATTTTTGATGATCTTCAGTTACAGCATCAGGTAAAACCTGAGGGCGCCTTAAAAGGCACTGCAATCGAATTCAAGAAAAAACCGGCCATACAAACGATCCAGCTTAAACCCGCCGCAAAACATGACGAGTCCCTCCTTGCCCCATCTCCCCTCTCAGGCGCTGAAGTAGAAAATGAGTCATCTGCAAGCGCTCCCGCAGTTGATATGACCGCAGAAGAAACAAGGCCACCAAAGCCAAAAATCATGATTGTTACGACAAAAAAAACCCTATAAAATCAGTTTGATGAGAATTATTCTACTGGGAGCACCGGGAGCCGGAAAAGGCACGCAGTCGAACTATATATCAAAAACACTCGGAATACCGCAAATATCGACGGGCGACATGTTGCGCTCTGCGGTCAATTCGGGCACTCCTCTTGGTATCGCTGCAAAAAAAGTGATGGATAGCGGGCAACTTGTCTCTGATGAGATCATTATCGCTCTGGTCAAGGAGCGCCTGAGGGAGGGTGACTGCGCCAATGGATGTCTTTTTGACGGCTTTCCCCGTACCCTTAACCAGGCCGAATCGTTGAAAAAGGATGGAATTCACATTGACCATATTGTGGAAATCCACGTTGCAGATCGAGAAATTATCGACAGGATGAGTGGACGTCGTGTACATCTCTCTTCCGGCAGAACCTATCACTTGCTCTTCAATCCACCCAAAAGAGCCGGTGTTGATGATGAAACTGGAGATCTTCTTGTACAACGAGAAGATGATCATGAAAATACGGTAAAAAAACGACTGCAAATCTATCATGCACAAACCGCCCCACTGATTGAATACTATACGACCTTGTCACAGAGCGGAGAGGCTGATGCTCCGCGTTATTACAGGATTGAGGGATCGGGAAAAGTGGAGGAGATTCGCGACAGAATTCTTGAAACTCTGACTCTCTGAAAAACCGAAACAAAGAGTCATTTCAATTAAAAAGTCAGTACCCCGGTGCTGGCTTTTTTTATTCATCACCATGCATGCACTGATTGCTGCTGAAAAATTATTCAGGGGAGAACCTTTTTTTGCACTGGTACCCGAAAGTCTGGAGCACGACATCCATCCAGGGTGCATGGTGCTCCTGTCGGCAAAAACAGGTAACGGAAGGGTCTCGATCGGCTATATTCTGAGCCTTGAAACGCTTGAGGGTGATGAGCTATCAAGCGTGGAACTCCTCGATCTGCTCTATGGCGGAGAGGCTGTGCTCAGCCCCTCCCTCTTGCGGCTTACGGCCTGGATGGCCGACTATTATCTCACAAGACGGGTTGATACACTGATGGCAGCCCTTCCGGCGGCAGTACGCACAACGGTGGATGATGTTGTTGAGGTGAGCGATTTTACACTCAAGAGCGAGGGTCAGAAGGTCATCAACACGGCGCTCCGGCGCTCAATCATGCAGGTGATGATGGTGGAGAAACGGCTTACGGTGCATCAGTTGCAGCGCCGAATCGGCAAAAAGCAGCTCTACCGCACTATTGCGGCGCTTGAACGGGGTGGAGAACTGAGGCTCTCCAAAAAGTTTTCATCCACAAAAGCAAGGCAGAAACTGGCCTGGTGCCTGAGCCCTTCATTACCGGAAAATATAGAAGAGCTGCTGAAAAGCTCGCCAAAACAGCTTGAGGCAATCAAAAAAATGGCCATACTCGGTAAGGGTGGTGCTTTTGCTGAAACCATCGCCGTATCGCGAGAGACGCTCAACTCCCTTGAAAAAAAGGGGTTTGTTGAAAAAAAATTTATGGATAGCATAAGCCACTTCACAACCGGCTTTTCTGAAGTTGCGCAATCACCAAAAACGCTGACAGCATTACAGCAAAAGGCGCTTGAGCTGTTGATTGGAGCCTTCGACAAGGGGGAGTACCGCACACTCCTGCTTCACGGAGTGACCGGAAGCGGAAAGACGCTGATCTATATTGAGTTTCTAAAGAGAGTGCTTGCGGCTGGAAAAACTGCTATTGTGCTGGTTCCTGAAATCGCGCTGACCCCCCAGACCGCTGGTCGTTTTCGTGAGCATTTTCATGAGGAGATCACCATTCTTCATAGTGCAATGAGCAACCAGGAGAAATATGATGCCTGGCACAGCCTCAGACTGGGAAAAACAAAAATTGCCCTTGGTGCCCGTTCAACCATCTTTGCTCCGCTTGAAAACCTCGGAGCAATTATTGTGGACGAAGAGCATGAGGGTGCCTACAAACAAGATCGCAATCCCCGCTACCACGGGCGTGATACTGCTGTGATGCGAGCAATGTTCAGCCATGCGATTTGCCTCCTCGGCTCGGCCACTCCTTCATTTGAGTCGTACAACAATGCCGTCACGGGCAAATACACCCTGATCAATCTTCCTGAACGGGTTGATGGGGCGACCATGCCCAAGCTCACGCTTGTCTGGATGAAAGGGAGCCCAAAGGCTTCGTCCTCAATTTCAGAGCTGCTCTGCCGTCAAATAGAGATCCGTCTTGAAAAAGATGAGCAGGTCATTCTTCTGCAAAACAGGCGGGGCTTTGCCGGAAGTATCTTCTGTCTAGCCTGTGGCCATATCCCTCTCTGCCGTTTCTGCAATATTCCTCTGGTCTACCACGCCACCCAAAAACAGCTCCGCTGCCACTACTGCGGCTATACCAAAAGATTTACGGAGTCGTGCCTGAAATGCTCTTCGACCAACCTTTTTTATAAAAGCAGCGGTACCGAGCGCATTGAGGAGGAGCTGAAAACCCTCTTCCCCGATGAAAAAATTCTCCGTATGGATGTTGATACCACCACCGCCAAGGGCTCTCATGGCCGGATTCTGACGGATTTTCACGACCGCAAGGCACGAATCCTGCTCGGCACGCAAATGGTCGCCAAAGGACTCGATTTTCCGGCGGTCACCCTTGTGGGGGTTCTCATGGCAGATATCGGGCTCAATATCCCCGACTTCCGCGCCTCAGAGAGGACATTTTCACTGCTTACCCAGGTTGCCGGACGTGCAGGGCGCTCTTTACTGCCGGGAGAGGTCTACTTCCAGGTGTACAATATGGAGAACGATGTTTTTCCCGCTCTTTTACAAGGAAAGGAGAGTTATGAAAAGTTTTTTCTCCAGGAGAGCGCCATAAGAAAGGCTCTCCACTACCCTCCAGCTTCACGACTCATCAAATTCGAGTGCAGCTCAGAGGATGAAAAGCAGGCGGAAGCGGCGGCGCTCTCCTGCAAAAAGACTCTGGAACTGCAACTGCCTGCTGAAAAAGGTGCTATTCTTGGACCTGCGCCCGCCTGTATTGCAAAAATAAGGGGACGATACCGCTACCAGGTTGTAGTCAAACTCTTTGATGGCAAACTCTCGCCATTTTTTGTCAAACAGATGGGCGACAACATCACGACCAGCTTCCGTTCAGCAGGGCTCACCTTTACGGTTGACGTTGATCCCCAAAACCTCATGTAATCACTCCGCTCCTTCCGCCTCTCACCGTCATCCCTGCAACAGCGAAGGGGCTGTCCCGTTTATGATAAGCCGAAAGGTTTTCAAGGTACTCCTGATGCAAAAAAACTGTCATGCAGCGATTGAACTTTTTATCGCTTTTTTTTACATAATCGTAGATTTCTTTGCAATTCACCATAAAAACCTAAAAATTTTTACATAAATGTGTTTTTTTATTAAAAAAATTCTATTACTTTTAAACAGGGCCTTAATTATTAAACAAAAACAATTCGCAGAGACGAGCCGAACTACAACAACTTCTTAACAATCTAAAAAAATACATACGATGAAATCAGGAACCGTCAACCTCGACAGGGGGCACTATTTTACCCGAATCAGGGAAAATATGTCAAAACAAAAAAACTGGAAACTTGGACTGACCATTTTTGCAGGAAAGATGATTGGGCTTCTGGTAGTCCTCTTGTCGATGAGCACGTTTGCCGGAATTATCGGTACACCTGCGATGGCGGCAGATACCTGCTCTCCTATGGAGCTGAACATTGTCAATTCCGTCAACACCCTCTGGACATTGATTGCTGCTGCCCTCGTCTTTGGAATGCAGGCGGGATTTGTGATGCTCGAAGCTGGTTTTGCCAGAAAACGGGAGACCGTTAACGTGCTTATTGAGTGCGTACTCGATACTGCGATTTGCGGCATCTCTTTCTGGGCTATTGGGTACGCATTCATGTTCAGTCATGGCAACGGCTTTATTGGCCAAAACTGGTTCTTTTTGCAGGGTGCACCAAGCACGTACGAGGCCACTGGCGTAGCACTTCTGGCTCACTGGGTCTTCCAGTTTGCCTTTGCTGATACCGCCTCAACCATTACATCCGGTGCCATGATCGGACGTACCAGTTTCCGTGGCGACATCCTGTACAGTATTATGGTAACAGCTTTCATCTACCCAATCATTGGTCACTGGGCATGGGGTCCGGACGGCTTCCTCGTCACTATGGGTACTCCCGGAAACTTTTTGCCTGAATTGGGCAACCCTTTCCGTGATTTTGCAGGTTCTACGGTTGTGCATACCATTGGTGGTGTTGTTTCGCTGGCTGGTGCCATTGTATTGGGGCCCCGTATCGGACGCGTCTTTTTGCGGGATGACAAAGAGAGAGGCGGTTTGCCTGCGGCCCACAACTTGCCAGTTGCGGTTACAGGTGCCTTTCTCCTGTGGTTCGGATGGTATGGTTTTAACCCAGGGAGCACACTCTCTGCAATGGATGCCGTTGGTATTGGCCGCGTAGCTGCAAATACAACACTGGCAGCTTGTGCCGGAGCATTGAGTGCCATGTTTCTGGCCTTCTATGTTGGCTCCTTCAAAGGGAAGTTTGACGTTGGCTTTACCGTCAACGGTCTCCTTGGCGGTCTGGTTGCCATCACTGCACCATGCTACTGGGTCTCACCGTTTGGTTCCATCATCATCGGTCTCATTGCAGGCGCAATTGTTTTTGGCGGTATTTACTTGCTTGAATATCTTCGTATTGATGATCCAGTGGGTGCTGTGCCCGTTCATGGACTGAACGGTATTTTTGGAACCTGGGCTATCGGTCTTTTTGCCAGTGGAGAGTATGGTTTTGCCACACCTCTTGGTGCCGACAACTCTGCACCCGTAACAGGTTTGTTTTATGGTGGAGGGTGGAATGTTTTTCTTGCCCAGTTTGTCGGAAATGCAATCGTTGCACTGACAACCTTTACTGTCGCCATCATTGTTATGTGGGTGATTAACAAATTACCCTATCCCTTTAAATTACGTGTTGAACCTGAAGGTGAAACCGGTGTTGGGGGATTGGATGTTTTTGAACATGGCGCGGAAGCATATACCAATTGATTTATTAACCTGTTAAATTAAAACTCATTATGAAAAAAATAGAGGCCATCATAAGGCGTTCAAAATTTGAAGAGGTGAAAGCGGCACTGCACGCCATTGATATCGACTTCTTTTCCTATACCGAATCATTCGGAGTTGGAAATGAACGCAAAAAGAAGGATGTCTTCCGTGGCTCGGCTGATACTGACTATATTTCACGATTGACGCTCTCGATTGTTGTTCGCGACATCAATCTTAAAAAAACAGTAGCCTGTCTTTTACAGTCAGCCTATACCGGTGAAGTGGGCGACGGCAAGATCTTTGTATGGAATATTGAAGAGTCCTACCGTATCCGTACCGGAGAGAGTGGGGATGACTCGATGTACAATAAAGATTAGCAGACCCGGCAGGGGTAAAAAAATACCAGGATACCTTGATTGAACAAAAAGGTGATCTTTCATCAAATACAGAAAAGCCGCCCGTAAAAAGGCGGCTTTTCTGTATCTCAATCGGCCATTCTCTTCATGCGAGATTCGCGGTACCTGTTGATGAGTGCGTTGGTCGAGCTATCGTGACCGCAAACCCTCTCCTCCCCCTGAATTTCCGGGAAGATGGCTTTTGCCAGTTGCTTGCCAAGCTCAACACCCCACTGGTCGAATGAATTGACCCCCCAGATAACACCCTGCACAAAGACCTTGTGCTCATAGAGTGCAATAAGGCTCCCGAGAGCCGAAGGGTTGATTTCATTGAAGAGGAGCGTATTGGTTGGACGGTTTCCGGGAAAAACCTTGTGCGGCAGCAGTGCTTCAAGCTCTGAAGGCTCCATACCGGCGGCTTCAAGCTCCTCGCGCACCTCCTGCTCATTTTTACCCTTCATGAGCGCTTCGGTCTGCGCAAAACAGTTGGCAAGCAAAATATCATGATGCCCCCCTGCCGGGTTCTGGGTTTTGAGCGGCACAATAAAATCAGCAGGAATAAAGTTGGGGCTCTGATGCAGCAACTGAAAAAAAGCGTGCTGTGAGTTGGTGCCCGGTTCGCCCCAAATCACTGGACCCGTTGCATAGGTTACCGCCTTGCCCTGCTTGTCGACCCGCTTGCCATTGCTCTCCATATCGAGCTGCTGGAGATAGGCCGGAAAACGATGGAGGTACTGGTCGTAAGGGATAACTGCGTGAGAGGAGACCGCAAAAAAATTATTGTACCAGACGCCAAGCAGGGCAAGCAGTACGGGTATATTGCCTTCAAGGGGTGCAAGACGGAAGTGCTCGTCCATCGCATAAGCGCCGTTGAGCAGCTCCTGAAAATGGTCAAAGCCGAGAAAGAGTGCTATGGAGAGCCCTATGGAGGACCAAAGAGAGTAACGACCACCAACCCACTCCCAGAACCTGAACATGTTTGCTTCATCAATGCCAAACTCCACAACCTTTGCACGGTTGGTTGAGACGGCCACAAAATGCTTTGCAATGTACGACTGGTCAATGGCATGAGTCAAAAACCACTCTCGGGCACTCATTGCATTGGTCAAGGTCTCCTGGGTCGTAAAGGTTTTTGATGCAATGACGAAAAGCGTCGTCTCTGGATCCAGCTTTTTCAGAGTCTCACATATATGGGTGCCATCAATATTGGAGACAAAATGAACCTGGAGATGACCATGTGCAAAAGGGCGAAGCGCTTCGGTTACCATGCAAGGACCGAGATCAGAACCGCCGATACCGATATTGACCACGTCAGTCATCCGCTTGCCGGTATATCCCTTCCATGAGCCCGAAATAATCCTCTCACAGCACTCCTTCATCTGGGCAAGCACATCGGCAATTTCATTTGAAAGATCGAGGCCATCAACGTTCTGTGCATATCCAGGTGGCCTGCGAAGGGCGGTATGGAGCACTGCGCGCTTTTCTGTGGAGTTGATTGGTACGCCATTAAACATCTCGTCACGCTTTTTTTCAAGCTCAACACTGCGAGCGAGATCCACAAGCAGCTCCATGGTACGCGAGGTGATCCTGTTTTTTGAATAATCAAGCAAAAGAGAGCCCCACTGAATGGAGAAGCGCTCAAGCCTGTCCTCCTCCTGCTGGAACAGCTCCCTGATATGCTGATGCTCAATTTCCTGCTTGTGTGTTGCAAGAGCACTCCAGACCGCGCTTTGTAATAGATCCATCTGTTTGTTGTTTTTTAGCTGTTTATAGTACTATTATGGCCGTCATACTGATGTGCGAATTGAATCGGGACGAAAATGCAGCGTCAGTACCGACCCCTCACTGCCACCCTCAAGGGCCATGCTTTCGGCAATGCTTCGAATAATATAGAGTCCCCTTCCTGATAACCGAAAGAGATTCTGGGGAACGGCAGGATTTGGCACTTTATCCAGATCGAACCCTTTTCCACAATCCTTGACAGAGACAAACAGTACACCTGCAACGGCCACAAAGGTACAGGTGACACCCAAGCCATTCTGTTCGCGGTTGCCATGCTTGACAGCGTTGACAAAAGCCTCCTTCAAGGTAAGCTGAAGCTGCTCCAAAAAAAGGTCACTGTACCCTTCGCCCTCGGCAAACGATGCAATAAACCCGTTCAGCGCTTCATACCCGGAGTATCCATCTTGCAGCTCAATTTCAGCTCGCTTCATGATTATTAATACCGTTGTTATCGAAGCTCTGCAACAGACGCTCTGAATGTACTGTGAAGCGAGCCTACAAACAAATGCAGAAAAAATGTCGAAATCATAACTTTATTAAGTAAAAATGGCACTTTGCCTAACAATTGTTACTTATTTGTATTAATTGATTAATTAATTATATTTAAAAGTTATGATTTTCTTAAAGAATTCAGTGTTTTTTCAAACCCAAAAAAAGAAAAAATAACTGAGACTATTATACAACACAAAAATAGGAGCAAGTCGATGAAAAAAACAGCAAAACTTTTAACCCTCGCTGTTGCGCTTTTTGCAGGACTCGGTAGTACCGCCCAGGCTGAAGGGTTTAAAGTAGGCGCGGACGTGGTGAGCAGCTATGTATGGAGAGGTGGCGATCTGGGTGATTCACCAGCCATTCAGCCAGCACTTTCCTATACCTTTGCGGGTAGTGGTATTGTTGTTGGTGCGTGGGGTTCCTATGCGGTTATTGATAATGTTACTGATGGGGTTACTGCAGAAAAATCTCGCTACAAAGAGGTTGATCTCTATGCCACCCTGCCAGCCGGTCCATTCAGCCTGACCTTGACCGATTACTTTATTCCTGTTGGTGACAATAACAGATCGTTTGATTTCTGCAATGAAGGACCGAACGTGGTCGAAGTCAGCGTCGGCTATGCGAAGGATAATCTCAGCCTGCTTGCAGCCATCAATATTGCAGGAAATAAGGGTGATGCAACAAACGGAGTTCAAAACGCCAAATATTTTGAGGCTGGCTACAAGTTCTACGAAAAGGATGGCTACACAGCAAAAGGTATTGTTGGTGTCGGCGATGAAGATTATTACGGCGACCAGTATCTTGTCGAGAAAACCGGCAAGATGGCACTGGTCAACACTGGCATATCGGTTTCAAAAGATCGCTATACAGCTTCCTACATCTACAACCCTGACACCGAAGCTTCGCACCTTGTCTTTATGGCATCATTCTAAACTGGATAGTGTAACCGCTCTTTTCTCTCTTGAAGGTTACAAAAAAGGAGGCCCTGTGGAAAGGCCTCCTTTTTTGTTGTGTTCCCGGTACTCCTGATATCAGATCTCCGCTTCGTAAATCACATACTCCTTGTAGGGCTTTCCCCCAATCACCTTTGCCAGTTTGCTCATCGCCTCGTTCGATTTAAGCACCCAGCTCATTTCGCTGGCAAAAACTCCGTGCTTCCCCCCATAATCGGCAATCTGGGTGTTAAGAATACTGTCAACTCCCTTGCTGCGATATTCAGGCAGCACACCCATCGTTATGGTGCGAACCATTGAAATTTTGCGACTGTACCAGAGATATTTGAGCAGGCCAAGGGGCGAGAAGGGGTTACCATTCACATGCTTCAACGCCTGGTTTACATCAGGAAGTGAGAGTGAAAAACCGACCGTGCGCTTGTTGCGATCCTCAACGAAATAGATATAGTGAGGATTTGCAAGAGGTTTCAGGCTTTTTGCGAGAAAATTGAACTCTTTGTCGGTCATGGGCACAAAGCCCCAGTTTTTCTCCCACGCCTTGTTGTAGATATCACGTATACGATCAATTTCCCGGTCAAAATCCTTCATGTTCATGATCCGTACCGTCAATCCCTCCCTTTTCATCACATGCCCGGCAATTTTGCGCAAGCGCTCTATATCAATAATCTTCTGATCAATATACCATGCAAGCAACTCCTGCCCGACACGATGACCATACTTCAAAACAAGATCATTGTAGTAGGGCGGGTTGTAAAGCATGAGAAAAACCGGTGGACTGTCGAACCCCTTGGTCAACATGCCGCACTGGTCATTCATTGAGGGGCTGACTGGCCCGCGCATGGCACTGAGTCCCCTCTTTTTCAGCCACCCGGCGGCTGCATCAAAAAGTGCGTTGGCTACCCGCTGATCGTTGATCGACTCAAAAAAACCCCAAAACCCAACCTTGTCACCATGCACCTCATTGTGACGACGATTTTCAATAGCCGCAATAGTGCCCGCCATAGCCCCATCTTTCCATGCGGTAAACATTGCAAGATCGGCGTGATCATACAAAGGAAACTTTTCTGTATCGAGAGTTTTCATGTAATCATCAATAACCGGAGGAACCCAATGTTTGTTAAGTTCCGGATCATGCCGATAGATCTGCCATGCAAATTTGATAAACTCTTTTCGCTCGGTTTTATTCTGAACCTGCCGAATCTCTATGGTCATGGTAAACCTCCCTGTTGTGTGGTGGAAACGCTTTGTTCAATAAAAAAGTGCTCAATGAAGAAGTTTGTGCATGACAGCCGCACCTTCACGCAGCATACGCTCGCTCTCATCCCATGAAAGACACTCGTCGGTGATGGAAACCCCATACCTGAGTTTCCCTGGATCCTCTGGAAATGGCTGATTACCGCAAAAAAGATTACTCTCGATCATGGCACCGACAATACTTGTGTTACCCTCTGTTTTCTGCTTCAGGATATCCTCCCACACTGTCAACTGCTGCTCATGTTTTTTGCCTGAATTGGCATGGCTGCAATCAACAAGAAGCGACTGTTCCAGGCCTGCCTTGCCAATCCATGATTCAGCAAGGGCGATGCTTGCCCGATCATAATTCGGCTTTTCGCCGCCACGCAGCACAAGATGGCCGAAGGGGTTTCCTTTGGTTGTAATGACGCTGCTGCGCCCCTCCTGGTCAATACCAAGAAAGCTGTGAGGGTGCATTGCTGAACGGATCGCATCAACGGCAACGTTAAGACGCCCGTCAGTCGAGTTTTTGAAGCCGACCGGCATGGAGAGTCCACTGGCCATCTGGCGGTGAGTCTGGGACTCAATGGTTCTTGCCCCGATTGCCGCCCAGCTCACCAAATCGGCCACATATTGGGGTGATATGGGATCAAGAAATTCAGTTGCGGCTGGCAACCCCATTTCGTTGATTTCAAGCAAAAGCTTGCGTGCATGAAAGATACCATGCTCAATATCGTATGTATCATCAAGATGAGGATCATTGATAAACCCTTTCCAGCCAATGGTTGTCCGTGGTTTTTCAAAGTAAACCCGCATCATGAGGCAGAGATCACCCCGAAGTTCAGTGCGCAACACTGAAAGACGGGAGGCGTACTCACGTGCGGCATCCATATCATGGATCGAACAAGGTCCGACAATCACCAGCAATCTCAAATCCTTGCCGGTCAATATATTTTCAACTTCACGACGTCCGGCAGCAACTGTTGCCGCAACACGCTCATCAACCGGCAGCATCTCCTTGAGTGCCTTGGGGGAAGAAAGACGAATAATTCGTGAAACTCTTAAATCATGTAACTGTTCCATTCGTTTTACAACAATAATAACCTCATTAGAATTTACAAGAGGCAAGATAAAAAAACCACAGGAATATCATGATAAACCAGACCGATAAATTCCCCGAAAAATAAGCCATACGGCCAAACCCACGCTTCTGTAAAGCCTCATTTATGAAGCTTACCCCCATTGCCGCAAGTTTTCTTTAATAGAGTAACCTCAAAAGAAATATATTATGGCAGCAAAGAGTGAGAGTGAAGGCGAAAAAACAAACACAGTCTTGTAGGCCATTGCCAATACAATTCCGCGAAAACCAATAATAAAACAACCATGAACGTACTGATCACTGACGGTATTGATCCTCAATGCGGTCAGATACTCCGTCAAAACGGATTTACGGTGACCGAGAAACCGAAAATCAGCAAGGAAGAGCTCAAAGAGATCATCGGCGACTTCGACAAGCTGATAGTCAGAAGTGCAACAAAAGTTACCACAGAAATTATTGAGTGCGGCACAAAGCTGAGGCTTATTGGACGTGCCGGGGCCGGAGTTGACAACATCGACATTGAAGCCGCAACTCGAAACGGCATTATTGTGATGAACACGCCTGGCGGAAACACCGTTTCTGCCGCAGAGCATACTTGTGCCATGATGCTTTCCGCTGCACGCAGAATTCCCCAGGCAACGGCCGATCTGAAGCTGGGAAACTGGAACAAGACAAAATTTTCAGGCGTGGAACTTGAGGGTAAAACCCTCTCCATTATCGGCCTTGGAAAAATCGGGCGTGAGGTAGCATCCCGCATGCAGGCATTTGGGATGAACATCATTGCCTACGATCCCATGATTCCCGACGAATACGCCGCAAAAATCAATATTGAACTTCTCCCCCTGCACGAAAACTTCATACGTGCCGATTTTATCACCATCCACTCATCCCTCAACGAATCAACCCGCAACCTGATTTCGAAAAAGACAATTGAGCTGATGAAGCCGGGCGTTATCATCGTAAACTGCGCCAGGGGAGGCATCATTAATGAGGCTGACCTTGCGGAAGCCATTCTTTCAGGAAAAGTTGCCACTGCGGCCCTTGATGTTTTCGAGACAGAACCAGTCAAGCCTGACAATGCCCTTCTCAAACTCGACCAGGTGATTGCCACACCGCATATTGCCGCCTCCACCAGCGAAGCACAGGAAAAGGTTGCCATTCAGATAGCAGAGCAAATTGTTGAATGGAAGTGCACGGGAAAGCTTGAAGGGGCGGTCAATGCCTCAGCGGTCGAACTGGCACAGGCTCCGGGAGTGAGTTCATATCTTGCTCTGGCCGAAAAACTTGGCGCAATACTTGCACAAATGGCACCAGCCCAGGCGAACAAAATGACCGTCAGAACCTCCGGTGAGTTTCTTCATACCTTCAATGAAGTGATCACTGCCGCAGCACTTAAAGGCTTTCTTGATATCCGCCAGTCCAAGGATACCAACTACATCAACGCATTTACCATGGCAAAGGAGTGCGGCATAAGTCTGGAGCAGAAGTTTGAAAAAGAGAACCCCGACTATACCAACCTCATCCGAATAGAACTTGAAGATGGTACAACAAAGCGTATGATCGGTGGTACTGTGTTTGGCGAAAAGGAGATCAGGATTGTGATGATCGACAGGTTCCTTGTAGAATTCAAGCCGGAAGGAAACATCATCATCTACAACAATACCGACAAGCCTGGCATCATTGCCCACGTCACCCAGTTACTCTTGCGTTATAACCTGAATGTCGCTTATGTGGCCCTCTCAAGGGATGAGGAAAAAAAGGTCGCCATGACCGCAATTGTTGTTGATGGCAATGTTTCACCAGCACTGCTCGATGAAATAAGAGCTGTTAATGGCGTTGATGTCGCCAATCTTGTGTTGCTCTGAGAGAGGTAAAAAAATGCTCAATAAAAAACCTGCCTCGATGGCAGGTTTTTTATTGTCTTTAAAAACTGAATGATAGACGACGCTGTCACCAGATCTATTTTGCCTTGGAAAAATCAATACTCAACCACTTGTCCTCATACGATGCGCCTGTAGACTCCATACCTGCAAGGAAAATCGGCAAAGCCACAATCTTCTGATAATCGCCAATACGAATGGTAAGATCATCGCCAAGTTTGAGGATTTTCGGCTCCAGACCCATGTTCTCCATGAAAGGCAGTCTGACGCGAACCTTGTAGTGGCCATCAGAAACCTTTTTGATATCAATAGGATTCTCGTTGAAAAAAATATCGAGAGGATTGAGATCTCCATACACTTTTTCACCTACCCTGCGAAGCATCGCTACACCAACAACCTCGTCATCAAACAACGGCACTTCGGTGATGGGGATTGGAGCAAAAGCTTCCTGGATCTGCTCAATGTATTTCTGCTGAATGGCACGCCATTTCTGGAAATAAGGGTCGGGGCTCTGGTCGGGCATGACACGGTTAATGGTAATGCGGTCAACGGTAATGCCGTAGAGGTTAAGATAGGTCAAGGCGCGCATCGACTCCTTGATAACCATCTTTTCAGGATTCATGACAAGACGCATGGTCGTTATTGAGCTGTCGGCCAGCAAATCAATAATCCCTTCCGTAGAAGAGAAGAGGTTGTCGACCTTGTCATAAACCTCCACCGGAGCGACAAAATCGTCTATTTTCTTGATTTTCTTTGAAAGCGGCCTGATAACCGGTTTTACCATGAATTTTTCAACATTGCGGATAAGCTTGATAAACCATCCAAATGTTTCAGGCAAGGAGAGCAGACGAAGGGTTTCACCGGTAGGCGCACAGTCAACAACAAGGAGATCATACTCCTGCTGTTCATTGTAACGCTTGATATATGAGAGCGAAAAGAGCTCTTCCATACCTGGAAGCACCCCCATTTCCTCTGCATAAACACCTTCAATACCCCTGGATTCCATCAAATGGGCGAAATGTTCCCTGACGACATCCCAGTTCAGATTGAGATCACCAAAAACGCTGACTTCCTGACCCCAGAGGTTTTCAGCAACTTTAACCGGTGAAGGTCCTAACTGAACATCGAGTGAGTCACCCAGACTGTGAGCCGGATCGGTAGACATAATAAG
>SESG01001781.1_pt1 | contig 16246 bp, 23 predicted proteins | sample 3171421 | NCBI WGS metagenome assembly SESG01 (sample SAMN10866946, study PRJNA518727) | freshwater metagenome | biome: subpolar coniferous forest; feature: holomictic lake; material: water; isolation source: holomictic Lake 227, 6 m and 8 m depth | place: Canada: near Kenora, Ontario | collected... | reverse complement strand
GTGGGTTCCCAACGTCGTCATAAGAAATATCTAAGTTACCCCCTTCGCTTCCTTCAACGCTATCGCCTTTGCTAAAGAAATTATCGTCAATGCCAATAACTTTGTCAGACATAGGGCCGCAGAATTCGCAAACACGTTCGTCTTCGGCGGTGTACCATTTTATTGTTTTAACAACACCCGTATTTTTCCAAGCGTCTTTAGTACTTTCATTAGCAATTCTAAAAGTTTCTGTCCTGGCAACTTGTCCAGCGCGTACTTCGTCGCAATAGTCAAAGACTTCATTAACCGACTTAGTTATTTCTTCAAGGCCAAGACCGTCAGCTAAGCCCTGTTCAAGTTTTACTTTCAATAACTGCTTGGTTGTGTCGTTATAGCTTTCGCTTAATAAACTTAAAGCCCGTTCTAAGGCAGCTTTTGCGGCCGGGGTCATCATTTCAATGTCATTAAAGCCCAGCAAAGCAGCCGCCACTATTCCTTCTTTTTCGTATAGGTCAAATAAGTTTGGCTTGCTAAGGTCAATCATTAAACCAACAGCGTCGTCTTGGTTATAAAGGTCTTCCGGCTTTACAGCTTTAGTTTTAACAACCTTGTTTAGGTTGCTAATAACTTCTTCGCGTATTTTGTCGTTTACTTTAATAACAATTGCCTTCTGCGCCTTTTCGTATTTAGTGACACGGGCGGCAAAAGCTTTGTAGACTGGTTCAAATTCTTTTTCACTAAGTTGGCTAATGTCTTTCTTTTCTTTGCTAGTAAAATTAATATCTTTCAGCATGTCAGCCACGCCGCTAACAATGGCATTAGTAAAAGTTTTTTTCTTTTCTTTGTTTATTTCAATACGGCTTTTATAGATAACACCTTTAGCCGGCGTTTCAACTTTTGGCTTTGGTGCGCCAAGCGGGACCATATTAAACGAAGTCATAACTTCGTCACCGCCTTCAATTGGATCTAAACCAAAATACTCCTGGCGGGCTTCATTAGCAGAAAGCACCGGTTGCCCAGCTGTACCCGCTTTAAGTTCTTCTATTTTAGCAACCCTGTCTTCCGGGACTGGGTTAGGAAAGAATAATTTTATTCTGTCGTCAAAACGTGGTGTTAAAAATTCGTTTAAGTATCTAAATACTAATTTAATTTTTGGCAGTATAGTTCGCAAAGCGAAGACGTAGTTAGTCGCTTCGGCATTCGCCCGGTTAACGTCGTCCGTAATACCCAAGACAGTTTTAGGCGTTCTAAAGCCAGCCATGACTTTATCGCGGCTAACTAATTGGCCACCGTTAAAGTCCATGTCTTTTGGCGAAGTGCTACCGTCCTTGTAGGTTGTTCCTTTAGGTAAAGCCAATGTCTTGTGGGCATTTTCTAGGCCACTAGCCGCCTTATCAAAGCTTCTTTTTAGGTATTCTAATTGTTCAGGGGTTTGGGCGTTTTCGCTTTCAATAAAGCCGCCAATACGTGCGCCGTTCTTGAAATAACGCAAATTAAACTGTGTTTGGTATTCTTCGCTTCTAATCCAGTCAATAATAGCCTGGACTGTTCCAATGCCGTTAAATGGGTCACTGGGGTCATTGTATTTGAAATGAATAACCTGGTAAGTTTCAAGCTTTGTCATTTTCGTTCCGTCCTGGTATTGGTAGCCGGCAATAAAGTCCGGGAAGGGCGCTTTAATAACCTTAACGCTAGACGGGCTTAATAGCTGCAATGTTTTAGGCTTTTCGTTTTCGTTATTAACTTCGCCTAAATATAAATAAGCATTGCCGGTAAGTTCAAGGTGGGCAACTAAATTATAAAGTAAGTCGTAGCCTGTTTGATAAGCGTTCGGGCAATTAATTAAGTCTAGCAATTCGTGATCATAAATTTCTGTTTCGTTTCCTTTGCCGTCATTCTTTTTTAATTGTATTTCGGTCCCGGCGATTTCTTCGGCAATAGCGCGAATACAGGTATAAACCCAACCGCTGTAATATGACATGGCTTCAAGCGGCCCTATTTTCTTACTGCTACCCAACCAAATAGAAAACGGGTTAGCTAAATTACCGCTACCCGCTACAATGGCGGCCGCCTTTTCAATTCTCCCAAATAAGTTTTTTAAATTGAATGCCATAGAGCTAAAAAAAATAGGACTTACACAACCCGTGAAGGTTTAATGCAAGTCCTATTGTTGTTCAATTCAGACCGAAGTATATTGAGTTTTAATTTATTACTAACACTATAGCATATTTTAAAACTTCCAACAAGTACTTTTTATTTCTTCCCGGTATTCAGTAATTTCTTAAGCATAAATGCGTAGAACCAACGCGGCCAAAACATTGGTTTAGGCTTTATAAATTCACTAAGTTTGTGGTCTAACGCTTGGCTCATGGCAATTTTCTTAACGTCGGTTGTGTAAAGCTTTCGCGCTTCCTTTCTTATTTTCTTTTCTTGTTTGTTATTCATAGAATTAAAGAAACTTAAAATTTTTATATATATAAGCACCTTCTAAATTTTCCTTTTGGTCGAATAGGTATTTGTCAAACTTAATGTCAGCGTGTTGCTTGACCCGGCAGAAACCAAAACGAAACTCCCAAACGAAATTAAACAATGGCTTCGGTCCATTATAGCCAATGGGCATTATAGACTTATTCCAGTCCGGGCCAATGCGAAACATAAAGACCCAAAAGTTTTGGGCTATGGCCTTATTGTTAAACTTAACCTTGGGCATTGTTTGTTTGAGTTCTGCCCAGCACTCTTTTAAATAATTCATAGGTTTATTTAATAACTAATTTATAATTTTCTTGAAGGTACATTAAGTCGTTAATGACTTCCTGCCTTGGTGGCTGGCCATTTTGCATGTCTAAACTTAAAACAGTTGCCAATGTACCGAAGTAGTCTTGGCTTTTAACATGGAATTCCAGGCCTTCAATTCTTTTTGTGTCCATAAATTTGTTTAAATTAGTTAATTATATATTAATTTATAAAGTTATTACCTTCAAGTCGTCGTTAAAATTGTCGCAGTCTAGTTTCACTTGCTTGGTCACCTGTTCAACCATAACTGGTTTTCCATTTTGAAGCTTGACCGTAAATTGCCCGTAGCCAACACGCACGGCCACTTTAATTAAGCGTTCCCACTCCTGGCTTATTTGTTGGTTGTTTTCGTTGACCATATTTAATCTAAGCTAATTACGTCTAAATTTTCTAAGCCTTCGCCGGCTAGTGCCAAGACCAGGTAAACGAATGCGTCCACTAAGTCGTCGTGTTCTGCTACACCAAACGTTAGCAGCTGTTCAATAAGTTCTTCGCATCCTTCGCTAGCAAATACCACCGTTCCATTCTGAATTAATAAAGCAGCAACCCTTAAGCGCGAACGCTTATCACTTCCTGGCCTTACGCCAATTACTGGTAAGCCTTGGCGTTCCGCTTCTTCTATTCCCGCCTGCTGATAAGCCACCTTTTCAAAGTAAAACATCGGACTGCAGTATTGCTTGTAAGCCAGGTTCAGCCCTTTCATTTGGTCAATGGTTTCATGAAAGCTAAGGCGTTTGTTAATTGGGTTAGGTATAATGTGAATTTTCTTTCGGCCGTCAACGTCAGCGACAAAGCCCCCAACCATTGCCGTAGGGTCGGCAGTAGCATTCTTAGAAATAGCCGGGTCAACTCCCACGCCAGTTTTATTTATAATTTTCGGTATCTTGTTATGATCGTAATACTGTATCCATTCTTCTTTAACTTCCTGGTCTTCCGGGTTAATTGGTTTCAAGCAGTATTCCTGTTTCCACGCTGCAGCCCCTACCTTAGCCTTCTGCCTGTCCAAGGCGGCCTGATTAGGGTATTTACCTTTCCACGTACAGTTCTCCCATTTTTCTTCGCCTATAAACAACGGGTAGTCGCGGTGCAAGAATAAAGGATTTTTTCTAACGCGGGACATTAAGGCATCTTTGTGTAATTCGTTTCCTACTATAGCCAACCGAGCTTTAGTTTCTTCACAAGAAGGAATAACATCATTCTTCAACCAAGCTTCTGTTTCTTCCCGGTAAGCCTTATTCTTGACCTTCTTACGTTCTTCAACGTCATCCAACAAAACTAAGTCCGGGCGGTATTGTCTATGTCTAAGACCACGAATTTTTTGGCCACGACTTCGGCCCATAATACGGAATTCGTAACCGGGTATCATAACAACCGTTTCCGTAAACTTAGTATTAGCGCCGCCGCTTAGTTTAGTAATGCCATAGTCCTGCCGCAATAATTCATTTGTTAAAAGTTCTTCACGTATATTCGCAATAGCCAGTTTAACAACGTCGTCTGTTTCGTTTATTGGTACAATAAATTTACTTTTCAATTCAAGCGCCGCATAAATAGGCAATGCCATGTCAACGAAGGTGGACTTGGCGCAACCACGAAAACCAGTAATGCTTAAAAATTCAATAGACCAGTCGTCTAAGTCATTAATCATTTCCGGGTGCATGTCAGCCTTCTGCAAAGTAAAGTAATGCGGAAAGTAAGTTAAGCAAAAACCTAAAAATGTTTTAGCGCTTTCCTTTCTTTGCGACTGGTCGCTTATTATTGCTTCGGCCTGGACGCTTGTTAATATTGGGCTTACTTGTATCATTTTTTTCTTCTTTAATTAAACCAAAGTTTCTAAACGCGTTCATAATTAATTCTTTCCTTTCCGGCTCTACTGCCACGTTGTTAATTTGCACATTCGTTTGACTGGCACTAGGGTCGCCCAGGACGTAGCCCAATAACAACTTGCTACTTTCAACCGCACCCTTGGCCAAAGTCTTAGCATGAATAGCGCGCGCCCGTATTATGTCAGGCAGGTTGCCAACTATAATGTCATAGACTTCAACCAGGTTTTCCTTCTTCTTATTTTCAACCCAATTCCTATAAAGTTCATGTAACGTACCACCCGAGCAAAACAAGCGCCGAACGTATGAAGGGTTGTAACCAGTCTTTTCAGCTATTTGCTCGTAAGTAGCACCTAGAATGCGCAATGCGAACATGTCATAGTAAGCCATTGGCACTAAGTCGGTATTTGTTACTTTTTGTATCTTTCCGTCAACCATATTTTTACTTATAACTTTGAGCGCCGAGGTCAGGTTCGAACTGCCGCTTGTTCCCTGGAAGGGGACCGTGCAACCACTACACTACCGGCGCAAATTTATTTAATAACCCATGTCTTCTTTCTCCCAAATTTCGTCAAAAAACTTTTTATACCTTAAGTCATAAAGCCAACTATACCTTCGGCTTGCCAACCACCAAAACAATTTTAATTTTAATTTGTACCACATATTTTTTTACCCTTATACATGGCCGCACCAATTTCCTTTATTTTCTCAAAAGGAATTATAGGCACGGTCAAATTTTTTAAGCTTTCGCGATCAATGAAATATATATAACGCAACTGGTAGCCGTCCAAAGCTTTCATAGCATAGAAACTTTTTATTTCGTTCGGCTTGTGCGCTGTTATAGAAACACGGCTATAAACATTTCCTTCTTCGTCTACCCTAAGCCCAATGTTCTTTTTTATTTGCGTTAAGACAAAACCACTGGCCCGGTAAATAGTTCCGTCACCGCATTGGCAACCGTCTGCAAAACTAAGCACCCATTTAATTTGCGGGCAGAATTTCTTTATTAACCTTAAGGCTATGGCTATGCTTCGGCTTTCACTGTTCTTTGGTAAATAGTTATCAAAGGCCATTCGGTTAAGTTCTATAAATTCATTCCACTTCGTCCCGGAAACAAGGCCAATCATTAAGCGCTTCATTGTGCTAGGGCCGAAAGACATAACCCCGTGCAGTCTGTTTTCAAGGAAAGCGCCGAAGTGAAGTTGGCTATTTGGCACGACCTTGCCGCTGTAATGATTGGCTCTGATAAAAGCGTTGGCGCTTTTGGCGTCAATGCGTTTTATAATAATATCTTTTACGTTGTTCTTATTCCCCGTAGCTAACATAGTCTTCGCAAATTCGGGCAATGGCGTTTCCATTTTTATTTTCATTACCCGTGTTAATAAAGTCGCCTAACTTCTTGGCGGTTTCTAAGGCCGCCTTTACCGCTTCCATTTGTTCATTCGTCAAGGTGAAAGTAATTTGCTGCAGTCCTGGCTTTTCGCCGTCCGGTAAGCTAATGTCATTTATAACGTCCGGTGCGGCCGTCAGTTTAAGTTCTTGATCAGTAAAGCCCAATTCCTTTAAAGCTTCTATGTCGCTTAAACTGCTTAGCATGTCAAAGTCCCAGGCGCCGTCCTGGCGGTTACTGTCTACAGCCACATGCAACATTTCTTCTTCGGTTAACTTCCGGCTTGGAACCATGCAATAAACTTCCTTAACGCCCAATTCTTCTAAAGCGCGGCGGCGTTGGTTCCCGGAAAGAACGACGTTGTTGGTGTCCAGCTTAATGACGTCATGGAACCCCCGGCTAGTAATTCTTTGCTTCAAACGTTCATAAGCTTCGTGGGAAATACTGCGCGGGTTTTGCTCCCAGTTTTTTATTTCCGAAACCTTTGTCAATTTAGGCTTCCAAGTAATTTGTTCAGACATATTCATTAATTTAAAATGCAGTAATCAACTTCTTCCATAAATAAAATTTCGCCGTCAAACTCATGTCCTATTTTGCTTATAAATAACTCCTTAAAAATTTCTTCGGCATTCTCGCACTCGCAAGGGACAGTAATTAAATACTTATGTCCAAAAGCCGGGTAATTATTCTCGCCCTGCGACCAAGGGGCAAAACGGCAAGTAACAACTAATTGAATTTTATCGTTCATATTGTTTATTCAAAGCTACGGTCGGCATGTACACAACTTTTATAAATTGTTTCATGGCCGTAATTTTCTTTTATCATTATTTTTTTAAGTAAACTAAAACTAAATCTTCTAACTTCAGCGGCGTTAATATCTACCCGTCCCGCAACAAACCTATTAATTTCATGTTCCATTTCGTCATATACATATTTATTTACTAACATATATAAATTTTTCAATGAATTCCCTAGCTTCGTTAAATCCTCGGCAAACTGCGGCTTCAACTAGCGGAACTTTATTTAATTCTTCCAACCAACTAGCCTGCTCTTTGCTTATTATTCCGCCGTTGCCTTCTTTTTTCATTTCAATAAATAACAGTTTTGTTATATTGTCGTTTGTCTTCTTGGCTGGTATTAAAATCATATAATCAGGAATTCCACGCTTAACGCCCATTTGTTTATTCTTCATTTTAACGGCCCAGCTTTTAGTAAACGTTTCCTGGGGAATGTGGGAAAATTTAATACCCCTTAAAGTTAAATACTCAACTAGCAACAAACATTCAGCTTTCTCGTATTCAATTCTCATAAAATTAGAATGGAATGTTATCAACTCGTATTTCTTCTTCTTCGGGTTCTTGCGGTTCTTCCTGGCTTGTCGCCGCAGCACCGGACGACTTCGCACTGTCCAAAAATTCAAATTCCTTAACCATAATTTCGGAAACATAACGCTTAGTTCCGTCCGGGGCGTCGTACGAACGGTTAACTATTTCCCCTTCAATATAAATCTTGCTTCCCTTATGCGCGTACTGGGCAATAACTTCGGCCGCCTTATTCCAAATTACTAAATTGTGAAAAGTGGCCACTTTATTTTTATTCCCTGATTGGTCCGTAGTTGTCTTATTTGTCGCTATAGTGACAGATCCAACAGTCTTGCCCGACGGGGTGTTTCTTAGTTCAACGTCCTTGGTTAAATTACCAATTAAAATTGCTTTGTTCATATTGTTTAAATTAGACTAAATAAATAAATTATTGGCATTAAGAATAATGCGCCCATTAACAGAAAATAATAAACTACTAAGATTTTAAAGAACATAATTTTAATTCGTTATAAATTTCCTTTATAGTAAAAACTTCCGGCGGGTTTAGTTCTTTTCTTGCAATACTATAAACCCTAATTTTTCCCCCAGTTATTATTTCGGCTTTATATTCTCCGCTTGCAGTACCTGCATAACTGTTAGCTATTTCATTGCAGGTTCTACCATACCCGACGTCAGCACTAATTAATTTTTTAGCCGCTTCCCTGGGAGAAAGAAGAACTTTTTTTACCCGTCTATTTTTTACTACTGAAATTTCCAACAGATCTATATTTTTCAAATTTTCCTTAGTTGCTTCTGTTTTTATAAACCCTATTTCGGTAAATAAACTTTGCTGATTTTCCGGCACTGTATTTTTTCTGCACTTTAGACAAATTAATTCTTTGGCTCGCCAGTATAAACGGCTGGTTCTTTTATGATCGCATGCGTCACAAGTGAAGAAATATAATGCACGTCTTTTTGTTTCTTGTTTCATATTTTTAAAAAGCGAATGACATTGTCTTAGGCATATTGAAAACCACTGCCCGGTCAACAATGTTAAAATCTATTTCCCAATAATCACCGTTTTTAATTAGATCCTTCATTTTTACCCGTTCTTCATTCTCAAACCAGTAGCCAATGTTATGCCCGGTGACTTTTGACATAATGGCGTACTTAGGAATACTGGCACCCTTTAAGAATTCAGCCCCTTTATGCGTTAAGCAATAAAAGCCTGGCTTGCCGTCTACGCGGGCAATAAGTCCTTGCGAACGGGCTTTGCTAAGGTTTCCAACCATGTTGCTGGTCAAATAACCTTCGCGTATCATTTTGTTATACTCAAGTTGGTTTTTACCTAATTCCATTTCGTTACGAACGTGTACTATGTTTTCCTGCTTTCTTCGTATGGCCGCGGAAATTGCGCGCACTATGTCACAAGTTCCAGCGTCAATTGTCATTAGGTAGGTTTCTGTTTGTCCGCAATGCGGGCAAATTTCAGCTTGATAATTAATCTTATTTTGCATGGGGATTAATATCGCAAAGATTTCTTAGGGAAAAATCGCTGCTGAATTTATTTATATTTATTTTTAATTTTCATGACCGGCGCAACGTCCTTCTTTGTCCATATTGTCGCACCCGGAATAATATGTTTTACCTTCTAAAATAGCTTGCTGTAATTCTTTTCTGACTACGTCGTCAGGCGCATTAAATATATTTACACCCTTATCAAGTTCCTTTAATGCGTTACCAATGTGCGCGCATAAATGATGTTTCATATATTTATTTTTCAAAACGTATCATTGGGCCACTAGTTTTAATAACGTCCACGCCGGCCATAAAGATTTCTTCATTTTTAATGTCTTCCAAAAATTTAGCGCTAAAGGTGGTTGTTGCCGGAACGGCCGGGACTTCTTCTAAATACTTGGACAATTTTTGCGCTCTTAGACTGGCAATAATTTCTTCCTGCGGTTTAATAAATTTAATTAGTCTTCTGACTACCCTTGAAATAGTGGCCACGCCGTCTACTTTGTACTGATCTAAATTTTCTTTTTCAACGAAGGCAAAAATCTCTTTGCGTAATGCTTCTTTTAAAGTTGTTAAGTCGCTAATTTTTTCTTCCAGGTCTTTTAACTTTTTGATTTTAAGGTCAAGTCCTTTGGTCATATAATTTTAATTATTCATTCCCGCCTTATAGCGGTTGACGTTGTTTAAATATGTTAAAGTTTTTGGGTTTGTTGGACTGCCATTGTGCCGACGAATGGCAACGTTGCGGTTAGTCTTGTACCCGGTGGCAATTAATCTGTCCAAAGTCCAGTTAACGGAAGTCTTAATTTCAACCGCTTGTTCCGGCGTAATTGTCCGGGGCCAATGAAAGTTTATTTGAAAGCACCCGTGCGCTGATCCACCGTCGCCAACCTGTTCGCAGTCAAAGGTTCCACCAGTTTCGTTGGCCGCTATAGCCCGTAAGTCGTTAATACAATTTTCACCCAGTCCGTATTTAGCGCAGGCAATTTCTGCTTCCATATAAATTTGTTGGTCGGTTTCGTTGGCTACTTCAATAATTTTTATTTCCGCCGGCTTAGTTTCAACCATATTCGTCAAGTGCCGAAAATGGTCATATGGGAAACGTGAGTTTATAATGCCTAGCCCGAGAGCGCCTAGAATTAAACAAAGAAATATAATTTTTCGCATATTACTTTTTATTATTTTTAACTAATTCGTTATAGACCTTTAAAAAGTACAGCGTTTCTTTCTTTCCTAATTCCTTGCAGTCATTCAGTGCGAAGCGTGCTAAATTTTGGTTGTCCTTAAAACATTTAAATACTGAACTTATTTTTTCTTCCGAAGTGTCCAGTAATTTTATGGCGTTAGCCGCTTCGTCTTGCCATTGCTTAACGTTTTTCCCACTTTCCTTTGGTAACTTATAACCTGTAAACATTCCCTGGTTTGGTGCCATAATTTCTTTTTTGGCGACGTCAGTCGCTAATATCTCTTTAGGTTCAAGTTTAGGTTTAAGTTCAAGTTTAAGTATCCGACAGGCTGTTCCCAAGCTGGTATCAGTCTGCCCCCACTGTGTATTTAGTCTGCATACAACCTGCATAATTTCGGCTGGAATTGCCTTTAAAGACCGCTCAATTCCTATTTTTATACTATCGTTTACGGCCTGGTGTTTTTGGAAATTTCTAATATAAACCCAGTTATTGTTAATGTAGAAAATCTTGCCAGCTTCTGCGAAACGGAAAAAGATTTTAGGTATCATGTCTTTATCAATTCCGGTGTCCAGCGCAATTCTTCGCACTTGAATTTCGTAAATTCCGCACATTTCCGTCAGTGGGTTGGTAAGTAAATATAGAAACAAAAGTTTTTCTACTGGATCTAAGTCGGAAATATATTGGTCGTCCCAAAATTTTGTATTAACGTATCTATTCTTGGCCATAGGGTTGCCATTTATTAATTTATCTTGAAGTTGTTAATTTCTTAAACAACATTTCGCCTTCTTCCACGCTTAAGTTTTCTAATTTATCAACGGTAATTTGGAAGAATTCTTTTATTTCACTGTCGTCTAAAAGAGCGCAATTTGTTTTTGCCAATGCCCTTACGACTGTTAGCTTGGCAGCGGAAATTTTCTCGCCGCTTACTTCCGGTTTAACGGTCGTTGGCACAACGACAACCCCTTCAACGACTTCTTCTTTCCTGGTTGCATTGGACTGGGAAACTTCTTTGACTAAGGCTGAAAGACGACTAATAATTTCTTCAAAATTTTCCGGTTTAAGGTCTAAGGTTGTTAAACTTTTTACCAATTCTTCAACTTCCGCTTTGGTCTTTGGTTCGTTTCCAAGTTTTTTAAGTTCAATCATTATTCGTTCTTTCGGTTCAATGGGTTTGGCCGTATCGTCTACCGTTGGTTTTGCATAGGTTTGAATAGGTTTGCTTGCTGTTTGCTTAGGTTTAGTTTCTTCGGAATTAGCATTACTATCGTCGTCTTCGTCACCGGTCATAATTCCGAATGCGTTACAAAATGCATAGCGTTTTGCATAGGTTAAAGCTGACGCAAATTTTTGCTGTTCGTTCATAAACGCCTTAGGGTCAATTGGTACTTCAAATTCGCTATCGTCGCTATGTCCGTATTTATGGGTAACCTTAACTGTAACTTTTACGATGTTGTCTGCTATTTTTGCCTTAATAATGTAACTAAACCCATTCTTGGCTATAACTGGTCCGGCTTGGGCTACAATTACTTCTAAGGGGGCATAATGGTATCTGACTGACGAACCGCCAGTGTTCATTACCGCCTTACTTTTATCAATAATTGGGCATTCGTTTTGGAATTCAGCCATTGCGGTATTAAATTGTTCTTCGGCCCATTCTTTTTTTAGTTCCCGGCGCATGCTTAATAATTTTTCCATTGTTTCCACTGGAACTTTTTTATCAATTGCCTGGGAAATTAAAGTTTCGGCTTGTTGGTTAAAACCAACATCGCTTGGCTCTTTAATAATTGCTATTTCTTTTTTACCTGACATAGTGTTAAAAATTATTAAATTAATTTGTCCAACTCAGCTTCTAATTCTTGAAACCGTTTGTTCCAAAGAAGCTTTAAAAAAAATTTGTACGTACTTTCAGACACCTTCGCGTCACGGTCCCAAAGTTTATTTGCAACTTGGCGGTAGGCGGTCGTGTCGTACGGTTCGGGTTCTACCACTAAACCGTGGTAGGAAAATTTATAACTAATTAATTGCTCCATAAAGAAGCTATATTGGCTTATGGCTATTTTTCTTTTTTCCATATTAGGAAAATAAAGTTAATAACCAACTTGCTTGCATGCCCACAAAGTTGTCCCAACAGCCGGTTCGCCCTTCAACGGCTAACTGGCCAATTGAAAAGAAAACTAGCATGACATCGAAGACGAATAGCAAACCCGCTAAGTCCCGGACGTCTTTAAAAAATTGCTTGATCATATTGTTAAAATTTCTTTTTGCAACCGCTGACTAGGCGGCTTCTTGTAGACAGCTACAAGCGTCCACTGGTATTTATTCGTTTAGTCCCTACGCTAAACAAAATTAAATGCCAGTTGGCGTTAATAGTTCTCTAAAAAACAAAAGCCCGAAAATAAACAAGGGCGTTGCGACCAAGCTAACCCTTATTTTCTTTTCGGACTTTTATTTTCTAAAGTTATTAACAACTTGCTAACAAGAATTTAGGTAATAAAAAAAGGGTCGCAACTGTGGTTTACACAATTACGACCCTTTAAAATATAACTATTTTATGCGTTTATGGCTTATCCCATCTTCTTCCTAATAAACGCCGGTACGCTTAGATCATCGTCATCATTGTTTGGCTTCTCGGCCTTTCTCTCTAAAGCCGGCTTAACTGGAATATTTTTAAAGACATTAAATTTGCCTTTATTCTTATCAACCGACATCGAAGGCATATTCGGTTCTTTCTCGGTTTCTTTTTCCACGATAAACGCGTTCGGAGTATAAGATTTAGTCATTTCATTTTTCTGACTCTTACCACGACCGTCGAATCCAGTAGCAACAACTGTAATCTTAATCTGATCCTTCATCTTCTCGTCTATTACCGCACCGAAAATAATCTTAGCATCATCATCAGCCGCTGAAGTAATAACCTTCGCGGCTTCGGAAACTTCAGTCATGCTCAAATCTGGGCCACCAGTAATCGTAAATACGATACCACGGGCACCGTCAATCGACATATCAAGCAAATTAGAGTTAATTGCATCTTTAGCCGCTTCAACCGCTTTATTTTCACCGCTCGCCATTCCAATGCCCATTAAAGCCGAGCCAGCATTAGACATAACCGCCTTAACATCGGCGAAGTCGGCATTAATAATACCAGGAACAGTAATAATTTCGGCAATTCCTTGAACTCCTTGACGCAAAACATCATCAGCAATCTTAAAAGCTTCTAAGAGTGATGTTTTTTTATCAATCACTTGTAATAATTTATCATTGGAAATAGTAATTATCGTATCAACCTTATCGGCCAACTCACTATAGGCCCGATCAGCAATGTTCTTTCTTTGCCCGCCTTCAAACATAAACGGTTTAGTAACAACTGCTACGGTTAAAGCTCCCATTTCTTTAGCGATTTGCGCTACAACCGGAGAAGCACCTGATCCAGTGCCACCGCCTAAACCGCAAGTAACAAAAACCATATCACAACCCTTCAAAGATTCCTTAATTTCATTTTGTGATTCTTCGGCTGCGCCCTTACCTAAATCCGGATTCATTCCCGCACCCAAACCTTTCGTAACGGTTTTACCGATATGGATTTTTTCATTCGCCTTATTATAATGTAAAGCCTGGACATCAGTATTGATGGCCACAAAGCCGACGCCGCGAATACCGTTATCAACCATGCGGTTAATGGCGCTTCCGCCACCACCGCCGACACCGACGACTTTTATTTTGGCAAAGGTTTCAATTTCTGGTTTGACTTCCGCCATAAAATTATCTTTTAAATTATTATTTAGGCATTATCTTGCTAAATAAGCCTTTTGTTTTTTCGAAAATTCCTCCTAAACTTTTGGAAAATTTATTACCGCTTCCGCCCTCACCCTCGGTATGACTACCCCAAATCACTAGGCCTAAAGCGGTTAAGAACTCTGGATTTTTTACTTTATCAATCACGACATTAATATTTTTCGCCTGGCCAATAGCCGCGGGTAAGCGCAATCTCTTTTTAGCAGATTCTACGAGCCCGTCAAGACTCGCTCCACCACCAACAAATATTACGCCAGCCGGAAGCATGCCCGAGCGATCAATTCGTTTAAACTCATTATCAACTTTTTCAAATATTTCCTCAACGCGCGCGTTAATTATCTCTGATACATACTTACGCGAAATCAAACTAATATCATCATTTACCTCTTCTTCTTTAACTAATTCGGTCACATCAATCTCTTCTTTTTTATCTAAACCGTCCGGCATAGCGCTCCCGTATTCACATTTAATTCTTTCCGCTAAATTAATCGGGCAACGAAGACCAATCGCAATATCAGCAGTAATGTGTTCCGCGCCAATTGGTAAAATAGCTGTATGAATTAAATTTCTTTCTTCATAAACTGCGAGCGAAGTCGTCGATGATCCTAAATTAACTAACGCCACGCCCAATTCTTTCTGTTTTGAACTTAATACTGCTTCGGCTGCAGCGAGCGGACCCAAAACTAAATCCTCAATTTCTAAACCCGTTCGATATATCGCTTTCGTTAAATTTTTTATTTGTGTACTTAACCCTTGGACAATTAAAGTCTCAACCTCTAGACGAATACCATTCATGCCAATCGGATCTTTAACATCACCTTGGTTATCAACGCTAAATCTAATCGGAATAACATGAAGAATTTCATAATTAACCGGAACCGCCAAAGCCCGCGCTGCTTCAATTGCGCGATTAACATCGTTTTCGCCAATTTCGCCATCACTACGCCCAACGGCCACTACGCCCTTCGAGCGTTCACATTTAATATGAGGATCATTAATTCCTACCCAAACGCGGCTAATTGGGACGCCAACTAGGCGCTCCGCTTTTTCAAGACAAGCCGAAATCGAAGAAGTGGTCTCTTCAATGCTATTAACAATGCCACGACTAACGCCCGCCGTCGGCACAGAGACTGCTCCAATAATTTGGAGCTCTTCACCGCTTAATCCGGGGATTTTTTGGCCAATTACCAGCCGAATTGAAGTTGAGCCAATATCGAGGCCGGCAATAATATTATCCTTCATAATTATGATGAATTAAATAAAAATAAAACAATTTAGAAATTAGTAATTGCTGTTAATATTATACAAAATTTCTGAAAATTTAACAATTGTTTTCCCTTAATAGAAAAGACTAAAATACCAGCTTAAAATCCTTTCTCCCCAAATTAAGGTAATAATAGCCCCGAATGCTAAAAATGGGCCAAGAGCAATCTTTGTCTTGCCGCTCTTATTCTTTAGTAACATCAAAAATAAACCAACTAATGACCCGAGACTATACGTTAAAACCAAAATTAAAAATAATTGGCTAAATCCGGGGAAGGCTAAGCCAAGCATCAGTCCCAACCAAATATCACCTTCGCCTAGTCCTCTTTTTTTAGTAATAAGATATTGCAACCAGAAAAAAAGCGCGGCTCCAAGCCCAGAAAATATTAAATTAATAAAAGAAAAACCTAAAATAAGATTAAGTCCGAAAAAGACAAAACTCATCGGCCAAATGACCACCATCGGTACAAGTTGCCAACGGAAGTCATAGACGAAAACGATAACTAGAGTAATTATCAGAAGCCAGTCGCGCAATAAGAGCCAAGAAAATTGCGGTAATGCGCTATCAAGAGAGAATGTCAAAAGAAATAAAAAAGCGGTAATAATTTCTACGAGTGGATACTGCCAAGAAATATTTTTCTGACAATGACGACACTTAGCACCTAAAAAAATAAAACTAAAAACCGGAATATTATCATACCACGCGATTTGCGTGCGGCATTTTGGACAATACGAGCGGCCACCAATCGTTTCGTTTTTATATAAACGCCAAATCAAACAGTTTAAGAAACTACCAATAACGAGGCCGATAACAAAAGAAAAGATAGAAAAAATTAAATCCATATTTAGGAACGTTTATTTATTGTCTTAAAAATATTTAATAATTCAGTGACGAACTTTACCCAAGAAAATTTTTGTGCCTGAACCAATCCTTTGGCTTTTAAATTATCGCGAAATTCTTTGTTTGTTAAAACTTTTTCTATTGCCGCTTCAATCTCTTTAATCTCATAGGGATTAATTAAAACCGCCGCCTCACCCGCTACTTCAGGCAAAGACGAATTATTCGAAGTAATAACCGGCGCGCCACAAGACATGGCTTCTAGGACTGGCGAGCCAAAACCTTCATATAAGGACGGATATAAAACGACATCAGCGCGACTATATAAAAAAGGTAAAATTTCATCGGGCAAGAATCCCGTAAAA
>SESG01025007.1_pt1 | contig 16252 bp, 11 predicted proteins | sample 3171421 | NCBI WGS metagenome assembly SESG01 (sample SAMN10866946, study PRJNA518727) | freshwater metagenome | biome: subpolar coniferous forest; feature: holomictic lake; material: water; isolation source: holomictic Lake 227, 6 m and 8 m depth | place: Canada: near Kenora, Ontario | collected... | reverse complement strand
GAGCCGTTTTAATTTCACCGGTTACCAGAATCCTCGAATTGACGCACTTTGTGAGCTTGCCAAGCAGAAGATGGATCCGACCGGAGCAAGAGCTTACTGGCTTGAGTATCAGGAGATTCTCCATCGCGATCAGCCGATCACCTTTCTTTACTGGATGAAGGAGACCCAGGGGTTCAGCAGGAGAATTGAGGGTGAAGAGCTTAATATTTCCGGTACTTTTTACAATATTGACGACTGGAGGCTTCGCCCTTCGGCAAATGTTGCCCTATAAGATTTTATGTTCATCTATATTCTCAAGCGGCTCTTGATTGCCGTACCGCTCATTTTCGGGGTGCTGACCCTCACCTTTTTCATTACGAGGCTTGCTCCCGGTGATCCGGCGGCCTTTTTTATTCAGCCGGGGATCAGTCCGAATGTTGCCGAGCAAATCAGGGCGCAGTATGGATTGAACGATCCTGTACTGGTACAGTATGTCAAGTGGCTTGCCAGTGTTCTGCAGGGTGATTTCGGACGCAGTTTCAGTCGTGCCCAGCAGCCCGTTTTTGATGTGATCGCCCAGGCGTTGCCAATAACGGTGACGATAGCCGGGCTTACCCTGGTTGCAAATTTTACCATTGGTATTCTTGTCGGGATTATCTCCGCAGTTCGTCAGAACAGTTTTCTCGATCGTTTTCTGACCGTGACGTTCCTCTTTTTTTATTCTATGCCGGAGTTCTGGTTTGCCTTGATGATGATCATTCTTTTTGCCCTGAAGTTTCCTCTTTTTCCTGCTTCGGGCCTCAACGAAATCGGAGCGGAGGATTTCGGCCCGGTCGAATTTGTGCTTGACCGGTTATGGCATCTTGTTTTGCCGCTCACGGTGCTCAGTATCAACGGGGCTGCCGGTATTGCCCGTTACGTCAGGGGCAGCATGCTTGAAGTTATCCGGCAAGACTATATCCGCACGGCAAGGGCCAAAGGGTTACCGGAAAAGGTGGTTATTTTCAGGCACGCTCTTCGAAATGCCCTGCTGCCGGTGATTACGCTTATGGGAAGTTCGCTCCCTTTTATTTTCAGCGGAGCATTGTTTATTGAGGTGATCTTTGCCTTTCCGGGTATGGGCCGTGTAACGGTTGAGGCAATTTTTTCAAGAGATTATCCGCTGATTATTGCCAGTACCTTTGTTGCCGGTTCTCTGGTCGTGCTTGGCAATCTTTTTGCTGATGTGCTCTATGCGGTTGCTGATCCGCGCATAAAACTTTGACCATGTAACCTGTAATGATTGTTGCTTGAGAATAGAACTGCTCAATACACCTCCTGATGCCACTGAATCGAGGATCGAGGAGCAGATACGGCCGCTCCGTATGGATGCTTTTGCCGGTCAGCAGCGGCTGACGGATAATTTGAAAGTTTTTATTTCTGCGGCTAAAATGCGAGGCGAAGCGTTGGACCATGTTTTGCTCTCAGGCCCTCCGGGTCTTGGCAAGACGACGCTTGCCTACATTATTGCATCAGAAATGGGGAGCAGCATCAAATCCACATCCGGCCCTTTGCTCGATAAAGCAGGAAATCTTGCGGGACTTTTGACCGGTCTGCAGAGGGGAGATGTGCTTTTTATTGATGAAATTCACCGTATGCCGCCGACGGTTGAGGAGTATCTCTACTCAGCCATGGAAGATTTCCGCATCGACATCATGCTCGACAGTGGCCCCTCAGCAAGGGCGGTGCAGTTGCGTATCGAACCCTTTACGCTTGTCGGGGCCACGACCCGTTCCGGTCTGCTTACCTCACCCCTCAGGGCAAGGTTTGGCATAAACAGCCGTTTCGATTACTATGCCCCGGAACTTCTTGAGCGCATTATCATCCGCGCCTCCTCCATTCTTGGTATTGGCATTGATGCCGAAGCTGCATCGGAAATTGCCGGACGTTCACGGGGTACTCCACGTATTGCCAACCGCCTGCTCCGCCGTGCCCGAGATTTTGCCCAGGTCGATGGCGCTGCGCTGATAAACCGTACCATTGCCATCAAGACCCTTGACTGTCTCGAAATTGATGAGGAGGGCCTTGATGAAATGGACAAAAAAATCATGGAGACCATTGTCAACAAGTTTAACGGAGGACCGGTCGGGATTGCCTCCCTTGCCGTCTCGGTGGGAGAGGAGCAGGATACCATTGAAGAGGTTTATGAGCCCTATCTTATCCAGGCGGGTTATTTGACAAGAACGACAAGGGGACGGGTAGCAACCCGTCAAGCGCTTGCACGTTTTTCAACTGGTTCCGAAACTCATGACTATCCCTTGTTCGATGTGGCACCGAATTGCTGAATGGCCAACTTTGCGCAATAACTATCGCTATTTTGGCGTTCTGATGCTACTGGCGGCTCTTTTCTGCCCTCTTCTTCTTTTGGCATCTGCATCAAAACCAGTGCTGCATGGAAGTATGGTGCCAGACTCTCTTGCTGAAGCCTCAAAAAGAGAGTTTGTTGTCGCCTCGTTGCAGAGTGCAAAAGGGGAGTACAGAGAGGCCATTGCGCGTTATGGAAGGCTCCTGAACGCTCAGCCCTCAAACGCGGCCATTCATTATGCCCTCTCGAAAGCCTGGGTTGGTCTCGGCGTTCTCGATTCCGCTCGTATTTACAGTGAAAAAAGTGTTTTGCTCAATCCCGGGAATACCTGTTATCTGGGATTTCTTGCTATGCTCTCTCACCAATTGCGTGACTATGGGCGTGCAATTGAGCTTTACCGACGGCTTGCTGCCTTGGAGCCGGGCGATGCGGAGCCACTTTCCAGTCTTGCTGTCGAATACATTGCAGCCGAACAGCCCGAAAAAGCTATTGCCGTTTTTCAGGAAATGTTAACACTTGATCCGAAGAACGAGACAACCCTGGTACAGATGCTGCTTATCGAGATAAAGCTCAACCATTATCAGGATGCGATCGGTACGTTGACCAAGCTCATTGAGCAGGGCGATGGAAAAGAGCAGTTGCGCCTTACTCTCGGTGAACTCTATTTACAGAATCAGCAATATGCACTTGCCGCAAAGACCTTTAAGGAACTTCTCAGGGAGAACCAGGGCTCGGTTCCTGCCTGGCTGGCCCTCTTTGAGGTCTCTGTTCAGTCCGGAAATTATTCTGCTTTTCTTGACGATCTCAACCGTTTTTTCAATCTCAATCAGGTAACTCTTCCTCACCAGATAGATCTTGCGAAGCTTTTTCTTGTGCGTGCATCCCGGGAGAACTCTTTTCTGGACCCGGCAATAGTCATGATCGGAGAAATTCTTCGTCGGCATCCCGGTAATGGGCAGCTTTATGCGCTTCGTGGCATCGCCCACATGCAGAAGCAGGATGTAGCCGCGGCATTGACCGATTTCAGGAAGGCCCTGCGTCTGGATCCATACAGTATCGAAATCTGGGAGGAGTATGTTACAGCCACTCTCATAAAGAAAGAGTTCAAGCAGGCTGCCCAGGCTATTCAAAAGGCTAAAAGACTTTTTCCTGCCAAAAGTATCAGGCTTAAGGCCCTCGAAGGGGGACTCTTTTTTCAGACAGGACAGCTCAAAAGGGCAGCATTGCTGCTTGAAGAGGTGGTGCAGTCAAAAAAGGCTCAAAAGGAGAAAAACCTCTATCTGCAAGCATGCAGTACTCTTGCTTTATGTTATGATACACTTGGTTTTCGTGGCAAAAGTATCCATCTCTATGAAACCATTCTTGGTCTTGAGCCCGATAATATCCTTATGATGAATAATCTTGCATACCTGCTTGCTGTTGAGGGAAAAGAGCTTCCCCGGGCAAAAGAGCTTGCCTTGAAGGTAGCGGCAAGGGAACCGTCCAATGCAGGCTATCTTGATACGCTTGGCTGGGTGTTGTTCAGGATGGGCGAGTATGAAGAGGCAAGGAAGGTTCTTGAAAAAGCTGCGGAGCTGGACCCCCGGGAAGCAGAAATAGCCGATCATCTGGGCAAGGTGTACGAGCAGCTCGGAAACATGGAGAAGGCACTTGAAATAAGGGAAAAAGCCAGAAAGCTGAGGGTGATGCCATAGCTTTTTTGGGGTACTTCAGCGTAATGTGGTGCGGGCAGCAAAAAAAAACGGCGGGTTCTCCGCCGTTTTTTTTGTTTCATTGCCTTGTTATTTGATCTCATCGAAGCTGCGTGCTGCAAGGTATTCGTAATGGGCCCACCGCGCATCGACCTCTTTCTGGATTGCGGCGTAATACTCTTTTGCATGTTCAGGATGGCTCTTCTTGAGCATCCTGAAGCGGTTTTCCATATCGAGGAACTGGGCAACCGGTATTTTGGGCTTTTTCGAATCAAGCACAAGCGGATTCTTTCCTTCCAGCAAGCGGTCAGGATTGTAACGGTAAAGTATCCAGTGGCCGGAATCAACTGCGGCCTTCTGATTCTCAAGTGCAGTCGACATGTTGATGCCGTGGGCAATACAGTGTGAATAGGCTATGATGATCGATGGTCCATTGTAAGCCTCTGCTTCGAGGAATGCTTTCAGTGTCTGCTCATCGCGGGCTCCAAAGGCAACCGAAGCGACGTATGCATTCCCGTAACTCATTGAGATCAGACCAAGATCTTTTTTCGTCACGGTTCTGCCGGCTGAGGCAAATTTCGCCACAGCAGCCTTGGGCGTTGCTTTCGATGCCTGTCCTCCTGTGTTGGAATAGACTTCGGTATCGAGTACCAGAAGGTTGATATTTTTGTCTCCGGCTGTTACATGGTCAACGCCGCCATAGCCGATGTCATAAGCCCACCCGTCACCACCGACAGCCCAGACACTCTTTTTGACAAGCATTTCGGCTACCGAGAGCAGATTTTTGGCATCAGCCGAACTCATAACAGAGAGCTTCTCCTTCAGAATGGCAACCCGTTTTCTCTGTTCAAAAATTTCCGGTTCATTCATCTCTGTGGCCTCAAGGATCTCTTTGGTCAGTGTATCGCCGACCTCAGAAGCCACTCTCACCAAGAGTTCCTGAGCATACTCCCGCTGTTTGTTGATTGATATGCGGAAGCCGAGCGAGAACTCAGCGGTATCTTCAAAAAGCGAGTTCGACCATGTAGGGCCGCGACCGTCAGCATTGGTGGTATAGGGCGTTGTTGGCAGGTTGCCGCCATAGATGGAAGAACATCCTGTAGCATTACCGATGACAAGCCGATCACCAAAGAGCTGGGTCATGAGTTTGATATAGGGAGTCTCTCCGCAACCCGAGCATGCGCCGGAAAACTCGAAGAGAGGCTCTTGAAGCTGCTGCTCCTTGATCAGTTTTATGTTGATTTTGTTTCTGTCGTATTCCGGAATGTTGAGGTAATAGTTCCAGTTGTCAACTTCCGTGTCACGAATGGGCTGTTGGGCGTGCATGTTCAGTGCTTTTCTTCCAGGATTGTTTTTATCCCTTCCCGGACAGACATGGGCGCAGATTTCACATCCCGTACAGTCTTCAGGTGCAATCTGGATGGTATACTTCATTCCCTCCCAGTTTGTACCTTTGGCTTCAGCGGATTTAAAGGTGCGTGGTGCGTTTTCCAGATATTTCGGATCATAGACCTTTGCCCGGATGACTGCGTGGGGGCATACGATGGCACATTTGGCGCACTGGATACAGAGAGCAGGCTCCCAGACCGGAATTTCATCGGCAAGGTTGCGCTTTTCAAATTGCGAGGTTCCGGTCGGATAGGTACCATCAGCAGGCAGTTCACTGACCGCAATGTCGTCACCCTCACCGGTAATGATTTTTGCCAAAACGTTGCAGACAAAATCGGGCGCTTCACCAACAATAGGCTGACGCAGCCCCGTTTTACTGCTGGCAACTGATCCTATCGTGACCTGATGGAGGTTGGAGAGGGTATCATCGACAGCTTGTATGTTCTGCTTGACGACATCATCACCTTTTTTCCCGTAGGTAACCCGGATAGAATTTTTGATTTGCTCAATTGCCTCTTCACGGGGAAGGACACCGGAGATAGCAAAGAAGCATGCCTGCATGATGGTGTTGATGCGCTGACCCATACCGCTTGCCTGGGCAACCTTGTAGGCATCAATGGTAAACAGTTTTGCCTTTTTGCTTATCAGTCGTTCCTGCACAATTTTCGGCAGTTTTTCCCAGACCTCTTCCGAAGAGTAGTGCGTGTTCAGCAGCAGGGTACCCTCTTGCTTGAGATTTTTGACAAGGTCGAGTATCTCAAGGAAAATCCAGTGGTGGCAGCCGATAAACTGGGCCTCCGTGATCAGATAGGTTGAACGAATCTCATTGGGTCCGAAGCGCAGGTGCGAGGTTGTGATTGAGCCTGACTTTTTCGAGTCGTAGACAAAATAGCCTTGGGCATAATTTCCGGTGTTTTCACCAATAATTTTAATGCTGTTTTTATTCGCACCGACGGTGCCATCCGATCCAAGACCGTAAAAGAGCGCCCTGAACATCTCATCCGGTTCAATGCAAAAGGTTGGGTCGTAGTCAAGACTGGTGTTGGTTACATCATCGTTGATGCCTATGGTGAAATGGTTTTTCGGTTTTGCTGCAGCCATGTTGTCAAAAACACTCTTGACCATTGCCGGAGTGAATTCCTTGGATGAGAGACCATATCTGCCGCCGGTTATGGTGGGAATGGAGGGTATCAATCCATTCTGGACTCCTTCGAGCAGGGCATTGACTGTGTCAAGATAGAGAGGCTCTCCTGCACATCCTGGTTCCTTTACCCGGTCAAGCACGGAGACCGATTTGACGGTGGAAGGGAATGCCTCGACGAAACGCTCGATATCGAACGGACGGAAAAGACGGGCATGGATGACGCCTACTTTTTCTCCCTGTTTGTTGAGATATTCTGCTGTTTCACGGGCGGTCTCAACACCAGAGCCCATCAAAACAATGACACGTTCAGCGTCCGCTGCACCGTAATATTCATAGAGTTTATAGTGACGACCGCTGAGTTCGCCGAATTTTTCCATCGCTTTTTCGGTAATGCCAGCGCACGCATTGTAAAAGCTGTTGACGGTCTCCCTGCCCTGAAAATAGACATCGGGATTCTGTGAGGTGCCCCTTATTGTTGGAGCATCAGGGCTCATGCGCCGGTTGCGGTGTGCTATGACGAGATCGTCGCTGATCATTGCTTTTATGATATCGTCAGCAATGACCTCGATTTTCGAAATTTCATGAGAAGTCCTGAATCCATCAAAGAAATGGAGGAAAGGAATTCTTGATTCAAGTGTAGCCGCAGCCGAAATGAGTGCCATATCCATGACTTCCTGAACCGAAGCGGAGGCAAGAAGGGCAAAGCCCGTTCCGCGGACTGACATCACATCACCATGATCTCCAAAGATCGACAATGCCTGGGCAGCCAGAGCACGAGCCGATACGTGGATGACGCATGGGGTAAGCTCACCGGCTATTTTATACATGTTCGGGATCATCAGCAGCAATCCCTGCGATGCAGTAAAGGTGGTTGTCAGCGCACCGGTCTGTAACGCTCCGTGAACAGCCGCCGCCGCGCCAGCCTCACTTTGCAGTTCATCAATTTTTGGTGTGGTGCCCCAAATATTTTTTTTCCCTTCTGCAGACCACGCCTCTGAATACTCTCCCATTGGCGATGCGGGAGTAATCGGATAGACACAGATGACTTCACTGGTGCGGTAGGAAACATAAGCTAACGCCTCATTTCCTTCCATTGTTTTATAAGTCCGGCTCATACTGTCAGTTACTGGAATTTGTATTTATGGTATGTGCAGATCACCGATAGGGAACGCGTGAAGGAACTGCAAGGGTTATGATAATCTTCAGACAAAAAAATACAGGCAAAAACCCACTTTGAGGTGGAAAGAAAGATATATAAAAAAAATGAATTTGATAAATTTAATTAGATTCTGTCTTTCCCCATAGAGGGCAGGAGTGCAGGGCAAAGTCCAGCATGGTGCTGTGGTCCCGGCCCCTGTTATTTTACAACTACAGACAGAGGATACAAGCTTTTATGGACGCGGAACAGTCCGAAAACATTGTCTATGGCAGGAATGCCGTACTTGAACTTCTCCAGCAAAAGCCGGAAAGCATCGAGAAAATATATTTTCAGTTTAATACTTCACATCCGAAACTGAAGGAAATTGTCATCACCGCAAGGCGACTGAAGCTCGTCAGCGGCAAGGCCAGGCTCGAAAAACTCTCCCTGATTGCCGGAACAACCAAGCACCAGGGAGTGTGTGCCCTTATCAGCTCGGTCACCTATTACTCGCTGGAAGAGGTACTGGCAACCCCCCGCAACACCTTCCCGCTTTTTGTGGTTTTGCAGGGACTGGACGATCCCCACAACATCGGCGCGATTATAAGGACGGCTGAAGCAGTTGCGGCCGATGCCGTTGTCCTTGTTGAAGGCAAGGGTGCACCCGTCAATGCCGTTGTTCACAAGGCGTCTGCCGGAGCCCTCTCTCATATAAGAATCTGCAAGGTCAAAAGCCTTGTGCGTGCACTCGAATTTCTGCACCAATATAATGTCCAGGTTCTTGCGGCCGACATGGATGCGGAACTCAACTATACCGATGCCGACATGAAAAAAGCGACGGCCATCGTGCTTGGGATGGAGGGGAGCGGGCTTGCGCCTGAAGCGCTGGAGTTCTGCGACCATGTAGTCCGAATTCCCATGGCAGGCTGCGTTGAATCCCTGAATGTCAGTGTGACCGCAGGTGTACTGCTTTACGAGGCCATGAGGCAGCGACTGGCATAAAACCGCCGTAGCAGGCTGATTTGAAGGGATTATAAAAAATAGTACCTTCCTTTTCACAACGACGAGCGGCTCTTTTTGCCGCTCACTCAATCAACACATTTTATCTCCCTGCCATGACTATTCCAGAAGATCTTCGTTATACCAAAGACCATGAATGGATCAAACTGCTTGCAGACGGCACGACCGCGCTTGTTGGCATTACTGACTTTGCCCAGCATGAACTTGGCGATATTGTTTTTGTGGAACTGAAACCTGCCGGAACAGTGCTCAAACAGCATGAGGTTTTTGGAACGGTCGAAGCGGTAAAAACGGTTGCCGATCTTTTTGCGCCGGTTGCCGGTGAACTCCTTGAGCTGAACCCCAAGCTTGACAACGCCGAAATTGTCAACCAGGATGCCTACCATGAGGGCTGGCTGGTCAAGATGAAGGTTGAGAGCCCGGAAGCGATTCTCGCACTTCTTGACGCTGAGGCCTACCGTCAGCTCACAGGGGAGTAACGTATGCCATTTATTGTCAATACCCTCAGCGAACGGGAGGAGATGCTGCAGGCAATCGGTGTCAGCTCCTTTGAAGACCTTATTGTGGATATTCCTGAAAAGATCCGCCTGAAGAGAGATCTCGCTCTTTTTGCCTCCTCGGATGAGCCACAGGTACGCAAACTGCTCGAAGGGCTTGCTGCGACCAACAAGAGCACCGCTGATTATGTCAGTTTTCTTGGTGGAGGGGCTTACGATCATTTCATCCCCGCAGCCATCAAAACCATCACCTCCCGCAGCGAATTCTATACCGCCTATACGCCCTACCAGGCGGAGGTTTCACAGGGTACCCTGCAGGCTATCTATGAATATCAGAGCCTGATCTGCCGTCTTTATGAGATGGATGTGGCCAACGCATCAATGTATGACGGCGCGACAGCCCTGGCGGAAGCAGTCTTGATGGCCATGAATGTCACGGGCCGCAACGAGGTTGTGGTGGCAGGCAAGCTGCACCCCTGGAACAACTCGGTACTGAAAACCTATCTCGAAGCGGCAGGTCACCAGGCCGTGATACAGAACACCCTTGCAGAGGGTATTGGCAGCATTTCGGCACTCAGGGAGCTTGTTGGCCCGAATGTGGCCGCTGTGGTGGTACAGCAACCAAACTTTTACGGCTGCCTTGAAGAGGTTGAGGCAATCGGGGCCATTGCCCATGAAAAGGGTGCTCTTTTTGTTGTTTCAGCCGATCCGCTTTCACTTGGTGTACTTGCTGCTCCCGGAAGTTACGGAGCCGATATCGCAGTCGGTGAAGGGCAGCCCCTTGGCTCTTCGCAGAGTTTTGGTGGACCATACCTTGGTATTTTTACGGTCAAACAGCAACTGGTCCGCAAGATTCCAGGCCGTCTGGTCGGCATGACCAAAGACCGCGATGGTGAAGATGGCTTTATTCTCACCCTTCAGACCCGTGAACAGCATATTCGCCGCGAAAAAGCCACCTCAAATATATGCAGCAACCAGGCACTCAACGCGCTCCAGGCAGCGGTCTACCTCTCGCTGCTCGGTAAAGGGGGGCTGCAGCAGGTTGCCGCACAATCAGCACAGGGTGCGCACTATCTGGCCAAAAAAATTGCCGCAATTCCGGGATTCAGCCTGAAGCACCCATCGCCATTTTTCCGCGAGTTTGTTGTCGAAACGCCAGTTCCCGCAGCAGCCGTCATTGAGCGGATGCTTGAGCACAAGGTGTTTGCCGGCTATGACCTGGCTGCTCACAGCGAAACAGGGATGCTTGTGGCTGTTACAGAGAAGCGGAGCCGCGAGGAACTCGATAGTTTTGCCGAAAAGCTTGCTGAAATGGTGTGACAGGAGTTGCAAGCCCTTCAGGCTGCTGGCAGGGCAGCAGCCTGAAGAGACAAAAGAGGGTGCTGTTCAGATGAGACCCAGTGACCGCAGCTCCTGATCGACGAGCAGTTTGTTTTCTGCCGAGAGCGGTACCAGCGGCAGACGGTAGTTCTCTTCGATCATCCCCATCCGTGACAGGGCGTATTTTACCGGCACCGGATTGCTCTCAATAAAGTTCATCTTCAACAGCTTGCGATAACGGCGGTTGATGGAACGGGCACACTCAAGATCGCCCCGTCCTGCCGCTTCGATCAGTTGCTTGATCTGCGCCGGAATCTGGTTTGCCGCAACAGAAATAGCTCCATCTCCACCCATTGCCATGAAGGGCAAAATCAGCGAATCCTCACCGGTCAATACGGAAAAATGGGCAGGTCTTTCCTCAAGAAGCTCGGAGATTTGGCTGATATTTTCAGAAGCCTCCTTGACGGCCGCAATATTTTCAAAATCTTTTGCAAGCCGCAGAATGGTTGACGCAGCAACATTGCACCCGGTTCTTCCAGGAACATTATAGATGATAATCGGCACAGAAACAGCCTCGGCAATATGGCGATAGTGCTGATAGATCCCCTCCTGCGAAGGCTTGTTGTAATAGGGAGCTACCGACAAAATTGCTGCAGCACCAGCCTTCTCGGCATTTTTCGCCAGCTCCACCGCATGTTTTGTATCATTGGTGCCGGCACCTGCTGCTACGATAATATTGTTTCCAGCCTCACTCTTTACGGTGTGGATAATAGCAGACTGCTCATCCCCTGAAAGTGTTGGCGACTCACCCGTCGTGCCACAGGTTATGATGATATCTGTTCCAGCCTCAAGATGAAACTGCACCAGCCTCCTTAAGGCGTCGGTATCGACGGAGCTGTCGGCTTTGAACGGGGTCACCAGCGCAACGGCAGATCCTGAAAGGTATCGTGTGGACATACTTTTTTAATCCCTTGTTAGTGGAAATCGTGTTATGTTAATCCCTTCAACTTGTTTAATATCAGGCAGTTGAAAGGGAAAATCACTATAAAACCGGTTTCGGCTTTATAGTGAAAGTTACAGATTATCAGGGAATTCTTCCGTTTGATTCCGTTGATACTGCATGATCGACAAAGAGAGAAGATAAATAAAGAAAGCAAATTTGCCGTTCCTGAAATATTTTAACCGTCGTTCTCCCCGAAAATAATCAACAGCTCACTCTTTTTTGTCTTTGCTCGTAACCATTAGTGGCATGATGAACAACTCTTTTGTGTTCGGCGATGCAACGCATCATCAGGTGCCTGCTCATCGCTCACGGGTCTGCTCTGCTCTTCGGTGATGGCGTTGTTTCTTCTGTCGGGGCTTTCAGCGCTGTCGGGAGTGGATGCAATTTCGCTCTCGTTCTCGCTGTATGCACGCTCTCTTGATGACCATGAGTCTGCGCGATCAAAATTCTCCTCATCCGCGTCATGATCAAACCTGGCGTGATGCTCCCCGGAAGCCATCGGCTGCGAAAGCTCCGCAAGGGACAACTGTTCCGCAAAAGGTTTAGGAGCCTCTTTTTCTTTCGGTTCCCAGGAGTTCGAGATTTTCTTGCCAAAATCAAGAATGGCCGAAAAAGGCTGGATACCGAACCAGGTACCAAAACCAACAACCAGTGTGAGCACGAGTATCGTCAGCAGTTCAGCAGGGCGCTGCATTCCCCTGGTTGCCTTTGCTTTCAGGTAGGAGAGGAACGCGTGCCAGTTAACAAGAAAAAGATGACCCAGAGAGAGCAGGGAAAAGGCGAAGCCAAAAATAATGTGCTGATCCTGCCAGGCTGGTTTGGTCAGCCCACCCAACGTCCAGAGAACTCCAGGAGATCTGGCGGGAAAAATATAGAGAACCACCCCTGAAACGAGAAGCATAAAAAAAGAGAGAAAAAGCCCGAAGCTTGTAAATACCCGCCAACTGAACGTTTTTTTCATAATGCGCCGTTTTGAAATCCGTTATTTATTGTCTGTCATAACCTCAGACGCTCTTTCTTTCGATTTCCGGCGGGGTCAAGTGATGTAAAGCCTGAACCGGGAGGGTGTGCCACGTGAAATCCTACCCCGGTTTACCCCCTGTTATTGGCCCCATAATGTTGATAAGGGAGCCGCCCAAAGGCCATCACCCAGTGGCATGGTCTCTGTGCCATCATAAAGCAAAATGCCCATTTTAAAGAGGTCTCCAGCAACGCTTGCCAGTTTTTTCAGACCACGCAAATCACCAGCATTCACGGTCGCAGAGGCTTTTACCTCAACGCCAATCAGTTGACCGGAAGTGTTTTCGATCACCATATCCACTTCATGCATGTCAAGGTCACGGTAGTAGAGCAGTTTATAGTCGCCCTCCGCCGTAGTAGTGTGCTTGAGCAGTTCACTATAAACGAAAGTTTCAAGAATTTTGCCAAACCGGTTTCGATCTTGCTGCACTTCGGCTGCGCCACAATCAAGCAAGGTCGCCAGCAAACCGGCATCAATAAACTGCAACTTTGGGGTTTTGACAACACGCTTGAGTCGGTTTCTGGCCCAGACCTCAACGCGCTTGAGCAAATACATCTGTTCGAGCACCCCTGTATAGCGGGAAGCTGTCTTGCTGTCCAAACCGACCTGACCACCCAGTTTGGTGTAGTTACACATCTGACCTGATATTTCAGCCAGCAAGCGCAAAAACCGGGGTAATTGATCGAGCTTTTCGATGCTGGCTACATCGCGGACATCGCGTTGAATGATGGCATTCATGTACTGGCGTGCCCAAACCCTGCGCCTGCGTGGGTCAGTGCGTGAAATCGCTTCAGGATAGCCGCCCCGGACAACAGCTTCGACCAACTCCTCTCCTGTTACCGGCGAGGTAACCTTGAGCAGCCTGCCCGTAAAAGCCGCATCAATCCAATTCGCCGTACTCCCATACAACTCGCTTTGCGACAGCGGCAGCAAGGTGAGCGTCTCCATCCGCCCAGCCAGCGAATCCGTTACCGCAGGCAGTACCATCAAGTTTGCCGATCCCGTCAGCAAGAAGCGTCCGGGACGTCGATCCTCATCAACACTCTTCTTGATAGCCAGCAGCAGTTGAGGCGCACGCTGAACTTCATCAATGACCGCACAATCAAGGCTGCGAATCATCCCGACAGGATCATTTTTGGCCGACAACAACGTCAACTCGTCATCAAGTGTGAGATAGCGTATCCCTTCGATTGCCATTTGGCGCACCAGGGTTGTTTTGCCTGCCTGGCGCGGCCCTGCAACCAAAACGACAGGCGTGTCTGCCAGTGCTTCAGCAATGCGCGTTTCAATCAGACGAGGGTAGAGAGAACCTTTATTCATAAGCAGTTGTGTGCGTAAATTATGGAATAAGTGTCCGTGAAATATGGAATCAGTGACCGTAAATTACGGAATATAAATCTGAATATTGTGGAAAAGGCAAACGGTACTGCAAGAAGGCTCTCTATCTCGAATCAAAAATTGCAGAATTGGAGCCGCAGCAAATCGCAGAAGGAAGAGTCAAGAGTTCCCGATTACCGGTCTCTCTGCTATTCCGAACACCTGATTTTTATAAAGAGCAAGTATCTATCCATCATTGACACTTGTATATCACGCAACTATTTTGTATTTAGCAAATTACATCATTGTTGCACTTTAACGTGCTTGTGAGTGCGGATTGTTTTGTTGTATTGGTCACTTATCCTTCATGATACCTCAACTGGCAGGACTTTGGGCTCATGCAAACAATGGCTACGATGGCTGTTTTTTTCCAGCTCATGCCCGGAAGCCCGTCACGCCCAAAAAAGAGCGCAACTTCATTCTTGACTGCAACTCACTGGCAGGCCGGAATATCATCCGGAACATCAGTTTCAAGAGCCCGATATTTGGACTCTGTGAAGAGATCAACACCAGAAAGCCTACACTCGCCTTCAACGCAGTCATTGTTCTGAAAACCACATTCGAAAAGATGCTCAACCTCGATTGCAGCCAAGTGGAGCTTAAAGAAGGGGATATTCTCTTCATACAGGCTGGCGGGGAGGTTTGTTTTTGAGAAGATGACGGGGCAGGTGGATGATATGCGGGATGCTGTTTATTGGTACGGCAAAAAATATTCTGAATGAGATATCTTTGAAAGAGCTGATTGAAATTATACGTGAATAAAAGCATGAAGATCATTGATTGGATAAATAACGCATTGACTGCAACTGAAGGTTGGGCAACATGGGGAGTTGTTGCTTTTATTCTTTATTGCTGCAGATTACTTTTTAAACGATTGTATAATTATTATCGAAATTGCAAAACGAGCAGGGAACTGGTTGAATATCAGTTTCGTCCTGAAAATGTGCAGTCTAAAACACAATACTATATCGAGACCAGAGCACAGAATATTACCCCCTCAATTGAGGATGAGCCAGGTACTTCTGGTGCTTTTATTGTAAGGAAACCATTAATACCGTTTTTTATACAAGATGCATTCAGGCAAAAGGAAGAAAACAGATTTTACCTGGTGCTGGCGGATTCTGGAATGGGGAAAACAACATTTATGATTAATCTTTATTGGAGATATACCTCATTTTTGAGAAACGCCCTTGGGTTTAATTTTAGAACAAAATATAAAATAAAATTATTGCCTTTTGGGGATACAAAAATTCTTGCTAAAATCGAAGAGATCAAAAAAAAGGAAGATCCAGCTCAAACAATATTACTGCTTGATGCTTTCGATGAATATTACAAATTGATACCTCCCGAAATATTGAGTGATGATGCGGAAAGCACTAATAGCAATGACCAACAGTGGTTTGACAAGGTGCTCAATGAGGTGATTGACTCCGTATGTGATTTTCGTGAGGTTGTTATGACCTGTCGTACACAATATTTTCCTGAACAGAAAGAGAACAAGCCCTATAAACTCGAAATCAGACGCCATGATGACAAGGGTAATTATGATCTTGTAAAAATGTATCTTTCTCCGTTTGATGATCATGATATTAATCGGTATCTGAATAAAAAATATGGAAAGTTAAATATATGGAAACGCAGAAAAAAAATCATTGCCCGTCAAATTGTAAAAAATTCTCCGAAACTTATGGTTCGCCCGATGCTGCTTAACTATATTGATGACCTTGTTGATGGCACAATAAAATACAGCAATACCTATCAAATTTATCAAGCTCTTGTTGATGGATGGATTAACCGGGAAGTTAAAAAACGGGAACATGAACATAAAGATTCTGAAAAATTCAGGCAAAATTTGCACTATTATTCCCGACAAATAGCTTTGCGGATTTATGAAAAACGAAAAGAGACACAAGTGCTTTATTTATCCAGAAAAGATGCTACTGATGTCAATGTCGATTTAAAAGATTACCACATGACAGGAGAATCGCTTATGACGCGCGATGCAGAAAACAACTGGAAATTTTCGCACAAATCAATACTTGAGTTTTTTCTTGCAAAAGAGGCTGCTGAAAATTCTGATTTTGCCATGAAACTTGATTTTACCGGAATGGATATGGTAAAACAGTTTTGTTCCGAAGCTGGCATAGCTTCTCTTGTGTTATCAAATTATGCAAGGATAGAGCGTGGCAAGTTTTTAATGGGAAGCCCTGACAATGAAGCTGACAGGGAAAAAAATGAGACGCAGCATTCTGTACAATTGTCTGATTATTTTCTTTGCAAATATGCCGTTACCGTTGCTGATTTCAGCAGATTCATTGAAGAGTCGAAC
>SESG01016696.1_pt1 | contig 16252 bp, 14 predicted proteins | sample 3171421 | NCBI WGS metagenome assembly SESG01 (sample SAMN10866946, study PRJNA518727) | freshwater metagenome | biome: subpolar coniferous forest; feature: holomictic lake; material: water; isolation source: holomictic Lake 227, 6 m and 8 m depth | place: Canada: near Kenora, Ontario | collected... | reverse complement strand
AAGAGTTGTTTCCAGTTTCAATTTGTGTTCCGATTGTCCACGGAAAAGAAAATGTTCTGGATAAGTTTTTGTTTTGTTTTTCAGTTGCAAATATTTTTCTTCAAAGTCTTCCCAATAGTTTAATTTCTCTTCATGCATAAAATCATATTTAATTAATTCATCTCTACCAAGTTATTCCCTGTCCTTTTAAAAATACTTGCGCCATTTCATTACCCAGCCGGGCAGCAATCTTAATATCTGATATTGCCTGCTTATTTTTTCTAAGATTCCCATAGGTAGCACCACGTATCATATAGGCTTCCGAATCTTGCGGATTAAGCTCAATCACTTTGCTAAAGTCTTTGATTTCCTGATTATGATTACCAAGATTTCCATAGGCAAATCCCCGATTATTATAAGCCTCTGCATATCGCGGATTAAGTGTGATAGCTTTATTATAGTTTTTGATTGCCTGGTTGTAATTGCCAAGTCTTCCATAGGTAAGCCCAAGGTTATTATAGGCCGTCGCATTGTGATGGTCCAATTCAATTGATTTACTAAAGTCTTTAATTGCTTGATTGTGGTTGCCAATTTTTCTATAGACTATTCCCCTGTTACTATATACTCCTGCATCTTGCGGATCTATCTCAATCGCCTTGTTATAGTCCATGATTGCCTGATTGTTGTTGCCAAGATAACTATATGCAGCGCCACGGTTATTATAGGCTGCCACAAGTTGAGGATTCAACTCAATCGCCTTGTTGTAGTCTTTGATTGCTTGATTGTAGTTGCCAAGATTTGCACAAGCAATCCCCCTGTTGTAATGAGCAACCGCCAACTGCGGATTCAGTTCAATCGCCTTGTCATAATCTTTGATTGACTGATTATGGTCACCTAGGTCACTATAAGCAAGACCCCGATTATTATATACCCCTGCATCCTGCGGATTCAGCTCAATTGCTTTGTTGAAGTCTTTGATTGCCTGGGTTTGGTTGTTTTGCTGTCGATAAGCAACCCCCCTGTTATTGTAGGCCTCTACAAGTTGCGGATTCAGCTCAATAGCTTTGTTATAATCATTAATTGCCTGATTGCTGTTACTCTCTATACTAGCGGCTAATCCTTTATAAAACCATTCCACAGCGGTTAAATAATCAATATTCTTCTTGTAGGCTTTTGCCGTTTCCTGTTTTGCATCACCCTTTGCTGTCTTTAACTCTTTATTCAGCCGCTCATTTTCTTTTAAAAGTTCTTCCGATTTTTTTCTTAATTCCTCTAGTTCTTTTACCTTTTCGCGGTCTTTACGTAGGCTGTCAATGGATTTGATAACTTCGGTGGAATCAGCAGTAATCTTGGCTTTCAGCCAATAAACTTTGCCATCCCATTTATCTTCTATAATCTCAGTGCCCACTATTCCCGCAGTCAGGGTGGTAATCTGGTCTTTTGTAATTTGAAAGTTTTTTACTTCTGTCTGGCTTTCCAGATATGTACCCAATTCCTCCAGCAGAAGTCTTTTTACTTCCCGAAGGGAGATGATCCTGCTGGAATTCCTGCTGTCCTCATCACCTGCATGGTATGTGTATTCCTTAATGAAGGTTTTTGTTTCCGCAAAAGATGAATTGGCAAAAAGCAGAAAAGATATAATCAGAAATAAAAAGGCTGATAAAATATGAATACGAGAGATAAGTTTCATTGATCAAACCTCCGAATGTTGTGGTAGTAATGGAACCTGTAAATCACGCCCCGTTCATCGCTGCTATTTTTGTTCTGGCTTCATCATTTAAGAAATTCCATAGGCCTATCCGCTTAAGGGTTTCGACTTTTGGGATACCGGTGGCACCCCAACCGCGCTGCGCGTAATACACAGCAATCAATTTTCTCAATTCTTCTTTTCTATGCTGCATCAGGATTTCCCGCTTTTCGGTGGTTTTCATTTTTGAAATATCCGTAAGCGGCTTACTCAGAATAGTGCTGAGCTGCTGATCGTTATAATCTTTTTCTCTTTCATAGAGGCTATCCTCCGTAGGACCAATCGCCCTGTCCGGAATCCAGTCATGTTCACCCGTTTCCTTATCATACACCATAATATTCATAACCCGCTGCAAATTGATATCCCTGTCGGTCTGCTCAAATATTTTCTCCCAGGTCATATTTGTCCCCAGCATGCCGTTATAGAAATCAGCGTAGATTTCCTGCGATGCGGGATTAATGTAAATGTCTGTATTCTTGCGGTTGCCTGAATCAGGATTGAAAACATCCACCCACGGCAGCTTGCAAAGGCCAAGATTGTCATTGCCCAGACGTACACGCGGATAAGTGATTAGCGCCTGTGCCCTGGCCTCCAAGGTTGTAAACGCGCCCAGCAAATCAACCTTGATGAGCCAAGCCGCTGCATGATGCGCGCCGATATCACTTGCGGCAGCGTAAGATGCCTGCATGGACAGAGACCTATGAGTTCGGTAAAGAGAAAACGGTAATCCCTTGGTGTGCATGGCAAACTGTTCAATTTCTTTTTTGGGATTTGGTTTGCCGGTTCTTGTAGCATAAGTACTTGCGATCCAATCGATGAGTTCAATCATGCCCATGCCTGTTACTTTTGCTAGCCTGGTTTCGGAGCGGGCAATCTGGTGGATAAAAGAGAATGCTGCCTGCTCATCACCCCAGTTGAGCGCAAAACCATCGGTATCTTCCTTAACCAGATACTCGCGCTGATAGCATTCCATCAGGAAGGCCATCGTCACGGCTGTGGTAATTGTATCAATGCCGTAATTGTCGCAATGCCAGTTAGCTTCCATAATAAATTCCGGGCTCCACATGCCGAGGTTAGAGCCAAAACCAGCGGCTGTTTCATACTCGGGGCCATCCACCCATACTTTCTGACCCTTATGCTCGCCGGATACCAAAGTTACCCAACCACCCTTGGTGCATCGTAGATTACAACCGGGAAAGCACCCATCCATTCCCCGGTGATCAAAAAGACGTTCGGCATAGGTTTTCCCGCAGATTTTTCCGGCATCCGGGTGAGATCCGTACTGATAATTGTTCACAGGCAAAGATTGATAGTCTTCCTTATTCATAAAAGTGATGAGACCGGCTGAACCCTTGCGGTACATCTGGAGAGATTGAGGATCAACATCCTTGACTATCTTGTGGAGTTTTGTTCCTGCTTGTTTTACTTTCTCCCAATCCGCCGCGCCATAAGGATTATCGCCATGAGGATAACCAGCCAACACAACAATTGTCCGAATATTCTTGTGCATCATAACTGTGCCTAAGCCCGTGCGACCCGCTTGCTTTGTCCGATACAAGCCTTTCGTCCCATCCACAGGTTTTGCGGCATCGTAGTAATGGCTATTGATGCAGCCATAAGTGGTATTAGCCGCGCCTACTCCTGTAGTCAAAAAAACGATATCTTTCTTTTCATGACCAGCCTTGAGAAACTGATCGACAATGGCTTTTTCCAGATCGAAGACCTGATCAATTGCCGGGGCTTTTGTTATTGATATCTCATTTTTAAAACTGTCTATCACAATCATGGTATTTTTTTCGCCAATGCCTGTTATCTGAAGGGCATCAAAGCCGGCGTATTTCAGATAAGCACCGAAATGGCCGCCGAAATTGGAGACACCCGGAATGTGTGTCAGGGGCGATAATGAAATAGCCATGCATTTGCTGGTTCCCGGAAATTGCGGAATTCCGCCCAGCGGCCCCGGCGCAAAGATCAGCGGATTTTCCGTATCATGGGCAGTTGTTTTGGCATTAACTTTTTTATGCAGCAAATAGAGGCCCAAACCTCTGCCACCGATGAAGAAATCGCGAATCTGCTGGTCCAGCGGCTGAGGATTAATCTTGCCTGTTCCTAAATCGATGGTTAGAATCTGGTTGGCATAACCATAGCTAAGCGGTGTTTTTGTATATTTCATGTCCTATTCCTTTGGAAAGTTTGTTAGAAATCTCGTGGCAATTCTTCGAGTTGGGCCAGTGAAAATACAGGGCCGTCGTTGCAAACGTATTTGGAACCGACATTACAGCGCCCACATTTTCCAATGCCGCATTTCATCCTCATTTCCAGCGACGTGAGAATGTTTTCCTTGGAAAAACCGAGATCGAAAAACACCGGTAATGTAAACTTTATCATAATAGGCGGCCCGCAGATCACGGCCACCGTATTTTTTGGTGACGGGGCAACTTCCTTACAAACAGCCGGAACAAAACCTTGGCGCCCCTTCCACGTTTCATCACCTTTATCTACGGTAATAACAGGTTTAATATCGTCTCTTTTTTCCCATGCGGCCAATTCATCCTTATATAAAAGCAATCCGGGAGTTCTGGCGCCATAGATCACGGTTATATCACCGAATCGCTTACGGTTATCTTTATGCAGCATGTAGTTGATCAGCGATCGCAGTGTGGTAAAGGCAAATCCGCCACCGACAACAATAATATTTTTATTTTCCAGAAATTCCAACGGCCATGAATTCCCCATAGGGCCGCGGATGCCGATCTCTCCGCCTTCGCTCATGTCATGCAAAGCGGAAGTTACCAGACCCGGTACAACAGTCCCCGCTCTTTGCACGGTAAATTCAACAAAGCCGGCTTCTGTAGGCGATGAAGCTATGCCGATTGGCGATTCGCCCTTACCGTAAATGGAAAGCTCGGCAAATTGCCCGGGCATATATTTAAAGTTTTGTTCGTCTTCCTTATTCAGAAATGTGAACCGAAACGTTTTTATATCGTGGGTATCAACTTCATCGATGACCTTAGCGATCTGAACCGGCATGGGTAGGTATGGATTGTTGTTTGACATCTTTTTTCCTCAAAAATGTTTTTTCAGTATAGAAAACTTATGCTTTTAGTGCTGCGTCGACAATCGAATATATATCGATGTTGACCGGACATTGGCGGGTGCAGCGTCCGCAACCGACACATGAGATTACGCCGTATTTTCTGATATGATATGAATACTTGTGCGATATTTTCTGCCGCAGGCGTTGATAAACCTGCGTTCTGGGGTTATGACCGCTTGCCTCCAGGGTGAAATCAGTGAACATGCAGGCATCCCAGACTCTGCTCCTTGTTCCTTTGCTAAACATATTGTCATCACAAATGTCAAAACAGTAGCAGTTAGGACATACAAAAGTACAGATACCACAACTCAGGCAGGCGGCAGACATCTTCGTCCAAAAATCAGTATTATCAAAAATAGCCTCTAATTTTTTAGCGATTACTTCTGAATCCACACAGATAAAACGTGTTTTGTACTCTTTGCCCTTTTTTATATATTCTTCAAAATACTTCTCATCAGCGGATGGCGCCTTGGTCAGAACATCCAACTCGGCTAAAAGCTTCTCACCTTTGGGTGTTATTGCCTTAAGCAACAACTCTTTATCTTTTTTCACCATGAAAATATCGCTGCCCTCGGGATCGGCCGCAAAAATACCCAGCGCATTATAGAAATCGGCTGAGTCAACAGGCAAGCTTAGATCATAGGCATAACCGAAAATGGTTGTCGCCTCTCTTCTTGCCCGCCAGTAGGGATCAATAATACCCGCTGCATTAAAATGGATATCCATGATTTCAAAACTTCTGACATCACAGGGACGCACACCAAACAGAAATACCGGTTTCAGATTCAATAGTACCGGTTCCGCTTCCGCTACCGGCCTCCCAACTTTATATTTGACAAAATCCTCCTTGTGGGGGAAAAACGCGCTCTTGGGGCTCATGAGGGTATTGTAAAAATTTAGATCGACCTTCTGCGGATCTGAAATCTGCGCAAAGTTATGGCCGGAAGCTTCCTTGACGGGAGCCAGTAGATTCCCTTTCTCCATCAGCACGGCTGCCAGTTGGGGAATTTTTTCTATTGCTGTTTTTTTTAACACAAACCGATCTCCTTGCTTAATCCAAAATTTTATCGGAATCTTCAACCCTAAAATCAACCAGAACAGGCTTATCTTCTATACTCATACCGGCTTTCTGGTTGAACATTTCCTCTGTATCTTTCGCCACTTTTTTATGGAAAAGGTAGAGGGGAATATCCACCGGGCAGGCCCGCGAACACTCGCCGCAATCGATGCAACGGCCTGCCAGATGATGAAACCGAGTCAGGTGATACATCATATTACCGGGAGATTCTGGCGCTTTATCCGCCCACTTAGGTTTGCTCTGGTCAATAAAGCAGGGATCGCAATAACACATGGGGCAGGCTTTACGGCAGGCATAACAACGGATGCATTTATCCAGCTCTTTTTTCCAGAATTCCCAGCGTGCGTCTTTGCTCATCGCTTCATACTGTGCCAACACATCATAGGGTGAGGCGCTCTTTGGGCCATGAATTTCTTCGCCCAGAAGCTTATCATAGAGAACCGGATTATGCAGACCGCTGGTTGTTCTGCTGTCGATTACTTCTCCGGTTTTGGGGTTTTTCATTCCCTGTACCGGAATGCCCAGAATTACCAGGTTTTCTCTTTTAACTTTTTCTTCCTGGATTAGCTGAATGACCGCACGGCTATCAGCAGCTTTGACAGCAATTGCAATTTTAGTTCCCTGCGGGTAACGGACAAGGTATCTGGCCATATTATAGTTGCAATATTCGTTAAAGACTATGTTCTCCAAGTCAGCAGCAGTTTTCGCGGCATAGGGCATCGGATGGCTTTTATCAAATCCTTTCCCATACGACAAGACTACGGTTACCAGGCCTTCTTTCAAAAGCCTTCCTGCTTCTGTTTTTAAATTTTCTTCTATTTTCTTAAAATCTGTCATATTTTCTCCCGACGCTACTGCGCTATCTTCAGCTTCGTTTGGGGGCCAAGATTTTTAATCTGCGTTGTGAACTCTTCAACCACTTCGGCAAATTTATTGCCTTCAGATGCGGAAATCCACTCCACTCTTAATCTTCCCGGTTCCAGACCGGCAAACTCCAGTATCTTTTTAGTTGTAGCAAGTCTTCTTCTGGCGTAAAGATTCCCTGTGTTATAGTGACAATCACCGGGATGGCAACCGCCGATAAGAACGCCATCCGCACCTAACTGAAAGGCACGGAATATAAACGAAGGATTGATCCTGCTGGAACACATCACCCTTATAACACGGACATTTTGAGGATAGTGCAACCTTGTTGTCCCGGCCAGATCCGCACCAGTATATGTGCACCAGTTGCAGGCTATGCCCAATATCTTCGGTTCAAACGACATAAACTTTCCTTTCTACAAAAACAATGCAACATTGTCATGACGTTAGAAAAATCTTCAGAGGCAAGGCGCGCGAATATCGCGAAGTGAGGCCTACTTTTTCGTAGGTCGCAGCGACGCGAACGGAGCGCAACGCAGCATATGAGATTTTTATAGCGTCATGCTAAAACTCCATGAGGCCTTCCATCTCAGCAAGAACCTGCTCATTGGTAAAATGGCGGGCAATGATCGCTGATGACGGGCAGACAGAAGCGCAAAGCCCGCAACCTTTGCACAGAGCCTCATTAATTTCCGAAACTCTCTTTTCATAGTTAAAACCTGGCGCGCCGTAAGGGCAAACGCGAACGCAGTTCTGACAACCGCAACACGAGGCCGGATTGACCATCGCTGTGGTGGCTTCCAATTCCATTTTATCCTTGACAACAATGGTTAGCGCTTCCGCCGCCGCACCTAATGCCTGAGCAACTGTATCGGGAATATCTTTGGGCCCCTGGCAGACACCGGCAATAAAAATGCCTTCCGACATGGTGGAAAGAGGCGCAAGTTTCGGATGCCTCTCCATAAAAAAGCCCTGCTTATCGGTGCTGAGATTTAAAAGTCGCCCGATATCCTTAGATTCCGCCCGTGGAACAATAGCCGGAGAAAGCACAACCATATCTACCGGAATCTTCATAAACTTACCGGTGATTGTATCTTCCGCTTCGACTATCAGCCGTCCCGGTTCTTCTGTGCTCTCGGTAACTCGTGCCCCTTTGCCGCGGATGAACTTTACATTTTCTTCCGAAAGGCGGTTATAAAATTCTTCATATCCTTTTCCGGCAGCTCTCATATCGATATAGAGCTGATAAACATCCGCGGATGTTTTTTCCTTGAATAGATGCGCGAACTTGAGTGAATACATGCAGCAGACGCGGCTGCAATGTTCGAAATGATTTTTATCGCGACTGCCGATGCAATGCAGAATGGCAATCGATTGTGGTTCCTTGCCATCGCGCATCGTCACCTTGCCCGCCGTCGGACCGGCGGAGTTGAAAAGTCTCTCCACCTCAAGAGAATTATAAACACCGGGATACTTGCCGTAACCATATTGAACCAGCGGCTTTGTATCCATCAGATCGAAGCCTGTCGCCACGATAATGGCTCCAACCTTGACATCAATGAAAGTATCGGACTGTTCAAAATCAATGGCCTTCTGTTCGCAGACTTTCTCGCACAGGCGACACTTGCCCTTGAGAAAAAAGGTACAGGAATTCTTATCAATAATCGGTTTTTGCGGCACAGCCTGAGGAAACGGAATATAGATCGCCTTTCTTTTTACAAGCGATTCATCCCATTCAGAAACTCCCTTTCCGGGGCATTTCTCCGTACAGGCCAGACAGGCGTTGCACTTGCTATGATCAACATAGCGCGCCTTCTGTTTTATGGTAATATCGAAATTGCCCACATACCCTTTTACCGCACTCACCTCACAATATGTAAGCATTGAAATGTTCTTGTGCTGCAAAACATTATCCATTTTGGGGGTGAGAATGCAGGCGGAACAATCCAGGGTCGGGAATGTTTTATCAAACTGGGCCATGTGCCCGCCGATGGTGGAGTTTTTTTCGACCAGATATACTTTCTTGCCGGTGTTGGCAAGTTCCAGCGCGGCCTGAATTCCAGCGATGCCCGCCCCGATAACCATCACATCGGGATTGACATCAATGACACGCGAGGTCAGCGGCGCCAAAAGTCTCGCGCGATAAACCGCGCCGTTGAGCAAGGCTTTGGACTTCGCTGTGCCTTCTTCAACATCGCTTGTTACCCAGGAAACCTGCTCGCGAATATTAACAATAGTCAGAAGGTATTGATTCAATCCGGCGTTTTCGATTACTTTGCGGAATGTCTTTTCGTGCATAAGTGGAGAACAGGCGGTGACAATCACGCGATCAAGATTGTATTGCTTGATGTCGTGCTGTATCATTTCCTGTCCCGGCGTGGAACACATGAATTTATAATCTTTAGCGACAACAACATCCGGCAAAGTTGCGGCAAATTCCGCAAGCTCGCTTACCCTAACTGTTTTTGCAATATTTAACCCGCAGTGGCAAACAAAAACACCAATTCTGCTCATAGTATCTCCCTACTCTTTACATTTAGCTCACACTGCAGGTATCAGCCGCAGATTCATCAATATTTATATCCATACTTTCCAGGAAAAGTTCGCTTACATCCTTAACTTTAATTTTATCATCGGCATTGAGCGTTCGAACGCTGTCTTCAAACATGGTAATGCAGTATGGGCAGGAGGTTGCCAGCACAGATGCCCCTGTTGCCAATGCCTCTTCCACACGCAGATCGCTTAAGCGCTCGCCTTTGAGTTTTTCCATCCACAATCCCCCGCCACCGCCACCGCAACACATGCTTTGCTCACGATTCCTGTCCATTTCGACAAAATCCAGCCCCGGTATGGATGCAATAATTTCTCGTGGCGCATCATAAACGCTGCTATGTCTTCCCAGATAACAGGGATCATGATAGGTCACCTTGATGCCGCCAAGATCTTTTTTGGGTGTCAGTTTTCCTTCTTTAACAAGCTTGGCAATCAGTTCACTGAAATGCACAACTTCATAATCCTCACCGTAATCCTTTTTAAAAGAAGACAGGCAATGGGGTGAAACGGTAATTATTTTTTTGACGCCTTTTTTCTGAAAATATTGAAGATTATTGGTTTTCAGTCTATCAAATAACGCCAGATCACCAACTTTTTTCAGACTCTCGCCACAGCAGTTTACTTCTACCTCCGGCAATCCCCAACTCAATCCCGATTGATTTAATATTTCGGCAGTGGCTCTGGCCAATCGGACATTACGGGGATCATAACAAACAGTGCAGCATGTCCAAAACAAGTATTCCTTATCTGCGGAATACAGCGGATATTTTTCCTTAGCCCAGTCGTTACGCTTGGACTGATCGCCTGACCAGGGATTACCTCTTGCCGACATAGAGCCGACAAAAGACCGGAGACTCTGCGGCAACATACCTCCGCCGCTGTAAACATTTCTTATCGCTGTAACCACATCAATGATCTCCACACCGCGAGGACAGCGATCAACACAGAATTTGCAGGTGGAACAACCCCACATGAACTCCTCAATGCCATCAATACCCAACTGCCCAAAACGAACCAACTTGCGGATATTAAAATGAGTTATCGGTGTCCAGGGACAAGTACCAGTGCAGGTTCCGCACTGGTAACATTTTTTCAGCGCCTCACCACCTGCATCCATAATCGCTTGAGACATTTCCAGATATGGTGTAACTGCTTGTGACATCAAATATCTCCCGTCATTTAGAAGTCCTTAAATTAGAAATTATTGACTTGCAAGGAATTTGCTAACACACAAAAAAAGAAAGTGCAAATTCAAACTTGCCCAAAATAACCTACATAGATAATACCAAGTTGCTTTCAAAAACAAACTATTAATTTTTGAAAGCTTACTTTGTATTATGCCCAATAAATCAGACTTTTAATGTTTGGCAGCTACTTGGTATAACACCGCGAAAACTTTAAAAAAAAGGGAACCATAAGGCTCCCTAAAAATATTTCTTAAGAATTTGGAAATTTTCCTAGTATTCCGGTGTCAACTTGTCAAGTTCCGCTAGTGAAAATACCGGACCATCTTTGCAAACATATTTACTGCCAACATTGCAACGTCCGCACTTGCCAATGCCGCATTTCATTCTCATTTCCAGAGAAGTAATAATGTTTTCTTTGGAGAAGCCAAGCTCAAAAAATACCGGCAGGGTAAAACGGATCATTACGGGAGGGCCGCAAATAACGGCAACAGCATTTTCAGCACTTGGTGCCACTTCCTTGCAGACAGTGGGAACAAAACCTTCCCTGCCCTTCCAGGTGGCATCACCTTTATCTACTGTAACATTGATATTTAAATCATCTCTTTTTTGCCATTCGATCAATTCATCTTTGTAAAGCAATAATCCGGGAGTTCTCGCGCCGTAAATAACTGTGATTTTGCCAAAACGTTTGCGGTTATCGCCGGAAATCATATAGTTGATTAAAGAACGCAGTGTGGTAAAAGCAAAACCGCCACCGACAATCACAATGTTCTTTCCTTCCAGAAATTCCAGCGGCCAGGAATTCCCCAGCGGTCCGCGGAGACCCATGAAGGTACCTTCTTCCATTTCGTGCAGAGCTGACGTTACCACACCGGCCTTCTGGACGGTGAATTCCACATAGCCTTTTTGTGTCGGAGATGAGGCGATGCCGATGGGCGATTCGCCTTTTCCGTAAATGGAAAGCTCGCCGAATTGTCCGGGAGTGTAGCTATATTTTGCTTCATCCTCCGGATTTACGAACTTAAAACGAAAAGTCTTGATGTCTTTGGTATCGACTTCAGTTATGATTTTATCCACCACAACAGGATAAGGTATATACGGGTTTTGCATTACTAACTCCCTAATTATAATTTTGAAATATCTTCAACAATTTTTCTAATATCTATATTTACGGGACAAGACATAACACATCTGCCGCATCCTACACAGGCAATCGCGTTAAAATTATCCACATAATATTTGAACTTGTGCATAGCCCGCTGACGCCATCTTTCCTTTTGCGACTGGCGCGGATTGTGACCGGATGTTTCCTTGGTGAACATCGGGAACATGCAGGAATCCCAAGACCGCAGGCGAACACCGTCACTGCCCTTTACTTCGTCACTGATATCGAAACAATGACAGGTGGGGCACAAATAGGTGCAGGTACCGCAAGCCAGACATTTACCGTAGATCGTCGCCCAGAAGGGATTATCAAAATTCTTATCCAGAATCGGTTTTACTTCATGCGCCGGTATTTTCGATGTAATTGCTACTTTGGCTTTGGCCGCAATGTCATTTTTCTTGGTCTCGGCGGCAGCATCTACTTTTGCATCACCAAAATACTTGACCAGTTTTTCTCCCTTGGGAGTTATAAATTCTACAAGGTAGTCAGAACCAATATCTGTCAGAAGAATATCTGAACCTTCTGAAGAAACCGGCTCGCCATCAACCGATGTGCAAAAGCAGCTTGCATAAGGTGGCTTAACGCAGGCTAAAGAAATAACCGTCGTTTTCTCTCTTTTGGCTATGTAATAACCATCTTTGTATTTTTCCTGGTCAAAAAGTTTATCCAACAGGGCAAAACTGTGAGCGTCACAGGGGCGCACGCCAAATAATACAGAATCTTTCGCTTTGTTTTCGTCTTCTGAAAAAACCATTCCCTTTTCTGTACGGGTAAATTTCAGCAGAGCTTCCGTATGCGGAAAGAAAACATTTTTCGGCGCGTTTTTGGAATTTAAGTAAGTAAAGAAAGGCTCGGCATCTTTTTGCAGAGGTTCAAAAAGAATATTGTCTTCTTTTTTTACCGGCGCCCAAACCAGGAAATCCCCGGCCATTTTCTTGGCAATGCCCGCTAGTACATCTTTTTTTATTAAACGTTTTTCCATAATTTTCCCTAATCAAGAATTTAATGAGACCCAAGCTTCAGAAACGGCTAAATCAGCCCTACCTGTTTCAGCAACGGCTGCGGATCAAACATGTGCGATTTAAAGGTTTCCTTAGCGCCTGCCAAACCCATTGCCAGTGCGATTAATTCCGTAAAGTAAAATACCGGCAGTTTCAACCCCTTACTTGGCCGCATATCAAGATTAGCCAGACACAAAGGGCAGGCCGTGACCACGCAATTGGCACCTGCTTCATGTGCCGCGCTCATCAACTTATCGCACATATCAACAACAATACTTGTCTTGCTGATAGCAAGCGATCCACCGCAACAATCTGTTTTATACGACCAATTATGTACCTCGGCACCGATTGAACCCAGTATTTTATCCAGCATGTAAGGATTTTCATAATTTTCAAACTCGCAAACTTCAGGCGGACGAAGCAGCAAGCAACCGTAATAAGAAACCGGTTTCAACCCGGTCAAGGGCTTCGTAACTTTTGCCGCCAGCGTATCAATACCGATCTCATTGTAAATAATATCAATGGGATTGCGGATTGTAATGCCACCCTGATATTTGGCGCCAACCACATCTTCTATCTTTGTCTTTAATTCTTTATCGGCCTTTAAATGATGTTCAGCCATCTTGAAACGATTGAAACAGGCCGCGCAGGGAACCATTACATCCAGAGCGTTTTTCTCTGCGGAAATCAGGTTACGCGCCGACAGGGCAATGGATAAATCAAAATTTGTGCTGTGCGCGGATGAGGCTCCGCAACAAGACCAATCCTCAACTTCTTTTAGTTCAATGCCCAGAGCGGAACTTACCGACTTCATGGACTGATCATATTCTTTTCCCGTCGCGTGCAGCGAGCAGCCCGGATAATATGAAACTTTCAACTCTAGCCTCCTTAGCCTTCTTTACGAATGCTTTGTCTTCTCAAAAATATCTTTTACTGACTTCATATCTTTTGTTCGTGGAGATAGAAGCGACAACTTGCCTTTCATAAACATTTCTACACCCGCAACCGCGTCTGAGAACAAATCCCCTGATTTGAGCTTATATTCAACCATCATCATCGGTTCATTGATACGGCCACCTCGTTTAATCCCGGCAAGGAATGCTTCATGGAATTTCAGCACATTCTTCTCTCGGGCGCCGACTCCTTCTTCAATGGCCATCTGCCTCAGTACATCCATCATCCGCGCGATATCAACCTGGTTGGGGCAACGCGTAATGCATGTTTCGCAGGACAGGCAAAGCCAGATCGTCTTGCTATTTAGCACCTGATCACGCTTGCCGTTTTGTATCATTTTTATAACCTTGTTGGGGTTATATTCCATATACGATGCCACAGGGCAACCAGCGGTACATTTACGGCAATGATAACAACTCTGCAGTGGTACACCGTGGATCTTTTTGTTCACTTCTACCAGAAAATTTTCCATGCGAACTCCATTACCTCAAACTAATTATGGGTTGTAAATAAATTCTTCTTTTTCATGATGTTCATTATACTTACCGAGTGGCGGCATATCCTCCATACTGGAACCGGCACGATTACCGAATAATTCCCAGCAATCCTTGTCAATCTTCTTGAGAAACTTGCGCAGATCAACGCCCATCGGACAAACGGCAACACAGGAACCGCAATCAACACAGCGTCCAACCATATGGAACAGCCGCATACACTGAAACACCTGTGTATCGGTTTTGTCTTCGCCGATACCTACCCACTGCGGCTGACTCTGTTCAACAAAGCAAGTCGGGCAGTAGCAGGAAGGACAAGCCTGGCGGCAGGCGTTACAACGCATGCATTTTTCCATTTCTTTGGTAAAATATGCCCACCTATCTTCGATTGATTTCTTTTCAAATTCAGTAACGTCATTATATTCGGAATCAGGATTCATGGCCGGAGCATGTTGTCCAACCATGACATCGGAAATAATCGGATTGTTAATGCGGCAGGTGCGGCAACTATCTGCTAAAACATCTTTGAGGGCAACTGACTTATCCCCATCAGAGGTTTTCATTTTAATCTGCCCGCCGTCAATTGATCCTTCCACAATATCCGCGCCATTAATAGCCGCTTTCAATCCCTTACCATCAACATAACCGGTACAAGGCACCCCGATAACATAAACTTCATCACGCCCGTATTGTCTTTCCTGAATATGGATGATAAGCGATCGCGTTGTACAGCCGCGGGCAATAACTCCGATAACCTTTTTCGTGCGGTCTTCCGGTTTAACTCTCTTTTGTGAATTTTTATGCTGGCTTGTCTGATCATGAACAAATTTAGCCAGATTCTGCGTGCAGAGATCATTCCACACAAGCCTATCGGCTTCTTCCGGTTTGGTAATAAAACACGGTGTAGCCGTAAGTGGAAGCGTGCCCTTTTCATAGCCAATAATGACATCAGCCTTTTTTTCTAAAAGCAGCCTTTTTGCTTCTTCCCGCAATTTTGTTTCTATGTTTTCCACAGTTATTGTTTCCCCGTTTAGTTTAATTCTTTTATTCCCAAGATTTAACCAAGTATCTTTTTAAATTTAGAAATCGGTCCCATGGCCTTAACTTTCGCCGTTACACCTTTGATAACCTGCGCAAACCTGTCGCCTTCGGATGCGGAAACCCATGTAAAAATGGTCCGATCGCCTTCCATACCGATGTAATTCAGGAAACTTTTTAACGTCGCAAACTTGCGCCGCGCCACTAAATTTCCAGATATATAGTGGCATTCACCCGGGTGTCAACCGGAAACCAGAACGCCGTCGGCGCCCGTCTGCAGGGCTTTCACTATATAGAAAGGATTAATTCTTCCCGTGCAGGGAACGCGAATAATTCTGACATTCGGTGGGTACTGAATTCTGCTGATACCGGCCAAATCGGCTCCGGCATAAGTACACCAGTTGCAGACGATGGCAACGATTTTCGGTACCCATTCTTTGTTTGCTAAATTTTCTGCCATATATTCTCCTTCTTGCGGCTTTTCCATCCTGCCGCTTTTTTCTTTAATTTATGTTCTCGATTTGTGCCAGCACTTCTTCATTATTAAATCCGTTCAAGTCAACCGCGTTCATGCGGCAGGATGCCGTACATACACCGCATCCTTTGCACAAAACAGTATTGACAGCCGCGCAACCTTCTTTAACATCAACCTCAATTGCGCTATACGGACAATTGATTTCGCAAAGTCCGCACGCCGCGCATCTATCCTTATTGACATAGGCCGTCTTGCCTTCCGCCTCAATGAAATCAAGACACAGAACCATGCAGGCACGCGATACCGCGGCGTTAGCCTGAGTTACTGATTCATCACTGAATTTTGGCGAATGGGACATGCCGCACATGAACACACCATCTGTCTGGAAATCAACCGGGCGTAATTTAACGTGCGCTTCCAGGAAGAACCCGTCCTGATTGGTGGGTACCTTCAGCATTTGGCCGATTGTCGCATTTTCCGGATTCGGCACAACGCCGACACTCAAAGCCACTACATCAGCCGGTAACACAACCATTTCATTAAGGATCGGATCAAATACTTTTACTTCGACTTTATCGCCTGCGACAATAACTTCCGGTTTTCTATTTTCCTCGTAAGAT
>SESG01024563.1_pt1 | contig 16257 bp, 16 predicted proteins | sample 3171421 | NCBI WGS metagenome assembly SESG01 (sample SAMN10866946, study PRJNA518727) | freshwater metagenome | biome: subpolar coniferous forest; feature: holomictic lake; material: water; isolation source: holomictic Lake 227, 6 m and 8 m depth | place: Canada: near Kenora, Ontario | collected... | reverse complement strand
CCTCCATCAAACGTCGTGCCTGAAGCCATGTTGATTCATGGGAACCCGTTTCTTCGGGTGCCATGCTTACTGCCGCAGCATAGAGCTCGGCTGCCAGTGAGTAATTTTGTTTGATCAATTGCACTTCAGCCGCAGTTGCAGTTCTTGTAATCTCTTGCCACTTTTTTGCTGCCGACAATTTTTTCGACCTCTTTTGCATACTCTTGTGCAACCGGCAACTCTCCCATAAAAACACTTTTGGACGCAGCGTTTATACCGGTAAAATAATCTCCGGATGCGTTCTTGAATGCTCTTGCATAGAGGTCACGGGAACATGCGAGGTGTCGAGGGTCTTTGCTTTCCTGATAACGATCCATCCATGTGCGGGCAAAAATTCCAAGAGTGTCAGGATCCTGCTCCCCGGATGCTTCAAGTTCGCTCAAAACAATTTGTGCTTTTTTCCAGTCGCCCTTTCTGGCAAGCGCCGGCCCTTTTAGTTGCCGTGGACGAATTGCTTTGGGAAAACGACTTTCAAGAACTGAAACTATGGCCAATGCGTCATCGTAACATTTAATTTTAATGAAACTCTCAACCACTTGCGAACCGAGCAGTGGAGAGGCTGTCCATGAAAATGTATCAGATTTTGCCAGTTCAAGAAGCCGCTCGTTATCGCCAATATTCAATGCTGCTTTCACTGAAGCAAGAGCGCATTGAGACTCTTCATAAAGTTGTGTGGCCAGATGTACTGAACCCTCAGGCAAAGGCTTCCCAAGAATCCCGTAAAGAATTTTTAAAAGTCCCAAACCTGATGGCCCTTCCCGTGACTCTGAAAAGTCGATGTAAAGCCTTTGTTTCAGCCAAAGAGGCAAATTGACATGATCAAGGGTCATGACGACATAATGGTAATTGTTGTCTTGTGTCGTTCTGTTTTCCATCGCCTCATACTCTCTCTTGCACCATTCAGAGTCCTGGGACTCGGTTGACCAGATAAAGGTTATCGAAAGTATCCCTTTATAAAAGACCGTTGACACGCCCGCCGTACAAGTTTTAAATTACACCTCTGCACCACGAAGCAGGAACTCTTGCAGAAGCGCATGAGAGCCCAAATTCCTTTTTGCAAGTTTTTGCTGTTTCAACTACTTCAAGGTAACTTTTTTTATCAAAAAACGGGATTACGAAAAGGAATAGAGAAGAATATGGCCGGAAACTCATAAATTGGCCATCTGAATTGCTCCATCGTAAAAACACCAACCAAAACAGGAGACCCGCACCATGGCCATGAGTGTAGAGATCAAGAACAACAAGCTTTGTATCGAAATCGACCTCGAAAAGCCCACCCCTTCGGCATCAGGTAAGACCCTTGTTGTGGCAAGCACCCACGGCAATACGACCACCACGGCAGAGGTCAATGGCAAGCCGATCATCATCGGTCTGAATGCTTACATCAAGCCTTGAACTATAAATCTTGCAGTTCTCTGACAGAAAATAATGATGAGCAGGCAGGGGCGACCATGACGAAACCCTGCCTGCCAGAAGGGAAAGGATAACCGCTATTCCGAAAGCACATTCCGGCACGCCTCGCCGGGATATTCGATTTCAACGGTTGAGTGATAGAGTCCGTATCGCTCGACCAGTGCTCTGATGCGCTCCTTGAGCTGCATATAGGCTTCGGCGTCGAGGAGGGTATCAACTTCGAGGTGGGCCGTAAATACGGTATGAACACCATCGAGTGACCAAATATGGGCATGGTGCACGGCATGAATATGCTCCATCGTCTCAATATCCCTTGTTATGAGGGCGATATCAAGCTCAGCGGGTACCGCCTGCAGAAAAACCGGCAGCATGGCTTTCAGATTTTTGACCACACCTGAGAGGATGTAGAGCGTGATGATGACGGCAAGAAGCGGGTCGAGCACCGGGATATTCCAGAAGTAGAGCACAACGGCAACAACCAGCACAGCAACCCATCCGAGCACATCTTCGAGCAGATGCAGGGCAACAACTTTGGCGTTCAAGCCACTCTCTTTGGAGAGTTTGGCCATGGCAATACCGTTGACCAGCACACCGACGATGGCCAGAAGAATCATCCCTCCTGCATCGGGTTTTTGCGGGTCAAGAATGCGGGGGATGGCATGGGCGAGCACAAAAAGTGAGCTGGTAAGCAGCACCACCGTGCTGATCAGCGCGCCGAGCAGGGAGAAACGCTTGTAGCCATAAGAGTAGCGTGCACTGCTCTTTTCGCCGGAGATGCTCTCGAAGTACCATGCCTGGGCGAGGGCAAAGCAGTCACCAAGGTCGTGGACAGCATCGGCCAGGATTGCCGTACTGCCGGTTACCATTCCGCCTACACCCTCAACAAGAGTAAAGCCAAGATTAAGGAAAAAGGCAACCTTGATGTTTCCAGATGCATGGTGATGATGATGATGATGATGATGAGGCGCAGCATCATGCTCATGCTTGTGCTCACACTCTCCTGACGTTTTCTTCTCCATAAATTTGACAGTTAAAAATTTTTTCCGACCACTTGCTAGCCATACACCAGAAAGAGCGTGACCGAAATGACGAAAAACAAGAAGTTGCAAAGGTGAAAAAAATTAATGATTTTTTCGCCAGGTCAGAGGCCAACACAACCCCATGAGTGCATTGCAGAAACTATGAAAGTTTTATTAAAAAAAGTACCGGTTTTCTGGATTGTTCTCAGCCTCACCGCGCTGCTCTATCTCATCAACTTCAGTGTCAACGATATCTGGACAGAGAATGAGAGCTTTTATGCCGAATCGGTCAGAGAGATGGCGGAGCGGGGAAATTATCTTGAAATCAACTATAACTACCAGCCGCGCTTTAACAAACCACCACTCACCTACTGGCTGATTGCCGCTTCTACCAAAGTGCTGGGGATGAATGAGTTTGCCATAAGGCTTCCTATCGTGCTTCTTGCCTTTGGCACTGCACTGCTGGTCTGGGCAATGGCGCGGATGCTCTACGGGGAGAAAACGGCCCTGCTTGCCTTTGCCATGCAGGCAATCAGCATACAGTTTATTGCCGGAAAGCAGTACGCCTCTCCTGAAATACCGCTCGCTTTTTTCTTTACCCTGACCCTCTATTTTTTTCTGAAAGGGCATCTGTCGGCCAAAAGCGGCTATTACCAGTTAGCGGCGCTTGCTCTCGGCCTGACCGTCCTGACCAAAGGATACCCCTATATTATTGTCATCGGCGGAATCATCATACTCTACCTGCTGATTGACGCAAACTTTCGATGGCCCCTCTTCTTCAAAAAACTGAAGGAGCTGAAACCGGTCTCGTTCATGGCCATTGTCGCCATTATCGGATTGAGCTGGATTGGCCTGATGTACATGCAGTATGGCAGCGACTTTCTCACGGTGCTCAACCGGGAGACGATGGAACGCGCCCTGACAAGAGAGTCAAACGGACTCAGAGAGCTCTTTTTTTATCCGGAAGTGATTCTGTGGAGCTTTTTTCCCTACTCCCCTCTCTTTGTTTTTGCCTGCTTTCACTACCTCTTTACCATGCGCAAAAGAGAAGATATTGCCTTCCCTTTTTCATGGTTCATCGTCATGCTTGTTATTTTCACCGCTGCAAAAGGCAAAATACCGACCTATTTTATTCAGGCTCATCCGGCACTGGCGCTACTTTCAGCCCATTGCATCACCCGTTACACCCCAAAAGGAAAAGTATCGAACACACTCTGGAATACCCTTTTTCTTGTGCCTGCACTTGCGGGAATTATTTTGAGCACGGCGATCATCGTCATCTTCAAGCTTCCTCTGTTCTACCACCTCATCACCGCCGCTGCCTTACTGCTGATTGTCAGCCCCTATTTTCAGCAAAAAAAGGGAGAGCCGACCGGAGCCTGGAGAGCTGATCTCCGTTATCTCCAGCCCTTTATCGGCACCTTCAGCGCCCTCCTCATTTTCAGTATAGCGGTTCTTCCGGAGCTTGAAGAACACAGGCCGATTGATCGCATCGGCAGCGTCATAAACCAGGAGTTACACATTCCAAAAAGCATTCCCCTCTACCTTGAAAATGAGCTGATCTTTAATCTCCCTTTTTATGCTGACCGAAAAGTGATCGCTGGTGCCGTTCCGGAAGAAGTCATTCAACAAAAAGCGCCCGTTCTTGCACTGGTAACGTCAAAACATCTTCCAGCTTCTGCCAGCTCATCGGTACTATGGAAGGGGGCTATTTATAGAAGAAGAACCAGCGAATCGCGACTTCTGCTCTTTATTGAAAGCCATCTCAAGGCAAAAGAGGGTGATATGAGTGGATTTACCGATTACAGCCTGATCTACAAAAAGTAGTGCCATGATGAACACAACCCGTCAATGGAGTCTCGCTTCGGCAACCGTGATCACGCTCTGTATCCTCAGTTATCTTTTTGCCGACATTCAAACGGCGTTGTGGTTTCATGCGCTTGAGAACACCTTACTGTACCAAGTGTTCGAAAAAATAACGCTCTTTGGCGATTCACTCGGCTACCTGATTGGAGGAGCGCTGCTCTTTGTCGTTTTTCGCAAGTGGAACCTCTCTTGGGCCTCCCGGGGCCTCTTCCTCTTCTCTACCGTTGCGATTTCAGGATTAAGCGCCGACCTGATAAAATATATCGCTGGCAGGGCAAGGCCAAAACTCTATTTCAATGAGCAGCTCTACGGATTTGACTTTTTCCGCTGCGAGCACGCATGGATCTCCTTTCCATCCGGTCATTCGGCCACAGCCTTCAGTGTAGCACTACTCCTTGCAATACTCTACCCGCGATGGCGATTTGCCGCTCTTTTTGGAGGGATACTGATCGCGTTCAGTCGTCTTGTTCTTGCCCAGCACTACATCAGTGACGTCATTGCGGGCTCTTTTCTGGGCATTATTTCTACCATGCTGCTCTATAACCTTTATTTCAAATCAAAACTTGACAACTCTCAGCAAAACAAAATCTGAAATGCGCTGGTTTTTAGCGGCACTGGCACTCCTTATCCTTGTCAGTTTTTTCCTCGGCCTTGGCTCTGCTCCCCTTTTTGATGTCGATGAAGGGGCTTTCAGTGAAGCAACGCGGGAGATGATAATCAGCAAAAACTATCTGACAACCTGGCTGAACGGCGCTCCCCGTTTTGACAAGCCAATTTTGATTTACTGGCTGCAACTCGCCTCCGTCAAGCTTTTCGGACTCAATGAGTTTGCCTTCCGCTTTCCCTCGGCCCTCGGCGGAAGCGTTTGGGCAACGTCTATTTTCCTTTTTATGCGCCGGGAAATTGGCAACCGGCAGGCATTTTTTGCAGCGGCCATGATGGTGCTCTCGCTGCAGGTGATGGTCATTGCAAAGGCCGCCATAGCCGATGGAGTGCTCAACTGCTTCCTCGCCATCACCATGCTGAGCCTGCTCCACCATTACAAAACAGAGTCGAAAGGGGCACTGATCCTCGCCTTTGCTGCCGCCGGATTCGGGATGCTCACAAAAGGGCCAATCGCCCTCATCATTCCCTTTGCCGTCACCTTTCTCTTTTCACTGCAGGAGGGATCATTGAAACGATGGTTCACCATGCTCTTCAACCCGTCGGGAATTGTGCTCTTTCTGGCCATTGCCCTTCCCTGGTATCTGCTTGAATACCGTGACCAGGGGATGGCCTTTATTGAGGGGTTTTTCTTCAAACACAATATCAGCCGTTTCAACTCCTCACTTGAGGGGCACTCCGGCTCACTCTTTTATTACATTCCGGTCATTATCCTTGGCCTTATGCCCTTTACCGGCCTCTTTTTCACCCTGCTATTCAACCTCAAAAGCCTGCTTTCCGACCGGGTGAACCGCTTTCTTTTAATCTGGTTCGCTTTTGTCTTTCTCTTTTTCTCCCTCTCCGGCACAAAACTGCCACACTATATGATCTACGGCTATACACCGCTCTTTATCCTCATGGCCCGGGCGCTGCCATTAAGCCTGCATCCACGGCTTTTTACTCTCTGGCCGCTGCTTCTGCTTGCTGCTCTCCTATGCCTTCCGTTACTCCTGTCGGCGGCGCTGCACCAGATAGATGACGGCTACATCAAAGCGATCCTTGAGGGGGCTCTGGGGCTTACAGGGCAGGGCTATCTGCTGATCATCGGTGCCACCATCGCTGAGCTCTCTCTTATCGCCTTGCTCCCCCGCATCTCTGCAGAATGGAGAGTAATTGCAACCGGGATCGTTTTTTCACTGCTGATAAACCTCTTTCTGATGCCTCTTGCCGGAAACCTCATGCAGGAGCCGGTGAAGGAGGCGGCTCTCCTGGCAAAAGAGAAAGGTTATAAAATTGTGATGTGGAAAACCTGGAACCCCTCTTTTTTAGTATATTCGGAATCTTTTGTTGAAAAGCGTGATCCCAGGCCAGGCGAGATTGTTTTGACAACCGTCAAGGGGCTTGAAACGCTTGATAATCCAGCCGTACTCTATCGCAAAAACGGCATTGTACTGGCAAAACTGAGACAATGAATTCTGATACCATAAAGCTTTCGGTCGTAATCCCGGTCATGAATGAGGCGGAGAATATCCAACCCCTCTTTGCCGCCCTTGCCCTTTCACTGGCAGATGTTGAGCATGAGATTGTTCTGGTTGATGACGGCTCTACCGATAACACGGTGGATGAAATCCGGGCCCACGCTCCGGCCAATGCGCACCTTGTCATACTCAACAAGAATTACGGGCAGACAACGGCGATGGCTGCCGGCATCGACCATGCACGCGGAGAGCTGATTGCCACTATGGATGGTGACTTGCAGAACGACCCTTCGGATATTCCGATGATGATGCACTACCTGCATGAACATGATCTTGATGTGGTTGCAGGGCGAAGGGCAGGACGGCAGGATGGCATGTTCCTGAGAAAGATTCCAAGCAAGATTGCCAATGCCCTCATCAGAAATCTGACCAATGTGCACATCCGCGACTATGGATGCACACTGAAGGTCTTCAAAAAAGATGTAGCCAAAAATCTCGGCCTCTACGGAGAGCTGCACCGCTTTATACCGGTGCTCGTACAACTCTATGGCGCAAACATGGAAGAGGTTGATGTACGGCATCACCCAAGGAAGTTTGGAACCTCAAAATATGGCATAGGGCGCACCTTCAAGGTCTTGAGCGACCTGCTTTTCATGCTCTTTTTCCAGAAATACAGCCAGAAACCGATGCATCTTTTCGGGACGCTTGGCTTTCTCTCTCTCTTTATTGGCATGGCTCTGAATCTTTATCTTCTTGCCCTGAAAATTTTGGGTCAGGAGATTGGTGGCCGCCCGCTGCTCTCACTGGGCATCATCATGACCTTTATCGGCATTCAGCTCATTACGACCGGCTTCATTGCCGAATTCATCATGCGCACCTACTACGAATCACAGAACAAGAAACCCTATATCATCAAAAAGATCGTTGGCAAACCATAAAATAAATCTTAAAAAGCTGCTTAAAACGCTGCTTCAGCTCATTGTCACCAGTGCAGCCCTCTATCTTGTCCTGAGAAAGACCGATGTTGCCAAACTTGTCGAACTTATCCGGAATGCCAACCCCTGGTACCTTCTGCTCTCGCTCCTTTTTTTCAATATCTCCAAGCTCATCAATGCAGTGCGCCTGAACCGCTTTTTCAAGGTTATCGGCATTGAACTCTCTGCGATGTACAACCTGAAGCTCTACTATCTCGGAATGTTCTATAATCTTTTCCTTCCGGGAGGTGTCGGCGGTGATGGCTATAAAATTTATGTGCTGCAAAAAAACCACGGTCTGAAAATGATCAATGTTTTTCATGCGGTCTTTTGGGATCGTCTCTCAGGCATCATCGCATTGATCTTTCTCTCAATCATCCTGCTGCAACCGAGCAGTTTTGCCCTGCACCTTCCCCATCTTGTGCCCTATCTCTGGGTTGTGCTCATCCTGATCTACCCACTGGCACGCATACTCAACAAGCTCTTCTATAAGCAGTTTATAGGGGTGTTTACCATCACCTCCATCGAGTCACTGCTCATTCAGATTGCTCAGGTGGTATCGGTATTTTTTATCCTGAAAGCCATTTCACAGAACGCACATATCGTCGACTATCTGGCGATATTCCTCATATCGACCATCGCCACCATTGTTCCAATCACAATCGGAGGGGCTGGAGCGCGGGAGATCACCTTCTTTTATCTGCTTGGATTTATAAAGCTTGGCACCAACGCAGGCGTTGCTCTCTCGCTCATCTTCTTCGTAATTTCGGCTATCTCTGCACTTGCCGGAATTCTCACACGAATTCATCATGAAAAAAGTGTACCGGAATCTGACGAGGTTGCCACCATTCATGGACAGTGACAGAGAAGCTATGCCACAAAATTCGCGCTCCTGATGCAGAACAATCATGAAAAAAACATCGAAGCAGTAACAACAATGGTTCTGCAGTTCCTCGCTGAAGCGATCGGGCAATGCCCCGCTGAACTCGAAAGCAAGACGAACAGGGATATGGTTTTTGCTGTCCTTGGTTTCCAATATGGTGCCATACAGAGCGCAGCTTACATTGCCGGTCTCAACGAGGAGGCCTCTAACGGTATCGCAGAAAATGTCGTCCAGAGAATCAACGGCATGGACAAGGAGACGGTGTCAAAATTCCTTGCCCTGATGCCAACGCTTGCCGACAAAAAGTATCCCCCGATCGCTATCGGAGGCAAAGCCATTATCGGTTTTTACAATGCAGCCACTGACGAAGAGAAGTTGAAAACGACCTCTTTTCTTCGGGAAATTCTCCGTCAGATAGATGAAGCATAAACCATGAATTGAGCGGCAGCAAAGGAACACTCGACCAATACAAAGAATAAAGTACCCCGACATAGACAAAATGCCCGCCCCACGCTGCAACCACAAGAGCAGAAAAAATCAGTATAACACCCGGCAAAGCGGAAAAGAGCAGCCCGGCGACACCGATGAGAACAAGAATCGCGGCGACTATCCCGAGCAGCAGAGTCATCTCCATAGCATTACAACAGAGAGGAAAGATATCTGTGGGCATAGAGCTTGTTGACTTTTGAGAGTTCACTCAGTTGCTCAAAGGAAATCATCGGAATTCCGTATTGCTGACGAATCCGATCAATCATCAACATCCACAAATGCGCTGTCATCTCGGCATCTGCCAGTGCGCGGTGAAACGTTCCAGTCTCCGGTATAGTTTATTTTCTCCATTTCCATTTCGCGAACAAACACCAAAACCCTCATTTATTGTGCCACATCCATAAACATTGCATCATTTTGCAACGTAGTGCCTCCCCCGGTTTTGCATGCTCTCTGTATGACTCGATACTCATTCTCTATTACCGGATAAAACTTCATTGATGACCGAAACAAGGTTTTCAACCTTAACCGGTTTTAGCAGAAGGTGGATCCCATACTTCTCCAGATCTGAGGCTCTTTCGATCTCCTTTCCGTACCCTGTCATCAGGATAACCGGTAATTCGGGCCTGTACGAGTGAATTTCCGAGGCGAGCTTGATCCCTGTCATCTCAGGCATGGTCAAGTCCGTAATGAGCAAATCGAACTCTCCAGGTGACTGCCGGAAAAGCTCGATCGCCTGGCTGGGGGAGTTCAGTGCATCTATCCGGTAGCCAAATTTCGTTAACATCATGGTTATCATCTTCAGTATCGCCTGTTCGTCGTCGACAATCAGGATCCTCCCTTTTCCGCTCATTACAACGTTTTTCGTTTCCTTCCCGGTAATATTTTTATCGATAACCGGCAGGTAGATCAGAAACGAACTCCCTTTTCCCTGCTGACTTTCAACGTTGATGATACCGTTATAACTGGCTATGATGCCGTGCACAACCGAGAGCCCGAGCCCAGTACCTTTTTTGATTTGCTTCGTGGTGAAAAAGGGCTCGAAGATGTGCTCCATGGTCATCTTGTCCATTCCGTATCCAGTATCGGTTATGGTGAGCCGGGCATAGGGCAGTTCATGCAGTTCCGGAAACATTTTCAGGAGTTTGCTGTCTGGAACCACCTCCTTGAGTTCGATACGGAGGAGACCTCCGGAATTTTCCATGGCCTGGAAGGCATTGGTGCAGAGGTTGACGATGACCTGGTGGATTTTTGACGGATCAGCGAGGATATTACGGCAGGATGAGTCGATGTGCTTTTCGATCGAGATGGTTGCGGGTATCGAAGGACGCATGAGCTTCAATGCTTCATCGATGATAGACTGAATACTCATGACGGAGGGTTCGCTTTCCCGTGCATTGCCGAAAGTCAGGATTTGAGAGACAAGGTTCCTGGCCCGTTCAGCGGCCAGCATTATCTCCGTTAAATATTGATGCAACTCGTCTTCTTCAGGCAGTGTCAGCATACCCATTTCGGCATAGCCGAGAATGGGGGTGATAATATTATTGAAGTCGTGGGCAATGCCTCCGGCGAGTGTTCCGATGGTTTCGAGGCGTTCCGACCTTCGGATGCGAGCTTCCAGGTGCTTTATTTCTTCTTCTTCCCGTTTCCGTTCGGTAATGTCAAGCGCAATACCTGCATATTTTACAACTTTTCCACCGGCATCCCTGATAGGATTTCCTTTGGACATAAGCCAACGAATAGTGCCATCTGAACTACTGACCCGCCAAGTGCAGTTGTACTCTGTTGCATTGTTTACCGCTTCGGCTACAGCCTGTTTTACCATAGCACGGTCTTCCGGAACAATGGTGTTTATCCAATTTTCAAAAGAGGGTTTGCAACTGCAGGATTCCAAACCATAGAGACGCCAGATTTCATTGGACCAGGTACTTTCAAAGGTTGTTGTATCGGTATCCCATATTCCTGCATTGGTCGCAGTCAGGATCATATTCATCCGTTCGTTACTTTCAACGAGTGCCTGCTGGAATTTTTTGCGCTCGGTTATGTCATACAAAATCAGGTATGCAAGCCACCGATCCTGCACCCAAATTTTTTGCCCGAAAACCTCGATATCGCAGATGGATCCGTCGGCTTTGCGATGAGTGACGGTAAATGTTCGTTTTTCGACATTTCTCCATCCATCGACTCTCTTGAGGGCATCCTCCGGTTTATCGATACTGATGTCCGTGACGTTCATATTTCTTAACTGCTCCCTGCTCCAGCCGTAATACTCTGCTGCAGCGTGGTTCACGTCGATAATATTACCAGTTTCTGGATCAAGGATCATCATGAAGGCGGAGTGCTGCTCAAAGAACTTTCTAAACCGCTCTTCGCTCTCCTTGAGTGCGGCTTCGGCTTTTGTATTGTGCGTGATATCGCGTGCCGTTGTGACTGCACCAACGATCTTTCCCTCGCGGTTGCGAATCGGTGCAAAGTTGTAGCTGCCAATCCATTGCTGGCCGGTATCCTTGCGTCGCACATGATACTCGACGTTGGTGCAGGCTTCCCCGCGCAACGCACGGGGAATAGCCCATTTGTCGAGCGGTGCTGGTGTACCATCCGGCATAGAAACTTCAAATAATGCAGGGAAATTCTCAAGCCTGCCAAGTTGCTCCATACACTCTTTTTTATCACTGAATCTCAGGAAAGTAGCGTATGCCGTGTTGTATTCAACGAGCTGGTTTTCAGCATCGAAAATGAAAAGCGCGTCATTCATACTTTCCAATGCGGCGTCAAGTCTGGCCTTGCTTTCAATGTTCTGTTTTTCTGCCAGCTTTCGATCCGTTATATCATTGATAATGCAGTAAAAAACAGTTCTCTCCTTGAATAGATCAGGAGTACTGAGCACTTCGACATCGCGAAGAGAACCATCCGATAACCTGTGTACCGAGAGAAATTTTCTTTTGTTCCGTGACAGTATATTATTTTTCTTGATTTTTATGTTTTCGGGTGAAGAGGTTGACAGATCTTCGATGATCATACTGCAGAGCTCCTTCGAGTTCCAGCCATAGAATTTTTCCGCCGCCTTGTTTGCATCGAGAATTCTGTCATTTTCGGCATCAATGATGAGCATGACGGAGGAGTGTTCCTCGAAAAGTCGCCTGAACCCTTCTTCGCTTTCATTTTTCCTCTGTTCCGCTTCTTTCAAGTCGGTGATATCGATGACTATACCAACATAGCGGGAAACGCTGCCATCGCTCCCCTTGAAAGGAGTACCCCGTGACATTAACCAGTGCAAAGAACCGTCGGCATAACGGACACGCCATTCGACCCTGAAGGGAATGCCTTTCTTCGAAGCTGCAAACACCTGCTGTTCGATCGTGTTACAGTCATCCTCAATGATTGATTTTTTCCAGCTTTCATAGGATGGTTTGCATGAGTTTTTTTCAAGGCCGTATAAATCCCATATTTCATCAGTCCATTTATCGCTATTGCTCTTCATGTCCCAATCCCAGCTACCTGTCTTTGATTCCGAGAGAATGAAACGGAGCTGTTCGTTGCTTATACTGAGATCCTGTTCTTTATTCTTGTATTCATTGATATCTATCCAGGAGCTTCCAAGAAATATTTCGTTTTCGACGATTATCCGCTTTGTCGAAATCCTGAACCACCGGTATTCAGTGTCGTCATGGATCAGTATCCTGATTTCAGCAGCTTCTTCGGTACCTTTCTGTAGAATTTCTCTGAGCTTTTCATAACCGAGGGCTTTGTCGTCGGGATGGATCAGATCAAAGGCGTTCACGCCGGGCAGTTCATGCTCTTTTTTTCCCGCAATAACTTGACGGAAGCATGAATTCGAAGCAATAATATCTCCCTGTGGATTGAGCACGACGAAGGGGCCTGGAAAAACGTCCATCGCCTCCCTTGAAAATACGGAGTACTTGTTTGTTTGTTTTTCAGTGAGCTTTACTTCTGTAACATCCTGGGCAACTACATAGAGTTTATTGCAGTTGCCATTTTCTTCCTTTACAGGATAAAAGAAGTTTCTGAAAAAGCGACCATTGCTATCGTCTTCAAAAAAATGGTGTTTTCCAGTCAGAAAGGCTTCGTCGGCATGTTTTTTCCTTTCGTCAGCCACCTCTTGAGGTAACAGGCTGTAAATATTCAAGCCAAGGCAATCCTCAGGCTGTTTACCGAAGCGCTCGGCAAAAGCATTGTTTGCATTGAGGATAATCCCGTCGTGGTCGATGATGAATTTCAGCTCGCTGCTTTCTTCGAAAATGATCCGGTACGTGAGCTCCTTAAGTTCCTGCGTGGGCCCTGCAAGTTTAGGCATGATACGACTACCCCGTTAATTGTACCGGCAAAATTAGAGTTTACGGGTTTATTTCATTTGGTGGCAACAAATTCCATGTGCATCAAGTGACTCAAAGAAATAATGCGATCTGGCCTCATTGTAATTCCCGTTGCCAAGCTTCTATTTGTTGCATCTCGTTGTCCAGATCCAGGAACCTGTTCACCGAAAAGCACTTGTCACGAAACTTCCCACTGAATGATTCCAATATAAGGATTATACGGCAGGAAAAAGTCCAGTACCACCTTGTTTCTCATAGCGACCATCGGAGGGCGCTTCAGAAAAGGGAAAAAATAGCACATTGGCTATTATTGCCAATCCCCCGAAATTATAAAATCAGCCCAATACTTCGAACGACACCCTTGTACATTTTGCGAACCAGTAGCAAAAGAATAAAGTATAGCAATATCATGACTCAGGCCCTGATGGGGCGCTATTTGACAGCTTGCGGAGGCAATTGCCGAGTGGCAGGAGAGTTCCGTGGCTTTGCCGGGTGTCGATGGATAGACTTTTCGAGGTGCTTGGAAATCAATAACGACCAGTATCCTCAAAAACCACGTTCATGCGAGATTGCACGACGAAGTTGATCTGAAAAATTTACTTGCATCTACCATCCGTAAAAACTATACTTTCGCGCAGTCCCCGTAGAAATCCTCTCCCGACTTCGAGTCGGTGACGATCCCGGGGTGTTTTATTTTCCCTGTTCTGCTCGACACCGAAAGCAAAATCTTTTCTTCCCCCTGCTAAGCCTTAATCTACTTCAACTTCCACAATTTCCATTTTTTTCGGGATTTTACCAACAGCCCGCCACAGGCCATCTGCCGCTCAGAACTGCCTGCCTGACAACGACACTCGCGACAAATTTACTGCTGAATACTCGATGCTCTCCAGACTTTGCACTGGCTGAGTTTCCTGATGGCTTTTTAGCATATCGAGAACTACCGGCAAGCCCTGCGCGACTTCACCGCACCACTCATGGCCTCTATCGACTGGCAGCCAACGGCGACGGGCAACGTCGAAGTGCTCAATGATACCGCCGATCTTTACCGATTCGGCGACTACACGGCACTTGCCGAATATCTCTACACCTGCGTCGAGCACACCATCACAACCCTGCTCCCGAAAGAGGTGCACTACCTGAAATGTTATGACCTCGCGATGACCTCAATCGCTGAGCGCATCGACATGCCCGGAAACCAGATACGCAATCTCATCATGTTCATCACCCAAAACGGCATGAAGCTCTCCCTTCGCCGACGCCAAAAAGAGTTCGCCTTGTTGACAGATGCTGAAGTACAGGCTCTTGAAAAGGATGTCGCAGAGGCTTTTTTACTGCCGGAGGCTATCGAGTCATAGTCACCCCGCCCCACCCTGGAATAGTGTTTCAATCAGAAAATCATTCCCTCATCCTGATACGATACCCCATTGCTCGATAACCACGCTGGCGCTTTTCCCACATTCGTGCAAGCTGCGGATGGTCATGTTCATTTGAAGCCGGAACAGGTTCAGCAAAAAAATCCAAACAAGTGCACCGTTACCTGACGGCGACCAGAGATGTCGGACATCATCTGCACAAAGTCACTTACGGCCATTTTTTTTGAACCACTCAAAAAAAATAGGAATAATAACGATGTTGGTGATGGCGAAATGGCAGTGTACAGTATGGCGGTACGGTAGTGTAGCGACAATAGGCACCGAGTCGTTCATGCAAGATTGCCAGACGAAGTTGATCTGGTCTCCGTGTGGGCCTCACTCACCGGCTCCTCCTCATTATGCACATCGCGCTGAGTTCGTGCGCTGCTCAGTGGAGATTTTGTATTCCCTGAAGCAACCCGAAGTCTGCCGTGACTATCGGCAAACCTCACCAGAAAATTAAACAGCACCTCCTTATAGAACGATCAATGGAGCAATTATTAGAACATTAAGTGTTGATGAGTTACCTTGAAGGGTAGATAATCAATGAATTTACTATCAAAGAACCGGTTCGGTGCATCGAAGATATTGTTCTCTCCGATCAGAACAGCTCCCTGATTGATGAAATTCTCCAGGAGCACCACCGTCGGGAGCTGCTCAACAGTCATGGTCTTTTTCCTGTGGATCACCTCTTGTTCTGCGGGCCTCCAGGACATCCTCCTCGCCCTGAAGGACGAGAAGGATGTCAACAAACTCTATGAACAAATAGTAACAACAATTACTTCCCTGCCCTCCTGTTTTACAGCATTGATGGTAATGACTCAATCGAATACGATGACTGCACTCACGTACTATACCGTTGTGGAACTACAGCTCCAGTCCTGACAGGATTAGTCATCAACTTATCTTTGCAGGATAATCATCTTTTCTTTTGTCTTCTGCCATGCATCCCCCGGTATTAAAGGTACAAGAGAATCCGGAACATACCGTGCTGCAACCCTGGAATCCCATGAGTTCCCTATTGTCAGCAAGGGTGAGATATCATCAAGAAAACGAGAGTCATCAAGCTTTTCGAAGAGATTCATCTCAAATTCAGCTCTGGATATCTGATGTTCTTCATACTCCATGTACTGCAAAAAACAGGAGACAACCGTTTCAGGATTAACAGCAAGGGTTTTGGCTGTTTGCCACAAGTCGAACAAATCCCACCCTTTTTTTCGCTGATAGAGCGCCCGCAACTTGGTACCGAGCAATTCATCGATACGATAGCTTGAGATTAATGCTGACCCAGTATACCAGCATGATGCCATTCTGAATTCAAACTGCTGATATCCAAGTACCGTAAAGTGTTCCCTTGAGTTTATTTCCACTTTGAGACGTAACGGCAATCCTTCTTCTGATTCCACACGCCAGATCAGTGTTACCCTTCCTTCTGACTGTTTCCGCTTAGGAATGAATACCCAACCAGGGATTAATCTGTTCTTGTACAGCATCCATGATCGGACCGATTGGCCCCGCTTGCATTTGCACCAGATCAATATCCTCTGAATATCTTGCTGGCAGAAGATGAAGCTTGAACAACGCAGTTCCACCACGAAAAGCCAGATTTTTCGCTACAACCGGGTGGGTGTAAAGTTCAACCAGGGCACGACAGATAATCAGATCCTGTTCAATCTGAGATAACTGAGGCCATGGAACATTGACTCGC
>SESG01030730.1_pt1 | contig 16278 bp, 12 predicted proteins | sample 3171421 | NCBI WGS metagenome assembly SESG01 (sample SAMN10866946, study PRJNA518727) | freshwater metagenome | biome: subpolar coniferous forest; feature: holomictic lake; material: water; isolation source: holomictic Lake 227, 6 m and 8 m depth | place: Canada: near Kenora, Ontario | collected... | reverse complement strand
TTGAGAAACGCTCTAACCGCGAAACGCCCCTTGCAGTGAATCCTCCCCCCCCCGGTTTTCTTGACTTGCACACGGCCCTTCTGCCGCTATCGTTTTGAGCTTTGGAATCGGCACCCCCATGCCGGGTCTCCAAGGGAACCTTACATCAAAATATTCAGCACTCAGGGGGAAACCAGTCATGCAGCCGTTATTCGCCTTCAACGTCATTCCAAAACTACCGATCGAACTCGAACCGCTCCGGGAGATGGCCTTCAATCTCTGGTGGACATGGGAACCGGACGCCCGCGGGCTTTTCCGCAGCCTTGACCCCGAACTGTGGAACCGCACCAACCACAACCCGGTGCGGATGCTCCAGCTCTGCCGCCAGGCGCGCTTGGTGGAGGTGGCCCAGGATGACGATTTTCTGCGGGACATGGATCGGGTTTACGGCCAGTTCAAGACCTACATGGCCCGCAAGGACACCTACGGCAGCACCCGCAAGAACGAGATGACCGCCTATTTCTCCGCCGAATTCGGGTTCCACGAGTCCATCCCGAACTACTCGGGCGGCCTCGGCATCCTTTCCGGCGACCACTGCAAGGCGGCGAGCGATCTGGGCATCAACTTTGTCGCCATGACGCTGCTCTACCGGCACGGCTATTTCAAACAGCAGATCAACAAGGAGGGCTGGCAGGAGAGCGTGAGCCTCAACCAGAACTTCCATCACCTGCCGATGAAGGAAGTCCGCGTGGCCGACAAGCCGCTGGTCATTTCCGTGCGCATCCTGGATCGCGACGTGCATGCGAAGGTCTGGCAGATGGTCATCGGACGCATCTCGCTTTACCTGCTGGACACCGACATCACCGAAAACCGGCCTGAAGACCGGCTCATCACCGCGCAACTCTACGGCGGCGACTTGGAAATGCGCATCAAGCAGGAGATCGTGCTCGGCATCGGCGGCGTCCACGCGCTCAACGCGATGGGGCTCAAGCCGTCGGTCTATCACATGAACGAAGGGCACTCGGCCTTCCTCTCGCTGGAACTGATGCGGCGCGGCGTGCAGGATCAGGGGCTCGACTTCAAGAGCTCCCTCCAGTTGGTCGCCGCAGCCAACATCTTTACCACGCACACCCCGGTTCCGGCAGGCAATGACGCCTTCCCCCGGGATTTGATGCAAAAGTATTTCGGCGATTACCCGGCGAAGGTCGGCATCACCTTCGAGGATTTCTTCTCCTACGGGCAGACGACCGTGAACAAGGTGGACGCCTTCTCCATGACCATCCTCGCCCTGCGCACCAGCCGCCACGCCAACGGCGTGAGCAAGCTGCACGGAGAAGTGAGCCAGGGGCTCTGGGAAGACGTTTGGGCGGGCGTGCCCAAGGACGAAGTCCCCATCGGCTCCATCACCAACGGCATCCATACCAAGACGTGGCTTGCCCCGGAATTTGAGGCGCTCTACCGCAAATATCTCCCGGACTGGCAGGAAAACCTCACGGATACCGAATTCTGGCGCGGCGTCATCGACATCCCGGACGAGGAACTCTGGAACACCCATCAGGGGCTCAAGCGCCGCTTGGTGGACATGGCGCGCACGCGCATCCGCGCCCAGCGGGAACGCAACGGGGAATCCCCCGAGCGCATTCGCAGCGTGAACCGGTTGCTTGATCCCGAGATTCTCACCATCGGGTTCGCCCGCCGGTTCGCCACCTACAAGCGCGGCACGTTGCTCTTCTCAGACATGGAGCGGCTCAAGCGCCTGCTCACCAACGCCGAACGGCCTGTGCAGTTCGTGTTCGCGGGCAAAGCCCACCCGAAGGACGAAGGCGGCAAGCGCCTTATCCAGGAGGTTTATAAATGGTCGCGCAACGAGGGTCTCGAAGGCCGTCTCGTGTTCGTCGAGGACTACGACACATTCATCGGACGCCGCCTTACCCAGGGCGTCGATCTCTGGTTGAACAACCCGCTCCGCCCGCTCGAAGCCTCCGGCACCAGCGGCATGAAGCTGCCGCCCAACGGCGGCCTCAACCTGAGCGTCCTGGACGGCTGGTGGTGCGAAAGCTACAACGGCAAGAACGGTTGGGCCATTGGCGCGGACATCACCGACGGCAGCGTTGAATTCCAAAACGAAGTGGACACCGCGAGCCTCTTCCACATCCTGGAAACGCAGGTTGTCCCGCTCTACTACGCCAAACCCGACGGGCGGCTGCCCATCGCCTGGTTGCAACTGATGCGTGAGTCCATCCGCAGCGTCACGCCGGTCTTCAACACCCAGCGCATGGTGCAGGAATACAGCGAAAACATGTATGAACCCGCGGCGGCGGCGGCAGCCCGCCTGGGAGCCAACGGCGCAGCCAAAGCCCAGGAAGTCTCCGCGTGGAAAAAGCAAATCCGGCTGCTCTGGGGCCAGGTGCGCATCAACGACGTCAAGATCACCAACCCGGACAGCGTCAACGTGCTCGTCGGAGATTCGCTCTCCGTGGAAGCCCGCGTGCATCTCGGCGACATCAGCCCCGAGTTCGTCCGCGTGCAGGTCTATGTGGGCGAAACCAGCGATAACGAAATCGCGCGGCCCATCACCGTGGATCTGAACGAGTGCAAGAAGGGCAGCCACGGCGACTACACCTACAAGGGGAGCGTCCAGGCTCCCGAGAGCGGCGCCTACGGCTTCAACGTCCGCGTGATCCCAACGCACCCCAGCCTGACCCAGCCGCATGAGTTGCGGTTGATCACCTGGGCGTCGTAAGGAGATAGATTCTATAAGTCCTATAGGACGCATGTGTCCTATAGGACTTATAAATCTCACGACGACTCCTTTTCTCCCATGCTCTCCATCTCCACCTGCTGGAACAGCTCCCGCCACACCGATGGCGCGGCGATGCTTGAGGAGTTGCTGGAGTTTGGCTTTGACCGCATCGAACTCGGCCACGGCATCCGCATCTCCTTGATGCACGGCATTCAGGCGATGGCCGACAAAGGGCGCGTGCAGTTTTCCAGCCTGCACAACTTCTGCCCGCTGCCGCTGGAAATCCTGACGCCCTCGCCGGATTGCCTGCTCTTCTCCTCCCACCGGGAGAGGGAACGGGAACGCGCGGTGCGGCAGACCCTCCAGACCATCGACTTCGCCGCGCGGCTTGGCGCACCCCATGTTGTGCTGCACTGCGGGCGCGTGGTGATGCCGCCGGTGACCGCGCAACTCATCGAGTTGGCGAACTCGGGCCGCCATCTCTCGCCGGAATATGCCCGGCTCAAAACGCGCGCCGTGATGCAGCGCGAAAAGAACGCGCCCAAACACATCGCGCGCTTGAAGGATTGCCTCACGCGGATCGTGGAACATGCCGCCGCCAAGGGCATCCGGCTCGGGCTGGAAAGTCGGCAGGCCTACGAGGAAATCCCCAGCGAACGGGAGTTTGAAGAATTGCTTGCGGAATATCCCGCGCCGACGGTCGGCTACTGGCACGACATCGGGCATGTGCAAATCCGCGCCAACCTCGGCTTCGTGGATCACGCCGAATGGCTCGCCCGCGTCGCCCCGCGTTTGATCGGCTGCCACCTGCACGATGTCCTCTGGCCGGGACGCGACCACCAGGCTCCCTTCACGGGCGGGTCAGTGGATTACGCAAAATTGATTCCCCTTCTGCCTCGTGACACGCTATTCATCTGGGAAATGAGTCCCCGCAGAAGCCGCGAGGAAATCGCCGAGTCACTCCGGCTTTGGAAAGAAAAATTCGGATCATGAATAAAAAGACCCTTGTAACACTTCTTCAAGTCGCGGTGACAGTCGGCCTGCTGGCCTGGCTGTTCCGGGACGGAAAGCAAAACCGGGAGATGCTCACGGCGCTTTCGCACGCAAACCTGCTCTGGATTGCCGCCGCGTTCGGCGTGTATGGCCTCGTGGTGATCTCTGCGGTCACCCGCTGGAAGGTATTATTGAGTGTCCAAGGAATCCACATCGCGTGGACGCGGCTCGCCTCGCTTTTCATGATCGGCCTGCTCTTCAATCCCTTCCTGCCCGGCGGCACGGGAGGCGACGTGGCCAAGATTTTCTATCTCCTGAAAGAAACTCCGGACAAAAAACCGGCCGCCCTGCTGGCCGTGTTGATGGATCGGCTGATGGGGCTCTTTGGGTTGATCCTCATTGCGGGGATTGTGATGGCGGTGCGCTGGCAATGGATCATCCAACCGGCGGGCTCCATGCGGTGGCTGGTGATGATCGGCATGATTTTCGGCGGCTCGCTCGTGTTCATTGTGACTTCCATTGCGGTGACGGGCCTGGGGCTTGTCCACAAGCTGCCGGAGCGGATGCCGCTGCGGGATAAACTGGTGGATCTCTCCGTGGCTTACAACCTCTATGGCCGTTCCTGGCGCAAGTCGCTGCTGGCCCTCGCTCTCTGCGTGCCGGTGCATCTCGGCTCGTTCAGCCTTTTCTATTGTGTGGGGCAAGCCTTCACGGAATCCGCTCCGCTCGGCTCGCTCATGGACTACTGGGGTATCATGCCCATCGTCGGCACCATCGCCGCGCTGCCCATCAGCATCGGCGGCACCGGCCCGCGCGAAATGGCGTTCATGGATCTCTTGGGCGGGCTGTGCGGCATTACCCCCTCCATGGCGAAACTGATCTCGCTGACCGGCTACTTCGTGCTCATCCTCTGGAGCATGGCAGGCGGCATCGCCTATCTCTTCTACCGCCCCACCGAGCACGCGCGCTTGGGCAAGATGAACGAGGAAGTCACCGAACTCGAACACCAGATCGCCCAGAGCGAAGAGGCGGCGGAGAAGGTTTAGGACTCATTCAGAAAATTAAGAATGAATTAGGAAGCCATGAAGCCAGGATAAGAAGTTTTGGATCATTGGATCTCCTGCGAAAGATTTTTTAAAGTCTTCTTCCTGCATTCCTGGCTTCCTCATTCAAAATTTCTTGTGAGCACAACCGACAGCCAAGATCTCCCCGAAGTGGCGGCAAACTTTGCCCTTACTTGGGACGGCCGCGTTTCCACCCGCAACCGGACGCGCTCGGATTTCTCCTCCGCGCGCGACAAGCAGCGGCTCCTGGAAATCCGCGCCAGCGGCGACGCGCTGCTGGTGGGCCGCGCCACGCTGGAGACCGAGCAGATGCGCATGGGGATTGGCGATGCCGCGCTTCAATCCGCACGAGTGGCGCGCGGCGCAGCCCCGGAACCGCTGCGCGTGGTGGTGAGCGGTTCGGGCCGCATCGACCCCAGCATCCGGCTCTTTCAAACCAACGGCGCGCCGATTCTTCTTTTCTCCACATCCCAAATGCCGGAAGCCACACGCGCCGCTCTGGAAGCCCGCGCCACGCTGCACTTGGATGAAGGGCCGAACGTGGATTTGCGCGGGATGTTGCAGACCTTGCACAGCCAATACGGCGTGCGGCGGCTGATCTGCGAGGGCGGCCCCACGCTGTTGCGCACGCTGCTGGAGGCGAACCTTGTGGACGAACTCAACGTCACGTTTTGCCCGCGCATTTTTGGTGGAGTGGACGCCCCCACCCTCTCGGGCGGCCCCGGCGCATTCCTGCCCACCGCCATCCAATGCAAGCTGGAAGCAATGGAAACTCTGGACGACGAATGCTTCGCACGGTATCGGGTGATTCACCACGAATAAGAAATCTCGCGCAAAGAACGCAAAGGACGCAAAGATAAAGAGCGGTTCTCGTTCCCAATCTCCTGATTGGGAACGCACTTGTCCCCGAAACTCCGTTTCGCAAAACCACCCCATCAAATAAAATCCCATGCGTCGCAGCGTTCCCTATCTGATCCTCCTTGCCGCCGTGCTCCTGGTTTACAGCCCGGCATTGCGCAACGGCTTTGTTTGGGATGACACCGCTCTCCTTTTGCGCGACCCTCTCCTCCGCAGCCCTTACCTGTTGGCGGAAGGCTTCCGGCACTTCCTGTTTCTGGATGCCACGGCGGCGGATTTTTACCGTCCGCTGCAACGAGTCGCCTATACGTTCGACTACGCGCTCGCCAGATTCGCCCCGTGGGTGTTTCACCTCACGAGCCTCTTGGTTCATGCCGGTGCGGCCATGGCGCTTTACGCCTTTGCGCGGCAGCTTTTGGCGCGTGAAGGAACGAAGGCTCATCCAAGCAACCTCTGTCCATCTTCGTGCCTTCGTGCCTTCGTGCCTTCGTGTGAAAATTCCTATTCGCTGCCCCTCCTCGTGGCGTTGGTTTGGGCGGTGCATCCCATGCACTCCTCCGCCGTGGCGTATGTCTCGGGACTGGCTGATCCGCTGGCGGCGCTCTGCGGTTTTGGTGGCCTGGCGCTGTTGTTTTCAGGGCGCGGCGTGTTTGCCGGGCTTTGCTTCGGCGCAGCGCTTTTTGCGAAGGAGAGCAGCGTGTTTGCGCTGGTGATCGGCCTCGGGTTTGCGTGGGAACTCAGCCGAAAATGCACCACAGAGGACACGAAGAGCACGAAGGTCGGAACAAGCGATAAAAACAGGCAACGCCTGATGCACTTTGCCCGCGTGGCCCTGCCTGCGTTGGCACTGGGGGGACTCTATCTCGGCTTGCGTATGTCGGCGGATCACACCGCGCCGCCTCCGCCGGAGTCCATCGCGCTTGCCGCGCGGCCTGTGCTCGCGCTGCGCGCTGTGGCGGAATACGCCGGGCTGCTCGTCGCGCCGCTCAACCTGCACATGGAGCGGGATGTCCGAACCTCCGCGGGCGTTCTGCAAACATTGGCGGGCGCGCTCCTGCTTTGCGGAGCGGCGTTCTGGTTTTGGCGCGGGAAGCGCACCACACGCGCCTGCCTGCTCGCGGCGCTCATTGCCTATCTGCCCATCAGCAATCTCTTCACGCTCAACGCGACGGTCGCAGAACATTGGGTTTACATCCCCAGCGCCTTTCTCTTGCTGGCTGTGGCTGCGACGCTTCTGCATTGCCCTCACCCAAATCGCCGTTTCACCCTTTGCATAGCGACTCTCGCCGGGGTTTGGTTCGCAACCTTGGGCTGCCGAACTGCGTGGCGCTGCGCGGATTGGCATGACCAGACAACTTTCCTCCAAGCCACGATCCGCGACGGCGGCGACAGCAGCCGCATGCTCGGCAATCTCGCCCTCGATCAACTGCGGCACGGCGAGGTGGATGCCGCCGTGCAAGGATTCCGCGCGGCGCTTGTGCGCAAACCAAATCAACCCTTCGCCATGCTCGGCCTGGCCAGCGCGCTCACCCGGCAACACAACTGCGCAGAAGCGCGGCAATGGCTGGAGCGCTGCGAAAAACTGCCTCTCGTGCGCGCATCCGCGTTGGTTCAAAAAGCCGAACTGGAGTTCCAGGAATCAGGCCGCGACAAAACCGACTTCCTGCGCGAGGCGGCAGAGGTAAACCCGCGCTTCTGGCCGGTGCGCAAGCGCTACATCGCGCACCTCATGGAGCACGGCGACATGGGAACCGCGCTTGCGGAATTGCGCGCGGTGCTCGCGGATCAGCCGTTCCGCGCCGAGACCTGGGAACTGCTCGGAAATGCTGCGGAAAAGATCGGCAATCCCGCGCTGGCGCAAACGGCGTATTCCGAAGCCGACCTGCGCGATGTCTGGCGCGGGAAATAGCGCCATTCTCTCTTTCTTTGAGGTCGCCAAAGGCGGACGCTTGCGCTAGAGAAACGAGGCATGTCGTTGTTCACGATCCCCGCAATCAAGCGCGCCGCCCAGGCGCAGGAAGGCCACGGGCGCGTGGAGGCCCGGTTTCACGCCCAGGCCGAAGCGGTGGTGCAAAAACAGACCCGCGACGGCAAACCGTTCTGGGAACTCACCATGGCCGACGCCGAGGCCAAGCTCATCCTGCGCGCCTGGAGCGATACGCCCGTGTTCGAATTTTGCGCCGCGCTCGCGCCGGGAACATTTTTGGAAATCGAAGGGGAGTTCGCCCAGCACCCGGCCTTTGGCGTGGAGGCCCGGCGGTGGACTTGCCGGGAACTCGAAGCGCCTGAGGTGGAACTGCTCCTCGGAGGCCCTGCGGAGTTGCAGGAGAAACAGGCGCGGGATTTCCAAGCCATCACCGAGGCGCTTAGCAGTATCGTAGACCCCCGGTTGCATGCCCTGTGCCAGTTGTTTTTGGAGGATTTCGGCGACCGCTTTCGCCGCGCCGCCGCCGCCCGAACCTACCACCACGCGCGGCGCGGAGGACTCGTGGAGCATGTCGCGCAGATGATCCGCTCCGCGCAGGCCATTGCGGAGGTCTATCCCACGCTCAACCGCGATCTGCTCGTGGCCGGGGCGTTCTTTCACGATGTCGGCAAGCTCTGGGAAAACTGCCCGGAACCGCGCGGATTTGGGATGCCCTATGACGAGCGGGGCGAATTGATCGGCCACATCGCCCTTGGCATTGAAATGCTCAACGCCCTGTGGCGCAAGCTGCTCGCCACCGAAGCCGCCGCCGCATGGGTGGGCCTCGCGCCCGCGAACGAGGAGGTGCGCAACCACTTGATTCATCTGATCGCGTCACACCACGGCGAGATGGAGTTCGGCTCGCCCGTTTTCCCAAAGACCCCGGAAGCCTACGTGCTGCATTATCTCGACAACCTCGACGCCAAGCTCGAAATGATGGCCGCCGGGTATCAAACCGGCACGCCGCTGGCCCCGCGCATTGTCGAGCGGGTGCGTCCGCTCCCGGCCAACCTCGTTATGCCGCTGGAAAAATATGTCCTGCCGTCTTAACAACGACCTCCGCTTGCTCTCGGGCGTCGGATTGCTATTGATTGCGGCGGGCTTGTCCCTGTGTCCGGAGACGCGACCGACCCCGGGAGACCGGGTTACCGAGCCCTTCGACGGCGTGCGCTACGTACATCGCGTGGTGGACGTTCCCCGGCGCATTGATATGCACATCGTCCTCATCGACTTGAAAAATCCGCGCATCCGCTTCGAGGTGACGGGAGACAAGAGTCAGGAGCCCGACCGCAACCACCGCGAGACAACGCGGCACTTTGTCTGGAGCCTGGGCGCGCAGATCGGCATCAATGGCGGCTTCTTCGATTCCCTGGGCAATTCCATTTCGCTGAGCGCATCCAATGGACAGCGGGTATCCCCCTGGCACCCCACGGAAAAGAATCACAACAACGGAGTCAACATCAGCCCCGGCAACCAGGTGACGTTCATTTCCAAGGCGCCCAATGATGCCAGCGGCTACGAAACAGACCCGCCGGTGAAATTATACAACGCCCTCACAGGCAACGTGCGACTGATCCGCGACGGAAAGATCACCGCGCTTCATGGAGGGGACACGAGCTACCCCCAAACGGCGTTGGGTTTGACCGGCGACCACCAATTGATCCTCTTGGTCTCCGACGGCAGGCAACCCGAGATCAGCCATGGCATGACCTATGAGGAGGTGGCTGGTGTCCTGCGGGGGTTCGGCGCCGTGGATGCGATTGCGCTGGATGGCGGCGGTTCCGCCACGCTTGTGATGGCGGGCGCGTTCACCGGCCTGCCGCATGTCATGAACCATCCCTCCGACGGGCGGGAGCGTCCGGTGGGCAACAACCTCGCCGTTTTCGTCAAGCCCTAGGCATTGCGCAGCCGGAACTGCTGCGGTGTTTCCTTGCATTCACGGCGAAAGATTTTCCCAAGGTAGTTGCCGTTGGCAAATCCGCATTGCGCCGCAATTTGTTGGATGGGCAGATCGGTCTCGATAAGAAACGCCCGGACGCGCTCCAACTGGGCTTGCCGGATCGCCTTCAACACGGTGTACCCGAGCGCGCGCCGGAAGCGAAGCTCCAGCGAGCGGCGCGAAAGGCCGATATGCTCGGCGACGTCCAGCACGCGCAGAGGGCGGCTGGCGCCAAGCTGGATGAACCGGAGCGCGGCGGCGATCTTTGCGTCGTTGGTGGAGGCGACTTCGGTGGACTGGCGCGCAACCACATGGGTGGGCTCAATCATGATGCAACGCGGCTTCACCTTTTTGCCCAGCATCATTTCGTGCAGGAGCGCGGCGGCTTCGTACCCGGCCTTTTCCGCATTGAGCATGACGCTGGAGAGCGGCGGATCACACAGTTCGCAGAGCAATGCGTCGTTGTCCACCCCGATCACCGCGACCTCATCGGGAACACGCAGGCCGCTTTCCATGCACGCTTCAATGACCTGACGGGCGCGGGCATCCAGCGCGCCCAGGATGCCCAGCGGCTTGGGCTGCGCCTTGAGCCAGCGCCCGAGACGTTTCTGCTCCCGGCCCCAGTCCTGTTGCGTCGCAGGCGGCGACGGGTAGACGGCGCAATCGAAACCGGCCTCTGCAATCCTTTGGCGGAAGGACTGCAGGCGACGCTCCACCCAGTTGTCCTTGTACGGGCCGCCCACGAAGGCAAAGTGGCGCAGCCCCCGCTTCAGCAGATGCTCGGCGGCCATCCGCCCGATGGCTTCTCCGTCAGCGCGAATCTCCGGGAGCCTGGAAAGGGGGTTCGAGGGGGCGAGCTGGCTGGCCGAAAGCGGCCCGGCGATCACGGGCAGCCCTGTCTTTAAGATGGCGCGGGCAATGCGCGGCGTGGCGATGCGCGCGATGATCCCCGTGCCGCCCCAGGCCCGCATGGTGGGCAGGGTTTGCACAAGATCGCCGGGAATGATGTGCAGCCCCCATGGCCCGTGCAGCCTTGCGTAACGCTGCACGCCGCGCAGCAGGCCGCGCCCGACTTCGCGCGAGGTTTCCAGCACAAGAGCGACGTGAAATCTGGTGGGTGGAACGGGATTCATAACGGGTGGATGGTCTTGCGCAAAATGACTGTCACTATGCGTATTATTACCATAGCGGCAGATGAGTTCCCATGCGATAAGAGAATTTGTCGCTCTATGAACACCGCCTTTATCCACGAAGATTTTCTGCTCGAAAGCAAATATGCCCGCGAACTCTACCACCGTTACGCCGCCGATCTGCCGATCATTGATTGCCATTGCCATTTGAAGCCTTCGGAAATCGCCGAGGACAAACGCTGGGAGAACATCACGCAAATCTGGCTCTACGGCGACCATTGCAAGTGGCGCGCCATGCGGACGGCGGGCGTCTCCGAGCGCTTCTGCACGGGCGATGCGTCGGACTGGGAGAAGTTCAAGAGCTACGCGGGAGTCGTTCCCAAGGCGCTGCGCAATCCGCTCTACCACTGGACGCATTTGGAATTGAAGCGCTATTTTGGCGTTTCCGACCGCCTGCTCGGGCCGGATACGGCGCAATCCATTTACGACGATTGCAACCGGGTCATCACGGCGCCGGATTTCTCCTGCCGTTCGCTCATGAAGAAGTCGAAGGTGGAGGTGGTCTGCACGACGGACGACCCGGTGGATTCCCTGGAACACCACATCGCCATCGCAAAGGATGCGGGCTTTGACATCCAGGTGCGGCCCACGTGGCGGCCGGACATGGCCTTTGCCGTGGACAAACCCGAGGCGTTTGCCGGGTGGCTCGCGAAGCTCGAAGCGGCGGCGCAAATGGAAGTGAGCACCGTGGACGCGCTGCTCGGCGCGCTGCGCAAACGGCACGAGTTGCTGAGCATTTCGCTCAATTCGGTATCCAAATGGAAAGTGCGGGTATTGCCTTCCCTGCTCGACACCCTTGCCAACACCGGCAAGCTCCCGGCGGCGCTGGCTTTCTCTCTGGCCGCCCTGATCGCTTTTTACAAAGGCCAGCCCGCAGCGGACGGCGGGCTCCAGGGCGACCGCAACGGTGCGGCTTACCCCATTCGCGACGATGCCGATGTGATGGAGTTTTTCCAGAACCGCTGGCGCACGTTCGCTTCCGACGGCAACACTGCGGCGATGGTCTCCGCGCTTCTGGCCCACACCTCCTTCTGGGGCCAGGATTTGACGCAGGTTCCGGGAATGGCCGATGCGGTCACCTCCGGACTCCAGGCCATCCAGACAGGCGGCATGCGCGCCGCTGTTGAATCGCTTTTAACGGGCGCCAAATAACATGAAAAATCCGCTTCTTCGCATTCATGCCGCAGACAACGTCGCCGTTGCGCTGGAGGATATTGAAGCCGGTCGGCAGATCCCCATTGACGGGGAGAGCATCACCCTTTCGAGCCGGATTCCACGCGGACACAAGGTCGCGCTCTCGCCAATTTCCAGCGGGGAGAACATCGTGAAATATGGGAGCCCCATCGGCCACGCAACCGCGCCGATCCAGCCGGGCGACTGGGTGCACACGCAGAATCTCAAGACCAACTTGAGCGGGACGTTGGAATACGCCTATCAACCGCAGGCGGACAGCATCGCCCCACGCGGCGGCGGCCTTTTCTTCGACGGCTTTGTGCGGCCCAACGGCGAGGTAGGCATCCGCAACGAACTCTGGATCATCCCCACCGTCGGTTGTGTCAACCATATCGCCGAAGCCCTGGCCCGCCGTTTCAGCCAGCGCCTTCCGCACGGCAGCATCGACGGCGTGTATGCCTTCACGCACCCCTACGGCTGCTCGCAGTTGGGCCAAGACCACAACACCACGCAGAAACTCCTGGCCAGCCTGGCGCATCATCCCAATGCGGGCGGCGTGCTCATCGTCGGGTTGGGCTGCGAGAACAGCACCATGACCAGCTTCCGCGAGGCGCTGGGCGAGGTCGATCCCGACCGGTTCCGGTTCATGATTTCACAGCAGGTGGAGGACGAGATGGAAAGCGGCTTGCAGTTGCTGGAAGAACTGGCGCAATCCGCCGGCGCACTGCAACGCCAATCCGTTCCCGCTTCGGCGCTGCGCGTCGGCTTGAAGTGCGGCGGCTCGGACGGGCTTTCCGGCATCACCGCCAACCCGCTGGTGGGCGCGTTCTCCGACCGGTTGATCGCCAGCGGCGGCAGCACGGTTCTCACCGAAGTGCCTGAAATGTTCGGCGCGGAAACCCTGCTCATGAACCGCTGCGTGAACCGCGGGGTTTACGAGAAATGTGTCGGGATGGTGAACGGCTTCAAGGACTACTTCCTGCGCCACAACCAGGCGGCCTACGAGAACCCGTCGCCCGGCAACAAGGACGGCGGCATTTCCACGCTGGAAGAAAAATCGCTCGGCTGCACCCAGAAGGGGGGCTGCGGCTCCGTCGTGGATGTGATTGAATACGCTGGCCGATTGCACCACCCCGGCTTGAATCTCCTCGACGGCCCCGGCAACGACATCGTGGCCGCAACGGCTCTGGCGGCGGCGGGCGCGCATTTGATCCTGTTCACCACCGGACGGGGAACCCCGCTCGGCGGCTGCGTCCCGACGGTAAAAATCTCCACCAACAGCGAACTGGCGCAGCACAAAAAGAACTGGATCGATTTCGATGCGGGCGAACTGCTCCACGGCGCGACCCGCGAGGAATTGACCGCCCGGCTCTTCCTCGACGTCCTCGACATCGCCAGCGGCCGCAAGCAGACCAAGGCGGAAATCAACGGCTTCCGCGAAATCGCCATCTTCAAGGACGGTGTGACGCTTTAGGGCTGTTCACACAATCAGTGCCAAAGGCACGACCCCATACCAGCATGGGGCGTAGCCCCATGTGTCTGAAAAACGAGATCAGGGCTGTAAGCCCGTACCATCGGCTTTTCCTCCGGGGTATTATGTTCTCGCTTTTCATGGACGCGGCTTTTTGCCAAGCTCGCCGGATGCTGGCAAAGGTCTATTCAGCGGCGGTCTATGGCGTGGACGCCTACGAGGTGGAAATTGAAGTCAACGCGGCTGCGGGAGCCCCGGCCATCGTGGTCGTCGGGCTGCCGGACGCCGCCGTCAAAGAAAGCCGCGACCGCGTGACCACGGCAGTGGCCAACAGCGGCTACCGCTGGCCCAGGGGCCGCACCACCATCAACCTCGCCCCAGCCGATGTGAAGAAGGAGGGGCCGAGCTTTGATCTCCCCATCGCGCTCGCCATGATCGCCGCCTCAGAGCAGATTGCTCTGCCCGATTTTGATCAATACTGCTTCGTCGGCGAACTGGCGCTCGATGGCGGCGTGCGCTTCGTCAACGGTGTCCTCCCCGTCGCCCTTGAAGCCCGGCGGTGCGGCAAGCGGGCCATCGTGGTTCCCGAAGAAAACGCCCCGGAGGCAGCCCTCGTCGAGGGCATCACCACCTACGGCGTGCGCAACCTGCGCCAGGCATTCGAGTTCCTGCGCGGCAATGAGACGCTCGCACCCACCGTCGCCGCACCGCTCCTTGAGGCGCATCAGGATTACGAAGTCGATTTCGCCGACGTGCGCGGACAGCACGCCGCCAAGCGCGCCGTGGAAGTGGCCGTCGCGGGCGGGCACAATTTGATCATGGTCGGCCCTCCGGGATCGGGCAAGTCGATGCTCGCCAAGCGCATCCCCACCATCATGCCGCCGATGACCTTTGAGGAAGCCATCGAGACCACCAAGATTCACAGCATCTGCGGGTTCCTCGCCAACAAACGTTCCTTCCTCTCGCTTCGCCCCTTCCGCTCGCCCCACCACACCATCTCCGACGCCGGACTCCTCGGCGGCGGCACGAACCCCGCCCCCGGCGAAGTCACGTTGGCGCACCACGGCGTGCTTTTTCTCGATGAACTCCCCGAGTTCAAACGCTCTACACTGGAAGTGATGCGCCAGCCGATGGAAGACGCCAAAGTGACCATTTCCCGCGCCTCGGGCTCTGTGACCTACCCGGCGGAGTTCGTCCTCGTCGGCGCGCTCAACCCCTGCCCTTGCGGCTTCTTTGGCGATCTCAAGCGTGAGTGCCGCTGCTCCGGCGTGCAAGTGCAGCGCTACCGGCAGCGCATCTCGGGGCCGCTGCTTGACCGCATCGACATCCACGTGGAAGTTCCCGCCGTCCACTTCAAAGACCTCACCGGCACGCACTCCGGCGAACCCTCCAGCGCCATCCGCGAGCGGGTGCTCGCCGCGCGCGGCATCCAGCACGCGCGCTTCGCACAAAGCCCCGCCGTCCGCTGTAACGCGCGGATGACCAGCAAACAGCTCAAGGCCCACTGCCAGATCGACGAAGAATCCCGCGAACTCCTGCGCACCGCCATGCACGAGCTGAACCTGAGCGCCCGCGCCCACGACCGCATTCTCAAAGTCGCCCGCACCATCGCGGATCTCGAAGCCGCCCCCGAAATCAACGCCACGCACCTAAGCGAAGCCATCCAATACCGCACGCTGGATCGCAATTTGTGGGCGTAACCCACGCCTCGGTGAAAAAAAGGCTGCCCCCTTCTTTTCTTGACCCACGAAATCGCACCATAAACCGCTTCCCCCTCCCCGCGCCACCCCATCTCACCTCCGCGGACTGGATCAGTTCGCCCTGTTTGGGCGGCCCGCGCACCGTCCCTCCCGCAGTCTATTACCGGCGCGTTTTCCAGCTCGGCGGCCCGGTACCCAAGCGCATCTTCTTGCACATCACCGCGCTCGGGCTTTTTGAGTGCGTGGTCAATGGCCAGCGCGTGGGCGAAGATGTCCTGGCGCCCGGCTGGGCCGATTATCGCCTGCGCGTTTACTACCGCAGCTACGACATCACCGCCCTGCTCCAACCCGGCGAAAATGTCCACGGCGTCATTCTCGGGGACGGCTGGTATTCCGGCCACGTCGCGGAAAAGGATCGCCAGTTTTATGGGGAGCAACCGGCGCTTCTCGGCCATCACGAAGAGGCGGCGCGTTATGAAGCCTTATACACCAAGATCGTCGAAGCCTTTCGCGCCCCCTTCATCACCCCGGATGGCCTGGTGGTCGGCGGCACGCAGACCGGCTACGTTCTCGCGCTCCATTTTCATCTCGTGCCGCAGGAACTGCGAGCCACCGCCTCCCGCGAACTGGTGCGTCTCATCGCGCGCAATGGCCATCGCATCGGCACCGGCTTTGTTGGCCCCCCCTACATCCTCCACGCTCTTGAGGCCACCGGCCACCTCGACATGGCCTGCAAACTTCTCGAACAGGAAGCCTTCCCCTCCTGGCTCTTCCCGGTCAAGAACGGCGCCACGACGATCTGGGAACGCTGGGATGGCTGGACGCCGGAAAAGGGTTTCCAGGATGCCGGCATGAATTCCTTCAACCATTATGCCTACGGAGCCGTCGGCGACTGGATGGTGAGCACCGTTGCCGGCCTGCAATTTGATCCGGCACACCCCGGATACGAACACATCCTTTTCAAGCCGCGCCCGGGCGGCACACTCACATGGGCGGAGGCCACGCTGACCACTCCCCACGGCAAGGCCGCCATCCGCTGGGAACTCAACGATGCCACCCTCACCCTCAATCTCACCGTGCCCGCAGGCGCCCGCGCGACCCTGGATCTCCCCGCCGCCTTCCAAACCGCCCCGCTCACGCTCGCTGAGGGAGAGCACCAGCGCACTTTCAAAAAATAGAACTCACTGAAATTTTCCAGTGGT
>SESG01011699.1_pt1 | contig 16278 bp, 14 predicted proteins | sample 3171421 | NCBI WGS metagenome assembly SESG01 (sample SAMN10866946, study PRJNA518727) | freshwater metagenome | biome: subpolar coniferous forest; feature: holomictic lake; material: water; isolation source: holomictic Lake 227, 6 m and 8 m depth | place: Canada: near Kenora, Ontario | collected... | reverse complement strand
TGTGAGTAATACATAGAAAGAAGAGGCTTTGAGCTTCTCACCTAAGCGGAATTAGCCGCCGGGGTTAATAACCGGTTTAACAAGTTACTTTAACGGCTATTACTTTTTATGAGCCGTTTTTTTATTTTATACAGGAATATGTAGCATTATATATGAAATAAGAGCAAAAACTTTACAGGAGGTGGATGACTATTTCATTTACGGAATTAAGAATTAACAGGCAGATTAGAACGGAAAAAATCAGGGTCATAGATGGGGAAGGTGTTTCACTTGGAATTTTGACAGTACCAGATGCTGTGAAAATCGCTGAAGAACGGGGTATGGATTTAGTAGAAATAAGCCCAAATGCGTCCCCGCCAGTTTGCAAACTGCTGAACTATGGAAAGTTCAGATATGCGCAGGTAAAAAAAGACAAGGAAAATAAAAAGAAACAGCATGTGGTGGTGGTAAAAGAGATACAGGTCAGACCAGCCATAGGCAAGCACGATTTTGACATAAAACTTAATCACGCAATGGAGTTCCTTGATAAAGAATTTAAAGTTAAATTTGTCATCAGGTTCCGCGGCCGCGAAATGGATCAAAAATCGGTCAAAGGAAAGGAAATGACTCAACATATTCAAAAGACACTGATCGACAAAGGCGAACTTGAAGATAATGTTATCAATGAAGACAAAACAATGATATTTATCATAGCGCCAAAGAAAAAATAAAAGGGCCATGTTGCCCGCGAAACAGGAGGAAGTATGTATAAGTTAAAGACAAATTCAGGAGCAAAAAAAAGGTTCAAAAGAACTGGTACTGGTAAAATCAAGTATAAAAGAAACAGCTTGAGACATCGGCTTCAGCAGGAGTCAAGCAAGGCGAAAAGACATAAAAGAGAAAAAGGATATGTCACCTCGGCAAACTTTAAGGCGATTGATAGAATTATAGCAAGATAAAGGAAGAGAAAGACCGGAAAAGCACGATACCCGGAAACAACACGCGAAACCAGCACATTGCTGGGAGTATGCTTCAGGAGGTTTTTAAATGGCACGAGTAAAAGGCGGAGTTACAAAAAAAAGAAGACATAAAAAGTTTTTAAAACTCGCAAAAGGGTTCTACGGAAGAAAAAAGAATACCATAAAAAGAGCGACAGAACAGGTTATGAAAGGTATGAAAGCAGCCTACATAGGCCGCAAACAAAAGAAGCGCGATTTCAGAAGGTTGTGGATTGCCAGAATAAACGCTGCCTGCAGAATGAACGGAATAACCTATTCGAGATTTATGGATGGCATGAATAAAGCTGGTATAGATTTAAACCGGAAACAACTCTCTGAGTTGGCAATAAGTGATCCAGCGGCATTTTTGAAACTTGTAGAAACTGCCAAAGCAAAAGTTTTAGTGGCGACTAACTGAGTAGAGAAGTGAACTCGGAGCGAGTCCTTTTTATTTTATTGTGAGTTTGACTTGTATAGGCCCCGAGAATAATTTTCGGGGAACGACTGAAAACAAGAAAAAAGAGCTCCGGGAGATAAATTGATGCAGAAAAACGCTGGCAAATATATAGCCATATTTTCGGCGGTAATTGCGCTTGTATTTTTTATTTCGATGTTTTTGTTCAGCGGTTTGCATCTCTCAGCGCCGTTGGATGATGCTTTTATATATATGCAATATGCGAAAAACACAGCCGCAGGACACTTCCTTGAATATGTACGGGGAGAAGGCTATTCCTCAGGGGCAACAGGTTTCTTGTATGTGTTACTTCTCGCTCCTCTCACGCTAATATTTAAAGGCGCCTTTCTGGTAATCCCCATATATTTTCTAAGTGCATTTTTTCTTTTTATAACTACGCTATATATTTTTAAAATCCTAAAACAACTTATAAAAGACGAGAAATTTGCTTTGTTTGGCGCCTTTTTGTTTGCTACAAATGGAAGTCTTTTGTGGGGTTATTTTTCGGGAATGGAAATAGGACTTTTTTCTTGTCTAATAGTTTTGTCCCTGTATTATGTTTTTTTCTCCGAAAAACTGTGGTTGAAATTGATATGCCTATCTTTATTAGCGCTGTCAAGACCAGAGGGGTTTATTCTCACTGTTTTGCTGGCGGGTTTGAAAGGGCTTGAAGTGGCGCTTAATATAGGAAAAAAATCCGAGAAAAAAAATGATTATCTCTGGGTATATTTACTGGCGGTGGTGGCAGGTTTTTCTTATTTTATAATGAACAAAATTTTTACAGGCGACTTTATGCCAGACTCCATGAGGTCAAAATCAAACTTCTCTCTGCTATATTTTTATTATCCGGATATAATAAAACAGGGGCTCGCAGATTATCTCGAAATACTCAAAAAGATTTTTAATGGAAATTTAGAATATTTCTTTTTTCATTATATATTTTTGTTTTTTTGTATGGGGGCACTTCCTGGGGCGTGGAACGAACTGCAACAGAAAAAAATCGGAATATATATACTTGCTTTCTTTTGGTTTTTTATAGGGCTTATGTCCACAGTTTTTTCCAGTTTTGCCGGAGTGCACAATTACAGGTATGCCATGCCTTTTATGACAGTGTTTGTTATATTTGCGGTTATAGGCATATATCAGGTCTTCACTGCGTTTGTCCCAGATAAACAGCTTGTAAAAAAACGAGCTTTTTCGGCACTGGTTATTTTACTTTTGTCTTTCAATGCTTTTAGTATTGTGGCAAATGTAATAAATTTTGGGCTGGATTGCAAGGATATATATGGGCAGTCCATAACCGCAGGAAAGTGGATAAAACAAAATATTCCGGCGGATAAGACAATAGCACTTAACGATGCTGGCGCTATTGCTTATTTTTCTGATGCTAAAATTTACGATCTTGTTGGACTGGTAACTAATGGGCAGGCGGCGTGTTTTAGGAGCGGCAATGGTAGTGTCTATGAGGAAATAGAAAGAAAAAAACCGGACTATTATATGATTCACCTCGGTTGGTTCAATTATGAGGGGTATGATGAACCCTGTAATGAATGCTGTGTGCAGGGGTGTGAGAGTAAAGAGAATCTTTGTTATTATAAATATAATCTGCTACAACCCAGACTTGCCGAATTTAATCTTAAACGGCCGCCTGCCTACTATATCATAGGGTCTCCTGAAATATGTGCTCCAGCTGATCAGTCAATGTTTAACAGCGGAGATATGATGAAAATAGACCACTCTGAGAATGGAAAGTACGAGCAAAAAGATAAGATAGATGTGGCGGATTTGCGTGAAGAAAAAGCGCATGCGTATAAAATTTGGTCACAGGGTCCACCTGATATGCCAGGTAGTTTACTTAAACAGACCTCTTATCTGGGGCTACCAAATGTAAAAGTGCTAGATGGCGGCAGAGTAACTATGGGAGGGGAAAGTTTTACTGTAGAAAACCTTACTCCAGGGAAAGCGCTTAAGATTGTGAGGAGAACCTATTCCACCCCACACAATGTTATAGATGTATTTGTTGACGGCAAAAAGGCGGGAACTTGGGAAACCTCAAAACACTGTGCCTTTACCGAGCAGGAGTTTGTGGTAACTGGAGAAAAAATTACTTCGGACAAAGCTATGGTTCGGCTTGAAATAAAATCAAAAACGAATTATAATATTTTTTATTATTGGTTTCTTGAAGAAAAAGGAGATAACTAATGGAAAAAAATAAAGGAATTTTTGAAGCCACTCCTGTGTTTAAAATTTTTATGACAGCCCTGCTTGTGACCTTTGTGGCTGCCGCATTTTCAGCTTTTTATAATAATTATTCACCAGCCTTTAACAATTCTTTTTCATATCAGACCTTTGACAGGGCAGCCACTATCGCAAATGCTAACTTTATGAGTACTGGAGGGAATGCCTCTGCAATAAAAGAAGTAGGCGGGATTTTATATACTTATCTGCTCGCAGGTATTTATAAAATTGCTGGCGCTGGTGTTATCGTGGCGATAGTTTATTTATTAGCTTTGGCAGCTTTCTTTTTTACTCTGCTCATGTTTTATAAACTGGGAAAGGCCATTTTGGGCGAGGCATATGCTTTTTTAGCGGTGGTGGTGTTCGCGGTATCAACTCCAGTAGTGCTCGCGGCAACGGGGGGCACGGAAGTATGGCTTACTATGTTGCTGTTCTCACTAAATATTTATTTTCTATATTTTGAAGTGGAGAAAAACCAATATAAAGGTGCTTTAATAACTTCTGGAATAATGTGTTTGAACGGTTATTTTGGAATTGTTTTTGGAGGGGTTTCGATAGTTTATACAATTTTGCAAATGAATTCGAAAATAATAAAAAAGTATTATTTAGAAACTATGGGATGGACTGCTGCAGTTCTGGGACTTATGTGCGCGGCTCTTTTTGTTTATATTTTTATGGGAAATTTCACCCCGGAAACTTTTGACGCGAGTGCGATTTTTAGAAACACTACTTTTTATGTGGATTCCTTTTTCAAAGACGGGTTCTTATGGTCGAAGTTATTTCCTCCTTTTTTTACTTTATTTTTTTATTTCAGTTTATTTATTTATTTTGCGAGTGACCTTAAAGCACGCAAGTTAGGAATAAGTTTTTATTTTGTTTTGTTGACTTTGGTAGCGCTCCTTGCAGAAGTTTTTGCAATGTTTTCGCCAAATGCCAATACAATATATTTTTTAACCCCATTTTATTTTGTCCTTGTCCTATTAGCTTGTAAAGGAATAATACAACTTTCTGAAATGATGGGTAAGGGAAAAACTGGAGCCTTGTCCGCCAAAACGTTGGTTTTTGCGGTGTTGTTGTTCGTGGCTTTATATAATGGTATTTCGGCGTTTAATATGAGCATAGACAAGAACAGGCAAATAAGTTCTATTGTAAATGAAAGCTATGCTCAGAAATTCTCAGGGAGGTAGTGATAAATGAAGAAAACAAAAATTAAAAAAAGAAGGGCAGGCGTCAATATACTAAAAGTAATCGGTCCTTTTTATCTTATTTTTGCAGCTTTTTTGACGGCACTTGGAGCGCAGTATTTCCTTTTTATGCAAAAACAGCTTGTTCCAGGTTTGTTGTTTTCTCTTGCGGCAGTGGTGCTGTTTATATTGGCGGACATAGCAGCAGGCAAAAACGAAGAAAATACGGACAAAATGGACAAACGGTTGGAAATAATACTTTTTGTGTTTGTGATAGCGGTGGGGGTTTTCTTTCGTGTATATATGATAGATACAACTCCGACGGGCTGCTATCGGGATGAAGGGCAAAATGGAAATGAAGCTATTAATATAATGAACGGAACGGAAATGGACGGCACCGCCTTGCCTGTATATATAGAAAGAGATACACAAAACTCAGCTATGTTTATGTATTTTATCGCTGCTTCGTTTAAGTCTTTTGGCATAGGTGTTATGCAGATAAGATTGATTTCAATCATACTCGGCATATTGGCAATAGCGGCTTTTTACTTTTTTACCAGGTCTATTTTTGGTCCTTATATGGCGGTGGCGGGGGGCTTACTTTTTGCCGTCGCTCGCTGGCATGTGAATTTTAGCAGGATAGGGTTCCTAGGTATTCATACAGTGCTTTTAGCGGTCATGGTGCTTTATTTTGCTTATCGGGCATATAAAAATAAAACATGGTTGGATTTCGCATTGGTGGGGTTCATATCCGCCCTTGGGTTTCATTCTTATATAGCGGGAAGGCTTATCGCCCCAGCGATTTTTTTATTTTTTATATTCGTGGTCTTGAAAGATTTTTCTCTACTCAAAAAGAATTTCAAAAAAATAATTCTTGCTGTCTGTGTGTTTTTGATAACTTTTGCGCCGCTGGGCGTATATATTATAAAACATCTTGAACAGTTTATGATGAGAACGGCGACTGTTTCTATTTTTAACAAAGATATGTTAAAAGCTATAGGCGGAGTTTACACGGATGCTAAAGGAGAGGTAAAACCTTGGCAGCAGTTGTATATGAGAAACTTGGGGAAAACGCTTCTCATGTTTAATTATATTGGGGATGGAAATCCAAGACATAATTTTGACAACAGACCTATGCTTGATTTCTTAATGGGGACTATGGCGTTGCTCGGTTTTGGTTACGCGTTGTATAAGATATTTAATCCTTTTTATTTTCTAATGGTGTCGTTTTTTATGGTCTTGCTTCAGGCGGGCTTGGCTTCCATAGAATCTCCGCAGGCATATAGAACTATTACTGTCATTCCTGTGGTAATAATGTTTGCGGTTATTTTTATCGCTAAGTTTTGGCAGTTTTTTAAGTTACAGTTTGGCGCTGACAAACTATTTAAAAAACTAATTTTAGGGATTCTTATAATGCTTATAGGATATATTGCATATGATAACTATCAAACTTATTTTAAAAAGCAGGTAAATGACAGCGGGTTTTGGGCAGAGTTTTCTACAAATGAATGGAGCATGGGCCGCTATTTTAAAAGTTTAAATCCGGCAGCTGATCCAGGGTGGACAGCGATAGTTATGCCTGATTGGTATCACAGTTATACTTTTAAATTTGCCTCATACCCATATCAGTCCACAAATGTAGTGCCTTTTGAACTGAGTGAATGGATTCCTATTAAGCTTAAAGCGCCAGGTAATTTTGTGTATATTTTGGATGCTTCATATCTGCCGATAAGACCAGTGCTCGAGAAAATGTATCCAAACGGAAAGTATTCAGAGTTTAAGCATAAAATGAACGGCAGAATTCTCTATTGGGCATATGAAGTCCTTGCCGGAGATGTTGTAAAAAATCAGACTAAAAAACAAGAGAATGGCTTGCAAGGTTTGTATTACAGGGGGAATGAATGGAAAGGGCCAGTAATGGTTAAAAAAATAGACCCGTTTATATTATTTAATTGGACTGTTGACCCAGTGCTTGGGCCGTTTTCCGTAAAGTGGACGGGCAGGTTGAAAATTGACAAAGCAGGTAGTTATATTTTTCAGACAAGATCAAATGATTTTTCTGACCTGGTCATAGATGGAAAAACTATTGTAAAAAATAGCGGCACAAAGCCATATCAGTATCCAGCAGTGAGGGCATGTGACAAGTGTCAGGATGGAATGTATTTTCAGTCAGGCACAGTGAGCCTGGCGGAAGGGTATCATACGATAGCGCTGAGATATTATGAGAGTATAAATTATTCCAGAATGCAGTTGTGGTGGCAGACCCCAGGTAAAAATGCGATGGAGGTAGTAAATAATGAAGTCATTTTCCCGAATTAAAAAGAAAATAAAAGAAAAAGTTATAGTGGTTATGCCGGCATATAATGCCGAGAAAACAGTGGCTAAAACATTTAAAGATTTACCTGAAGGGTATGTGGACAAAGTTATTCTTGTGGATGATGACAGCAAAGATAACACAGTGGAAATATCAAAAAAACTTGGGATAAAAACTATAGTGCATGTGGACAATCGTGGCTATGGGGCGAATCAGAAGACCTGCTACATAGAAGCCTTGATAGAAGGGGCGGATATTATAGTTATGGTACATCCTGATTATCAGTATGATTCATCGCTACTGCCAGAAATGATATATCCGATAAGAACAGGAAGTGCAGACTTTGTGTTGGGTTCCAGAATGTTGGGCAAGGGAGCCCTGAACGGGGGAATGCCCATATACAAATATTTTTCAAATAAACTTTTGACCATGTTTGAAAACTTTTGTTTTGGAAAACATTATTCGGAATTACATACTGGGTTTCGTGCCTATTCGCGCAAGCTGTTGCTGGATATTCCTTTTGTGATTAACTCAAATGATTTTGTCTTTGATACTGAAGTCATAGCACAGGTGGAAATCAAAGGGTATAAGTCTTCGGAAGTGCCTGTCCCGACAAGATACTTTAAAGAAGCCTCTTCTATAAACTTTATCCGCAGTAGTATATATGGGTTGGCAACTTTAAAGGTTATGTTTGAATTTTTGCTTCACAAATGGGGGATTAAAAAATACGGAAAGTTTTCAAAAAAGCTATTTGATGTGATTAGCCCGTTTTATATAAAACAAATAAGTGGGAAAAAGAAGAAAACCAAGAACTAAATTAGAAAGAGAAAATATGACTCAAATAAATTAAAAGGGAAAAATATGGTAAAAAAACTTGTTGTTTGGGTAGGTCTTATAATCACAATCTTGTGTTTGTATTTTGTACTTCGTGGGCTTGATTACGCAAGAATGTGGGATATAGTAAAAAAAATAAATATGTGGTTGCTTTTGTTAACGGTGGTAATTTACCTTGGCGGATACTATATAAGAGCGGAACGCTGGCACCATTTATTGAAACATATAAAACCCATAAAAGCCGTGGAACTTTTTCCATATCTGGTTATGGGTTTTATGTTCAATAATGTCCTGCCTGCAAGAGCAGGAGAGTTTATTCGGGCATATATGACAGGCACAAAAAAAGGGTTGTCGAAATCCTCTACTTTTGCGACAGTGGTTATAGAAAGGGTGTTTGATGGACTTGTTATGATTTTTTATTTTATAGTGGGGTATGCGGCTTTCCAGGTGATTACCACTCAGGTGGTTATTCCACCAATAAATATAAGGGGACTTACTCTTGGAATTAAAGATGCAGTACTTTTATTTGCTGTTATCGGTAGTGTTATTTTTTTAGGAATATTTATTTTTATGTTCTTTCTAATTTACAAAAAAGAAAAGACGGCAAAGTTTGTACATAAAATTATGATTATTTTCCCAAAAGGTATTAAGGATAAAACTGAAAGGTTTCTTGATACTTTTATAAACGGGCTTGGGGTTTTAAAAGATATGAAAGGGATGCTTACGGTTTTTGGCCTTTCTTTTTTGGCTTGGACTGTAGAGGCCTTTACCTATTGGCTTATGGGGAAAGCAATGAATATAGAAATTAACTTTCTGCTAATCTGTTTGATAATGGCGGTGGCAAACTTTGCCATAATGATGCCATCTACTTCTGGCGGGATAGGTCCTTTTGAGTTCTTTGGAGTAGGGATAATGTTGCTTTTTGCTTATCCTAAAGCAGATTCGGTAGCTTACATCTTTATCGTGCACGCTATGATTCTTATTCCTATAATAATTCTCGGTTTTATCTTTATGCTTTCGGAAGGTTTAAACTTTACAAAACTAATGAAGGAAAAAGAAAAGGAGGAAATACAATGAAAAGAATTTTATTTGTTTTAGCTTTGGCAGCAACGGCGTTATTTTTTATGGGGGCAGGGTGCGAAAAACAGGCAATGGGTACGGAAAATGCTCCTGCAGCAAGTGTATTGAAAACTGCGGGCGAACAGACGGTAGTAATCGAAACGGCGAAAGGCACCATAAAGTTTAAATTTTTTAAAAAAGACGCGCCGGGAACCTGCGATAACTTTATCAAACTTACAGAGAAAGGTTTTTATAATGGGCTTACCTTTCATAGATATGAACCAGGTTTTGTAATTCAGGGTGGCGATCCAAACGGAAACGGTTCAGGTGGGCCTGGCTACAACATTAAGGCAGAGTTTAATAAACAACAGCACATCACTGGGGCAGTGGCTATGGCAAGAGCACAGGACCCAAACAGTGCGGGAAGTCAGTTCTATATATGTCTGGCACCAGCGCATTTCTTGGACAATAATTACACCGTGTTTGGACAAGTGACAGAGGGTATGGAAACAGTTTTGAAATTAAGAGCTGGGGATGTTATGAAAAAAGTTTTTATCGAGACTAAATAATTTTTTAAATTATGGAGGCAAGTATGAGTGAAAAAAACAATAAGGCAAAAGAAAATAACGCAAGGGAAGAGATAGTCACTATAGTGACAGCGAAAGGGACTATTAAGTTTAAATTTTTCAACGATGCCGCTCCTGGGACTTGCGAAAATTTTAAAAAACTTGTAAAAAAAGAGTTCTATAATGGAGTTATTTTTCATAGATACGAGCCGGGGTTTGTAATACAGGGCGGAGATCCAGAAGGCACAGGTATGGGCGGTCCTGGGTATCAGATAAAAGCCGAGTTTAATTCCAATAAACATGTGGCAGGAGCAGTGGCTATGGCTCGGTCACAGGATATAGACAGCGCAGGTAGTCAGTTTTATATATGTCTGGCACCAGCGCATTTTTTGGACGGAAACTATACTGTTTTTGGACAGGTAACGGAAGGAATGGATGTAGTTTTGAAGTTGAGAGCTGGGGATATTATGGAGAAAGTTACTATTTAAATTAGACAGCGAAAACTTTTTCTATTGACTTATTTTTTGAAATATATTATTATGCTTTTCGAACTAGAAACATTCCTTTAAGCTGGCCCTGCGAGGCCGGGAAGGAAGCGCTGAAAGACTATGCCTTCTAACTGCATCCTTGCGGGAAGAAGGTTTTTTTATGCCCAAACTTCCCGCTGGACACTGCAACCATACTCGTCAGGTTTTAGCCGCCAACTTAAAGGTTAATTTCTCAAAAGGCGGTGCTATATGGAAGAAAAGAAAATCAAGACCGAGCTTTTAGATAAAGACGCGATCAATCGCGCTATCACCAGAATTGGCCATGAAATAATCGAAAAAAATAAAGGCGCCTCTAATATTATAATTATAGGTATTCGCAGTAGGGGAGACATTCTTGCTAAGCGAATCGCCCAAAAAATCGCAGAAATAGAAAAAATCAAAGTGCCTATCGGCGCACTGGATATTACTTTATACCGTGATGACTATGATCTCAACTCGAAAATCCAAATCAAAGCTACTGAAATCCCTTTTGCTATAGATGACAAAGATATAGTGCTTGTGGATGATGTGCTTTTTACCGGAAGAACTATTCGGGCGGCTATGGATGCGCTCATTGATTTTGGTAGGCCGCGCAGTATACAACTCGCGGTGTTGATAGACCGCGGGCATAGGCAACTGCCGATTCAGGCAAATTATGTCGGAAAAAATGTCCCGACTTCGCTCTCTGAAGGAATTGTCGTCCAAATGAGTGAAAAAGAAGCGGATGACAAAGTTATGCTTTCTGAAAATAACTCTCAAAGGAGGAACTGAGAATGGCTTTTAAACATCTTATCGCACTGGAACATGTCTCAAAAGAAGATATGGTCAGTGTGCTTGAACTCGCAAAGACCTTTAAAGAATTGATACTTAGACCAGTAAAAAAAGTTCCCACACTTAAAGGAAAGACAGTAGTAAATTTTTTCTTTGAACCAAGTACACGAACTAAAACTTCTTTTGAAATAGCGGCCAAAAGACTTTCTGCGGATGTTTTAAATCTTGCGGTGAGCACCAGCGCTGTGGTAAAAGGTGAGACCCTGCTGGATACTATCAACACCATAGAAGCTATGCAGATAGATATGGTGGTCATACGGCATGGGACTTCTGGCGTACCAGAATATCTAGCCAAGCGTATTAAATCTTCCGTAATAAACGCAGGAGACGGTATGCACGAGCATCCTACTCAGGGCTTGTTGGATATGTTTACAATGATAGAAAAAAAAGGCAAACTTGATGGAAAGATAGTATGCATAGCAGGAGATGTGGCACACTCGCGCGTGGCGCGTTCTAATATCTGGGGACTAAAAAAAATGGGCGCAAAAATTAGAGTAGTCGGCCCACCTACTCTTATCCCAAAAGATATTGACAAACTCGGAGTCGAAGTTTTCTATGATCTTAAAGCGGCTTTGAAAGATGTGGATATAATTAATATTCTGAGAATACAGTTGGAAAGACAGAAAAAAAACTTATTTCCCACTACTCGCGAATATGCGGCTTTCTATGGCATAAATACCGAAAAATTAAAATATGCCACGCCGGATGTGCTTGTCATGCATCCTGGGCCTATGAATCGTGGGCTTGAGATATCTCCAAATGTGGCTGATGGTCCTCACTCGGTAATAAATGAACAGGTCACGAACGGAGTCGCAGTCAGAATGGCTGTACTTTATTTAATGGGAGGAGGTAAAAAAGATGAAATTATTAATTAAAAACGGATTGGTGGTAGATCCAGCGAATAAAATAGAAGACAAACTGGATGTGCTTGTAAATAATGGAAAGATAGAAAAAGTCGGGAAAAATATTTCTGACAAAGGGGCAAAGGTAATTGATGCCAAGGGCTGTCTGGTAATTCCAGGCATGATAGATATGCATGTACATTTTCGTGAACCCGGTTTTGAATACAAGGAGACCATAGCCAGCGGTGCGAGGGCAGCGGCAAAGGGCGGCTTCACCACTGTCTGCTGTATGCCGAACACAAATCCGCCTATAGATAATCAGGCGCTGGTGGATTTTATTTTGTTTAAATCGAAAGAAGCAGGGTTGATAGATGTGCTTCCAATCGGTACTATAACCAAAGGCAGAGCAGGCGAAGAACTTTCGGCTATCGGGGAGCTGGTGACGGCAGGTGCGGTGGCTATTTCAGATGATGGGTCTCCGGTAATGAATGCCGAGATTCTCAGACGCGCACTGGAATACTGCAAGATATTTAACATACCAGTGATAGAACACTGCGAAGATAAAAACCTTTCGGGAGAAGGGCAAATGAACGAAGGCTTTTATGCCACGAAACTTGGGTTGAAAGGAATCCCCAAAGCAGCCGAAGAAACAATGGTAGCCAGAGACATAATCATTGCTGGAGAAATGAATGCCAGAATTCACATAGCACATGTGTCTACGGCAGGGTCCTGCGAGCTTATCAGACAGGGAAAGAAAAATGGAGTTATGGTGACTGCGGAAACAGCGCCTCATTATTTCGCACTGGATGATTCGGCTTTGGAAGGCTATGACACAAATTTCAAAATGAGTCCGCCACTGCGTTCGAAAGAAGATATAAAAGCTATAAAAAAAGCCATTAAAGAAGGGGTAATAGATGTTATCGCCACTGACCACGCCCCACATGCAGAACTGGACAAAAACATAGAGTTTAATCCAGCGGCATTCGGGATTATCGGGCTTGAAACGGCTTTCTCCATAATGGTGGAAGAACTGATCGCAAGCAAAGCCGTCCCACTTTCAACTGCCATTGCGGCGGTGACAATTAATTCAGCTAAAATTTTAAGATTAAACAAAGGGACCTTGACCGAAGGCGTGGATGCGGATATCACAATCGCCAATATGGATAAGACAGTAAAAATAACTGAAGAGTTTTTTGCTTCTAAATCTACAAATTCGCCGTTTATCGGACGCACTATGACAGGGACAATTGAATACACCATAAAAAATGGAAGAATAGTTTACGAAAATAAATGATTTAGTGTGGTTGTGGTTAATTACTAAAAGGAGACCAAAATGAGTAAAGCAATACTTATGCTTGAGGATGGGACATGTTTTGAAGGCTTATCTGCTGGCTATGAAGGGGAAACTTTCGGCGAGATAGTTTTTAACACTTCTATGATGGGCTATCAGGAAATCTTGACTGATCCCTCGTATAAAGGGCAGATAGTAAATATGACTTATACGCAGATAGGCAATTACGGATATAACATCGATGATGCCGAGTCGGAAAAACCTCAAGCCGAGGGGTTTGTTATGAAAGAAATGAGCAAAATTTCAAGTAACTTTCGCTCAGAAGGTACGCTTGCAGAGTATTTTAAGAAACACAAGATAATCGCCATAGAGGGCATAGATACCAGAATGTTGACCCGCCACATAAGAAATAATGGTGCCCAAAAAAGTATGATTTCTACCACTGATTTTAATAAAAAAACGCTTTTAGAAAAAGTAAAGGCTTCACGGTCAATAGTGGGGCTTGATCTTGCCAAAGAAGTGACGACGAAAAAAGAATATGTTTGGGATAAAACGCATGGTATGAAAGTAATGCAGATAATGGAACACGAAGACAAGTATTTAAAAATAATGGAAAATAATAAAAAATTAAAAGTGGTAGCTTTTGATTGCGGCATAAAATATAACATTCTGCGGATATTTGCAGATTTGAATTGTGAAGTAACGGTAGTGCCGGCCTCAACAAGTGCGGCACGGATACTTGAACTTAAACCGGATGGGATATTTATATCAAATGGACCAGGTGACCCACAAGGGGTCCCATATGTGGCGCAAACTATTAACAACCTGCTTGGCAAAAAACCTATTTTTGGAATATGCTTTGGACATCAATTTTTAGCTCTCGGACTTGGTGGAAAAACATATAAAATGAAATTTGGGCATAGGGGCGCTAATCATCCTGTTATGGATATGCAAACAAAAAAAATTGATATAACTGTCCAAAACCACGGCTTTGCAGTGGATGCTGAGTCATTCAAAAAATGTAAATATAAAGTAAATATTACTCATTTAAATCTAAATGATAAAACAGTCGAAGGGCTTGAAGCTCCAGAACTGAAGGCCTACTCGGTCCAGTATCACCCTGAAGCTTCAGCAGGACCGCACGATGCCAAACATGTGTTTAAAAAGTTTGTGGAGAGTATGAGTAAGTAAAATGGCTTAATGCTTTAAATTAGAAAAATGAAACGAAAATAGATAAAGGAGAAATACAATGCCAAAGAGAACCGACATTCATAAAATACTTTTAATAGGTTCTGGACCTATTATTATAGGACAGGGCTGTGAGTTTGATTATTCAGGCACACAGGCCTGTAAAGCTCTAAAAGAAGAGGGCTATACAGTGGTGCTGGTGAATTCAAATCCGGCTACCATTATGACAGACCCTGAGTTTGCAGATGCAACTTATATTGAACCGCTGACTGTAGAAGTCCTTGAAAAAATTATCGCAAAAGAACGCCCTGATTGTTTGTTGCCGACTATTGGAGGGCAGACCGCTTTAAATCTTGCTGTGGAACTTCACGAAAAGGGAATTCTTAAAAAATATAAAGTAGAACTCATAGGCGCAAATATTGAGGCCATAAGAAAAGGCGAAGACAGATTACTTTTTAAACAGGCTATGAAAAAAATAGGGTTGGATGTACCTGATTCCGAGTATGTGGGTTCTATGGAAGAGGCCTTAAAAGCCGTGGAGAGAATAAAGTTTCCAGTAATAATCAGACCTGCTTTCACCCTCGGCGGCACAGGCGGCGGAATAGCTTACAACATTCAAGAATTTGAAGAAAAAATGTTTAATGGGTTGAAAGATTCGCCAGTAGGAAAAGTACTTTTGGAAGAATCCATACTCGGGTGGAAGGAGTATGAACTTGAAGTAATGCGCGACCTAAAAGATAATGTCGTGATTATTTGTTCTATAGAAAACTTTGATCCTATGGGAGTGCATACTGGAGATTCTATAACAGTGGCACCAGCTCAGACTTTGACAGACAAAGAGTATCAGATAATGCGAGATGCTTCGATAGCTATTATAAGAGAGATTGGGGTGGATACTGGCGGCTCGAATATTCAGTTTGGAGTAAATCCTGAAAATGGCCGGATAGTAATAATAGAAATGAACCCTCGCGTGTCGCGGTCTTCGGCGTTGGCATCAAAAGCTACTGGCTTTCCTATAGCAAAAATGGCGGCGAAACTGGCAGTAGGTTATACTCTGGACGAGATTCCCAATGATATCACGAAATATACTCCTGCCTCATTTGAACCTACTATAGATTATGTGGTCACTAAAATTCCTCGGTTTACTTTCGAAAAGTTTAGAGAGGCGAAAGACGAGCTGAATACTCAAATGAAGTCAGTCGGCGAAGTTATGGCGATAGGCAGAACTTTTAAAGAGTCGCTTCAAAAAGCCCTTGCCTCTATGGAAGAAAGCAGATATGGGTGGGGGGCAGATGGAAAAGAAGCTGATTTGAATACTCTCACTATGGAGACAATAAAAAAACTTATAATGATTCCGAGTTCAAAGAGAATATTTTATTTAAAGTATGCTTTCAAAAAAGGTATGACTGTGGAAGAAATATATGCGATTACTAAAATAGACAGATGGTTTTTGAATAATATGCAGGAAATTATAAACTTTGAAAAAGAACTTTTAAATGCAAAAACTCGGTATGGGAAAATAACAAAAGAAAATAAAGCGGCTATGCGTCCACTGATAAAAATGGCAAAGGAATATGGGTATACAGATTATCAACTGGCTTATATTTTTGGAATGAAAGAAGATGCGGTGCGACAAATAAGAAAACAGCTAAAAATAAAACCGGTGTATAAAATGGTAGATACTTGCGCCGCGGAGTTTGAGACCTTTACGCCTTATCTCTATTCAACTTATGAACAGGAAAACGAGAACCCAGTGTCAAAAAAGAAAAAAGCGGTTATCCTCGGCGGGGGGCCAAATAGAATTGGGCAGGGAATTGAGTTTGATTACTGCTGTGTGCACGGAGTTTTTGCTCTGCGTGAAGAAGGGTATGAAGCCTCTATGGTAAACTGCAACCCCGAAACCGTTTCCACGGACTACGATACTTCGGATAAACTTTATTTTGAGCCACTCACTATGGAACATGTGCAGAACA
>SESG01029478.1_pt1 | contig 16299 bp, 13 predicted proteins | sample 3171421 | NCBI WGS metagenome assembly SESG01 (sample SAMN10866946, study PRJNA518727) | freshwater metagenome | biome: subpolar coniferous forest; feature: holomictic lake; material: water; isolation source: holomictic Lake 227, 6 m and 8 m depth | place: Canada: near Kenora, Ontario | collected... | reverse complement strand
CACCGTTGCTGAGTTCCTGATTCTCTTATCTCTTCAGAGAGATGCGCAAGAGGAGGTAATTTTCCGGTTGCATCTTGCCCCCGTCCTGTGGAGGATAGCTGACCTTTATGTCCAAAGATCGCAAAGTCGTTATTACAGGAATCGGTGTCATTACCCCGGTTGGCAAAGATCTCGCCTCGTTTTGGGACTCGTTGAAAAACGGGCGCAGCGGCATCGACCGCATCTCTTCGTTTGATCCCGCGTGCTTTGACACCCAGATCGCGGGCGAAGTCAAAGACTTCAACGCCGCTCCCTTTTTCAATAACCCCAAGGATGTCCGTCGCACCGACCGCTTCACCCAGTTCGGCATGGCCGCCGCGAAAATGGCGATGGCAGACTCCGGCGTCGATCTTTCCCAGGTGGATCTCACCCGTTTTGGCACCGTGATCGGCAGCGGCATCGGCGGCTTGCAGACCCTGTGCGACCAGCACTCCATCCTCATGAACAAGGGGCCCAACCGCGTCTCGCCCTTCATGATCCCGATGATGATCAGCAACATGGCCAGCGGCCTTGTTTCCATGGAGTTTGGCCTTGCCGGCCCGAATTTCTCCACCGTTTCCGCCTGCGCCACCGCATGCCACGCCGTCGGCGAGGCCTGGCGCATGGTGCAGCACGGTGAAGCGGATATTTTCCTGTGCGGCGGTGCGGAAGCAACCGTGGTGCCCATCGGCATCGCCGGTTTCGCCGCGATGAAAGCCATGAGCACCCGCAATGGCGAGCCCCAGCGCGCTTCGCGTCCCTTCGACAAGGATCGCGACGGCTTCGTGATGGGCGAAGGCGCGGGCGTCCTCGTGATTGAGGAACTTGAGCATGCCAAACGCCGGGGCGCCCGGATTTATTGCGAACTGGCCGGATACGGCCTGAGTTCAGACGCCTACCACATGACCTCGCCGCTCCCCGAGGGCGAAGGCGCGGCCCGCTGCATGAAGATGGCGCTCGAAAAGAGCGGCATCAACCCCAACGAAGTCGATTACGTCAACGCGCACGGCACCTCCACCGGGATGGGTGACATTTGCGAGACCAAAGCCATCAAGAGCGTCTTCGGCGCCCACGCAAAGAACGGGCTGATGGTTTCCTCCACCAAATCCATGACCGGGCACCTCTTGGGCGCCGCCGGTGCTGTAGAACTGGCCGCCTGCGTCATGGCGATCAAGGACGGCATCGTTGCCCCCACGATCAACCTCGACGAAGCCGATCCCGAGTGCGATCTCGACTACGTCCCCAACGTCGCCCGCGAACACAAAGTGCGCGTGGCCGTGAACAACTCCTTCGGCTTCGGCGGGCACAATGCCACGCTCGTCGCCAAGGCCTACGAGGGATAGTTTTTGGTGGATCGGAGCGCAAAACGGAAGCAGCCTTTCGCCATGCGCCTCTTTTCCCGTAAATCTGCCATTCAACTTTGGGCTGCGGGAGTATGCTTTCTCGCAGCCCTTGTCCTGTACCCGTTGAGCCTGGGCTGGATCCGCGCCACCGGAGCCGCGCTGATGGGCCTTTTGGCCGCAGGGTTGCTGGGCCTTTGCTGGCCTTACCGGTTCCTGCGCTGGACGCTCTTGGGAGTTTATATTGCTCTCGCCCTGTTTGCCGCATTACCGGGAAGCACCGACTACGACCGGGCCGCGCTGCGGCAGGAGGTCGCACAAGCGCTCCAGCGCTACGAGGGCGTGCGCTATGTCTGGGGTGGGGAAGGTTGTTGGGGCATCGACTGCTCGGGCCTTGTCCGGCGCGGCATGATTGACGGGACGTTTCTCTACGGCGCTCGCACGCTCAATCCCTACCTGCTGCGCCAAGCGATTCGCCTCTGGTGGCATGATGTTTCCGCCCAGGACATGCAGTTGGGTGCGCGTGGAAACGCAAAGAAAATCACGGAGGAAAAGTCGCTTGCGCTCTTGAATGACAAGAACCTGCATCCGGGAGATTTCGCGATCACCAGCAATGGGGTGCACGCCTTGGCCTACCTTGGGGACCATGTCTGGATCGAGGCCGACCCCGGCGAAATGAAAGTGCTCCAGGTGAACGCGCGCACCGCTAAGAACGACTGGCTGCGCGTGCCGGTCTCCATCCTGCGCTGGCGACTGCTGGAAGCGCCCTACCGTGGGGGCACAAGCCGCCATTGACGGCTTTCCTCTTCGCACCTACACTTAACCGTTCAGTCGTGTCATGATCCAGTTGACAACCCGCGAGAAATGCCTGGCTGGCGCTTTGTTGCTTTCGATCCTGGTCGGAGCCACAGTGCACCATTACCGGCACAGGAAGTCGTTTGAACCTCCCAAAGGTGCGATTCCCGCCGCAGGGCCGAAGGCAGTCTCACGGGATCGGCGCGACACACCCTTTTATGCAGAAAACTGGCTTTACAGAAGCGCTTGACCAACTCCTCGCAGCAGACCCGCGCTACGACCGGGAGGCTTACCTCTTTTTGCAGGACGCGCTGGATTTCACCATGAAGTCCCGCAAAAAGCAGAAGACCGATCTCTCCCGCCATGTCACAGGCCAGGAACTGCTCGAAGGCGTGCGCGCCTTCGCCCTCAAGGAATATGGGCCGATGGTTCCCACGGTTTTCGAGACATGGGGCATTGGCAAGTGCGAGGATTTCGGCGAGATGGTCTTCAACCTCATCCGCGCCAGCATCTTCGGCAAAACCGAAACGGACACGATCGAGGATTTCCGCAACGGCTACGATTTTCACGAAGCCTTTGTGAAGCCGTTCCTGCCCGAGAAACGTGCCTGCGATTCGAAGGTAAAGACCGAAACGCCGGTCGAGAAATCATAGCGCTTGGTCATTAACACATGATCGAGTTCCCATCTTCCGCCGTCCGGCAATGGACGCTTCCCAACGGGTTGGTCATTCTGGTGGAGGAAGACCATTCCGCCCCCGTGGCCAGCGTGCAGGCATGGTGTGAGACCGGCTCCATCCACGAGGACAAATGGCTCGGCGCGGGCCTCTCGCACATTTTGGAGCACATGCTCTTTAAGGGAACCGCCACGCGCGGGCCCAATGAGATCGCCCAGGCCGTGCAGAACGCGGGCGGCTACATCAACGCCTACACCTCGTTTGACCGGACGGTTTACTGGATCGACACCCCAAGCAAAGGGGCATCCGTCGCGCTCGACATTCTCGCTGACGCGATGATGAACTCGACGCTGCCGCCGGAGGAATACGTGAAAGAGCAGGAGGTGATCCGGCGCGAGTTCGCCATGGGCCAGGACGACCCCGACCGGATGAGTTCGCTCACGCTCTTTGCCGCCGCTTACCGCCAGCACCCCTACCGGCACCCGGTCATCGGGCATCTCGACGTGTACAACCGGCTCACGCGGGATGATGTGATGGCCTATTACAAGGCCCGCTACGTTCCCAACAACATGTTCTTTGTCGTGTCCGGGGATGTGGATGCCCAGGCCGTTCACGACCAGCTTGCCGCCGCGTTTGCCAGCCATCCGCGCCAACCGCTCGCCCCGGTGTTCCTCCCGCAGGAACCGCCGCAGCTTGGGCGTCGCGAGGCGCACATTGATTTCCCCACCGAGCTGACCCGCCTGGAAATCGCCTGGCACATTCCCGAACTGACGCACCCGGACGTGCCCGCGCTCGATCTGGTCGCGCTCATTCTCGGCGACGGACGCTCCAGCCGTCTCTACCGGCGCGTGCGCGAGGAACTCGCCCTCGTCCACGGCATCCACGCATGGTGCTACACACCGGGGCAGCCGGGGCTTTTCGGCATCGAAGCCATGCTCGACCCGGACAAACGGGACGCCGCTTTGAAAGAGGTGTTTGCCCTTCTCGACGACATCAAGGCGAACGGCGTCACACCCGAGGAACTCTCCAAAGCCGTCAAACAGGCGCTCTCCGGGCATCTGAACAACCTCGCCACCACGCGCGGCAGGGCATCGGACATCGGCTCGAACTGGCTGCTCACGCGCAACTTCCATTTCACGCGCGACTATCTTGCCGCGCTGCAGAGCGTCACCCCGGCAGACATCACGCGCGTCCTGCATACCTATTTCACCGAGCGCAACCTGACGATGACCTCGCTCAATCCCCCCGGCTCGCTGCCCGTTGCGGCCGAGGAAGCGGAAGCGCAATCCGCCGGGGAAATCCAAAAATTCGAGCTTCCCAACGGCCTGCGGCTGCTCGTGCGCGAAGACCCCCGCTTGCCGCTCATCTCTGCTGTGGCTTGTTTCAAGGCGGGCATCCTCGCCGAGTCCGCAGACAACAACGGCATCAACCGCCTCTACTCCCGCGTGCTCCTCAAGGGAACGCAAACGCGGTCGGCGGAACAAATCGCCGAGGAGATTGAAGCCCTCGGGGGCGGCATCGGCGCAGAATCGGGCAACAACTCCTTCGGCGTTTCCGTGAAAGTCATGCAGCCGGATTTGGCAGCCGGATTGGAGCTTCTCGCCGACGTATTACGCAATCCCACCTTTCCGCAACGCGCCATCGCCCGCGAAAAAGAGGCGCAGCTTGCCTCCATCAAGGCCGAGGAGGAAGAGCCCACCTCGCTTGCGCGCAACCTGATGCGGCGCACGCTGTTTGCCGGACATCCGTATGGACTCCGTTCCAGCGGCACGCCGGAGACCGTTGCCGCGCTGGATCGTGGCCAACTTCTTGCCTTCCACCGGCAATATGTGGCGGGCCGCAACGGCGTGATCGCGGTCTTCGGCGCGGTGAAAGCGGAGGAAGTCAAGGCGCTCGTGGAAAAGGCGTTTGGCGAGCTTCCCACCGGGCATGCCGCACTCGCAGAACCTCCGCAACCCGCGCCGCTTTCCGCCTCACAAAACGTCGAGGAATTCAAGGAGAAGGAGCAGGCCATCGTGATGGTCGGCTTCCGTGGTCTCGACCTCTTCAGCCCCGACCGCTACGCGCTGGAACTCATTGAAGAAGCCTCCAGCGACCTCGGCTCGCGATTCTTTGTGCGCATCCGCGAAAAACTCGGGCTCGCTTATTTTGTCGGCGCAAGTCAAGTGGCGGGGCTCGTTCCCGGCCCGTTCGTGTTCTATCTCGGCACCGACCCGGCGAAGGTCGAAGCCGTCAAAGCGGAGTTTCTGGATGAAATCCGCGCCCTCGCCACCGACGGTCTTACGGAAGAAGAACTGACGCGCGCCAAAGCCAAGCTGCTCGGCCAGGAGGCGATGCGCAACCAGAGCAACGACGCCTTCGCCCATGCCAGCGCGCTGGACGAGTTGTACGGTCTCGGCTTCGACGAATACACGCGCCTGCGCGCCCGCGTTGAATCCGTCACGCTGGACGACGTCCGCGCCGTGGCCCGCAAACTCTTCAGCGAAGCGCCGTCAGTGCTGGCAGTAGTGAGGCCGCACTGAATTTCCTACTTCCAAACATGCCGCGGATAGCGGCGCTGTAATTCCTGTTTGATCTTGGGATACGATTCTCGCCAGAAGGTCGCCAAATTTTGCGTGACTTGGATGGGGCGATGATTGGGCGCGAGCACTTGAATGGTCACCGGGACGCGCCCGGCGGCAATGAGCAGGCTCTGCTCCACGCCGTAGAGATCCTGGATGCGCACTGCGATGGTGGGCGGCCCCACGGGATCGTAGGCGATCTTGAATTTGCGCGCGTTGGGCATCTCCAGCCGCTCTGGAGCGTATTTTTCCAGCATCGCTTCCTGCTGGTGACTGAGCCACGACTTCACCACCGGCCACACGGCGCGCTCTTTGATCTCCTTGTACGTCGCCGCGCCGTAGCAGAGCTGCTCGATCAACGCCGCGCGGTCATCCGGCCCGAGCGTGGGGAGTTCCAGCTCCGGCATCCATTCGCGCAGGCGGTTGAGGCGGACGATCCATTGATCCACGGCGTGATCCCAGTGCTCCAGCGGGCAGTTGCCGGAAATAACCTCGCGTGCGAGCAACGCCGCCGCCTCGCTGGGCGGCACTTTATCTGTCTGCGCCGAGGCGAGCACGAGATCGCGAAAGCGCGATTCACGCCGCGCCATCACGCGGCGCAGCGTCTTCTCGTAAAATACCTCCACATGTTCGGAAAAGGCGTCCGGGAACAGCTCGCGCAGCCATTCTTCGCGGATCGCCGTCGCCATGGTAAGGAGCGTTTGCACGCCGTCCTTGCCGCTGATCTCGCGCACTTCGCCCGCGACAAACAACGGCGCGTCACGCACCACGCTTTCGCGCGCCAGCACGCCCCGCCGCCCGTGCACCAGCGCGCAACGCAGCGTGCCCGCGTCGAGCCGCACGGCCACTTGATCCGGGAACCCCGCCAGCACGCATTTCGCCACGGCCTCCTCGGTGGAAAGCTCCGGGTCGGTGCGGTCGGAAATCGAGAGCCCTTCGCTCTTCGCGATGTTCAGGAACTGCTCGCAAAGCTGCCCGGCCTCGCGCGCGGCGATGGCGTTCACGCCGAGGGAACGCGCGATGTCGCCGTTGCCGTTCGCCATCCGCCAGGCGCGCATCATCAAAAACAAATCCGACCCTTGAACTTCACCCAGCGCCCGTTCGCGAGCCGCATCCGTCTCGTTGTCGGAACGCCGCAATAGATTGCGGCCTTGCGTGAGCGCGGCGACGAGTGCCACATCGCGCACGCAACCGTAATCCTCCGCCGCCAGCAACATCCGCGCATACCGTGGGTGGAGCGGGAATGCCAGCATGCGGCGGCCCAGTTCGGTGATGATCCCCGTGGCGTCATCCAGCGCGCCCAAGTCGCGCAGCAGCGTCTCCGCGCGCTCCAGCGAACGCGGCTCCGGGGCTTCCAGCCAGCGGAATGCCGCAACGTCGTCCACGCCGCTGGCTTTCAGCGTCAAAACAACCTCCGCGAGATCAAGACGCTTCACCTCCGGCAACTCCTGCGCGGCGCGCTCCAGGTGTTCGCGTTCCGTCCAGAGTCGCAGCGCCACGCCCGGCGCGGTGCGGCCCGCGCGGCCTGCCCGTTGTTCAGCGGAGGCGCGAGAGACCTTCTCCACCAGCAGCGTGTTGATCCCGCGATACGGATCGAAGCGCGCGATTTTGGCAAGCCCCGCATCAATCACCACGCGCACGCCGTCAATGGTCAGCGAGGTTTCCGCGACGTTGGTGGAGACAATCACCTTGCGTTTGGAATAGCGCGCCACGGCGGCGTCCTGATCCGCCACGGGGAGTTCACCGTGCAGCGGCAGCACCACGAATTGGCTCCCGACGCGCGAATGCCGGATCGCCGCTATCGTGCGCGAAATCTCGTAAGCCCCCGGCATGAACACCAGCACGTCGCCCTCGGTGCAGGGTGCGAGCCGCTCCAGTTCGTCCGCCGCGAGATCCCAAACCTGCGTTTGATCCGCTCGCACAGCGCGCTGCAAATACTGGATGTCCACGGGATGCGTGCGCCCCTCGCTTTGCAGCGTGGCGCACGGCGCGAGATAGCGCTCCAGCCCGGCGGTGTCGAGCGTGGCGGACATGACCACGAGCTTTAAATCGGGCCGCCGCGTGGCCTGCAAATCGAGTGCGCGGGCAAGCGTGATGTCGCCGTAGAGATGGCGTTCGTGGAATTCGTCGAAGAGGATCGCCGAGACGCCCCGCAATCCCGGATCGTTCAGCATCTGGCGCAAAAGCACCCCTTCGGTGACAAACCGGATGCGCGTCTTGGCCGAGGTCACTTTGTCGAAGCGAATCTGGAACCCCACCTCATCGCCCAATCGGCAGCCGCGTTCCTGCGCCACGCGCGCGGCGAGCATCCGCGTAGCCAAACGGCGAGGTTGGAGCACCACCACTTCGCCGTCGCCCAGCAGCCCGTTGTCGAGCAGCATCTGCGGGACTTGCGTCGATTTCCCCGAGCCGGTCGGCGCTTGCAGCACAAGCCGCGCATCCTTTGCCAGTGCGGCAACGAGCGCGCTCTCCAGTTCAAAAATCGGCAAATCGCGACGGTTCATCAGGGATCAGACTAAATGACCTCACGCCAAGACGCAAAGGCGCAAAGAAAAGAAACGGCGGGTTTGGCGGCACAAAAAAGGCTCTCCTTTCGGAGAGCCTTCGTAAAAGGGATTTGAAGCCGTGAGAGCTTCCCAAGCGCCTACGCTTCGGGCTGGGTCTTCGGCAGACCGAGTACGCTTTGGTTGGCTTTCCAGACGCCGCGCTTCTTGAGAAGCTCGACGCGCTCGAAGCGCTTGAGAACGTTACGTTTCACCGTGATGGTGCTGGCACCTTTGAGGCTGCGATGTTGTGACATAGGTCTAAATTCAGTTAAAAGTCTTTCCCTGGACGAACGGGAGCGGAAAAACTAGACGGCCCGCTCCCGGATGGCAATGCAAATATTTGAAAAATTACTTTGCGGTTAAAGCGGCCCGCTCGCTGCTGGCGCCGGATTTCTCCAGGTAATAGTCGTAGCCGCCGGGGTAGGGGTAGAGCTGGCCCGAATGGACGTGCAGCACTTTGGTGGCCAGTTTGCGGATGAAATGGACATCGTGGGAGATGAAAACGAGCGTCCCCTCGTAGCACGCAAGCGCGAGGATGAGCGACTCGACGCTGTGGATGTCGAGGTGGGTCGTCGGCTCGTCCATGAGGAGGAGGTTCGGCGGATCGACCAGAAATTTGATGAGGTTGAGCCGGCTCTTCTCGCCGCCGCTCAGGATGCCGGTCTTTTTGTAAATGTCATCCTTGCGAAAGAGGAAGGAACCGAGCACGGCGCGCGCTTCGTCCTCGCGAATCTCCGGGGCGCTGTCCATCACCTCCTCCAGCACGGTTTTGTTCGCGTCGAGCGTGTCGGCGCGGTGCTGGCTGAAGTAGCCGATCTTGGCGTTGTGGCCCAGCTTGCGTTCGCCTTTCTGGAATTCGACGACTCCGGCGAGGATTTTCAGCAGCGTCGATTTGCCCGCGCCGTTGGGCCCGACAAGCACGGTGCGCTCGCCCCGTTCGATGGTGAGATCGACCCCTTCATACACCTTGTGCTCGCCGTAGGCCATGTGGATGCCTTCCAGCGTGATCGCCCGCTGACCGCCGCGCGGCGGTTGGGGAATGTTGAAGCGGAACGGCTTGCGTGGCGGGACGGGCTTCTCGATCTTCTCCATCCGCTCAATCTGCTTGAGCTTGCTCATCGCCTGCGAAGCCTTGGAGGCGACCTGGCGGAACCGCTCGTAGAACTCCTGCAGCGCGCGGATTTCCTTTTGCTGGTTGTTGTAGGCGGCGAGCTGCTGGTCGTAGGCGGCCTCGCGCTGGCGCAGGAAATCGGTGTAGTTGCCGGTGTAAGACGTGAGCCGCATGTCGTTGATCTCGTACACGGTCTCGACGATCTCGTCCATGAACTGGCGGTCATGCGAGATGAGGAGAACCGCGCCGGAATAGGTCTTCAAATAATCCTGAAGCCAGAGGAGCGAAAGGAGGTCGAGGTGGTTGGTCGGTTCGTCCAGAAGAAGGAGGTCGGGCTCCATCACCAGCAACCGCGCCAGGTGCGCGCGCATGACCCAGCCGCCGCTCATCTCGCAGGCGCGTCGGTCGAACTGATCCTCACGATAGCCCAGCCCGCGCAGGATTTTCTTCGCCTTGGCCTCCACCTGCGGATCGTTGAGCGCATCGTGCTTGGCGTGCGCTTCCAAATACTCCGGGGTGTCCACCGTGCCCGCTTTCTCCAGCTCGTGCAGGCGGGCTTCCAGCCGGATCAACTCGCCTGCCCGGCCCGTGGCCACATCCAGCACCGTCTCGTCGCCGACCGCTTCGCCCTCCTGCGGCAGGTAGCCCACCATCGTCCATTCGTCGCGCTCCATTGTCCCGGCGTCCGGTTCATCGGTGCGCAGAATGAGGCCAAAGAGGGTCGATTTGCCTGCGCCGTTCGGGCCGACAAGCGCGACGCGCTCGCCGTAATTGACCTGCATGGAGGCGTTTTCAAACAGCGTGCGGCCGCCGACGGTTTTTTTGAGATCGCGAATGGTGAGCATGGAAAAAGAGAAACTGCGGCCCGCTTCGATAGCCGCTCAAGCGCCAAAGCGCCAGAAAAAGAGGAGAAATTCTCGCCCAACGCCGCAAAGAAGGAAAGCGTCCTTGTTTCCTGGCTGTTATGGGGAATGAGGCTGCCCCGTCTATTTCCGGCGGCTGACAATCTCAAACTCCTGCCGGTGTTTGACGATGCTCCCTTCGGGGGCGCAGCCGCGCCACTGGCTGCCGGGGTAGAGGACGGTGTCGCGTCCGATGAGGGAGCCGGGACTCAAGACGGAGTTGCAGCCGATCTCGGCGCGGTCGCCGACAATGGCTCCGAATTTCCGCAAGCCCGTGGGGACAACGATGCCATTGGGTGCGCAGACAAGAACCTCGCTGTGGTCGAGCTTGACGTTGGAGAGGATGACGCCCGCGCCAAGGTGCGCCCGGTGGCCAAGAATGGAGTCTCCCACGTAGTTGAAGTGGGGAATTTGCGCCTCGTCAAAAAGGATGGAGTTTTTGAATTCGCACGAGTTGCCGAGCACGCAGTTATTGCCGACAATGACGTTCTCGCGAATGTAGGCGCCGTTGCGGATTTCGCAGTTCTCGCCGATCCACGCCGGGCCTTTGATCATGGCTCCCTGCTCAATGATGGTGCCGCGCCCGATGTAAACGGCGGCGCTGATGAACGGCTTGCCGATGAGCCGCCCGTGGATGCCCGGCTTGAGCCGGAATTGCAGGTAGGTGGGGATTTGCTTGAGGGCGTCCCACACATTAGGGACATTTTCAAAGAGCGCGCGGTGATCCGTGTGGCTCAGGTCGAGATAATCGGCGGGGGCAAAGGTGGGTTGCATAAACGAAGGGCTTACTTGCGGGTGAGTTTCTGGCCGTCCTTGGAGTCCTTGACAATCCAACCGGCGGCGTCGATCTGTGCGCGAATCTCATCGCTCTGCGCCCAGTTCTTCGCATCGCGTGCGGCGGCGCGTGCGGCCACCAGGTCGAGCACGGCTTGCGGAACGGCTTGCTCCTCGTGCTGAAACTGGAGGACGCTGTTGGCGCGCTCCCACCAGCCAAGGATGGCGCGGGCATCGGCTGGGCTGAGGGTTTCCTGGTCGAGGGCGCGGTTGGAGGCGCGGAGAACGTCAAAGAGCACGCCGAGCGCGCCGGAGATGTTCAGGTCGTCATCGAGAGCCCCTTGAAAGCGGGTCTGCGTGGCGAGGGGATGGGCTGAGGCGTTCATTTCGCCGCCCGCTTTTTCGGTCAGCCGGGCAACCCATTCGTCAATGCGCGACAAGGCGCTGCGCGCGCCCGCGAGGCTCTCAAAGGTGAAGTTGAGCGGCAGGCGGTAGTTCACGCTCAGGAGCACGTAGCGGATCTCGCGCCCGCTCCAGCCTTTGTCCAGAAGATCGCGCAATGTGTAAAAATTCCCCGCGCTCTTGGACATCTTTTGTCCCTCCACCATGAGGTGCGCGCAGTGGAGCCAGTAGCGCACAAATTGGTGCCCGGTGCAGCATTCGGATTGCGCAATCTCGGCTTCATGGTGGGGGAAAATATTATCCACACCGCCGCAATGGATGTCGATTTCCGGCCCGAGCAGGGCCGTGGCCATGGCGCTGCACTCAATGTGCCAGCCGGGGCGTCCCTTGCCCCACGGGCTTTCCCAAGCAACGTCGCCGTCGGCTTCGTCCCAGGCTTTCCAGAGGGCGAAATCACCGACGCTCTCCTTCTCATACTCGTCGTTGCGGATGCGCCCGGTGGGGCGCAGTTCCTCAAGGTTGAGGTGGGCAAGCTTGCCGTAGTTTGGAAATTTGTTGAGCCGGAAATAGACCGATTTGTCCTCGGCCTGGTAGCCGTAGCCGTGTTCGACAAGGTGGGTGATCATCTCGATCATCCGCTCGATATAGACGGGGTCGGTGGCGGAGGGGAACGTCGTGGCTGGCTTGACGCGCAGGGTTTTCAGATCGTCAAAAAAGGAGTCCTTGTATTTCTGCGTGAACTCCGCCAGCGGCAGGCCCGCCGCGTGGCAGCCGCGGATGGTTTTGTCATCCACGTCCGTGAGGTTCATCACGCGGTTGACCTCGTAGCCGCTGGCTTCCAGGTGACGCTGAAGCAGGTCTTCAAAAAGGTAGGCGCGGAAGTTGCCGATGTGGGCGTAGTTATAGACCGTGGGACCGCAAGTGTAGAGCTTGACGGTCTTTCCAGCGGGGTCCAGCGGTTGGAAGGGTTCGAGAGTGCGGGTGTAGGTGTTGAGAAAACGGATCGCCATGGCAGACGGGCAAGCGTAGCGGAATCCGCGTGGCAGAAAAGCAGGAAATGAGGCATGTGTTTGGGGTGCGCTCCATCCGCTTGCACTTTGCTTTTCCCCCCTTATGATGGTTTCTTATGAAGCGCTTTGCGCCCCTTTTATTGCTGTTGGTTTTGCTGCGGCTTTGCGTTTCGGGCGCGATAGCGCAACAGTCGGTTTCTGCCTTCGGTGCCGTTTCCGTGGCAATGCCGATGGCAGAGGCTGTGGGTGTTTTGCGTTCGGAACACAACATCACGCTCCTGCTGAGGTCAAACGGGGGCACTGTGATGGGCATCGATGCGCTGGGAGACCGGAGCGCAAACATTGCACTTTGCAGCAGGTTGCTGACGGCGGAGGACCGGTCGCACTACCCGGCGATTCAGTTTACAGAGATTCCCATCGGGGTGCAGATATTGGCGATGGCGGTTTCCCGAGACGTTTGGATGGGGGGGGTGCATTCGCTTAACATCCGCCAAATCCGGGGGATCTATGAGAGAAAAATCACAAACTGGCAGCAGGTGGGAGGCCCCGATTTGCCGATCAAGGTTTTCATGAATGAACAGGGGCGCGGCCAATGGGAGATGTTCGTGTTTTGGCTTTATAAAGAACTCAAGCTGGCGCCTGTCTGGAACGGAGAAAAGGTGAAGGAGGCTCGGGAAACGCGCAATATGCTGGAATTCACGCCGGGGAGTTTCGCGCTTCTGCCGCCGAGTTTTGCGGACAAGCGGAGTATTTTCCCGCTGGCCATTGAGGATGATTCAAAGACCCTGCTGGAGGCGAATTTGGACAATGTTCTCAAGGGGAAATACCCCCTGAGCAGACCTTTGTTGATGGTGATTGACGATAAACCGACGGGCGCCGTCAAGGTGGTTGTCGATTTTATGATCAGCCAGCGTGGCCAGGCGTTCGTAAAGAAGTTTGGTTTTGTGACGTTGGAGGAACTCAGGGCTGCAAGGGAAAGGAAGTAGGGTTTTCCCGCGAAAACGCTTGCCAACGCGGAAAACATGGAGATACTTACCCCTCCTAAAAATACGAAATATGGCAACGACGAACGAACTCCAGGGCATCCAAATGCACGACAAAGACACCGGCAGCGCCGACGTGCAGATCGCCCTTCTTACCCAGCGAATTCAGCAACTTACCGAACATTTGAAGACCCACGCGAAGGATCACGCCTCGCGCCGCGGGTTGCTCATGATGGTGGCCAAACGCCGCAGCTTGCTGGATTACCTCAAGCGCACTGCGAGCGACCGTTACAAAGGGTTGCTTGAGAAACTCAATCTCCGTAAGTAAATAACATTTCCGGTTAACTCCCGGGCCGGAACCCGGCCCGGGGTTTTCCTTTGTGGGCGTGTGTTTTTCACGCGTCCTTTTCCCAAACAAAATCCCGTACGGGTAGGAATGCCCGGCGGAAATCACAAAACACGCGCAGCGCCGGGAGCGTTGCCGGAGGCATGAGATCAAGAAATATGAACTACGAAGTAAGAAACGGGCGTGCTGCCTGTTCCATACTTCCTACTTCATAAGTCTTTGATTTCTCCGACTCCGGCGATGGTTCGGCGGTGCTGCATTTCTTAAGTATGCATCATACGATCTCCATTGAGGTGGGCCCTTCGCCCATCGTTATTGAAACTGGCAAACTTGCCAAGCTCGCCGACGGCTCCGTAACGGTCCGTAGTGGCGAAACCATCATGCTCGTTACCGCAGTCTCCGCCACCTCTCTCAAAGAAGGCCAGGACTGGTTCCCTCTCACGGTCGACTACCGCGAAAAAGCCGCAGCCGTGGGCAAAATCCCCGGCGGCTACTTCAAGCGCGAAGGCCGTCCCTCCGAGAAGGAAATCCTCACCGCCCGCATGACGGATCGCCCATTGCGTCCGCTCTTCCCCAAAGGCTACCTTTATGACACGCAGATCATCGGCGTGCTCCTGAGCGCCGACGGCCAGAACGATCCCGACATCCTCTTCATCAACGGCGCATCCGCCGCGCTGATGGTTTCCGACATCCCGTTCGCCGGGCCAGTCGGCGCCGTTCGCGTAGGCCGCGTCAATGGGGAATTCGTCGTCAACCCAACGCACGCCCAGCGCCTCGAAAGCGACCTGGACATCGTCTACGTCGGCAATGAAAACGACGTGGTCATGATCGAAGGCGCCGCCGATGAAATTCCCGAAGAGGAATTCATCAAGGCGCTCGAATTTGCCCAGCCATTCGTCAAACAGATCGTGCTCGGCCAGAAAGAACTCGCCGCCAAAGCCGGCAAGGAAAAGCGTCAGGTTCCCCTCATGCTTGTCAAAGACGAGTTGCTCGAAGTCGCCTACCAAGTGGCAGGGGATCGCATCGAAGCGGCCCTCTACACCGCTGGCAAAGTTGCCCGCATCAAGGCCGTCGACGCCCTCAAGACGGAAGTCAAAGCCGCCATCGTCGCGAAATTCCCGGAAGCCACCGGGTTCGAGATCAGCCAGGCGTTCGATTACCTCCAGGAAAAAGCCGTTCGCATCAGCGCCCTCGATAAGGGCGTTCGCGCCGACGGCCGCGGTTACCTCGATTTGCGCCCGTTGACGGCCGAAGTCGGGCTGCTCCCGCGCTCGCACGGTTCCTCGCTCTTTTCGCGTGGCGAAACCCAGGCCGTGGCGCTTGCCACGCTGGCTCCCGCCGACGAAGCCCAGATGCTCGATGCCTATACCGGCGGCGAATCTGAAAAGCGCTTCATGCTGCATTACAACTTCCCGCCGTTCTCCGTCGGCGAAACCGGACGCACCGGCAGCCCCGGTCGCCGCGAAATCGGTCACGGCGCCCTTGCCGAGCGTTCCATCGCACCGGTCATTCCTGCCGAGCGCGACTTCCCGTATGCCATCCGCATCAGCAGCGAGATCATGGAATCCAACGGTTCCAGCTCGATGGCGACGGTTTGCGCGGGCATTCTCGCCCTCATGGACGCAGGCGTGCCGATCAAGAAGCCGGTAGCCGGTATCTCTGTCGGTCTCGTCACTGAATACGACGCCAACAACAACTTGGTTCGCTACCAAACGATGACAGACATCCTCGGCAGCGAAGATCACTTCGGCGACATGGATTTCAAACTCTGCGGCACCGACCTCGGCGTCACCGGATTCCAGCTCGACCTCAAACTTACCAGCCTCCCGCACAAAATCCTGGCCGAAGCGATTCGCCAGGCCAAGGCCGCCCGCACCATCATCCTTGGCGTCATGGCCGCCGCCATCGCCGAGCCGCGCAAGGAACTCAGCGTCTACGCGCCGCGCATTGAAACCGTCAAGATCCCGGTCGACAAGATCGGCCTCCTCATCGGGCCTGGTGGCAAGACCATCAAGGGCATCGTCGCCGAGACCGGCGCCGAGATCAACATCGAGGACGACGGCTCCGTGCACATCTACTCCAACAACGGCGAGAGCCTCCAGCGCGCCAAGGACATCATTGCAGGGATGACCAAGGAAATCGAAATCGGCACCACCTACAACGGCACCGTCGTCTCCACCAAGGAGTTCGGCGCATTCGTTGAAGTAATGCCCGGCAAGGAAGGCCTCGTGCACATCTCCGAGCTGGCCGACTTCCGCGTGAACAAGACCGAAGACGTGGTGCGCGTGGGCGACGCCATCTGGGTCAAGTGCATCGGCATCGACGACAAAGGCCGCGTGAAGCTGAGCCGTCGCGCCGCCATGAAAGAGCGCAACGAAGCGGCAGCCGCCACCGAAGGTGCAGCCGAAGCCGCTCAGTAAGCCGAACAGCGCTTAATCCAAGCAGTAATATTCAAAACGCCTCACCGGAGAGATCCGGTGAGGCGTTTTTGTGTTTGCGCACGAAGAAGAATGACTCGCGCAAAGAGCGCAAAGGACGCAAAGAGGGACTTGGGAAAAGAAGGGGAGACGCGGAGGAAGGTGGATCGTGCGCTCCGCGCGCGATGGGGCGTGGTGAGGATTTCACACGAAGGCACGAAGGCACGAAGGCACGAAGGCACGAAGGCACGAAGGCACGAAGGCACGAAGGCACGAAGAAGAACGGGGGGCACGTCTCTTGCGCGCTGAAAGCGCAGAGAAAATCAGCCCAGGGCAAGCGCAGCGCCGCCCTGGGTAACAGCAAAAACGTGTGCGCCCTGAAGGGGCGCTGGTAAAGAGGAGCCTATCCGAAAGTTTGTG
>SESG01039356.1_pt1 | contig 16327 bp, 17 predicted proteins | sample 3171421 | NCBI WGS metagenome assembly SESG01 (sample SAMN10866946, study PRJNA518727) | freshwater metagenome | biome: subpolar coniferous forest; feature: holomictic lake; material: water; isolation source: holomictic Lake 227, 6 m and 8 m depth | place: Canada: near Kenora, Ontario | collected... | reverse complement strand
ACAAGGTTTATATATTCTTTCTGCCTGACGGCAAAAAGAATCGCTTCTGTTAGCGCCTAAATCGTATCCAGTCAATGACGATAACTTCATCGGAAAGCCCGCTTCACGTCACAACCATTGGGGATAGCTCCCGTCCCCGCATTATCTTCCTGCATGGCTTTCTCGGATCGGGTAACGACTGGCTTCCCGTTGCCCGGCATCTTGAAAAGGAGTATTGCAGCATCCTGGTTGACCTTCCCGGCCACGGAGAATCAGGCATAGCGGCAAACGGCAACCCTGACCATTTTTTTACTGAAACAGTCGATACCCTGGCAGAGGAGCTGACCCGTTCGGCATCGCCCCCCTGCTTTCTTGTCGGCTATTCGATGGGCGGCAGAATTGCGATTTCTCTCTTGTTGCGCCATCCGCATCTCTTTTCCAAAGCGATTATTCTCTCCGCCTCTCCCGGGCTCGCTACCGAACAGGAGCGCATCAGCCGCCAGGAGAGCGACGAAGGCATTGCACGAAAAATTGAGCGGAACTTTACTGGGTTTATCGAAGCCTGGTATCAGCAACCCCTTTTTGCAACGCTGAAAAATCATCCCGTTTTTCTGGAGACCGAACAGAAAAGAAAAATCAACAACCCGCAGAATCTCGCATCGGCTCTCAGGCTGCTCGGCACCGGATGCCAGCCATCACTATGGAAAGAACTGCAAAAAAGCAAGCTGCCTATACAATTTTTTGCGGGTGAAAAAGACCTGAAATTCGTTGAGATTGGCCGTCAAATGGTTAATTTATGCTCTGAATCCACACTTGAGATCTTTCACGGTTGCGGCCACACGCTGCACATTGAAAACAGGGAGTTGTTTCTCGAACACCTTACAACATTTTTCAACAAGCATCAACCATCCTGAAATGAGCGCTGTAAACTGGATACAAGCAGGTGAATTTACCGACATTCTCTATCACAAGTTCGAGGGCATAGCTAAAATCACCATCAACCGCCCTGAAGTGCGCAATGCGTTTCGCCCTCAAACGGTCGACGAGATGATCGAGGCCCTTCAGGACGCAAGAAACGACAACTCCATCGGCGTGGTTATCCTTACCGGTCAGGGCGATCTCGCTTTCTGCTCGGGCGGCGACCAGAAAATCAGGGGCAACGCCGGTTATGCTGACGGCAAAGGAGTCAACAAGCTCAATGTCCTCGATTTCCAGCGCGATATCCGCACCTGCCCGAAACCGGTTATTGCCATGGTGGCAGGCTACTCCATAGGCGGAGGTCATGTGCTGCATATGCTGTGCGACCTTACCATTGCCGCCGAAAATGCCATCTTCGGCCAGACCGGCCCCAAGGTTGGTTCATTTGACGGCGGGTGGGGAGCGAGCTACATGGCCCGGCTTGTCGGCCAGAAAAAAGCACGCGAAATATGGTTCCTCTGTCGCCAGTACAATGCCGCTGAAGCGCTTGCCATGGGACTGGTGAACACCGTTGTTCCGCTTGAGCGGCTTGAAGAGGAAACCGTGCAGTGGTGCCGCGAAATCCTTGCAAACTCTCCGCTTGCCATCCGCTGCCTGAAATCGGCCCTCAATGCCGATTGTGACGGCCAGTCCGGATTGCAGGAACTTGCAGGAAATGCAACCATGCTCTACTATATGAGTGAAGAGGGACAAGAGGGCAGGAACGCCTTTGTCGAAAAGCGGAAACCTGATTTCAGCAAATTCCCCAAAAGACCTTGAAAGCCTCACAGATCGTTCTCTACCAATATGTCATCCCCTTTACGGAGCCAATCACCGTCAAGGGGCAGCGAATTATGCAAAGGGAGGGCATTATCCTTGCATTGAAGAGCCCGAACGAGCAGCACATTGGCTACGGTGAAATTGCTCCGCTTCCGGGACTCCACCGGGAATCGCTGCAAATAGCCGAGGCGCAGCTTGTAGAGTTGTTGGCTAAATACGACCTTGCCAATCCCGGTTTTTTGCTGGAAGGGCTCTACCCCTCAGTGCGCACCGGGCTGGAAATGGCAATGATCAACCTTGACGCCGCCGCATCGGGAACGCTTCCCGCTTGGTCAGATGCAGGGCAGGTCGCCGGGCATGTTCATGTCAATGCACTGCTCTTCGGCGATACAGCGCTGATCATGCAGCGGGCAGAGGAGTACTTTTCTGTTGGATACCGAACCTTCAAGCTCAAAGTCACGGCAAGTGAGACCGAAAACGCCATAAGAAGCATTCTGGCGCTGCGCCGTACCTTTGGAGAGCGTATCGAACTGCGGCTCGACGCCAATCAGTCGCTTTCGCTTGACGAAGCACTTGATTTTGCCCGATATATCCCAAAGGGTAGCATTGCCTATATTGAAGAGCCATTGAAGGAGGCTGAACTGATCGGCGAATTTTATGCAAAAACAGCTATCCCTTCAGCGCTTGATGAAACCCTCTGGCAAAAACCGGAATTGCTTTCCGAGATTCCCGAAGCCTCACTTGCTGCCTTGATACTGAAACCAAACCGGTTAGGGGGCATCTCTGCCGCGCTGCAATTTGCCCGGTATGCCCAGGAACACCATCTGCTTGCGGTTTTCAGCTCCGCATTCGAGAGCGGTATCAGCTTGAGTTTTTATGCATGGCTTGCTGCCTCAACCGCTTCAAAACCAGCCGCTTGCGGGCTCGATACCTACCGTTACCTGCAGCATGACCTGCTCGAAACCCCTTTTGGAGCTGAAAACGCTCTTCTTGATGCCCGCAAACTCTATCGCGAGGGAGTGAAGGTCAATCAGAGGAGCCTCAAGCGCACCTCACTATGGACATTATAGAGCGAGCGGCACAGCTTTTTGGCAACTCGCCAATGCTGAGAATGGCCGGAAAAACCCTCTCGTTCATCGAGTGCGACAGGCAGGCCCAAGAGATTGCAAAAAGCCTCCATCACAAAGGGCTTTGTGCCGGAGATGTTGTCGCAATTGCCGCGCCAAACAGCGGGGAACTGATCCTGCTGCTCCTCGGACTGCTGAAAGCCGGCATGATTGCCGCACCACTCAACTCCCGTTTTCCTCTGCAGCAGCTCATAGCCACTCTCGAAAAACTCCGCCCCCGGCTGGCCGTGACCGGCATTAAAGAGAGCCTCACCGGCTTCAGTACGGCAACCGTTGCATCAATTCTTGAAGAGGCCTCACACGGCACAATTTCCGGCAATCTAGTGAATCCGGAAAAGATGGACAGGCCTGTCACCATTATCCACACCTCGGCAAGCTCAGGTGAGGCAAAAGCCGCCGTCCACAGTTTTGCCAACCACTGGTATAACGCCCTCGGCTCCAATGAAAACCTCCCTTTCGGCCCCGGAGATTGCTGGCTTCTTTCACTGCCGCTCTACCACATTGGAGGCTACAGCCTGCTCTTCCGCTCGCTCATCTCCGGCGGCTCCCTTGCCATCGGCGGACCTGAGGAAACTCTGGGCCACTCTCTTGAAAACTTCCCGCTCACGCACTTGTCCCTTGTGCCAACTCAGCTCTACCGCCTGCTTGCCGATCAAATGAGCTGCGGCAGTCTTCGCGAACTGAAAGCCGTTCTGCTTGGCGGCAGTTCAGCGCCAAAATCGCTGATTGAAGAGGCACTACACCACGGCATCCGCCTCTACCTGAGCTACGGCTCAACAGAGATGGGCTCGCAGATTGCAACCACTCCGGAGCCAATACGCCATATTCAGCAAAACAGCGGAAAAATCCTGCCCTACCGGGAGCTGACGGTCGCAAACGATGGGGAACTGCTGGTCAAGGGGCCCTGCCTTTTTCAGGGATACCGGCGAGATGGCGTCATTCAGCCTCAGACCGACAACGAAGGGTGGTTCCATACTTCAGATATCGGCCGTGTTGCCAATGACAACACCGTCACCGTACTCGGTCGCAAGGACAACATGTTTATCTCCGGAGGGGAAAACATCCACCCCGAAGAGATCGAAAAAGCGCTGATGATGATTGACGGCATCCGGGAAGCCCTTGTTGTGCCGATAGCTGACAGGGAGTACGGGCAGCGACCGGTCGCCTTCATCCAGACCGCCGCAGGGGGAAAAACTGATGACAGCACCATTATTGAGGCCATGCACTCCATGATTGGAAAGCTGAAGAGCCCTACTCGCTATTTCAGGATAGAGGAGTGGGTCACCCTGCCAGGATCACAGAAAATCGACAGGGCCTGGTACAAACAAGAGGCTTCAGCCCCTTGACGCCTTGCGTTTGAGCCTTAAAACAGCAAATGCTCCCCCGAGACCGGCAATAGGGGCATAAAAAGCACCGGAAAAAAACATGTTCATCAAAATATCCGTAAAGCTTAACGAGACAGGGCTCAAAGCCAGCTTCTCTGCCGCAACAAGCTGCCGCACCTGCTCCTGAAGCTCAGGCTTACCCTTTGCCATTTCAGTCACCCAGGCAATCAAAACGGCAAGGCTCTCCGTTCCAGGCCTGTAATTGAAAAAATTCATCAAAAGAAAGGTAATTCCCTCCGACGCAATACCTCCAACCAGGCCGACAAGACACCCGACAAAAAAAGCATCCCGGTAACTCAGCCTTACCTGAAAGCGCAGTATGGTCCTATACAGCGCAATGGTACCCGAAAAAAATATCCCGGCAAAAAGAAAGATATTCACCATCGTCAGATAGGGCACGGTTGTCGTCAGAATAACGATGGCACTACCCAGCAGCACGGCGTAACGTTGGCCCGCAACGGGTAAAAGAGATTTATTCACATTATCAGCAGCCATATCCCCTCAAGCAAACTTTTCATTTAAAAAATCATCCATCGTATAGAAACCAGGCACCGTTTTATGGCGCAGGGCCAGCCAGATAGCCGCTTCAACAGCACCCGAGGCAAACCCGGAACGATTTTTAGCCGTATGGGAAACAACAATTTCATCAGCATCCGAATCAATAAAAGCAGTATGCTTTCCGAACACGCCGCCAAGCCTCAGCGAAGCAACCTGCAATTCGTCAGCAGCAAGCTTTTTATCGTCCGAGAGCTGCCTGACAACACTTTTTTTCCGGCTGTTGGCCGAAAGAATCATGTCTGCTGCACGCAGAGCCGTACCGCTCGGAAAATCAGCCTTGGCGGTATGATGCTGTTCGGCAAAAGCAATATCAAACTGCCCGAAGGGCGCGATAAGCCGCGCAGCTTCACGCACCGTCCGCAGAAAAATGTTGACCCCAAGCGAAAAATTGGCCGAATAGAGCAGCGAACCGCCAGCCCCGGAAACCATCTTTTTTACCTCTTCCTGGATATCGTCCCACCCGGTAGTGCCCACAACAACCGGCACACCCGACGCAAGCATGGCCGGAAGATTGGCCGTAAATGCATCCCTGACGGTAAAATCTATGATGGCATCGCTTCCCCGAAAAAGGTCGGAGGAGATAGTTGTATCAATATCGAGAACGGCAGCAACTTCATGACTGCCCGACTGGCCAATCACCTGAGCGACCTGCTGGCCCATTCTTCCGTTTCCTACAAGGGTAAACCTCATGATGGTTGTTTATTGCTTATAAGTGGTTTTTTAAACGCGGCAGTTTCAGCAGGAGTTCATTCGTGGCGCATCAGTTCAAGAAGCCTTTCGAGATCATCATTGGAGAAATACTGAATATGAATCTCCCCTTTGCCTCCCTTTTTTTCAACAATACGGACCTTTGTGGCAAGATTGTTTCTCAGAAAAGACTCAAGCTCAAGAAGGTGTGAAGAGCGCTCCGAAGAGGCTGGCTGGAGAGGTTTTGACTGATCCTTGAACATGCGGTTCACCAGCGCCTCTGTCTGGCGGACTGAAAGCTGATGGTTGAGAACCTGTTTCCATACCTTCAGCTGCTGCTGTTCACCCGGAAGGTTAACAAGTGCCCTAGCGTGCCCCGAAGAGATTTCGCGATTCCTTATACTGTCCTGGATCTGCAGCGGCAGCTTGAGCAGACGGAGAAAATTACTGACAGTAGAACGGTTTTTGCCCACCTTCTGCGCTATCTCCTCCTGTGTAAGGTTGCACTTCGTGGTAAGGCTTTTCAGGGCAAGCGCGATCTCGATGGCGTTGAGATCCTCACGTTGAATATTCTCGATAAGCGCAAGTTCAAGCTTGCTTGAATCGTCATGAGCCTCAATAACATAGGCTGGAATAAACTTGAAACCGGCCAGCGTGACGGCCCTAAGCCGTCGCTCTCCACTGATAAGCTGATAGCCATCTCCATCCCTGCACACTGAAACCGGCTGGATAACACCGTTTTCTATGATGGAGTTTTTCAGCTCTTCAAGAGCTGTTTCATCAAATTCCTTGCGGGGCTGAAAAGGATTCGGTCTAATTTTTTCGATCGGCAGACTCCCGATACTGCCAACCTGGGCCAGCTCCTCTGCCTCATCCTTCGAAATCGAAACAAATCCTTCGTCAGGAATAAGCGCTTTCAAGCCTCGTCCCAATGCTTTTTTGTGCATATCACCCATCAGCTTTCCAAGTCAGCTACGGCTGACGAACTTTAAATTTTTTAATATTGCCGTCTCTTTCAAAAATCTCCTGTGCCAGATCGAGATAATCTTTCGATCCAATACACTGGGCATCATAAAGCAGAGCGGGTTTGCCATGGCTCGGCGCTTCGGAAAGCCTTACATTTCGCCGAATATAGGTCTTGTAAACTTTCTCCTTGAAAAACTTCTTCACCTCTTCGGCAACCTGCGATGCAAGACGAAGCCGCGCATCATACATGGTCACCAAAACTCCTTCAATCTCCAGCTTCGGATTAAGGTGCTTGCGGACGATGCTGATGGTATTGAGCAGTTTACCCAGACCCTCAAGCGCATAATATTCTGCCTGAACCGGAATCAGCACGGAATCTGCTGCTGTGAGTGAATTAAGGGTGATCAGCCCAAGCGATGGAGGACAATCGATAATGATATAATCATAAAGATCTCTAATACCCTTGAGCGCTTTCTGCATCACATACTCGCGCTCTTTCATGTTCACCAGTTCGACCTCCATTCCTACAAGATTGACATTGGAAGGAAGCACATCGAGATACTCCAGACTGGAGGACTTGATGGCATCCTGTATGTTCCCGCCCTTTACCATAACCTGATAAAAGGTATTGTCAATTTCGTCACCGATTTCGAGACCGAACCCGGACGTTGCATTAGCCTGAGGATCGATATCGATAAGCAATGTCCGAAACTCAGAAATAGCAATAGAGGCTGCTATATTGACCGAAGTGGTTGTCTTTCCGACCCCACCCTTCTGGTTTGCAATCGCAATGATTCTGCCCATGTACTAACCAGGTAAATTTACAGCAGTTGAAGTTCAATAATGACTTATCTACATTATAATACTTACATGAACCATTACAAATATTAATCTTGCTTCATGAACCGACTCGAAAAACAATTCTATCAACTGCCCACCATTGAACTTGCCGAACAACTGCTCGGCAAAATCTTTGTCCGCACGCTGCCGGGAAATATCCGGCTGAAAGCAAGAATTGTTGAAACAGAGGCCTATCTCGGCCAGCAGGATCAGGCAAGCCATGCATGGCGTGGCAGAACCCAAAGAAACCAGATCATGTTTCAGGCGCCCGGAACCCTTTATATATATTTTACCTATGGATGCCATTACCTGCTCAATATTGTCAGCGAACCCGAAAACAGCCCCGGAGCGGCACTGATAAGGGCAATGGAACCGGTTGAAGGGATCCCGTTCATGGAAGAGCAGAGAGGAACCCGCATCATCACCAATCTGATGAGCGGCCCAGGGAAGCTTACCAAAGCGCTTGCCATCGATTGCAGTTCCAACGGAAAAGATCTTTTCGGTGACGAGTTCTTTCTTGAAAATGCTCCGCCGCTTCCCGTAGCGATGATCGGCACTTCATCGAGAGTGGGCATTTCAAAAAGCAGGGAACTACCCTGGCGAAAATTCATGATCAACAATCCTCATGTCTCGAAGGGCAAGGTTACCTGAATGCAAAAAAGAGCGTGCCGCATATTGGAAAGTTTCAAAAAATAACTCTTTTTGAAGCTTGGTCTACCTGTCAGGAAGCCGCCGTAACCCACACTAAATCTGCCCGTCCATGATCGGAACTCCACTCTTGCCGGAAATCAGGGAGCTGATCGAACAGCGAAACTTCAGCGCCTTGCAGAGAATTTTCAACGACTGGCTGCCGGTTGACCTTGCAGAACTCATTTCCGATCTTCCTGAAAACGAGCAGGCCGTCCTTTTCCGGCTCTTTCCGAAAGATGTTGCGACCGAAACCTTTGAATATCTTGATTTTGATGCCCAGCAAAACCTGCTGACTGCGCTGACCAAGAAGCATGTTACCCACATCCTCAACAGCATGTCGGCCGATGACAGAACAGCGCTGCTTGAAGAGCTTCCGGGAACCGTGGTACAGGAGCTGCTCAAGCTGCTCTCTTTCAAAGAATTCAAAATTGCCAAAACCCTGCTTGCCTATGCTGAAGGAAGTGTCGGCCGCCTCATGTCTCCCGACTATCTCAGCGTCAAGAAAGACTGGGATATCAACCAGGTTCTCGACTACATCCGTATTTATGGCCATGAGAGCGAAACCCTGAACGTCATCTATGTCGTGGACGACAACGGCAAGCTCAAGGGAGAACTGCTGGCAAGAACGCTGCTGCTCTCCACACCTGACAAAAAGGTGAGTGACATTATCGCCGAAGAAAAAATCATCACCCTCACCGCCTCACAAGACCAGGCCGATGCGCTCGAAGCCTTCAAGCGGTACGACAGCGTTGCACTGCCGGTTGTCGATTCCAACGGCTACCTGATCGGGGTCGTGACGGTTGATGATATGCTTGACGTCGCTGAAGAGGAAGAGACCGAAGACATACAGAAATTCGGCGGTATCGAAGCACTCGAAGAACCATACATAGACCTGCCGATACCCCAGTTGATAAAAAAACGGGCTGTCTGGCTGGTCATTCTTTTTATCGGTGAGATGCTGACCGCTTCCGCCATGGCATTTTTCCAGGATGAAATGGCCAAAGCAATTGTTCTGGCCACCTTCATACCGCTCATCATGTCGAGCGGAGGCAACTCCGGCTCCCAGGCAGCCTCGCTCATTATCCGCTCCCTCTCGCTCGGTGAAATAACCATCCGCGACTGGTGGAAAGTCATGCGCCGTGAACTCATTTCAGGGCTGGCGCTTGGATGCATTCTCGGCGCTATCGGCGTCTTCAGGGTGCTCATCTGGGCATCAGTCCTTGGCCATCTGAACACCCAGTGGCTCTACATCTCCTTTACCATAGGCATTTCACTGGTCGGCATCGTCATGTTCGGAACGCTCACCGGTTCCATGCTCCCCCTGCTGCTGAAAAGGCTCGGTCTCGACCCGGCAGTCTCCTCAGCGCCCTTTGTGGCCACACTGGTTGATGTAACCGGTATTGTCATCTACTTCAGCGTCGCATCGCTGATTTTGGGCGGAATCCTTCTCTGAAAAAAAGCTTGCGGTATGGAACAGAAACGTGAATCACTCGAATTTGATATCCTCTTTGTCGGCGCCGGCCCGGCAAACCTTGCGTCGGCCATCCACCTCCAGCGCCTCATCAAGCGCCACAACGCCCAATCGGCCACAGCACTCGAACCCGCTATAGCAATCATCGACAAGGGGCGCTACGCCGGCGCACACCTGCTCTCAGGAGCCCTGCTTGACCCGAAAAGCCTCGACGAATTTTTTCCTGACTACCGTGAGCATGGCTGCCCTATTGAAGCCACCGTCTCGCATGAAAGCCTCTGGTATCTCGGCAGAAAAAGAAAATTCCCCTTTCCGTTTCTCCCGGAACAGTTCAGCAACAAAGGGGCCCTGCTTGTTTCGCTCAGCCGCCTCGGTGCATGGATGGCCAAGGAGGCAGAGCAGGAGGGCGTGCAGCTCTTCGACAACACCGCAGCTACAGCCCCGTATCTTGAAAACGGCACCCTTGCCGGCGTCATTACCGACGACAAGGGGCTCGACAAATACGGCAACCATAAACCCGGCTATGAGCCCGGATTGCTGCTGAAAAGCAAGGTTACCGTAATCGGCGAAGGTGCCGACGGTTCGCTCTTCCGCCAGCTCTCCGCACACGTTCCAGCCGGAAGCACTGAGCAGCGCTACGAAACAGGCGTCAAAGAGACCTGGCGGATACCAGCAGGCCGTCTCAAGGCCGGAGAGGCCCACCAGATGTTCGGCTACCCTCTTTCCCCAGATAACTACGGCGGAGGCTGGCTCTACGCCTTCTCCCCGACACTCCTCTCCATCGGATTCATCTCCTCACCGGGAGCCGAGTCGCCCCTGTGCGACCCCCATCTCAACCTCCAGCGTTTCAAAGAGCATCCGCTCGTTGCCGAAATCCTTAAAGGGGGAAGCATGATTGAGTCCGGCGCAAGAACCATCAGCTCCGGCGGCATCGACACCATGCCCCCGCTCTACGGTCCCGGTTTTCTGGTCACCGGAGAATCCGCCGGAATGGTAAACATGCAACGCCACAAAGGGATACACCTCGCCATGAAATCAGGCATCCTTGCCGCCGAAACCCTTTTTGAAGCGATGCTGCACGAAGATTTTTCCATTGAAAAGCTGAAAAACTACGACGAACGGTTCAGAAGCTCATGGGCATACGAAGAGCTTCACGCCGCCCGGAACTACCGCACAGCATTCGACAAAGGGCTCTATGCCGGACTTGTTCAGGCAGGCCTCCAGCTCAGCTTTCCCGGCCTCTCCCTCACCGCAAAAACAGGCCCGAAAAAGCAGAAAAAAACTGTTGCCGTAAAAAAGGAGTTCAAGCCAGACGGCCAGCTCACCTTCAGCAAGGAGCAAGGCCTCTACCATTCAGGCACCATGCACGAAGAGAACCAGCCCTGCCACCTGCACATCAAGGCTGAAGATATCGCAGAGATCTGCCTGCAAAAATGCCTTGTCGAGTTCAGCAACCCCTGCCAGCACTTCTGCCCCGCAGCGGTATACGAGATATCCTTCGACCCCGTTCCAGCGCTCAAGCTCAACGCGTCCAACTGCCTGCACTGCAAGACCTGTGAAGTGGCCGACCCCTACGGCATCATCACCTGGAGGGTGCCCGAAGGCGGCGGCGGACCGGGGTACAAACTAAGCTGACCGTCAGCTTCCAAGCGTTTTGCACTGCATGAAAAAATCACGCAACCGGTGGGTGCCATAAAGCGGAGCGATGAAATCTACCCGACTGAGCGTTGTCGCAAAGAGCGCAACGTCATGGACATCACGGTTGAAGAGGCCAACGGCCGCAACCAGCCCGTCAGCCGCCCAGAGCGGAAGGGGAAAAACGACCGGCTTGGTTTGGGCAATTTCAATAGCCAGATCAACCATTTCAAGGTAGGTAAACACTTCCGGCCCGCCAACTTCAACCTCATTGGCCGTTCCATTGACCGCATCAACGCACACCTTCGCCAAGTCAGCGCCATGAATGGGATTCGAGCGCTGGTAACCCTCCCCCACCATCAGCATGAACCCTTTGCGTGCCCTGGCAACAAACTGGCCGATCTCTGAATAATAGCCTGTCGGGCGAATGATTGCAGACTCAATATTTGCCGCCTTCAGCTCCCGGACAAACTTTTCATGAGCCTGGACATTCGGGATATTCATCATCCGATGGGCGTCAAAAACCGACACATAAATGAATTTCCTGACCTTGGCCTTCAGCGCCAGATCAAGCAGATTCATGTTTGCCTGATAGTCCACCTCGAAAATGGTATGCACAAAATCAGGCTTGATCATCCCAAGTGATGAAAAAACAACATCTATGCCATCACACGCCGCCAGAATGGTTTCGGGCTTCGTTGCATCGCCCACAACCACCTCGTCAACCAGATCCTCAATTGCCGGCGCAAAATAAGAGCCGCTTTGCCCAACCTTATCCGGATTACGCACCAGAGCACGCACCCAATAACCGCGATTTTTGAACTCCTGCACTGCATACCGACCAAGATAACCGGTCGAACCGGCCACAAGTACTTTCTTCATTATGCAACCAATAAAAATTGAAAAAGATTATTGGACGGTTTCCATCAGCCCCTCCGGTTCTCCAAAAGGCTTAAAATACACCTTCACCATGCCAAAACCCATAGAGTTTTTTTCGCCAAACCCGCACTCATAGCCAACCTCCATCAACCCCCAGGGAGCCGCAACCTGAACGGTGCAAGCCTCCCCTTGATTTTTATCTCATCCGACCTCCACTCCTTCAAAGTAATCAGCTTCTGGACCATCCCATTAATCCGCTCCAAATAAGCCTCATCAATGGCAAAACCAAACTGCCCGCTTGAGCTTTTCACCAACATACTTCAGGATTCTTTCGACTATCTCAGCTTCTTCCTGATATCCGCTTGCATGGATACCGGGAATCCATTAACTTTTGATCATGATAGTTACTTTTGGAAATCGAGCAACATCAGATTTCTATCACGGTATTTCAAGTAGTGGCTCAAGAAAAATACCTGCTCAGATAAAAGATGTGGCCCTGTACAAACTGGATGTTCTCAATGCCGTCCAGTCTCTGGAAGATTTAAAATCTCCTCCAGGCAATCGGCTGGAAGCATTGAAAGGTGATTTCGCGGGTTTCCACAGCATTCGAATCAATAATCAGTGGCGAATTGTCTTCAGATGGCAGGATTCCAGAGCACATGAAGTTCAGATCATTGATTACCACGAACGAATTTCTGCAAAAAAATAACATGATACCATCAAACAGAGTGGCAACACATCCCGGAATTATATTACTGAAGGAGTTTATCGAGCCTCTGGGTCTGTCCCAGAAAGCGCTCTCGGCGCATATCGGCATCCCGGTGCAACGAATCAACGAGATCGTCCGTGGTAAGAGAGGGGTGTCACCAAATACGGCCTGGCTTCTTGCCGGGGCGTTCAACACATCACCGGAGTTCTGGCTTAACCTGCAAGCAACTCACGACTTGTCTCTGCACAAACCAAAGCACCATGTGCAGCCAATGCTGAAAGCAATCGCGTAACCAATATGTTTTTTTAGTGTATACGGCGCGTTACAGCCGAGTGATCAAGTAGCTCTAACAGATAGCGGGATCAGGGTATCCTCCGTGACATAAACATCAAAGGCGTGAGGTGGTTCAGTTTCAACGGTCAAAGAATACTCAGGCTGATATAAACGCTGGAGATACTCTTGCATTTTCAAATCAAGGAGGATCATTTGATGTCGTCGTTGTTCCCTTTCCTTTCACCGACAAACTTGCGGAAAAACGGCGACCGGCAGCTCATCACTCACCGCCTGGGCAGTTTATCGAAATCAGACAAAGAGGCTGTCAAAAGTGCCATAAAGCTGCTTCTGGCAACCGATTGATGACCGTCATTCATCGGAGTAGCCTGCATTATAATTTCATTTAATTTATGAGCGTACAGAAAAAAGTTGTTGTAGGTATATCTGGCGGGGTTGATTCTGCTGTTTCAGCTTGTCTGCTGGCCGAGCAGGGCTATGCGGTGACGGGGCTGAACATCAGGGTGCTCGATTCTCTTGACGAGAGCCCTTCGCTGAAACCATCGCCGCTGGTGATCAGTGACCATCCTGATTTTCAGATTCCTGTTTTCACCCTGAACCTGAGCCGTAAATTCCGCGATGATGTCATCGGCTATTTTCATGAAGATTATCTTGGCGGCAAGACGCCCAACCCCTGCATGGTCTGCAACAAAAAAATCAAGTGGTTCGGACTGTTTGAGGGACTGAAGCTGCTTGATGCGGATTTTGTTGCTACGGGCCATTTTGCGGCCACGGCCGTCAGCAGCGGGAGGTACAGGCTCTATAAAGGGGCTGACCCGGAAAAGGATCAGAGTTACTTCCTCTGGATGCTCACGCAGAATGACCTGGCAAAAACCCTCTTTCCGCTCGGGGAACTGACCAAACCGGAGGTTCGTGCGCTCGCCCGCTCATTTGGAGTCAGGGCGGCTGAAAAGAAGGAGAGCCAGGAGATTTGCTTTGTCCCTCAGGACGATTACTGCGGCTACCTCGCCGGCGCTATCCCCGGCCTGGCCGAAAGGGTGGCGGATGGCGATATTGTTGACGAAACGGGCACGGTAATCGGAAAGCACCGGGGCTACCCCTTTTATACCATCGGCCAGCGACGGGGACTCGGTGTTTCCGCCAAAGAGCCGCTCTATGTCACGGCGCTCGACACGGAGCATAACCGGATCGAGGTCGGTAAAAAGTCATCCCTGGAGTGCTCGTCGCTTGTCGCGTCCGGGATAAACTGGATTGGCATCGACCGGCTCAACCTCCCGATTGAGGCGAGCGGAAAAATCCGCTATCGTGACCGGGAGACGCCCTGCATGATTGAGCCACTCGGCGAAGGGTCGGCAACGGTTTCATTCACTTCACCAAAAAGCGCTGTAGCAAAGGGGCAGGCGGCGGTCTTTTACCACGGCCGCGAAGTGCTTGGCGGAGGCTTCATTACTCGAGTCATTCATAATTCCCAACTATAACCATTGTTTCTGCGATGTTTCAACGACACCATCTTTCGCTTACCTGTCTGGATCTTGCACCGGCAAAGCCTGAAAATGCCCCCCTCATCATCATGCTGCACGGCTATGGCAGCAACGAAAAAGATTTGATCCAGCTCGCTCCGTCGCTACGCCCGGAGTTCCGCTACATCAGTGCACGGGCACCGCAAAAAATGGACGCCGGCATGTTCGGCTGGTTCCCTCTCGAGTTTACTCCAACCGGAATAAGGGTGGATCATGGCGAAGCACAACGGGCCGTCGAGCAGTTGACCCGGTTCATCAGCGAAGTTATTGCCGAATACAAGCCTGCGGGCAACAAGGTCTTTCTGATGGGCTTCAGCCAGGGAACCGTGATGAGCTATCTGACCGCCTTTCTTGATCCGGAACTGCTCCACGGCGTCATTGCCTGCTCCGGACAGTTGCCTGAAAAAACAGTGCCGCACGACACCCTGAAACCTGCACTGAGAAAGCTGCCCTTTCTGGTGATGCATGGCATCTACGACGATGTCTTGCCGATTGCAAAGGGACGGGCGGCACAAAAGTGGCTGCAGGAGCATGTGGATGATCTCACCTGGCGTGAGTACCCTATTGCGCACCAGATCTCCCCGAGCGGCATCGAACTCATGCGTTCATGGCTTGAGGAGAGAGTCGCGAAAATTGAAACCTCACCCTTGCCGCCTCGGCTTCAATCCTGAAAAGATCAGTCACACCATGACTCGGCAGCACACGACAGCTCATCGCGCCTGCAGAAAATTAATTACCCGCTTATCCGTATATTCTCTTTTTTTTAACCCCCGCCATGCTTTAACGAATGAAGGATACACTTTTAAACCTGCTCGAACAGCGCATTCTTGTACTTGACGGTGCGATGGGCACCATGATCCAGCGCCATAAATTACAGGAAGCGGACTACCGGGGCACAAGGTTTGCCGCGCACTCGCATCCGCTCATCGGGAACAATGATATCCTGGTGCTGACCCGACCGGATATCATTTATGCACTTCACTGCGACTTTCTCGAAGCAGGTTCTGACATTATCGAAACCAACACCTTCAATGCCAACCCGATTTCACAGGCTGACTATAATGCCTCAGACCTTATAAAAGAGCTCAATATTGAAGCTGCCCGCCTGGCTCGAAAGGCGGCGGATGAGTATACGGCACGCACCCCCGACAAGCCGCGATTTGTTGCCGGCTCCATCGGCCCGACCAGCAAGACCCTTTCGCTCTCGCCGGACGTCAACAATCCCGGCTTCCGGGCGGTCACCTTCCAGGAGGTGGTTGATAACTACACCCTCCAGCTTGAGGGGCTTATGGAGGGAGGAGTTGACCTGCTGCTTGTCGAAACGGTCTTCGATACCCTGAACTGCAAGGCCGCACTCTATTCAATTGAAGAGTTTTTCAACCGCACCGGCGTGCGCATACCGGTCATGGTTTCCGGAACGGTTGTGGATGCCAGCGGGCGTACCCTCTCCGGCCAGACCACCGAAGCATTCTGGATCTCCATCGCCCATATGCCCGACCTGCTCTCCATCGGTCTGAACTGTGCACTGGGTTCAAAACAGATGCGCCCCTTCATCCAGGCACTGGCCGGAATTGCTGAGAGCTATGTAAGCGTCTATCCGAATGCCGGCCTGCCGAACGAGTTCGGAGAGTATGACGACTCCCCGGCCTACATGGCCGAACAGATCGCCGGCTTCGCCACCTCCGGCTTTGTCAATATTGTCGGAGGATGCTGCGGCACCACCCCCCAGCATATCAAGGCAATTGCCGAAGCAGTCAAAAACCTGAAGCCCCGCCAGCGCCCGGCAAAAAAGCATGAATTGCAGCTCTCCGGCCTTGAGCCGCTGCTCGTCAACCGCACAACCGGCTTCATCA
>SESG01018451.1_pt1 | contig 16337 bp, 22 predicted proteins | sample 3171421 | NCBI WGS metagenome assembly SESG01 (sample SAMN10866946, study PRJNA518727) | freshwater metagenome | biome: subpolar coniferous forest; feature: holomictic lake; material: water; isolation source: holomictic Lake 227, 6 m and 8 m depth | place: Canada: near Kenora, Ontario | collected... | reverse complement strand
GTGGGTAGAATGGATCCAATCTGATTAGCTATGCAAATTCTTAAATAGAAGAGGGCACTAAATGAAGTATGGGTGGCATGTATGTAAAATTTAAAGAAATTAAGTTGTTGTCCTATGAGATATTGCCTCTTTGTATTAGCGCATATGTGGGATACAAACTTGCACGGGGTGTTGATTTTGGAGGGGTTGCACCAGTTGCTCTGGTAGCTCCAATTTTACTTGGTGGGTGGATTTCGGGATGTTCAGGATTACTCTCGAGAGCGTTTAATCCAGAAAGGTTTAGGGGTTTGGAAAACAAATTAATACTTAAGTATGCGGGAATTGAGATGGCAAAGTCGACAATTGCGACGGTAATAGGATCTGGAATAGGGTACGGCTTTGGAATGGCCACAAAATAGCGAGTTTATGACATTAAGGTGAGCATACAAATATTTATATATCTGTTTGATAAATAAAATTTATGAAAAGAGAGTTTATTCCCTTGGTGTTGGCGGTTTTTATAATACTTTTAGTTGGCTCTGTTTCTGCTTTGACAGTTGATAAGACTGATAAGGGGACCGTTGTTATTTCGCAATTGAATAATCCCGCTGCTTTGGATTTGGTTATTACCAGTGGAACTGCTGACAACATAGAAGTATTTTCTTTGGTTGGAGTGAGGATGACTCCGGTTGGAAGTTTTGATATTCCTGCTGGAACTACAACTGTGCCAGTGAAAGCCTATTTGAGCAAAGATATGATTAAACAACCAGGGTTCTTTACATTTGAATATCAAATAAAAGGAATGTATGGTTTATTTAGAGATACATTAACAGTTAGGGTAATGGACTTGGAAAATTCCATTTCCGTTGATGGATCAAGCTTGCTTCCAGGTGATGCAAATGCTACTCTTATAATAAGAAATGTGCAAAATGCATTGTTGGAGGATTTGAAGATACATTCTACTTCTGAATTTTTTGAATCTGTGCAGACGATAACGCTAAAGCCGTTTGAAACTAAGAACGTTTCCATAAAATTGAATGGTGAAAAGATGAAAAAGCTTAATGCTGGAACCTATCCTGTTGAAAGTGAAATTCAACTTGGAAGTGCTAAGGTGAAGGATAGCGGAGAAATAAAATATCTTGAGAAGGAAGGCCTGTCGGTAAAAACCGAAACAACTGGATTTTTGGTAAGGAAGACTACAACGACTAAGACTAATGAAGGAAATGTCCCAGTTGTTGCTAGAATTGATATGTCTCGAGACGTTCTAACGAGATTGTTTACCACATATTCCTATGAGCCAGACAGTGTTAAGAGAAATACTTTAACAGTGGATTATATCTGGGAGAAAAAGCTAGGCCCAACTGACACACTCGTTGTTTCTTCTACGACGAATTATACGTTCCCTTTCATATTACTTTTGTTGGTTATTGTGATTGCAGTGTTTACTAAAATTTATAGCAAAACCAATGTTAATGTTACCAAGCAGGTATCCTACGTAAAGACACAGGGTGGGGAATTTGCTTTGAAGGTTAGATTGCATGTGAATGCAAGTAAGTTTGTTGAAAACGTGAAGCTAAGTGACTTTATTCCTTCTTCGATGAAGTTGTACGAAAACTATGGCAGCATTCCAGACAGAATGGAAGGAAGACAAATGATTTGGAATATTGATAGGCTCAATGCAGGAGAGGAAAGAGTGTTCTCATACATAGTTTATTCGAAGATAAATGTTGTTGGAAGATTTGAATTGCCTCCAGCGAGTGCAGTGTTTGAAAGAGAAGGAAAGGTTGAAAATGTAGATTCCAATAGAGCGTTCTTTGTTTCTGACACGCACATATCTAGTGGATTTTAATTTCCTTAGTGTTGTATAATAGTTTATTGATGTGTGAAGAACAATTGTTATCTATGATATTGATTGAATATGTATTAACTAATAATTATCTTTGAACAACGGCATAATCTCTTCCAGACTCTAAAGTGAAATGCATATCCTTTGCGAATATGACTTCTCTTTTCCTTTCAATCTTTTTTTCTAGTTCTTGAAGGCGTTCTCTTACGTACTTGTTTTCTACTGAAGAGAGTTGGCGTTCGCCCGCAAGGAATGCATTGTATAGTTTAGCATCTCTTTGGCCAGCAAAGAAACCTATTCCTTCAGCTGTTACAACTTCTTGTCGTATGCCTATGCTAATCCAGTTATGCATTAGTGTTAGATTATATGGAGTAAGTTCTTCTAGAGAAGTTTGTACAAGTTCCTTCAATTTATCGCGATAGAATTCTGTCCTCTCTTTCATTTCTTTTCTAGAGGCCGAGTATTATTAAACCTGTCGATAGATTTATATTGGTTTAGAGTAGTACAATTCTCCATGAATAATAAGAAAACACTTTGGGAAATACTTGTTCCTAGGGCATCGAATGAAGGTAAAGAGTTTTCCGTAGATTATCACAGAACTTGGGATCGTCGAGTTAATGAGATTGCTGGTGGATTGACAATTCTAAGGTCTGCTAAGGGACATTGGACAAGCCCAGAAGGAAGAAATTTTGTTGAGCAGATGATTCCAGTTCGTGTATATTGTAGGGAGAATGAGATAGATAAGATAATTTTATACACAATGGATTACTACAAACAGGAAGCAGTAATGGCCTATGAGATAAGTAGAAACGTTAAGTTAGTTCATAGAAAGAATAAAGAAATTAAGAAACGGACAAGTAAGTACATTGGAGAAGATAGCATATTTGATTGAATAGATTGTGGATAGGTTATTGGAATTTCACTTCTTTACCTTGGATTCTATGTAATCGACGACTTTGCCTTTGGAGTCAAATCCCCCCATGGCATCTGCTCTGATTGTTCCACCAGGGTTGTCTGAGTTGATTTCACTTAGATATCCTCCGAGCGTATCAATACCGACGAAATGCATACCAAACTTCACCAGTTGAGGTTTGACGATGTCCAGAATTTTTTTATCTCTCTCGGAGAGATCGCACTTCTCTGGTTTTCCACCTGCATGAATGTTATTGAGAAGCTCTCCTTCTCCTGCAACTCTAAGATACCAGGCTATGGGTTGTCCACCAAGGACAAGAATTCTTTTGTCTCCCTCATTCTTAATGTAGTTCTGAGCAATTACCGGACCATTCTCTAGAAGGGATTTGAGAGTGTTACGCAGATTCTTTCTTTCTAGGAAATATACTCCTTCTCCACCTGCACCAAATGCTGGTTTAAGCACGCCTTCATACTTCAAGGTATCTTTGCAATATTCAAATAATTTGTCAAAGTTTGTGGAGACGAGCTGATGTTCTGGAAGGATTGAGCTGTCCAGACGAAGGGTAGCAATCTTTGATGACCAGAATGGAAGATAAACTGGATTATTTAGAACGAAGACTCCTTCTTCCTGAAGATGGAATGCGTACTCCCGAGCCATTTTATGATAGTTTTCAGTGGTTTTACTTCCCCTTTTATATTTATGACGAAGGAACATTGCGCCAATCTTTCGTAGATCTATTTGCGTTTGTTCCTCTTTCTGAAGAGCTGCAACGAGAGCAGAACGCTCCGAAGTCTTTCTTGGAATTGTGTGAACATTACCATATATTTTTTCTCCATTTGAATGGAAGTCAACTACGTTCATAAAATAGACATCATGTCCTCTGGATGAGGCAGCAGTTGCTATGTCATAGGTAGTTAGGTCATCTTTCTTCGAGGTTGCGTTGGTAACAAAGCATATTTTCATGTTTTATCCTATGGCCTGAGCGTTTAATAGTATTATATTCTGGAATGTGTATATTCTAGAATATACTTGATTTTCTGATTTAATAAAAAAAGAACAAGTTTAAATATGATATTTCTTTGCCTAGGGTATGGAGTTGAAAAGCTTTTACGAGGCTCAACAACTCACTCCTGTTTTTATTCTCAAATTGTTCGCTCTTGCTGATGAAATAAGGAAGAATCCTGAAAAATATTCTGCAGCACTGAAGGGTAAGGTCCTTGCTACACTATTCTATGAACCAAGTACGAGAACTCGACTGAGCTTTGAGACGGCAATGCTACGTCTCGGAGGCACGGTAATAAGTACTGAAAATGCAAAGGAATTTTCTTCTGCAATAAAGGGAGAAAGCATGGAGGACACGGCGAGGGTTGTTTCCGGATATGCCGATGGGATTGTGATAAGACATTATGAAGAAGGAAGTGTAAAAAGGGCAGCTGACGTCTCCAGGGTTCCGGTAATAAATGCAGGGGATGGCAAGGGGCAGCATCCGACGCAAGCATTGCTTGACCTATATACCATATTTAGAGAAGTCGAGAGAATGGATAACATAAAGATTGCAATGGTTGGAGATCTTGCTTCAGGGAGAACCGTCCGATCGTTATGCTATCTTCTTGGAAAGTTCAAGGGAATTGAAGTTATCTTCGTTTCTCCTGAAAACCTTAGAATGGCTGATGATATTAAAGAGTATCTCCAGAGACATGGTGTTGCCTATCGAGAGGAGAATGATTTGAACAGAATCATTGGAGAGGTTGATGTGGTTTATATTACCAGAATACAGAAAGAACGCATTAGTTCGGAAGATTATGAAAAGGCGAGGGGTAAGTTTGTGATTAATATGGAGAATCTACCGATGATTAAGAAAAATACGAGAATAATGCACCCCTTGCCTCATGTTGAAGAGATTTCATTACCCTTGGAAGTAGAACAGAATGATGAGAGGGTTGCATATTTCAGACAATCTGGAAACGGTTTATGGATAAGAATGGCGTTGCTCCTGGAGATTCTGGGAAAGAGTTAAATAAATGAATTTGCTAAAAAGAATATGAAAAAGAGAATAATTCTTGCAACGACTAGTCCAAGAAGGCACAGCCTTGCTAAGACGATGGGCTTGGATTTTGAAGTTGTTGCCAGTGAGTATGAAGAAGATATGTCTCTGAAGTTGAAACCTAAAGAATTGGTCATGAAGTTTGCCCATGGTAAGGCGGCGGACGTTGCCAAGAAGTTTGATGGGGGCATTGTAATAGGAGTTGATACAATCGTAGTACATAACGGAAAGAACATAGGAAAACCTCGGAATGAGAAAGAGGCATGCAAACTATTGAAGAGTTATTCGGGCAAGAAGCACTATGTTTATTCTGGCGTATGTCTAATTGATTGTAAAACTGGCAGAACAATTCAGGATTGCGAGATTACTGAGGTTCATTTTAGAAAGATGGAGGATGGCGAAATTAAAAAATATATTAAAACTGGTGAACCTGGAGATAAGGGTGGAGGATATGGAATACAAGGACTGGCTTCCATATTCATAAAGAAAATTAATGGATGTTATTACAATGTGATGGGTTTTCCAATTTACAATATTTACAAAAATCTTAGGAAAATGGGTGCGGATGTGTTGGAGCATGAAAGTTGGAACGGAAAATTAGATATCTAGATTGCAAATAGTATATTTAGAATATTAAAAAAGTTTAAAAAGAGAGATTCATTATAACTATTGCAATAAAAAGCAATAAAAGAAATGAAAGTACCTGCAAAAATATTTTTTACAAAGGGCGTCGGTGTTCATAAAGACAAACTTGCCAGTTTTGAATTAGCATTGAGAAACGCAGGTATAGAAAAATTTAATCTTGTTTACGTTTCTTCCATTTTCCCGCCAAATTGTCAGGCAATAAGTAAGGAGGAAGGATTAAAATTAATGGCTCCGGGGCAAATTGTATTTTGTGTTATGGCTAGAAATGAAACTAATGAGCCAAACAGGCTGATTTCTTCGGCAATTGGACTTGCATTGCCAAAGGATAAGACACACTATGGATATTTGTCGGAGCATCACGCATACGGAGAGAAGGGAGATAATTCGGGAGATTATGCCGAGGATCTGGCAGCAACAATGTTAGCTTCAACGCTGGGAATTGAATTCGATCCTGCAAAGGCTTGGGAAGAAAGAGAACAAATTTACAAAGCTTCCGGGCAAGTTTTCAAGACGATGAATATTTGCCAGTCTGCAGAGGGCAATAAGGATGGATTGTGGACGACGACCATTGCTGTGGCTGTTTTTGCGGAATAAAATCTGGTAAAACTCAAAAGTCTAAAAGAAAGCGATAGTCTTGCCTATTGAATTTTCCTTGACACTTGGAAGTATATCCTCCATATTGATAATGTTTAAAAACACAGCCAAACGTTAAATAACACATGGCCAAGGAATTATTAATCAATGGTGCGGGTGGAAGAATTGGACGAGGAGTTACCTATGAGACCGTCAAATTATTGGGTGAAGGTTCTGCTAATCTCGAATTAAGGGCATTGAATGAACCAATGGGTCTAGATGCACTAGTTAAAAGTCTAACTTCTAATGATCCAGTTCATGGAGTTTATGATTGGAGAGTTGAGAAGGTTCAATTGAGTCAAGGACCTGGCGTCAGAATTGTAAGAGGTAATGTTGATTTGAGTCTACCTTTCTTTGCGGAAAAAGAGCCTCAAAAAATTCCTTTTGAAGATTTAGGTGTGAGAATGGTTCTTGAGTGTTCTGGATTCTTTGGAGATCCTAAAGAATTACCTGGAGAGAACGGCGGAAAGGTGTTTTTGAATCAGGGCAAGGTTGAGAGAGTTATTGAAACATATCCTTCTGTTAAAACTGCAGATAGTGTTATGATCATGGGTGTTAATCATCTTTCGTATAATCCCGATGCTCATAGAATAATCTCAAATGCTTCATGTACAACAAAATCACTGGCTGGTCCATTACAAGTTTTAGTTGATAATGATATTGAAGTTGGCCCGCTTGCAATGGTTACAATTCATGCTGAAACCGGTAAAGAACTTAGTAAGTTAGCTAGATTGGTGAAGGAAAGAGATGCTGCAATAGCAACAGAAGAAATCGAGCAATTATTCAGAATGACGACACATTCCACTGGTGCTGCTAAGGCAGCAGGTTACGTTATTTCTAGTTTGGAAGGAAAAGGAAAAATGTCTGGAATGGCCTATAGAGTTCCTACTCTCGATGGAAGTTATGCTAATCTTTATTTTGTTGCGAAATCTCATGGTGCAATAAGTGTTGAAGGAATTAATGACTTAATGAAAAAGGCAGTTAGTAATCCAAAATATGCTGGTAGAATGTGCGTATTTGAGGGTGAAGATGCTCAAACAAAGGATATAGTCGGAAGGAGAGAGAATGCAATGGTTGTAGTTTCAAAAACAAACGTACAACCCATCGCTGGCTCTTTCGGAGAGAGAAATGCCTATCTGGTAACTTTAGTATCTGGCTATGACAATGAACTTGGCTCTGCCGTTGATCCAGTTCTTCTTGCGGATTTTGTTGCAAAATCCTAGCCCGCCAGTATTTATCTCATTAAAAAACATTTAAAAACTCGTTTTAATCTCTATAATCAATCCCCTTGTAGCTTAGTGGTTAAAGCGTCTGGCTGTAGAAATCTAGCACGGACATTCCCTTAGGGACAAGGATGATGTGCGAAAGGCCGATGTTTTTCAGGCTCTGCGAAGCAGAACCCGGAAGATCCCCAGTTCGACTCTGGGCGAGGGGATTTATTTTCTTATTCTAAGGTTACCTTTTGATACAATAATACTTTTAAACTTCGATAATTAGGGAGATTTATGCAAAGAGAAGAGATTCCAGAGATTCCCAATGGCACGAGATTATATCAGCATGAAAGGATGTATGCTGACAGAAAATTAATTGGCGTTTTTTTCCATAACAAGGAACTTGGTAAGGGATTTTATTTTGCAAATGCTTCAGACCTCACCGATTTTATTTCCCTGAGTTGCAAGGGAGAAGGCATAGGATTTGATAGGCAGTTTATTTCTGTGGCCGGATTAGTTGATGAGATTCTGAAATCTCAAATACCTATTTATCTTGGAAAGAATACTCTAAATGATAGATTGCAAGAGGCAGTCAAGAATTAATTTCTGAGCTTTTTCTAAAAGTTCATCCTAAACTCTTTTCCATGATCTGCGAATCCTAGCTTTTCATAGAGGGCATGAACCTTCGGTTTGCTGTGACGGCTTGTGCAAATAAGTTTATAGCATCCGGCAGTTTTTGCTTCTTCGATTACTCTCTGCACGAGTGTTGTGCCCATGCCTTTTCCACGTAGTTCTTCTGATATGAATACGTCCTCCATGAATCCGAATGGCTGTTTGTGAAGGTCATTTCTCAGGAGGTAGAGGTGTGCTCTCGCTACTTCTCTGCCTTCATGTTTGATGTAGAACTTTATTCCTGTCGCATTGAGGTCTTTTTTATTTATCTCCATATAACCTGTTGGATTAATTTATATATAAAGTTAATAGAAGTATTTTCTTGATTATTCTTCTTTAGGAATATTTGTCTTTTGTTCTCGAACTTCTAAGGTTTTCCAAATTGTGTCAAAGTAATGTTTGAAATTGTCAACAATTTCTTTTGATTTGATTATAATTGCAATTGGTTGGTCACTCCAGGCCGTAATGAGAGTGATTGTTTCTCCCATATCAATATTGCCCGGGACTGGGAAGTACACAAACTTCTGATTCATGAACTTAGGGCTCTTTATTGGTTGTCCCGGATGGCTTTCCTTTCTGTTAACTATCCCTTTCCAGGTAATTTTATTCTTTTTGTAATACTCTTCGGCTTTTCTAAAAAAGACGCCAGTTTTATAATAAAAATTATAGATTTGCTTGCCATACTTAGGATCATAGAAGTAAAAGAATCGAACGAATCCTTTCTTGGGAATGTCACGGAGAAGAATGTCGTAGGCAGTCATAATTCCTTTATATCCTGTGAATATTTCTGCTTCATGCTTTTTTCCCTGGGAAGATAGACTGTTGAGAATGGGAACCATGCTCGCCAAGGAGAGTTTGCTTTCTTCTATTTCCTGTTCTTTTTTATCGAGAAATTCTTTTAGCCTAGAAGGTTCGAGAGCTTGAAAGTATTTTGTTTTTTCTTTTATTGTATAGCTAACTAATCCTTTTGTTAAAAGGCGTTCGAGGACACTATATATCTTTGAATATGCAACCTTTGATTTTTGTGCAATGGGACCAACACTACTGGAACCTAGTTCAAGCAGAGCTATGTAGACTCTGGCTTCTCCATTTGTTAGCCCTAGTTTTTGTAAATTTTCTTCATACATGTACATTTAGGGGTTTTAGGGTTTAAATTTCTTTCTATCTATACACCCCCTGGGGGGAATTAATGTTTATTAATGCGCTTAGGTGGATATTTTCATGTGCTGTGGAAAACATATATCAATGTCAGTTGGAGGAGGTGGCCTAGCTAGGTCTGGACTTCTTCCACTTTCGCCACAACCAAGCAACGCGATGCAACCAATAGTTCCAGGTAGAGCAGCAGCAAATTATCGTGGTGGAGCTGGAGCTTCTTCAAGCCCCTACAATGCTCCTCAACAATCTGCAACCTATAGAGTAAGTGTTGCTAGAGGTAATTATGCGCCAGATTCTGTGGCAAATTATGGAACTATTAGAGCACCGTCACAGGGTAATCCTTCAATGTTATACAATGCCGGAGCTTCTAGTTCTAGAGTGGAAAGTTTTGGACGTGGAACAATCTACAGTGCAATGCTTGATGTGAGACTTGAGGAGGAAGTGGAAAATGAAAATGCAAGACATGAATGGATATCCCGAAGAATGCCTTAAGTTAGTTAGGGAAGCTGAAGCGCTGGAGTTTTCCGATAGCGTTAGGTCTAAGATGAACTTTCTAATTGCCGCAAAGATTCTTATGGACATATATTTGGATGATCCTGAGCAGGGAGAGGCGTTCAAGAACGAAGCTCAGAGATTATATGACCGATATGTTGCAGTGGGTAAAAAATATGGCCGAGTCGTATCTTTGACTGGTGGTAAGGTTGTGTCAAAGTTTGGTAGTTCTCATAGTGTTGTAACTCCCATCGAGCCAACAATAAAGGTTGTGCCCAGGGTAATAAAACAAATGCCCTCAGCAGGCCAGATTAATAGGCCCATGCAGTCACACGAGCCTCTGGCTCTTGGAGAAAGAACAACGAAAAGTAATATTCGCCTTGACTCTGTCTGCGGCCTGGAAGAGATGAAAGATAATATCATCTTGAAGATAGTCGCACCTCTTAGAAATCCAGAAGTATGTGAATTCTATGGTAAAACTGGGAAGGCAGGAATTTTGATGTATGGCCCACCAGGATGTGGTAAATCTCTTGTTGCCGAGGCAATTGCAAATGAAGTTGGAGCATCATTTTTCAATGTGAAAGCTTCCGATCTAAAGAGCAAGTGGGTTGGGGAGACGGAAAAGAAGATGGCAGATTTATTTGCTCTAGCAAGGACTAGACAACCAGCCATTATCTTCATTGATGAGTTTGAAAGTCTTGGTCGTGAACGTTCAAATGTGAATAACTCATTTGAAAAAGATTTCATCTCGCAATTACTGGTGGAGATAGATGGAATGGGAAACAAAGATAGCAAGATAACTCTCATAGCTGCTACAAATCAGCCCTGGGAGATAGACAGTGCATTACTTAGAAGTGGAAGATTTGGCACTAAGTTGTTCATTGCTCCCCCAACTGCTGAAGCTAGACAACAAATTCTGGAAAAGGCATTGGCAAAGAAACCAGTGGATGAAGATGTTGATTTTGATGGTCTTGTTGCGAGCACATCTGGATTTTCAGGAGCAGATATGGTAGAATTGTGTAATGCTGCGACCGAGAATGCGATGAAAGAGTACTTTATCGTTGGAGGGAATCTAAGAAAGATCAATAATGAAGACTTTACAGTTGCATTAGGAAAGATAAAGCCAGTTACAAAGACTTGGTTGAAGAACGCTCTTGGACAGGTGCGGGCAAAAGGTATGGAAGATGAGTACAAGGATATCCTTGAGTATGAGTTCTGAGAGACTTGTCGATGGTACTACCTCTAAATTAATACACATAATTAAATAGTTCTACGACGATTATACTTAATCGGTTGTCCTGGAAAGGATGTGACCATGAAAGCCTCTGTCAGGCATTCAGCTATTAGTGGGGAGGAAGGACTATAACTCTCTCTACGAAACCTGTGCCTCTTAAGCTATGCCCCATGGCACGAAGGAGATAACCTTTAAAGCACATTGATAGGTTAAGATTGATTTCAATGAGTGTTTAAGGCACTTCCTTCACCGAGTCCTGATCATAAAAATGGTAAAAAAGAAGGCAAGAAAATCTGTGAAAAGAAGTAAGGGTGGAAGAAGCCCAAGTAATAAGAGTAAGAGTTCTAAGATTAAGAAGATGCTTCGAGCTTTGAAGGCTAGAAAGGGAAGTCGGAAGAAAAAGAAGCGCTAGGAGTCTAGCATAACTATTTATACCATCAGATTTTAATTTTATAATGAAAAATAAAAGGGGTTTTCTCCAGATGTTACTGTTTATTGCCATTGCAGTCGTAGTTGTTGGTGCCTTCGCGTTCTTCAATAATCAGAATGGATTAAAGATAGATGAAAAGAATGGCTCTCTAGTTTCAGATGTTAATGGTACCAATGAAAGTCTAATTGGTGGACAGAGGGATGAGCATGGTTGTCTTGGTCCGGCAGGATATTCTTGGAATGCGACTGAGAAGGCATGTGTGCGTGAGTGGTTGCATGATGCCGAAAGATATCAGAACATGAGTCGTTGAGCGCAATGTATAAATATGCTTAATCGAGCTAATTTTTATGGAATTCGAAGGACAAGATGCAGATTGGTGGCGTGGAAGAGAGAAGACTGAACGAGTGCCTTCTCAGAAAAGAAATGAACCTGTCAGTCTTTATGTTAGGACAATGAGAACTTATCTTGATATTATGAGTGATATGTTTTGCAAGGTTCTGGAACCTTTCTGTGATGAAGGAATGGACTTGAATCGAGAAGCGTTGAGAGAAGTTATTAGTGCAATCAATACGGAAAGAAAGAATCCTGATTGGAATAACCTTCCTGGGGCAGTTAGAGATTTTAGTACTGGATTTGTTGAGTTTGCGAGAGCTTTGGAAAAAGCAGGAGATGAAGTTTTAGCTCAACATCGGAGCGTTATTAAATCTCAATACTCATTGTTCACAAGATGTCATTCATATGGATACTGCACTGGACAGAATTTGGAGAGGAATACTAATTTCTGTGTAAAAAAGATAAACTCTGCCTATCGGGCTGCAATGAAAGCGAAGGGTGAAGGTGTTGATGGTGTGGCATTTACTGCTAGCGTACGAGCTTTCATGGGACCTAAGGGATATTGTGAAAGATGTCCTTTTAGGTTGGAAGGTTGGTTTGGAAATTTGAAACCAAAAGGAACGGTATAATATGTTCAAAGTTGGAAACTATCAAGGTTTAAGACAGAGACTAGACAAAATTAATCAGATTTTTTTACTAAGAGCCATAAACGATTATGAATTGGAAGAGTTGCTCGATTCTGGTCCAGAGAGATTCTTTTTTCATAGGAATACATTGTATGAAACTGTGTGTGGAAACATGATCGCAAGATATGGACGTAGTCGTAGCGGAACAATAGTATTACATATTCCTTCAGAAGAAGAAAGGAATGGAGTTTTTGAAATAGGGGCTGAAGGGGGTTCATGGGGAAAGTGCTTAAAAGATTATGTGGGAGTTGTGGAAGTTTATAATATAAATGAAGAAGGTTCAGAAGGAATGGAACGGCGTATCAAACAATTAAGAATACTTAGGACGCCAGATAGTGTTTCCGCTCGGTGACACTAAGCTTTTCAATTGAGTAGCGAAGCATTGTTCTGGGCATATGTTTATAGTGTTTATTCAGAAATTTTATTAGTTCTTTTACATCTCGCTTGCCCATTTCTCTTAACATCCAGCCGACTGCTTTGTGAATGAGGTCATGCTTGTCTTTCATGAGTATTTCCGAGATTTTTATTGTATCTTTAAAATCGTGCAGTCTGATAAATGCACAGGTTGAGATGATTGCAATCCTTCTTTCCCAGAGATTGGAGGATTTTGCAAGTTTGTAGAGAAGTTTTCGGTTTTTGTCTAGAAGATGTTCGCCAATAATTCGTATGCAAGACAAATCAACAAGATCCCAGTTGTTTATTCTTTTAGTATTCTTTAGATAGAAATTGTAAATTGCATTTCTCTCTTTTTTATCTGCGCTCTTGTATTTTTGCATTAAGATTAGGAGCGCAATGAGACGTTCTTCGTGAATTTTTGAGTTTAGAAGGGTTTGAAGGTCTCTCATTGCTAGAGTTGTATAATTCTTAGCTATCTCTCTTTGTACTGGAACAACAAGGCCTAGGAATATGTCTCCTTCTCCATACTCTCCCTTGCCTGTTTTGAAGAAGCCAGACAGAAGTTTGGCTTTCTTTGGATTGGCTTTGGATTGAATTTCTCTTCTCAAACGTTGTAACATGCTCTAAATGGGTATGGCAAATATTTAAATCTGCCATTTTCTTGGAAGGGGCATGTATCACCTATCAAAGATTAGGTTGCCTAAAGGAGGACCACTTATATTTGTACTTAGTACTTTTCTTATAACCTTGGCAATGCCCCTCATTGCTCCAGTTTTTCCAATGTATACTAAGACATTTGTGAAAACAGATGCCATGGTGGGATATTTGACAGCATTTCTCATGTTTTTGTATTTAGTTTCTAATCTTTTTGTTGGAAAATTGCTTGAAAGATTTTCCAGAGTGAGACTACTTATGATTTCGACTTTAGTTTATTCTGCTACGCTTATGATTCTTCTTTACATTTCTAATGTTTATGAATTCATTGCTCTTGCCGTGTTCAGATCTATCTCACTGGTGGCAATAGTAATCACCATTGGTCTGCTTGTGCGAGAGAATAGTGAACGAAGTAAACTGGGAAAGGTTGAAGGATGGTTCTATGTTGTTTCGAATTCGGCTTGGATGATTGGACCATTGATTGGAGGATATATCGCATTGAAATTTGACTATGCCGGAGTATTTTTGGTTGCTGCATTGTTTCCTCTTCTTTTCTTTTTTCTTTTGTTTTCAGAGAAACTTAGGGAAAAAAGAATTATTATCAAGCACGAACATTCTTGGAATGCCATAAAAGAATTCTTCAAGAGAAAAGATATGCGTGTGGTTTATTTACTTTCCGCAGGGATAATGTTGTGGTGGGGTTTCATTTATACTTTTGTTCCCCTCTATCTGACTGAGCATGCATATAATCCTGCAGAAATAGGTTATGTACTATTTGCTTTAGTCATTCCACTCATTCTTCTTGAAATGCCTGTTGGAAGATGGGCCGATCGGAAGGGATGTAGAAGATTCTTGACTCTTGGCTTCAGCATAATGGGAATATTCGCGCTTCTTGCATTCTTTTCTTCAGTTGGAATGAGTGTGTGGTTCATAATTCTTGCTAGCTTTGGAGCGGCATTTATTGAGCCATTGCTCGAGTTCTTTTTCTTTACGAAATTGAATGATCGAGATGAAGTAAGATTCTATCCAGTCTATAAAACATCGATAGACTTTGGTAAAATAGTTGGCATGATTATATTCTCTAGTTTACTTTTGTTCTTCAGTTTCAAAAGTCTATTCCTTTTCCTTGGAACAGCCTTGGCGTTGTTTGCAATTGCCGCATATGTATTTGTTAGAGATTAGATGCATTGGTTCCACTCCAGAGTATAAATAAAACTTTAAATATTGGAACAGCCTCATATAACAATGGCAGAAGACGAAGTTGAGGATATCGAAGGGGATGAACTGATTGATGAGGATGACGATGTCATCGAAGAAGAGACGGAAGCTGAGGGTGAAGTAGATTTCTGATTAGATTAGTTCGTCTCTACAATCTGGACAAAGTATTTGGTTATTTATTTCCATGAGTTCTGAGAATGAGCCACAATTTTCACAGAAACCTTCTTCTTGAGGGTTCTCGGTAATGTTTGCGAGCTTTCTCGATTCTTCTCTTATTGCGTCTAATTCACCAACTTCGTGATAGAGCGTAGGTTCAACCCTCAGGATGTCCTTTAGCGTTAGAACCCCAATGATCTCTCCATCCGATATGACTGGAAGTCTTCGGAAATTATATTGTTTCATCTTTTCAAGGGCTTCAGTTATATCTGCCGAAGGCTTTATTATTGCAACGCGTTTTGTTGCGTGATCAAGAGATTTGACTTTTTTTAGATTGATTTTAGGTTTCTTTACGATGGTCCAGAGAATGTCTCTGGAGGTGATAATGCCCACGAGACGTTTGCCTTCAACGATCACTAGGCTGTCTACCTTTTCTTGAACCATGAGCTTTGCACAATCTAAAAGGGATGAACTTGGTCGGACTGAAACGAAATTCCTAGTCATTATGTCTCCAACTGGTATTTTTGCCGGAGGTTTTGAGAGTTTTACCATATTATATTGATGTGTTTGGGAGATATAAACATTTATATAATAAACTTGATAATATAGAATATATTAAAATGGGGTTGTTTAAATTTTTGTTTGTTGTATTTTTATTAGCGGTTGCTTTCGGAGCAGGCATTGTGGTTGCTAAGGTCTATCTATATCAAGGCATTTTGGAGGTTTCTGTGCCAATAAAACAGGAGATTCCAGTGCACATAAATGAAAGTATTTCAGTTCCGTTCTCTGACAAAATTAGCGTTCATCTGAATGACAGCTTTCCCATCGATATGAATGTGAAAACAGAGATTATTGTGCCAGTTGACGATGATATTCCTATTTCTACCACCATTCCAGTTTCTACAATTGTTCCAATTGATACCATCGTGTATGTGACAATCCTTGGAGTGAGCACTGGTTTGCCGATAAAGGCGAACATTCCCGTAACAATTGATGTGCCAATAAATACAAAGGTGCACATTAAGAAAGATTTTACAGTTAGTATCAATGTGCCAGTCAAGGATAACATACGTATTGATAAAACAATAATGGTACCAATTGATAAGATATTTGAAATACGTGTGGATAAGGATACGATGGTGAGTGTTGACACGAAGGTAAAGACCAAGTTAAGTATCGATGAGATATTGAATAAATAATTTTTAGAAACAATTAAAAGTCTAGATTAGTTCATAGCATTGGAGAATAAAAATGGTGAATCCAATAGTTAATATTATTCGAACCGAATGGGGATATCTGGGGAAGAGAAGAAATTTCTTTATTTTCTACTCTTTTCTATTTTTTATAGCTGCGCTTGTTGAACTTGCTACGCCATACGTTATCGGGCTCATATTCAATTCCATTCAGAGTACGATTGCTTCTCAGGCTGACCTCTATAGCTTGCTTTTCAAAATATCTCTGCTTTTGATTATTACTGTGGTTTTCTGGATTTTCCATGGAACGGCAAGAGTGTTTGAGAATACAACTGGATTTTTTGTAAAAAAGAATTACATAAATGATAAGGTCAGGATCATATTCAGACTGCCGGTGAAGTGGCATAAGGATAATCATTCTGGTGATACGATAGATAAGATTAATCG